>Ga0308174_10000879_pt1 | contig 13348 bp, 11 predicted proteins | sample PhyPR2_FD_203894 | JGI IMG/M metagenome (GOLD analysis project Ga0308174, IMG submission 203894) | Soil microbial communities from UC Gill Tract Community Farm, Albany, California, United States - DLSLS.P.R2 | ecosystem: Environmental > Terrestrial > Soil > Agricultural land | place: USA...
GGTGCCGCCGGTGCGGTCGTGCTGGTCGCGCCGCTGCTTGCCGCCGACCCAGGTGCCGCGCAGTCCCCGGCGCGCCGTGCCACCGACGTCGCTCCGGCGGCCTTGGACCGCGGACCGGCCCGCACCGACGCCCACCTCGAGGGACAGCGACTCGTGCACGGCGACATGTCCGTCACGATCCCCGGGCGCCGGGCCGTCCTGGTCGGGTACGGCGTCGAGAACCACCTGGTCGGCACCCGCCTTGACGGCCACTGGGCCACGATCCGCGTCGACGCCGACGGCACCCGGCACCGGATCGCCACCGGGCTCTCGCCGTACGTCATGACCTACAGCGAGGACGGCCGCCTGGTCGCGTCGTCCCGGTTCGACGGCGACACCACCCGGGTGGTCGTCCGATCCACCGACGACGGCTCGACGGTCGCGCGCCGGACCTTCCACGACGACCCCTCCGTGCTCACCCTGGACAGCTCCCGGGTCGTGCTCGGCTCCTGGGCCCCGGCCCGGACCCGCACCTGGCAGCTCGAAACCGGCCGGCTGCACACCCTGGTCGACCAGGCCGGCTACCGCGCCGACCTCACCCACGGCCTGCTCGCCACCCTCTCCGCGGACCCCTACCAGGGCGGGTGCAGCGTGCTGCGCCGACTCGACGAGCTGGGGACCCGGCTCTGGCGCAGCTGCGACGAGCGGGTGGAGCGCGTCTCCCCCGACGGCCGACACGTGACCACCGTCGACCTGCTCAGCGACGGGATCGGCCCCTCGCAGGTGCTGATGCGCGGCCTGCGAGGCCAGCGCCAGGCCGAGTGGCGGATCGCCCGTGGCTGGATCGACGTGCAGGGCTGGGAGGGACCGCACACCTGGGTCGGCGAGGTGCACGGCCCGCGCCGGAGCGCCGGCGTCCGCTGCGCCGTCGACGACTGCGAGCGGACCTCCGCGCTGCGGCCGACCGACATGCCCTGACCGGCCGCGAGCTCAGTCGAGCGGCACGCGCCCCGTCCCGGGCGCCGGGTCCAGGATGGCTCCGTCCGCTGCTGCGGGCCGCCCCTCCGGAGCGGCGTCGACCGCGCCGGGCTTCGGGTCCGGGATACCGGCCCGCGGCACGGCGGGGTCGGCGGCGTGCGCCGCCGCCTCGAAGTAGCGCAGCAGCTCCACGGGGAACGGCAGCACCAGGGTCGAGTTCCGCTCGGCGGCCACCTCGACCATCGTCTGCATCAACCGCAGCTGCAGGGCGCCGGGCGTCCCGGTCATCGCCGCGGCCGCCTGGGAGAGCTTCTTGGACGCCTGGAACTCGCCGTCGGCGGTGATGACCCGTGACCGGCGCTCGCGCTCGGCCTCCGCCTGGCGCGACATCGACCGCTTCATCGCCTCGGGCAGCGCGACGTCCTTGATCTCGACGCGGTCGATCTCGATGCCCCACGGGGCGGCCGGGCTGTCGAGCATCACCTCGAGGCCCTGGTTGAGGCGCTCGCGGTTGGACAGCAGGTCGTCGAGCTCGCTCTTGCCGATGATCGACCGCAGCGAGGTCTGGGCCACCTGCGAGATCGCGTACTGGTAGTCCTGCACCTCGACGACCGCCCGGAGCGGGTCATGGACGCGGAAGTAGACGACCGCATCCACGCGGACGGTCACGTTGTCGCGGGTGATGCCGTCCTGCCCCGGGACCGGCATGGTCGCGACCTGCATGTTGACGCGCCTCATCCGGTCCACGAACGGGACCAGCAGCGTCGGGCCCGGTCGCCGCACCTCAGGCTGGGCCCGGCCCAGCCGGAACACGACGCCGCGCTCGATCTGCTTGACCACGCGGAAGCTCGACGCGACGCCCACGACGACCAGCGCGACCAAGGCCAGCAACACGATCAGCAGGACACCCATGACGACCTCCGGGTTACGAGTAGTGCCCTCGCCCTCGAGAGTACGTCGGCCGACCCCCGCTCACCATCGGCCCACCGTCCCTGCCCCTCCACCCCACCCCGGACCCCGGGTGGCTGCGGCTAGGCCCCGGTGAGCGCGCGAACCCTGTCGAGCAGCCGACCCTGCTCGTCGGGAGTCAGACGGGCCCCGAGCACCGACAGCCACTCCTCGAGCTCACCCGCGGCCAGGCCCCGGGTGCTCGGTCGGCCGGCCCGGGGTGCGGACGGTGAGCGCGTCGTGGGTCACGGTGACGTGGCGACCCGGCAGGTGCTTGGCGAGCATGAGGCCGGTGGTGAAGTGCGAGCCGGGATAGGTGCTCGTGAAGTGGTGCCCCACCACGATGTCGACCGGCTTCACCGCAAGGTCGTCGGTGGTGTGGGCGACCTCCCAGCCGTCCTCACGCATTCGGTGCAGCGCCCAGGCGCCGGCGTCGGTACGGCGGAGCCGGTAGCGCCAGCCCGGAGGGTGGTCGTCCTCGGCGCCGTCTGTCATCGGCACGGGTCGCAGCAGGCTCATCCCGAAGCCGGGGTCGCAGAGCAGGTGCTCACCGTCGAGGTCCACCTCGACGACCATGTGGGTCCGGGCCTGCTGCGTGCCGGCAGCGGGATCGCCGACCCGGCCCAGGTGCCGCCGGACCCGGTAACCGAGGCGTTCCAGGGCGGCCGCGACGATCGTGCTGTGCTCGAAGCAGTAGCCGCCTCGGCCGCGCCCGACGAACTTCTCCTGGACTGCGCCCAGGGAGACCCCGGGATGCTGGTCGAGCAGCACGTCGACGTTGTCGAACGTGAACGCGCGTACGTGCGCCTCGTGCAGCTCGTCGAGCGCGGACCGGCTCGGCTCGCGCTCCGGCACGCCCAGGCGCGCCAGTTAGCCGTCGAGGTCAAGCAGCTCGACCTGCCAGTCATCGGTCGACATGCACCCCAGTCAACCCCAACGCGGACGCGGCCCGTCGACCGCGGTCACAGCCGCGGGTCGACGGGCTCGGACTCCAGGGCGAGGACGGCGAAGACCGACTGGTGCACCTTCCAGAGCGGCTCATTGCCCACGAAGGCAGTCAGTGCCTCCAGCCCCAGGCCGTGCTCGCGCTGGGCGAGCTGTCGCTTCTTGCCGAGGTGGCGCTCGCGGAGCACGTCGAGGGAGTCGGTGTAGTCCGGGCCGTAGATGATCCGCAGGTACTCGCGACCACGCACCTTGATGCCGGGCTGGACGCGCCGCTCGGTCAGGTGGGCGGGCTTGACGACCATGCCCTCTCCCCCGCCGGCGGTCAGGTCCAGCCACCAGCGGGTGGCTGCGTCCCGCTCCTCACGGGAGGAGAGGTCGACGAACCGGTGACGCGTGGGCGTGATCAGGTCGCCCTCCAGCTTCGCCAGCTCGGCCAGGTGCCACTCGTGCGGCTCGGTGAGCGCGAGGGCACGGCCCTCGGACGCCAGGACCTGGAACGGGGCGAGAGTCACGCCGTCGAGCCCGTCGGTGGGTCGGACGTACGCCGCGTAGGCGTCTCGGAAGGCCCCGGCGTTCTCGAGCCGCCGGCGCGACCTGTCGATGAGCTCGCCGACATCGAGACCCCGCGCCGACGCCTGCTCCAACGCCACGAGGGCCTCGGGCAGCACGCTGCGGGCGGCCGCACCCACCGAGGCGTACTGCGCCTTGATCAGGTCCATGGCCTTGGCCGACCAGGGCAGCAGCTCGCAGTCGAGGGCGAGCCAGTCGGTCTCCAGGGACTCGAAGAGCGGCGCGGCCGCCCGGCGGAGCCGATCGACGAGCTCGGTGGTGTCGGCGAAGAACGGGCGGCCGGTGCGGGTGTGTACGACGCCGGTGGTGCCGTCGCCGACGCCGAAGCGACGTTCGGCCGCGTCCGCGTCCGCGGCGATGACCGCGATGGCGCGCGAGCCCATGTGCTTCTCCTCGCAGACCACCCGCGTGACGCCCCATCCGGCGTACTCCTCGAAAGCCTGCTCGGGGTGCTCGAGGAAGCCCTCGACCTTCGAGGTCGCGACCGGCGACATGGTGGGCGGAAGGTAGACCAGCCACCGCGGGTCGACGGCGAAGCGGCTCATGATCTCGAGCGCCGCCGCGGCGTTCTCCTCGGGGATCTTGACCTTGCCGGCGTGGGTGGTCTCCAGCCAGCGGGTGCCCGCGACATCGCCGATCCGGAGGACCGAGGCCTCTCGATCGGCTGCGGCGGCCACCAGGGGACGGGCCGGCTCGTACCACTCCTGCTCGGCGGGGACGGAGACGATCACACGCTCGGGGTAGCGCAGCGCGGTGAGCTCGCCACCGAAGACGACGCCCGTGTCGAGGCAGATCGTGTTGTTGATCCACTCCGCCCTCGGGACCGGGGTGTGGCCGTAGACCACCATCGCATTGCCGCGGTACTCCTGGGCCCAGGGATAGCGGACCGGCAGGCCGTACTCGTCGGTCTCTCCGGTGGTGTCGCCGTAGAGGGCGAACGAGCGCACCCGGCCGGACGAACGCCCGTGGTAGCTCTCCTTCAGCCCGGCGTGCGCGACGACCAGCTTGCCGTCGTCGAGCACGTAGTGGCTGATGAGCCCGTCCATGAAGTCGAGCGCCTTCGCGCGGAGCTCCTCGGGCTCGGCCTCCAGCTGCGCGATCGACTCCGCCAGGCCGTGCGACACGGTCACCTTGGAGCCCTTGAGCGCGCGCACGAGCTTGGCCTCGTGGTTGCCGGAGACGCACAGCGCGTTCCCGGACGCGACCATGCCCATGACCAGGCGCAGCACCCCGGGCGTGTCCGGGCCGCGGTCGACCAGGTCGCCGACGAAGACCGCCTGGCGGCCGTCGGGGTGGGAGGCGTCGGTCGCGGCGGTGCCGTCGTACCGGATCTTCCAGCCGAGCTCGGTGAGCAGGGTGCGCAGCTCGGAGGCGCAGCCGTGGACGTCGCCGATGAGGTCGAACGGGCCGTGGACCTCCTTGCGGTCGTTCCAGGGCCGTTCGCGCACGATCTCCACCGCGTCGACCTGGTCGGTGCCGTGCAGGACGTGGACGCGGCGGAAGCCCTCCTTGCCGAGTCGCCGGAGCGACCGCGTGAGGTCGCGGTGCTGCCGGGAGACGACGTGGCTGCCGCTGTGCTGGACGAGGTGGGCACGGTCCGGCCGCTGCCTGTTCCGCTCGACGGCGACCGCCTCGGGAACGTCGACGACGATCGCATCCACCAGCACGTCATGGCTCCTGGCCAGCTTCACGAGCGACGCGCGGGCCTGCTGCTGGACGTTGGTGGCGTCGACCACCGTGAGCAGTCCCCGCCGAAGGCGGGTGCCGACGATGTAGTGGAGGACGTCGAAAGCGTCGGGCGTGGCGGACTGGTCGTTCTCGTCGTCGGCCACGAGACCACGACAGAAGTCGCTGGAGACGACCTCGGTGGGCTTGAAGTGGGTGCGGGCGAAGGTGGACTTGCCGCTTCCCGAGACGCCGACCAGGACGACGAGGCCCATCGCGGGAACGGTGACCTGCTGCTTCGCGGCTGCCGGTTCAGTCATCGCTTCCCTCCTTCCTGGTGAAGATGGCCATCTGGGTCGGCGTTCCGAGCGTGTCGTCGAGCTCGCCGATGCCTCGTCGCTCGACCACGTACCCGTAGGTGGTGGCGACGCGGTCGCACCAGTCGGCGAGCTCCTGGCGGGTCCACTCGAACCGGTGGTCGGGGTGACGCATGCCGACGAGCCCCTCGTAGAGCGCGTTGTACTCGCAGTTGGGGGTCGTCACGATGACGGCGCCGGGCCTGGCTGCGCCGAACACGACCCGTTCGAGGGCCTCGAGCCGGGACGGATCCACGTGCTCCACGACTTCCATCAGCACGGCGGCGTCGAACCCGGCGAACCGCTCGTCCTGGTACGTCAGGGCGCTGTGGAACAGCTCCACGCGCTCGGACTGCCGCTCGCTCATCCGCTCGACGCGCAGCCGCCGTGCGGCGTGCTGGAGTGAGCGGGTGGAGACGTCGCTGCCGGCGATGCGGGAGAAGGCCCGGTCCTTGACCAACCGCTCGACGAACTGGCCGGGACCGCACCCGAGGTCGATGACCGAACGTGCCCCGAGATCGAGCAGGGCCTGGTGGACGGCGTCGTGCCGCTGCGTGTTGAGGGGGACCCGCGTCTCCTCGGGCTGGAGGACTTCCTCCTCCTCGGCCGGCTCGATGGCCTCGTCGACCTCGTCGCCGAGCTCCGCGAGCCTGGCCAGTGCCGTGCGCGTGAGCCCGCCGCGGCGGCCGAGGTAGCGGCGCGTGATGAGGTCGGCGTCGGGGTGGGTGGCGAGCCAGCCCTCGCCCGAGCGCAGGAGCTTGTCGACCTCGTCCGGCCCCTGCCAGTAGTGCTTGGACTCGTCGAGCACCGGGAGGAGGACGTGGAGCTGGTTGAGGGCGTCGGCCAACCTGACCACGCCGGTCAGCTCGAGGCGGAGGTAGCGGGAGTCGCCCCAGGCCGGGAAGGCCCCGTCGAGTGGGATCGGCGCGGCGACGACGGTCCAGCCAAGGGGCCCGAAGAGCCGGTGGGCGATGTCGACGCCGCCCCGGCACGGCAGGACCGGGATGACGATCTCGAGCGGGATCGGGGAGTCGGCGAGCTCCTGCCTGGACCTGCAGCGTCCGCTGCGCGCGGTGCTGAACACGTCGGCCATCGCCACGCCCAGCAGGGACGACGCGGCGTAGGAGCGGTCGTTGACGTACTGGGCCAGGCTGAAGTCAGGAGTGTTCCTGCGCCGGGACCGCGCCAGCCGGACCGGGTCGACGTCGAGCATCAGCGCGACCGTGCAGCGTTCGTCGGTGGCTTCGGGGTAGAAGACCGTGACGGTCCCGAAGGACTGCGTGAACTCCTGCACACGGTCGGGGTGCTTGTGCAGGAGGTGGCCCAGGTCGGTCGCCGGGCGGTGGGTGGTCGAGACGGTCAGAAGCACGCGCTCAGTCTGCCCGAGTGGGCAGCTCCCTTCTGTGAGTCGGCGTGGGTACGAGGCGTCCCTGCATGTCGCAGGGACCGCGGCGAAGCGGTGACCCTCGGCTCCGGGTCCCGGAACGACGAGAGCCGCCGACTGCGGCAGCAGCGGGCGGCTCTCATGCGATGCACGGATGCACTACATGAGAGACCTCGAGGGCTCGTTCTCGAATCGGCCGGGATGCGGGCACGGCGAGCTCGCGGTGAGCCTGACGGCCGACCACAGCAACTGCGCCTTGCGCGTCATCGGAGCTCCTCGACCTCGTTCGCGGCGGGGTTGCCGCGATGACCAAGTGTGGAGACCGCTCCGCCAGGTCGCAATCGGTTTTCCGCGCTGCCGCCTGTCGGAGACTCATGGCGACTTCTTGCGCTCGGGTGAACCTCAGGCGGGTGCCTTGAGCAGGTGACCTCGGCGCACTCCCCGCGCGGTGCCGGTGGCCACGACGAACCACGCGAGGACGAGCCCGCCGTACAAGGCGATGGCCGCGACGCCGAGGAAGTCCGCGCCGGTGGCGGCTGCGAGACCCGAGGTGCCCGTGACGACGGTCCCGACCGGGAACGTGAAGGACCACCAGGAGAGCGAGAACGGCATGCCGACTCGGACGGTGCGGACGGTGATCGCGACGGCGAGTGCGAGCCAGAGCATCGCGAAGCCCCACATCGGAGCTCCGAAGACCAGGCCCATCGCCTTGAACGTGTTCCCGTACGGGGCCGGCAGGACGTCGGGTGCGGTGCCACCGAGTGCGTGGGCGGCGGTGATCGACTGCCCGAGCGGTCCGAGCACGATCCACAGCGTCGGTACGGCGGCCGGAGCGCCGACCTTGTGATGCATCAGGCGACTCCAGATCAGGGTGATCACGACCAGGCTGGCGACGATGGTCAGGCCGAACATCATCGAGCAGGCCAGCTGCATCGCCAGCTGCCACTGTCCGGCAGGCAGGTGCGGCAGCAGCAGCGGACCGGTGGCAGCGCTGACCATCGGCGGCACCACGGGCATCAGCCAGCCGCCGAACGCGGAGCAGGGCTTGGTGTCGTGAGTGGTGAACGCCTTGTAGGGGATGGCCACAGCGGTCCACAGGCCCAGGACCGTTCCCGCGGTCCACAGCACCGCGTCGAGCCTGACCGCGGCCGGCTCGCCGATCAGCGGAACGCCGACCAGGAGCGCACCGGCACCGACCGTCATCAAACCCATGGCGGGCGCGCCGTAGAAGTGCGACATCACCGGGTCCTCGAGGTGACCGCGCGCCGTTCTGCCGTGGCGGGCCCAGTGTCGTGCGGTGGCGGCGGTCACGACCACCAGCAACATCACGTCCAGAAGCCACACGACCCGCGCTGCGCCCAGCAGTGCGGGTACGTCGACGGGCAGGGTCGCGGCCGCGTTGGCGAGGATGCCCGTGCCCATCACCACGGCGAACCAGTTAGGACCGATGAACCCGAAGGCAGGTTGACCCTCGAGACCGTCCAGGAACCGACTGCCCGGCGGATTCTCGGGAGAGGGACTGCCGGTCCCCCTCGAGACACGGACATCGATGCAGGTCGTGGAAGTGCTCACGGCCCCACGGTGTCGCGTCCGGAGCGGCCGCAGTAGACGTCGTCTGCCTGTGTATCCACAAGTACGGCTTGTGCTGGGCGTAAGGTTTCGCCTGTGACCAGCACCCGCGTGCCCGACCTCGACGCGCTCCGTCTGCTTGTCGGGGTCGCCCGGCACGGGAGCATCGGAGCCACGGCGCGCGCCAACGGAGTCACCCAGCAGGCGGCCTCCGAGCGACTGCGGGCGGTGGAGGCGCAGGTGGGGCTCACCCTGGTGAGGCGGGGAGCCCGGGGATCGGAGCTGACCCAAGCTGGCGTGGTCGTGGTCGAGTGGGCGGCCCGGCTGCTCGACCTGGCGGACGAGATCGACCACGCCATCGACGGGCTGCGCGGCGACCGGGGCCGGGAGCTCATCGTGTGGTCGAGCATGACCGTCGCAGAGAGCCTGCTGCCCCGGTGGCTGGTACTGCTCCGCCAGCGGCAGGAGCACGAGGGCCTCGAGCCGACGGCGGTGAGCTTCACCGCCGCGAACAGTGCCCAGGTCGCCGAGGCGGTGCGTGGCGGGCATGCACACGTGGGCTTCGTCGAGGGAACGACGACTCCCCCGGGCCTGCGCTCCGCGGTGGTGGCCGTTGACGAGCTCCTCCTGGCGACGGGGGCCGGGACACCGCTGGGCCGCCGGCGGTCGCCACTGGCACCGCGCGAGGTTGCCGGGCTCGTCATGACCGCGCGTGAGGAGGGCTCGGGCACCCGCGAGGTGGTCGCTGCCGCGCTCCGCCGGCACCGGCTGAAGCTGACGGAGCCGGCCGTCGAGCTCACCACCGCGACCGCGGTGCGCGAGGCCGTCGCGGCTGGTGGCCCACCGGCGTTCCTGAGCCGTCGGGTCGCGCGGCGTGAGCTGGAAGCGGGCCGGCTGGTCGCCGTACCCACCGAGGACCTGGATCTGACCCGCTCGTTCCGGGCCGTGTGGGTCGGCGGCGCACAACCTCCGGCGGGCCCCGTGCGCGAGCTCGTCGGACTGGCCCGGACCCGTCACGACTGACATCCACGCCGAGAACAGCGAGTGCTGGAGCAAACAGAAGCGGCCCCCACAGTCACCGTGAGGGCCGCTTCAACTTGTTGCAGGGGACCGTGCAGACCTGCGATCGCTCAGTCATTTCTCGACGCCCCCTCGCGGTACGAGGCGTCTGCCAGGGCATCTGCCACCCGATACTCAGCCGTGATCGAAGCACATGGCAGGGACACCCACCGGGCAGATCCGAGAGGTCTCGGTGCGACGTGCGCACTCGAAGCGCGGGCCAGGAGCCCTTCTCGCGAGTAGCCACACGGGACGCGCTTTCCGCCGCGTCTGCACGTCACGAGGACGCTGTCCATCTCGTGCAGCAGCGATCCCGTACGGTCTCTCGGGCATGGCTTCAGAAGCGGGAGGAGATCTTCTTCCCGCAACGCGAGCCCCGGCGCGCGCACGAGCGTGCTGACGCATACTGCGAGCCATGGACCCGCGCCCGGAGACAGATCCCCAGCCACGGGCGACGAGGGCGGTCGTGGTAGCCGCAGAGTCGAAGCACCGGTCCCGCTCACTCCAGCCGACGCTCCTGCGGCGGGTGGGCGGCGTGACCCTGCTCGACCGCACGGTCAAGGTGCTGCGCGAGGCAGGAGTGACCCGGATCGTGGTGGTGGCCGGCTACCGAAGCGAGGACGTGGCCGCGACCATCCACTCCCACGGCCTCCCGGTCGAACTGGTGGTCAACCCAGACTGGCAGCAGGGCACGTCGACCTCGGTGCTGGCCGGCCTCCAGCAGGTCGACGAGGACCGGTGCCTGGTTGTCATGGGCGACCACGTGTTCGAGGCCGACGACGTACGGCGGCTGATGGCCGCACCGGGCCGCAACGTGCTGGCCGTCGACCGTGACCCACAGCGCCAGGTGGGCGGCCTGGGAGGGGTGCCCCCCGTCCGGGTGCGGACCGCGGCCGACGGCCGACTGCTCGAGCTGGCAGCCGACCTGAAGGAGCACACCGCGGTCGACGCAGGCCTCAGCTCCGTCCACGTCGCCGACGTCCTGACCGCGACCGCCGACGCACCGGCGATGCCGTGGGCCGCCGTACGGCAGCGGATGCTCGACCACGGATTCGAGATCACCACCTGCGACTTCACCGGACTCTGGGCGGCCGTCGACACACCCGACGGAGTGCGGGCCCTGGAGCGGGTCATGTGGCATCGGTACGGGCCCAAGCCGACCGACCAGATCATCGCCCGGACCGTCAACCGGCGGATCTCGGGGCCCCTGACCCGCCAGCTGCTGCGGACCGGGCTCAGCCCGCATGTGGCCACGTTGCTGGCCTTCGCCACCACGCTCCTCGCGTCCGGCCTGATCGCGGTCGGCGACCGGTGGGCGATGGCCGCGGGCGGGCTCGGCGTCCTGCTCGGCTCCGCCCTCGACGGCGTCGACGGCGAGCTCGCGCGAGTAAGCGGCCGGGCCTCGCGCCGCGGCGCCGCGCTGGACACGCTGCTGGACCGCTACGCCGACCTCGCCGTGGTGGTCGGCCTGGTCATCGGCGCCGGCCACACGGAGACCGCCTGGGCCTGGGGGTTCGCCGCCGGGTGCGGCTGCCTGCTGATCTCCTACATCCACGCGGTGGGCCGCGACACCGACGTGCGGTTGCTCTTCCGCCGCGAGGTCCGGCTGCTGATCTTCGCCCTGGCGGCGATCAGCGGCCTACCGCTATGGGGGCTGGCGGTCGTCGCCGTCGCGGCCAACCTCGACACGGCGCGCGGGGTCGTGCTGCTCCTACGCGCGATGCACACCTGATGCCCGCCGAGCCGCCCTCAAAGGCGCACTTTGACTGTGCGTCTATCCGCTGCAGGGGCCGCATTCGGCTCGCCGGATCGAGCGGGCATGCGAGCGTGGCCGCTCGCACGTCAGCCAAGGTTGAGCCCGAACTCGCGACTTAGCAGCTTGGCCTTCCAGTAGGACTCGGTCTGCTCGATCGTCTCGTCGGGGGTGTTTTCATCTACCACCTCGAGCACGGAGACCTGATAGGTCCGTCGACCCTTCTTGCTGGCTCTTTGAGCGCCAGGTTGCCACCGTGGCCGTCGGTCGCGTGATCAGCCGGACCTAGCCCATTCCGCCGCGAGCGCCTCGGCGTGGGCCGCGAGGTCGGCCTGGCCCGAACCTGCTGCATCCGTCCTTGCCAGAAGCCCGGTCAACCGGTCCTGCGCATCGCGATCACAGCGACGTCGTCGGCGACGCTCTCGTCGCCGAGACCTGTGGCGATGATGCGGCTGCATATGGTCTCTGCATCCTGGTCGCTCCGAAAAGCTCCGCGTACGAGATTCAAGCGCTCGGTCCACCCGTCGGGTGTTGGTGACAGCCGACCGGCACGCTCGACCAGACCATCGGTGTAGAACACGAGAGCGGCGCCCGACTCGAGGAACAGTTCGTGGCTCCGGCGTTGTCGTTCTGGGTCAACGCCGAGCAGCACGTCTGCCGGGATCTGTGCCTCACGCGCTACCGACTGGCCGCTGCTGGCAATCAGCGGGACCGGGTGGCCGGCGTTGCCGATGAGCAGGACGTCGAAGGGGGGCTCCGTCACCGCGTAGATGACCGTCGCTGTGATCTCGTTCTCGAAGTGACAGAGCTTTCGATCTAGTCGCCGCAGCACCTCCGCAGGGTCCTCATGCTCAAGCGCATAAGCGCGAAGTGCGCTGCGTAGACGTCCCATGACTACCGCGGATCGAAGACCGTGGCCTTCGACGTCCCCCATGACAAAGCCGACCTTGCCGCTGGGAAGCTTGAAGATGTCGTACCAGTCGCCGCCGAGGTCGCCCTCGGCTGGCAGGTAGCGCACCGCAACATCGAGCCCGTCGATGGGCGGAGGCGCAGGCGGAAGCAGGCTGCGCTGGAACGCCAACGCCGCGAGGTGGGCATCATGCTTGTTGTTCTCGGAAAGTCGCTGCCCGATCCCAGCCGAGAGCTCTTCCAACTGTGCCATGTCGCCCGCGTTGAAGGAGCGTTCCCTCAAGCTACCGACGTGCAGGACTCCCAGGAGACCATCGGGGCCATCCACCGGTACGCCGAGAAGTCGCCGGACTCCCGCGTCGCGCAGGATCGGATTGACGACGGACAACTCGTTGACTTGATCCAGGACAACCGGGCGACGCTGCGCGGCGATCTGTCCCGCGAACCCGGAGCCGACACGGACGTGGGTCGCGCCGCGCCACCGGCGACCGAGCCCTGACGACGCGGCCGGTTCCAGAACAGTGCCGGTCTCGTCCAGCAGGAGCAAGGTCGCCGTGTCCGAGCGCATCTCGGCACGAACATGCTCGATCATGCCTTGGATCGAGTTGAGGTCGAGGGTCATTGACGTGTAATTCCCAGCCGCTCACACAAGGGACGGTGTCGCGGACCATCGTGGCATACCGGACCTGCATCCTCGGGACCACCGCGTCCCCCTGACCGAGCAACCGAGCCCGGCCCGGACCCTGTTGCCAGACACGGGCCTCATGTCGAGTTCCATCTGCGACACGCACGAAGAGCCCCGACCGCACATGCGGGTCGGGGCTCTTCGTGGTGAAATCAGGAGACGCGGACGTTTTCGGCCTGCGGGCCCTTGGGGCCCTGGGCGAGGTCGAACTCGACCTTCTGGTTCTCGTCGAGCGACTTGTAGCCGCCGGACTGAATGGCGGAGTAGTGGACGAATACGTCCTCGCCGCCGCCATCCTGCGCGATGAAGCCGAAACCCTTTTCGGCGTTGAACCACTTGACGGTTCCCTGAGCCATGATCTTTTCCCTTGTTACGTGTCGGGGCACTGTGCCCTCGAGCTGCTGAAGACATCCACCTGTGCTGATGTCCAGCGAACCGAAAACCAGGGGTACGAGATACGAGCCGCGACATCGTGTGCGGCCAGGACGGCTTGCAGAGCCGTCCCTTCAACACGACCCACGATAGGGCATCGGTTGCGGGTTCGCGAT
>Ga0308174_10000880_pt1 | contig 13343 bp, 16 predicted proteins | sample PhyPR2_FD_203894 | JGI IMG/M metagenome (GOLD analysis project Ga0308174, IMG submission 203894) | Soil microbial communities from UC Gill Tract Community Farm, Albany, California, United States - DLSLS.P.R2 | ecosystem: Environmental > Terrestrial > Soil > Agricultural land | place: USA...
CCGCTCGATGGCCGCGCACAGGCCCTGCAGCGTCGCGTCGAGCGTCTCCGGCTCGCAGCCGACCCAGGGGATCGGGGCCGAAGCGTCGGCGGAGATCAGGATGTCGAAGGGCTCGAGCCCGGCGCTGGGGCGCACGCCATGACGGTGGACCCCGATCCGGACCACCCCGGGGCCTGGCGCATGCGGGGCCTCGGCGCCGCCTGAGAGCTCGCTCACGCTGAGGCCGGCGCCGCCCAGCGCGATCAGCTCGGCCAAGGCGGCGCCGGCCATGGCGGGGTCAGGCCGAAGCGGGCTGCTTGGCCGGCCCTGCGAACTCCGCCTTCAGCTGCCGGCGCAGCAGCTTGCCCGTGTCGTTGTACGGCAGCGCGTCGCGGAACGCCCAGACCTCCGGCGTCTTGGTGGAGCGCAGGCGCGCCTTGACCCATCCGGCGAGATCCTCCGTGGACGGCCTGGCGCCCTTCGCCACGATCACCGCCGCGACCGTCTCGCCCCATTCGTTGTCGGGCGCGCCGAACACCGCCACGTCGGCCACCTGCGGATGGCCCCGCAGCACGTCCTCGATTTCGCCGGGCGAGATGTTCTCTCCGCCTCGCACGATCACGTCGTCGAGCCGGCCCTCCACGAACAGATAGCCGTCCTCGTCCATCCAGCCGCCGTCGTTGGTGGCGAACCAGCCCTCGGCGTCGATCACCTTCTTGCCGGCGTATTCGCCCGAGACCTGGTCGCCGCGGACATGGATCTCCCCAGACTGGCCGGGCGGCAGCACCTCGCCCGAGGGGCCGCGGATCTCCACGTCGAGGAACGGCAGCGGCCGGCCCACCGAACCCAGACGCCGGCGGATGTTCGGATCGGACGAGGCCATGGCCTCCCGATGGTCGTCGGGCCCGAGGATCGAGATAGTCGAGGAGGTCTCGGTCAGGCCGTAGGCGTTGGCGAAGCCCACGTGCGGCAGCAGCCGCATGGCCCGCTCGATCACCGGCGGCGGCATGCGCCCGCCGCCATAGGAGACGGCCTTCAGGGTGGGCAGGGTTTCGCCGCTCTTCTCCAGCACGTCCAGGATGCGGCCCAGCATGGTCGGCACCACCATGGCGTGGGTGATCGCCTCCTCGGCGGCGGTGGCGACCCAGGCCTCGGGCGTGAAGGTCTCGAGGTGCACGATGCGGCGTCCGGAATAGACCCCGGTCAGGATCGCCGACACTCCGGCGACGTGGTAGGGCGGCACGCTGACCAGCGCCGCCTCGTCCGCCTCCGAAGCCAGGAACTCCACCGTGGAGATGACGTAGGAGGTGAGGTTGCGGTGCCGCAGGATCGCGGCCTTGGGCTCGCCTGTGGTGCCGCTGGTGAACAGCAGGACGCCGATGTCGTGGTCCTCGTCGAACGCCGCCTCCGAGTGTCCCGACTGGTTGCAGGCGATCTCGAACGCGGAGCGGGTGACGAGGGTCACGCCCTCGGGTCGGCCGAGGCGGCCCGCCATGTCGTCGTCGACGACGGCGACCGACGGCGCGGTGCGGGCCAAGAGCTTCTGCAGGTCGGCGTCGGGCAGGCGGTAGTTGAGCGGCGCGAACGGCTTGGCCAGCATGCCGGCCGCGAACAGGGCGATCGGCAGGGCCGTCCCGTTCAGGCCGACGAAGACCACCGTGCCTGCGCCCTTGGCCTGCAGCCACTCGGCGGCATGGTGCGCGCGCCGGCGCACCTCGTAGAAGGTCAGGCCGTCACGCTTGCGGCCGAGCGCCAGGCGGTCCGGCGCAGCGTCGGCCATCATGTCGAGGAGGAGCGCCGTGTGCATCGCGCGTCAGTCCGAGGCGGGCAGCTTCTTGGCTTCCTTCGCGCCGATCGGGCGGCCGCCGACCGAGAGGGTCCCGGCGCCGGGCTTGACGCACAGCACCTCGAGCCCGGTCTCGTCGTCGGCGTAGCGCTTGCCCATCTGGCTGCCCTCGGCGAAGTCGGGCGAGAGGGTCTTGCCCTCCGGCTTGGGTTCGGCGTTGGGGATCATGGGATAGCCGCCGCAGCGCAGGTCGGCCTCGGTCTTCGGCGGCCGCACCACCACGACCTCGGTGTCGCAGACCACGCTCTTCCAGCGGGATCCGGGCTTCAACTCCATGGGCTCACTCCTTCCCCTGCGGCCTCGCGATGCTTTCCGCAGCATCCGGTGAGGCCCCGGCCGCGCGGCTCCAGCGCTTTTTCGGCTGTCTGTGCAGCCCCTTATACATAGAGGCCGGCGCGCCGCCAGACCATGCGGCCGGGGCTCCCGGGCCGGATGGTGGGTGTAGTAGGATTCGAACCTACGACCCGCTGATTAAGAGTCAGCTGCTCTACCAACTGAGCTATACACCCGTCCCGGCTCCGGACCCGGGCAGTGGGGGGCCGGCGGCGAGGGCGCGGAAAATACGCGAAAACGCGGTATTGGCAAGGCGGACGCAGGGAGCGCCGGACGGCATGGGCGAGGGCGTGGCAGGGGCGGTGGACTTCGCCTATCTGGAGCGCTTCGCGGCCGGCGACCGGGGCCTCGTGGGCGAGGTCCTGGATCTGTTCGCCGAGCAGGCCGCGATCTGGCGGCTGCATCTCGCGCCCGAGGATCCGGCCTGGCGCGACGCGGTCCACACGCTCAAGGGTTCGGCGCGCGGGATCGGCGCCCACGCTCTCGGCGAGGTCTGCGCGCAGGCCGAGCAGCAGGGCGCGGAGGCGCTGCCGCAGGTCGTGGGGGCGCTGGATGCGGCGCTCGCGGAGATTGCCGCCTACCGCGCGGCGTGAGGCCGCCGCGCTAGATGCCGGCCCCGTTGTCGATGGTGCGAAGCGCCTCCTCGTGGACCCTGGCCTCGGCCTCGATCCAGCTGGAGAAGGCCTTCACCTGGGGCAGGCGGCCCTTGGCTTTCGGGTGCACCAGATAATAGGCGAAATCGACCTGGGTCGCGATCTGCAGCGGCGCGATCAGCCGGCCGGCTTCCAGGTCGGCCTGGGCGAGCGTGCGTTTGGCGAGCGCCACGCCGCGGCCGTTCACCGCCGCCTCGATCACCAGGCTCGACTGGTTGAACCTGGGCCCCCGCGTGCCGTCGATCCCCTTGACCCCGCGGGCGGCCAGCCACATGGGCCAGTCGGGGCAGGAATCGTCGAGGTCGGGCGAGCCGTCGTGCAGCAGCACGTGGCGGGCGAGGTCGCCCGGCGAATTGAGCGGGGCTTGCCCGTGCAGCTCGGGGCTGATCACCGGCACGACGCTTTCGCCCATCAGGCGCTTGATCTCCAGCCCCGGATAGCGGCCCGAGCCGTAACGGATCGCGAGGTCGACTTCGCCGGCGGTGAGGTCGACGATCTCCATGCCGGCCTGCAGCCAGACGTCGACCTGCGGATGCGCCTGCTCGAACGCGCCCAGCCGCGGCACCAGCCACTTGGCGGCGAGCGAAGGCGGCGCCGTCAGCGTCAGCCGCCGGCCATCGACCGCCGCGGTGAGCAGGGAGGCGGCCTCGGCGAGCCGGTCGAAGGCCTCGCGCAAGGCCGGGAGCGCGGTCTGGGCGGCGTCGGTGAGCAACAGGCCCTTGGGGGTGCGCTTGAACAGCGCCGCGCCGACGTAGTCCTCGAGATTCTGGATCTGCTGGCTGACCGCGCCCGGGGTCACCGAAAGCTCGTCGGCGGCGCGGCTGAAGTTCAGGTGCCGGGCGGCCGCCTCGAAGGCGCGGAGCGCGTTGAGCGGCGGCAAGCGGCGGCGCTCCTGCATGCGTTCCATGAGAATTCCTGACAGCCCGGGCAGAAGTCCTTGGCTTGCGAAGTGGGGCTTGGCCGACCTAATTGCAAGCGTCCGCCGGTGTATCGGCCCTTTTCGCCGGCGGGTGCGAGCGGGGCGGGGGCGACCCCGTCCCGTCTCGATTTGAAGCACAGAGCTTATAGAGAAGCTAATGCCGCAGCGACGCGACAGCGCAATGCGACCGAAGCGCCTGGTGGTCCTCGGGGGCGGCCGGAGCTCGCGCGCGGGCGCGGTGTGGCTGGTCGGCGCGGGCCCCGGCGATCCCGAGCTTCTGACGATCAAGGCCCTGAAGGCGCTGCAGGGCGCTGAGGTCGTGGTGCACGACGGTCTGGTCACGACTGAGGTCCTCGCGCTTGCGCCGCAGACGGCGCGCCGCATCTCGGTCGCCAAGCGCAAGTCGCGGCACTCCTTCAGCCAGGACGAGATCAACCGCATGCTGGTGGCCTTCGCGCGCGAGGGCCTGAGGGTGGTGCGGCTGAAGGGCGGCGATCCGTTCATCTTCGGCCGCGGCGGCGAGGAGCTGCAGGCCTGCCGCGAGGCGGGCGTCGAATGCCACGCGATCCCTGGCGTGACCGCGGCGCTCGCGGCCGGCGCCGGGGCCGGCGGGCCGCTCACCCATCGCGGCTCGGCCCAGGCGGTGACCTTCGTCACCGGCCATGCGGCGAAGGGCGGCGAGCCGGATCTCGACTGGGAGAGCCTCGCGCGGCCCAACCAGACGGTGGTGGTCTACATGGGCCTGTCGATGGCTGCCCCGATCGCCGCGCGGCTGATGGCGGCGGGCCGGGCGGGGTCCACGCCGGCGCTGATCGTCGAGAACGCCTCGCGCCCCGACGAGCGGCGCATCGTGACCACGCTGGCGGGCCTGGCCAAAGCGGCGGCTGCGCTCAGCGGCCCGGCGCTGCTGATCGTCGGCGAAGCCATGGCGTTGGCCGAGGAACTCATTCCCGCTCATCCCCGCGAAAGCGGGGACCCAAGCGGCGCTTCGAACGAACTCAGCATGGATTCCCGCCTGCGCGGGAATGAGCGGCCATGAAGGCGCTCACCGGTAATCGGCTGGCCGACGGCGAGGCGGTGTTCTGGAAGGACGGCCGCTGGGTCGAGCGCTTCGCCGAGGCGCAGATCTTCGACGACGACCAGGCGGCGCTCGAGGCCGAGGGCATGGCCAAGGCGCAGGGAACGGTGGTGGTCGATCCCTACCTGATCGACCTGGTGGATTCCGAGGGCCTGTGGGCGCCGCTCAGCTTCCGCGAGCGCGTGCGCTGCCTGGGCCCGACCAATCATCCCCAGCACGGCAAGCAGGCTGCGGGCGGCGAGGACGTCGAAGCGCTTCGACACGCCCACGGCGCGGCCCGCTCCACCGGGCGGGTCAACCTGATCAAGCGGAAGTGAAGGCCGGCATGTACCGCTATGACGCCATCGACAAGGAGTTCGTGGCCGACCGGGCCGCGGAATTCCGCGAGCAGGTGAACCGCCGGCTGGCCGGCGAGCTCACCGAGGACCAGTTCAAGCGCATCCGCCTGATGAACGGGCTCTATCTGCAGCTGCACGCCTACATGCTGCGGATCGCCATCCCCTACGGATCGCTGAACGCCAAGAAGCTGCGCAAGCTCGCCTACATCGCCAAGACCTACGACAAGGGCTACGGCCACTTCACGACGCGGACCAACCTGCAGCTGCACTGGATCAAGCTGAAGGACGCGCCGGACATCCTGGAGCATCTCGCCGAGGTCGAGATGCACGCCATGCAGACCTCCGGCAACGTGATCCGCAACATCACGGCCGATCCCTATGCGGGCGCGACCGCCGACGAGCTCGACGATCCGCGGGTCTGGGCCGAGGCGATCCGCCAGTGGTCGACCCTGCACCCGGAATTCACCTTCCTGCCCCGCAAGTTCAAGATCGCGGTCACCGCGGCGGCCAAGGACCGCGCGGCGCTGCGCGTCTACGACATCGGCCTGGCGCTCAGGCGCGGGCGCGGCGGCGAGCTGGGGTTCGAGGTGATGGTGGGCGGCGGGCTCGGCCGGACGCCCTACCTGGGCCCGACGATCCGCGAGTTCCTGCCGACCCGGCATCTGCTCTCGTACCTCCAGGCGATCCTGCGGGTCTACAACCGCTACGGCCGGCGCGACAACATCTGGAAGGCGCGCATCAAGGTGCTGGTCGCCTCGCTGGGCGCCGAGGAGTTCGCAAGGCAGGTCGAGGCCGAGTGGGAGAAGTCCGAGAACGAGCCGGTCGACCTGCCGGACACCGAGCTCGCCCGCATCCGCGGCTGGTTCACGCCGAAATTCGCCACCCTTCCGCCCGCCTCCGAGATCTTCGAGCAGGCCAAGGCGTCCGATCCGGCGTTCGCCCGCTGGACCCGCCACAACGTCCATCCGCACAAGCAGCCGGGCTACGCCATCGTCGACGTCTCGCTGAAGACCCCGGGACTGACGCCGGGCGACATCACCTCCGAGCAGATGGACGTCGTGGCCGACCTCGGCGAACGCTATTCGATCGACGATATCCGGGTGAACTATCAGCAGAACCTGTTGCTGCCGCATGTGCGGCTGGACGACCTGCCCACCGTGCATGCGGCGCTGGAGGCGGCGGGCCTCGCCACGCCCAACATGGACCTGGTCACCGACATCGTGGCCTGCCCGGGCCTGGACTACTGCTCGCTGGCCAACGCCCGCGCCATCCCGATCGCCCAGGACATCGCCCGGCGGTTCGACGACGCCGAGCGCGCCGAGCTGATCGGCGAGCTGAAGATCCGCATTTCCGGCTGCATCAACGCCTGCGGCCACCACCACGTCGGCCACATCGGCATCCTGGGCGTCGATAAGAAGGGCGAGGAGTTCTACCAGGTCACCCTCGGCGGCTCCGGCGCGGAGGACGCGGCGCTGGGCACGATGCTCGGGCCGGCGCTGCCGGCGGACAAGGTCGCCGAGGCCGTCGAGCAGATGGTCGAGGTCTATCTGCGCGAGCGGACGACAGGCGAGCGCTTCCTGGACACCTTCCGGCGCACCGGCGTCGCCCCCTTCAAGGAGGCTGTCTATGCCGACGCTCATTAAGTCCCAGGGCGGCCGGATGGTGCTGGCCAACGACCCGTTCACCCATGTGGACGACGAAGAGGCGCTGCCGCCGGGCGACGTCATCCTGTCGCTCGCCCGCTTCCAGGCCGAGGGCGACCGGCTGCTCTCCGACGGGCGCTCGGTGGGCGTGCGGCTGACGACCGAGGAGGAGGTCGAGGCGCTGGCCTATGACCTGCCGAGGATCGCAGTCGTGGCGCTGAAGTTCCCGAAGTTCCTCGACGGGCGGCACTATTCCAACGCCCGCATTCTCAGGGAGCGGTTCAAGTTCACCCGCGAGCTGCGCGCCTGCGGCGACGTGCTGCGCGAACAGGCGGGCTTCATGCTCCGTTGCGGCTTCGACGCGTTCGAGCCGGCCGACGGATCCACGCCGGAGCAGTGGGAAAGGGCCACCCGCCGCTACCGCCATGTGTATCAGCGCGGGGTCGACGAGCGCGTCCCCGCTTTCGTGGAGCGTAGGTCGTGAGTCTGGCCCTCGATGACATCCGCCGGCCGCAGCCGCCGCGCGTCCAACGCCTGGATGCGGAGCTGCGCCACGCCCATCCGATCACCGTCCTGGAGGCGGCCTACGAGAGCTTCGGCGACAAGCTGGCCCTGGTTTCCTCGTTCGGGGCGGAATCGGCGGTGCTGCTGCATCTGGCCGCCCAGGTGAGCCGGGACATCCCGGTGCTGTTCCTCGACACCGGCATGCTGTTCGGCCAGACGCTCGACTATCGAAGGAGGCTGGCGGCGCGCCTGGGCCTGAGCGACGTGCGCGACCTGCGCCCGCATTATCACGACCTGGCGACGGCCGATCCGCAGGCCAAGCTCTGGGAGACCGACACCGATGCCTGCTGCCACGTCCGCAAGGTGTTGCCGCTGGATCGCGGGCTCGCCGAGTTCGACGCCTGGATCACCGGGCGCAAGCGGTTCCACGGCGGGGCTAGGCTGTCGCTGCCGGTGGTCGAGCAGGCGGACGGCAAAGTGAAGTTCAATCCCCTCGCCAACTGGGCGAAGGCCGAGCTCGACGCCTACATGGCCGAGCATGACCTGCCGGCCCATCCGCTGGTCGAGCAGGGCTTCCCCTCGATCGGCTGCTGGCCCTGCACCCAGCCGGCCGACGACGGCGACGGCGTGCGCGCCGGGCGCTGGAAAGGGTCTGACAAGACCGAGTGCGGTATCCACCTGGCCCGGGCGCCGGGGACCGCGCCGAACGTGGGCGGCGACATCTAGGCCGGCCCGAACTACATAGCGAAGAGAGTTCAATGACGGATGTGATCGTGGCCCAGCCGGCCCCGAAGGCCTCCAGCGCCTTCCTCGTCGAGACCGTGACCTGGGTCCAGCACTGGACGGAGACGCTGTTCTCCTTCCGCACGACCCGCGATCCGGCCTTCCGCTTCACCAGCGGGCAGTTCGTGATGGTCGGCCTGACGCTGGAGAGCGGAAAGCCGCTGGTGCGCGCCTATTCCATCGCCTCGCCGGCCTGGGAGGACCACCTCGAGTTCTATTCCATCAAGGTGCCGGACGGCCCGCTCACCTCGCGCCTCCAGAACATCCAGGTCGGCGATCCGGTGCTGATCGGCAGGAAACCCACCGGCACCCTGGTGCTGGACGGCCTCAAGGCCGGCAAGCGGCTCTACATGCTGGGCACCGGCACCGGGCTCGCGCCCTGGCTGTCGCTGGCCCGCGACCCGGAGGTCTACGACCGATTCGACGAGGTGATCGTCACCCACACGGTGCGCGAGGCGCGCGACCTCAACTACCGCCAGCTGTTCGAGCAGGAGCTGCCGAACGACGAGTACCTGGGCGACCTGATCGCCCCGAAGCTCAGATATTACCCGACGGTCACTCGCGAGCCGTTCAAGACCCAGGGCCGGATCACCGACCTGATCGAGAGCGGGCGGCTGTTCGAAGATCTCGGCAATCCGCCGTTCGATCCGGCGGTGGACCGGGTGATGCTGTGCGGCGGTCCCTCGGTGCTGGTCGACCTGAAGCGCCAGCTGCTGGAGCGCGGCTACGCGGAAGGCTCGATCGCCGAGCCGGGCGACTTCGTGCTGGAGCGCGCCTTCGTCGAGAGCTGAGCCTCGGCCTGTGCGGACGCGCGGCTAGGCTGTGTGCTCTTAAAAGGGGCGGGGCTTGGGTGCGCTTCCGGTTTGGAAAGCCAATGACTGAGGTCCACCCGCTGCGGTCCTTCGCCCAGACCCAGGAAATCCGCATTCGCTGGCGGAGATTGCTAAGCTGGGAGAGCCGCCAGGACGGTCGAGCCCTTCCGGAGCGAAAATGCCCTTCGTGACAAGTCGCGGGAACCGAATCCACTATACGGTGGAGGGAACTGGGCCGCTCGTGGTCTTACTTCACGGTTTGCTCAGCGACGCGAGAAGTTGGAAGCGCTGGGGCGTCATCGAGACACTGGCGGACGGCTACTGCGTCGCCAGCGTGGATTCTCTTGGCCACGGCCTGAGCGACAAGCCTTCCGATCACAACCATTATGGCCTGGAAGTGAGAGCCGCCGATGTCCTCGCAGTTATCGATGACCTGGGTTGCGAGAAAGCCCACCTCATTGGTTATTCCATGGGCGGCTGGCTCTCCGTGGGCGTTGCGCGACACCATCGCGACCGGCTGTCGTCGCTTGTGATTGGGGGCTGGGATATCGTGCACGGGATCGAAGCAGCCCGTCCTCAAGGGATGCGCGGAGTTTCGGACTTCAGGGATCAGATTGCTGATTTGCGAGTGACCGCCCCGGCCGTCGTCAAATGGGTCACGGCGGAGGTCGAGCCAGGCCTATGTGCTTGCTGGGAAGCGCTCGCGGACGTTTGCGATGCGCGCGACGCCGTTGTCCAAGCCGGCGTCCCTGTGCTGCTTTGGAGCGGACGCGAAGATCTCAACTACGAACCGATGAAGGCGTTCGCAGCAGCGGAACGGACTCGGTTTCTAGTGACGGGCGGCGACCACGGCGGCGCAATTTGGCAGTTCGGACGGGAGAGTGGCGCAGGTATCAGACGGTTCCTCGATACGAAGCGAACCACCTGAGCGATCTACGAACCTCCGCTCGCCACCCTTCTCGGAAGACCAAGACGTACGCTTGCCGGCTGGTCGCCGCGTCGCCTCGATTTATGAGTGCGCGACTAGCCCGGCGGGCAGCCCTTGAAGTCGCCGACCTTGATGGCGGTCAGCCGGGCGAGATTGAGCGCCTGGGCCGCGGCCGAGGCCCGCGAGCCGGTGTAGAGGTCGATCCTCTGGCCCTTGATCGCCCCGCCGGTGTCGGAGGCGTACCAGTAGCCGTCGTGCGTCGAGCCGTCGGGCAGCTTCATGCCGACGGTCTCCTTGATGAACAGGATCGAGCGTTTCGGGATCAGGGTCCTGTCGACCGCCACCGTGCGCATGGCGACGACCTTGCAGCCCAGCGAGTCCAGCGCGCCCACGCCCTTGACGCCGGCGTGGTAGAGCGTCGCCTTGAGATTGAACACCGGACCGGTCGGCAGGCTGCCGGTGACCACCGACATGATCAGGTCGCCGAGCGGATCGGATGAGGCGGCGTGCGCGCTCGAACCCAATGCAAGGAGGGGAAGAGCGGCCAGTGCGGCGAGGCGGCGTCGCATGACGGCGTCTCCTTCGTCGTTGAGCTGGTGGTGCGGACTCGTACCCTCCTAAAATGGTTAACCGCAACCCCGCCCGGGTGCGGCAGGCTGCCCTGTCAGATTTTCTGACAATCCGAGTTAGACGCCATCGCTTGAGTTCCCGAGAGCGGAGGCTGAATTCCCAGCTTGGCCGTAGAGGAGACGGGCTTTGAGAATTTATGGGGACTCCATCTCCGGAAATTGCCTGAAGGTGAAGTGGACGGCCGATCATTTGCGGCTCAGCTACGACTGGATCGAGACCGATGTCCTGAAGGCGGAGACGCGCACGCCCGCGTTCCTGGCGCTGAATCCGGCCGGCCAGGTCCCGACCGTGATCCTGGACGACGGCCGGCCGCTCGCCCAGTCGAACGCCATCATCCTGCATCTCGCCGAAGGCTCCGAGCTGACCCCGCGGGACGCCTACGAGCGGGCCAGGATGCTGGAGTGGCTGTTCTGGGAGCAGTACAGCCACGAGCCCTATGTGGCGGTGGCGCGCTTCCAGGTGCGCTATCTCGGCAAGTCGCCCGCCGAGCTCGAGCCGCGGCTGGTGGAGCGCGGCCGGGCCGCGCTGCAGCGCCTGGAAGACGCCCTGACGCAGTCGCGTTTCCTGGTCGGCGATCGTCCCAGCCTCGCCGATATCTCGCTCGTGGCGTACACGCGCTGGGCTGGGGAGGGCGGCTTCGAGCTCTCCGACTACCGGAACGTCCGGGCCTGGATCGGCCGCGTGGAGCAGGCCTTCCAGATCGCCGACTGACGCCCCTTGCCAGCCGCGGCGAGTGCGGCCAAACCCGGCCCATGCGCCATCTCGTCTCCGCCCTCCTGATTGTGCTCGCCCTGCCGGCGGCGGCGCTCGCCTGGGGAAGCGCCGGCCACCGGATGATCGGCGAGGCGGCGATCCGCGCCTTGCCGGCCGAGCTGCCGGCCTTCCTGCGCACGCCGCAAGCGGCGGTCGACGTGGGCGAGTACTCCCGCGAGCCCGACCGCGGGCGCGCCGCCGGGCGGGTGCACGACAACGCCCGCGATCCGGCGCACTTCGTCGATCTCGGGGACGACGGGCGGATCCTCGGCGGGCCCACGCTGGAGACCCTGCCGCCCACGCTCGAGGCCTATGACGCCGCCCTGCGCGCCGTGGGCCAGGACAGCTGGAAAGCGGGCTGGCTGCCCTACGCCATCGTCGACCGCTGGGAGCAGCTGGCCAAGGATTTCGCCTACTGGCGCGTCCTGGCCTTCGCCGAGGCCAGTCCTCAGTGGCGCGCGCACCGCGCGTGGTTCGCCGCCGACAAGCGCCGCCGCGAGGCCCTGATCCTCGAGGACATCGGCGAGCTGTCCCATTTCGTCGGCGACGGCAGCCAGCCGCTGCACGTCACCGTGCACTACAACGGCTGGGGCGATTTCCCGAACCCGCAGGGCTTCACCACCGCCAGGATCCATCAGCCGTTCGAGGGCGAGATGGTGGCGCATGCCGTTCGGCCGGCGGCGGTGGCGGGCGCGATCGCGCCGCTCCGGCTCTGCGCCTGCACGATCGAGCAGCGCACCGTGCAATACCTGGCCGCCACCGCCAGGCAGGCGATCCCGCTCTACGCCCTGGAGAAGGCGGGCGGCCTCGAGCCCGGCGATCCGCGGGGACCGGCGTTCGCGACGCGGCAGCTCGCGGCAGGCGCCTCGGAGCTGCGCGACCAGATCCTCGAGGCCTGGCGCGCCAGCCTGAAGGAGACCGTGGGCTACAAGCCGATCTCCGTGGCCGACGCGCTGGCCGGCAAGGTCGATCCCTATCCCGCGCTCTACGGGACCGACTGATGAACGTGCCCCAGTTCGGCCAGCGCGAGCCTGGCCGCAGCTATCCCGACCGGCCGGCGGCGTTCGCGGTGGTGGCGCGCGAGGGCCGGATCGCGCTCGTCCGCGTGAGCCTGAAGACCGGCGGCGTGCGCATCGACCTGCCGGGCGGGGGCCTGGAGCCCGGCGAGAGCGCGAACCAGGCGGCGGTGCGTGAATATGGGGAGGAGACGGGCCTGGTGATCGACGTCGAGGCCGAGCCCTTCGCCCTGGCCGACCACTACTTCATCAACGACAGCGACGAATCCCACAACACACGCGGCCGTTTCTTCGCAGGCACGCTGCTGCGGGCGGACGCGGGCCGCAAGATCGAGCACGACCACGCCCTGGTGTGGCGCACGCCGCACGAGGCGCTGCTCGAGCTCGACCGCGATTCCCACGTCTGGGCGCTCGCCTGCTGGCTGCGGCGCGGGCGAGCCTAGGCGCTCAGGCGGTCTTGCGGGCCGCGGGCTGGGCGCGGCGGGCGCTGCGCTTGCGGCCGGACCCCATCGCCGCCTTGCGCTTGGAGTTGGCGCGCGCCTCGGCCCGGCGCAGCACCTCGGGGCGATGCTGCTCGCACTGCTCGAGGATCTCGTCGAGCTTCTCGTCGGAGAGGTGCTCGATGCCGATGAACTCGTTCTTCGCCTTGGAGGCGCGGATCAGCTCGTCCAGCTTGGCCTGCAGGGCGGCGTTGTCGCGGTTCTGGGTGTTCTGGATCAGGAACACCATCAGGAAGGTGACGATGGTCGTGCCGGTGTTGATCACCAGCTGCCAGGTGTCGGAGAAGCCGAACAGCGGCCCCGTCGCCGCCCAGGCGACGATCACGGCGGCGGCGAGGATGAAAGCATAGGGGCGGCCCGCCTGGTGCGCGGTCCATCGGGCGAAGCTCGAGAAGAGGCGGTTCAGGTCACCCATGGCCGCGCGGGCCGCGCCTCACGCGCCGGGCCGAGACCGCCCGAGCGGCGGTCCCGTTTTTCCCCTGCCCAGGCTCAGTGGTGCAGCTTGTCGTACGCGTAGCCGCCGCCCGCGCCCAAGGCGGCCCCGGTGGCGGCCCCGCCCAGGATGCTGCCGCCGCTCAGCGCGCCCACCCCGGCCCCGGTCGCCGCGCCGACCCCGGCGCCCACGCCC
>Ga0308174_10000881_pt1 | contig 13340 bp, 13 predicted proteins | sample PhyPR2_FD_203894 | JGI IMG/M metagenome (GOLD analysis project Ga0308174, IMG submission 203894) | Soil microbial communities from UC Gill Tract Community Farm, Albany, California, United States - DLSLS.P.R2 | ecosystem: Environmental > Terrestrial > Soil > Agricultural land | place: USA...
TGGCGCCACCGGATGGGCCGCGAGCCGGTGGGGCTGCGGCTGCTCGCCGTCCTCGTCCTGGCCGGCACGCTGCTCACGATCGTGCCGGCCGCCGGACTGCTCGCCGGCCCCTGAGGTCGGCGGACCGGCAGGCAGCCGTCGATCAGTCGTCGTCCTCGGCCGGCTGCTCGTCGTGGTCGGCCGCGAAGTGCTCGACGATCGCGGCGTCGAAGGCGTCCAGGTCGTCGGGGTTGCGGCTGGTGACCAGGGTGCCGTCGGTGACGACCTCCTCGTCCACCCAGTCCGCCCCGGCGTTGCGCAGATCGGTCTGCAGCGACGGCCAGCTCGTCATCCGGCGCCCCCGGACCACGCCGGCCTCGGCGAGCACCCAGGCCGCGTGGCAGATGGCCGCGACCGGCTTGCCGGACTCGAAGAAGGCCTTCACGAACGCGACGGCGTCGGCGTCGGCCCGGATGAAGTCCCCGTTGATCACCCCGCCGGGCAGCAGGAGCGCGCCGTAGGAGTCGGGGTCGGCGGAGCTGACGACGGCGTCCACCGTCCGCTTCTCGCCTGGGTCGATGTGGTCGTACGTCGTGATCGTGCCCGCTTCCAGCGATACCAGCTCCGGCTCCGCGCCGGCCTCCTCCAGCGCCTGCCACGGCCGGTCGAGCTCGACCAGCTCGACGCCGTCCGTGGCCAGCACGGCCACCTTCATCCCGTTCAGTTCTGCTGCCATGGGCGGCCGCTACCCCGACCCCCGACGGGACACACGCGGGCGCACTACGGTTTCTGCATGGCCGCCCGTCCCCGCTCCGACCTGCACCGGGTCCTGGACCGGCCGCTCCTGCGGCGCATCCTGACCGGCCCGCAGTCGGTGGGGCCGGACACCGAGGACGCGGTGCGCGCCGCCGCCGAGCTGACCGCCGCCGGTTCCCCGGTCGCCCTCGAGCACGTGCCCGGGCCGAGGGCCGACGTGGCCGCCGAGCTCGCCGATCTGATCGGGCGGGTGCACGCGGCCGGTCTCGCCCCGTCCTGCGAGCTGACCCTGCCGGTCGGCTGCCTGGCCTCCACTGCGGTCCGGGCGCTCGCGGCGACAGCGGGGAACGCCGGGCTGGCCGTCGTCCTCACCGGGCCCTCCGGTGCGGTCGATGCGCTGGCCGCCGTGCTGCGCGGCGCCGGCGTCGTCGTGCCGGCCGGGGAGGCGGACGCCGAAGCGCGCTGCCGGGCGCTCGCGGACGGGCGCGTACGGCTGACCCAGGGCCGCGGTGCGGCCGCCGACCTCGCCTTCGTGCGCTGCCTCAACGTCCTGATGACCGGCAGCGGACACCCCTCGATCGCGGCCACCGATCCGCGCCTGATCGCCATCACCGGGGAGCGTGCGGCCTGGAACGGCCGCGCGCCCGACAGCTGGGAGCACGTCATGCCCTTTCGCGTCCGCACCGAGGAGCAGCAGCGGCTGGCCGCGGCCGGGTACACGGTCCGCGTGGGCGTGCGTTCGGGCCACGCGGGCGTGCGGGCATGACCGCCACGGGACGCCGCGGGTTGGCCATCATCGGCGGCGGCAAGATCGGGGAGGCGCTGCTCTCCGGCCTGGTGCGGCGGGGTGGCGGCGACGGGATCCTGGTCTGCGAGCGCAGCCGCGAGCGTGCCGCCCAGCTCGCCGAGCGCTACGGGGTGCCGGCGGTCGACCTGCCCGACGCCGCGGCCCGGGCGCGGGTGCTGCTGCTGGCCGTCAAGCCGCAGGACATCGACGTCCTGCTCGCGCGGCTGGCCGACTACGTCGACGACGGCCACCTCGTGGTCTCCGTGGCCGCCGGCGTGCCCACGGCGCGGATCGAGGCGGCGCTGCCGGCGAGTGTCCCCGTCGTCCGGGTGATGCCCAACACCCCGGCGCTCGTCGACGAGGGCATGAGCGTGCTCTCGGCCGGCGCGCACGCGGGGGAGGCGCACCTGGACGAGGCCGAGGCGCTGCTGGCCGCCGTCGGCCAGGTGCGCCGGGTGCCGGAGTCGCAGCAGGACGCCGTCACGGCGTTGTCGGGCAGCGGGCCGGCCTACTTCTTCTACCTCGTCGAGGCGATGGTCGACGCGGGCATCCTGCTCGGGCTGCCGCGGACGCTGGCCGCCGACCTGATCGTGCAGACGGCGCTGGGTGCCGCGGTGATGATGCGCGACTCGGGGGAGCACCCGGTGGTGCTGCGGGAGGCGGTCACCAGCCCCGGCGGCACGACGATCGCCGCGATCCGGGAGCTGGAGCGGCACGGGGTGCGGGCCGCGCTGATCGCCGCGATCGAGGCGGCACACGACCGTTCGGTGGAGCTGGGCCGGAGCGAGCGCAGGGACCAGACCTGACGCGAGGGGGCCGTGGGGTGGCTGAGACTCCACGGGCTCCTGCGACGGCGAACCGGGCACGCTAGCCCACATGTCGACACGACGCCAGCACCGTGCGTCATCGGCCAGTGACCGTGTCGCGAAACTCGCCGGACAACAGTTCTTACGGGTGTCACTGGTGTAGTTCTGCCGAGGACGGACCGGTCCGCCTGTTCGATTCATCCATCGCACCAGTCACGCCTGTCCCCTTACGCTCTGTTGCAGCACGTGCGTGTTCAGTTGCCGGTGGGGAAGCCGGCGCCACGACACGAGCTAGGTCCGGAGACGAAGACATGACCATGCCCCAGCGCGCAGCAGCCCCCGCCCTCGGTCGTCCGGGTGTCCCCGGCCCGCGCCCGATCGGCCGCCCCATGGCTGCCACCATGGGCCGCCCCGTGCCTGCCGCCCACCCCGCCGCCATGCCGGTCGGTCGCCCGTCGGTCCCGGCCCCCCGCGCCGCCGTCACGTTCCTGACCGTCGCCGAGGTCGCCGCGATGATGCGGGTCTCCAAGATGACCGTGTACCGCCTCGTCCACGCCGGCGAGCTCTCCGCCGTCCGCGTCGGCCGTTCCTTCCGCGTTCCGGAGCGGGCCGTGCAGGACTACCTGCGCGACGCGTACACCGACATCGCCTGACGGGCAGCGCCGGGCGTATCGCCTGATTGTTCTGGTCGCGCCGAGTGGGCCCCGGAGGGGTTCGCGCAGGCGTGACGGGCCGGCTCCATCCGACGGGAGCCGGCACGTGGCCGCGGTGTCGCCCAGAGGGTGACAGTGTCGTGGCCGCGGTGTCGCCCGGAGGGTGACCGTGTCACCGCCGCGGTGTCGTCCGGAGGGTGACCGTGCCCTCGCCATGGGGCGGCCGGTAGGCTCGGTCGCCGAGTGACCCTGGGCCACGAACCCGCGGGTCACGCTCGAGCTGATCATTTCGTCACGACGTCGGGAGCACCACGTGGGTTCGGTCATCAAGAAGCGGCGCAAGCGGATGGCGAAGAAGAAGCACCGCAAGCTGCTGAAGAAGACGCGGGTTCAGCGCCGCAACAAGAAGTGAGCTGACGCTCGTGCCGCCCGCGGTCGTCCTCGTCACCGGTGTGAGCCGGTGGCTGGGGGGTGCGCTGGCGGCCGAGCTCGCGGCCGATCCGTCGATCGCCCGGGTCATCGGCGTGGACACCGTCCCGCCGGCTCCGGCGATGCTCCGCCGGCTCGGCCGCACCGAGTTCGTCCGGGCGGACATCCGTAATCCGCTCATCGGCAAGGTGATCTCCGCGGCGTCGGTCGACACCGTGGTGCACATGAACATCAGCTCGACCCCCGCGGGTTCGGGGGGCCGCGCGCCGATGAAGGAACTCAACGTCATCGGCACGATGCAGCTGCTGGCGGCCTGCCAGCGGGCGCCCTCGGTGCGCCGGTTCGTGCTGAAGTCGACGAGCGCCGTCTACGGCGCCTCCTCGCGCGACCCCGCCGTGTTCACCGAGGCGATGCAGGCCCGCGCGGTCCCTTCGGGGGGCTTCGCCAAGGACAGCCTCGACATCGAGAGTTACGTGCGTGCCTTCCGACGGCGTCGTCCCGAGGTCGACGTCGCCGTCCTGCGGTTCACCAACTTCATCGGCCCCCGGATCGACTCGCTGCTCACCAGCTTCTTCCGGATGCCGGTGGTGCCGACCGCGCTCGGCTACGACGCGCGGGTGCAGCTCCTGCACGAGGACGACGCCCTGGCCGTGCTGACCCGGGCCACGACCGGCGACTTCGTCGGCACGATGAACGTCGGCGGCGACGGCACGATGCTGCTGTCGCAGGCGATCCGCCGGCTGGGCCGGGTGGAGCTGCCGATCCCGTCACCGGCGCTGGGCTCGGTCGGCCGGCTCTCCCGCCGGTTCGGGTTCGTGGACTACTCCCCGGAGCAGATGCGCTTCCTGAACTTCGGTCGTGTCGTCGACACGACCGTGCTGCGCACCGAGTTCGGTTTTCTTCCCCGGTACACCACGGAGGCCGCCTTGGCCGATTACGCCCGTACCGTTTCCCCGGTGCTGCCCGCCCGCCTGGTCGAACCCACGGCGACTCGGGTCAGATCCGCCCTCGAGCGCGTCGGTGATGCCGCCGGCGTCGTCAGCGGGCGCCTGCGCCCGGCGCCCCCGGCGCCCGGGTTGAGGGCGGTCCAGGATGCCTGAGGCCCGGGTCATCCCGCTGCGGCCCGACGACGACGAGCCCTATGTGCCCACTGCGGCTCCGCCCGGGTGGGAGGAGCAGCTGGCCGGCGGCCTGGAGTTCCTCCGGCGCCGGCTGACCGGTGAGTACGAGACCGACGAGTTCGGCTTCGACCCCGACCTCGCCGACCACGTGCTGCTGCCGATCCTCCGGCCGCTGTTCAACCGCTGGTTCCGGGTGGAGACCCAGGGCCTGCAGAACGTGCCCGACGTCGGCGGTGCGCTCGTGGTGGCCAACCACTCGGGCACCCTGCCGATCGACGCCATGATGACCACGGTCGCCTTGCACGACGACCATCCCGCGCAGCGCCGGCTGCGGCTGCTGGGCGCCGACCTCGTGTTCGAGATGCCGTTCATCGGTTCGATGTCGCGCAAGATGGGCTCGACGCTGGCGTGCAACGAGGACGCCGAGCGCCTGCTCACCGAGGGCGAGCTCGTGGGTGTCTTCCCCGAGGGCTTCAAGGGCATCGGCAAGCCGTTCCGGGAGCGGTACACCCTGCAGCGGTTCGGTCGCGGGGGTTTCGTCACAGCCGCACTGCGCACGGGAGTGCCGATCATCCCGTGTGCGATCGTGGGCGCCGAGGAGATCTACCCGATGGTCGGCAACGCGAAGACCGCGGCCCGCCTGCTCGGGCTGCCGTACTTCCCGATCACGCCGACGTTCCCGCTGCTCGGCCCGCTCGGCCTCGTGCCGCTGCCGTCGAAGTGGCTGATCGCGTTCGGCGAGCCGATCGAGACGGCGTCCTACGGTCCGGCCGCGGCGGAGGACCCGATGCTCGTCTTCAACCTCACCGACCAGGTGCGCGAGACGATCCAGCACTCCCTCTACCAGCTGCTCCTGCAGCGCAAGGGCGTGTTCGCGAGATAGCCCGTTGCCGGGCGGTCCGTCACCAGGGCAGCTTGTTGCGGCGGCGGAGCGCGATCGCGCCGCCGACGAGACCGCCGGACAGTGCGGCGGCGACGACGGTCGGGACGCCGATCTTCGCCGCCTTGCGACCGGTGCGGAAGTCCCTGATCGTCCAGCCGCGTGACCGGGCGATGGCGCGCAGTTCGGTGTCGGGGTTGACCGCGATCGCCGTGCCGACCTCCGAGAGCATCGGCAGGTCGTTGGCCGAGTCGCTGTAGGCCGTGCACCGCGCCAGGTCGAGGCCCTCCCGCTCCGCCAGGGCGCGCACGGCCTCCGCCTTCGCGGGGCCGTGCATCATCTCCCCGACCAGCCGGCCGGTGTACTTGCCGTCGACGACCTCCGCGACGGTGCCCAGCGCGCCGGTCAGCCCCAGCCGGTGGGCGATGATGCTCGCGAGTTCGACCGGCGTGGCCGTGACCAGCCAGACCCGCTGCCCGGCGTCGAGGTGCTGCTGGGCCAGCGCGCGGGTGCCCGACCAGATGCGGTCGGCCATCAGCTCGTCGTAGATCTCCTCGCTGGCCGCGACGATGTCGGCGACCTCGCGGCCGGCCACGAAGGCCAGCGCGTTCTCGCGCATCGTGTGCAGGTCCTCGGCGCTGCTCTCGACGCCGGCGATCCGGAACTTGGCCTGCTGCCAGACGAACCCGGCCAGATCGCGGGTCGTGAAGTACTTCCGGGCGGCCAGGCCGCGGGCGAACCAGAACAGCGAGGCGCCCATCATCATCGTGTTGTCGACGTCGAAGAACGCGGCACCCGTCGGGTCGTGCGGCACCACCGGCGTGGGGGCGACCTCGGCGGCCGCCGCCGACGCGGCCCCGGCCACGTGCGCGCGGGACTCCTCGCCGGGCGCGCCCTCGGGGTGCACCCCGCGACCGCGGAAGGGCAGTCGCGGCACGGCACTCTCCCTGCGCTGGATCCGACGGACGGTGGTGGGCACTTGCGACCCTAGCCGGAGGGCCGGAGCCGCTTCAGTCTGCGGCTGGGCGTCTCAGCAGTTGCCGACGCTGAGCAGCGGAGGCGCGCACAGGCCCAGTCCCGTGGACGGGGACTGCCCGGCCCCGGTGTCCGTGCCGACGCCGGGCAGGGTCACCGTCGGGAGCGGCAGGGGCGGGAGCGAGGGGCTCGGCAGGGACGGCGTCGTCGGCACGATGCCGCCGGGCACGCTCGGCGTGGTCGGCGTCGTGACGGGCCCGCCGCCACCGTTGCCGCCGGTCCCCGGCTGCCGCGAGCCGGTGCTGCCCCCAGGCCCGCCGGCTCGGGGCGCCGAGCCGGTGGCGGCGGGGCCGCTGCTGCCTGTCGCGCCGGTCGTGGACCCGGTGCCGCCGACGGCCGGAGGCGCCGGCCGGGCGTCACGGCACTCGCCGGGCACCGGCCCGAGGGCATCGGTGCCCGTGGTGGACGGACCGCCGGCGCAGGTCAGCGCCGCGCGCAGCGCCACGGTCCGCGTGCCGATCCCGGCCAGCAGGTCCAGGGAGTCGCCGAAGGCACGGGTCGCGGCCGCGGGCATGGTGTCGCGCAGGGCGGCCAGCCCGGCGGACTGGCCGGCTGCCCAGTCGGCGAGCCGGTTCAGCGGCGCAGCGCTCCGCGTGCCGACCGACCGGCCGGTGAACCAGGCGGCGCCCTGGGAGGTCTGGTCGTCCATGGTGTGCAGCGTCTGGAGCACCAGGGCGGGGGAGGCGCCGGCGGCCACCAGGTGCTGTCCGGAGGGCGCGTTCACCGCGCCGGCCACCGGGAACGCCGTCGCGTCGTCGCCGACGAGGGTGCGCAGCTCGTCGAGCCGGGTGGTGGCGAAGTCGAGCAGGGTGGTGCCGCGGACCGAGTCGCCGGCCAGCGCCAGCTGGGTCTGCTCGGTGCCCCGCTTGAGGCCGTAGAGCGCATCGCCGGGGTGGGCGCCGGTCGAGACGGCGACCAGCGTCGCCAGCGCCGTGACGGTGAGGGCGGCGCCGGCCAGACCGGCGGTCACCCGGGCCCGCCAGCGGACCGGGGCGGCGTCGACCGCGCGGAGCGACAACAGCCTGCGCAGCCGCGACGGGGGTGCCGGGGCCGGCGACCGGACCGCGGCCATCGCCACCAGCCGGGCGCGGGTCGCCTCGCGGAACGCGGGGTCGGGCTCGCCGTCGAGGGACGGTGCGAGTGAGTGCAGCGCGGTGACGACGGCGTCCTCGCGGTCACGCGCGACAGCCCGGCGCGGGGACGCCGTCGTGCCGTCGTGCGAGATCACCGTGCGCCTCCGGAAACCGAACCTCTGGGAAGGCCGGACCTGACCCCCCACTGCACGAGGACCAACGACGCGGCGGCGAGTTCGGATACGGCTCCCGCGAGCCTGATCGCGGTCACCTCAGCCCCTCGGGAAGCATCCCGGCCAGCCGCCGCACGGCGCGGTGCTGCAGCGCCTTGATCGCGCCGTCCTTCTTTCCCATGATCTGCGCAGTCTCGGACACCGAGAGGCCGTGCAGGAAGCGCAACACGATGCACTCCTGCTGCTCGCTGCCCAGCTGCTTGACGCAGGCGAGCAGCTTTTCGTTCGTGAGCAGCTGGACCACCGCGTCCTCGGGGCCGTCGGTGGCCCGGTCGGCGTCCCGCATGTCCGCCGTCGTGACCTCGAGCCGGTACCGGCTGCTCTTCACGTGGTCGCGGATGATGTTCCGCGCGATCGTGACCAGCCACGCGCCGACGTCGCGGCCCTGGAACGACAGCGAGTCGATCCGGCGCAGCGCCCGCACGAAGGTCTCGCTGGTGACGTCCTCGGCCGTCGCCCGGTCGCCGACCCGGTGGTAGGCGTAGCGGTGCACCAGCGTCACGTAGTGGTCGTAGAGCTCCCCGAAGGCCTCGGCGTCGCCGTCCTGCGCGCGGCGGACCAGCGCCCAGACGTCCACGCCGCCGGTCTCCGGCGGCGGGGGAACCGCGCCGGCGTCGGTGAGCTCGGCCAGCTCCTCGTCGACGCCGGCGGCTTCCTCGAGGTCGCTGCCGGTCATCGGGACCGTGCCCGGGACGCCGTCCGGCGACGGCGACGGGACGAACACCTCGCCGCTGGCGCGGGGGTGGGGTGTGGGCCGTGGCCGGGCGAGGGTCTGCCGGACGAGGTTCTCCGGGCGCGACGGCGACCCGGCGGCCGTCGCCTCGGCGTCCAGGGGGTGCGGCATGCGGGGCGATCGACCTCCTCGTCGGCGTGCCGGACCCGGACCGTCTCGGCCGCGACGCGCCCGCCGGTCGGCGGCCGCGCGTGGTGCGGGGCTGGCCCCATGGTGACAACATCGCCCCAGCCCGTCCACGCGAGGCTGCCCAGATGGAAAGCGCCGTACACCCGGACGGGGCTGTCGGCACAGCTCCAACGGAGGAGAGGTCGAAGTGATCGAGGCAGGTACGTCGCTCGCCGCGCTCGTGCGCGCCGCCGCCCGGCGGCGACCCGACGCGCCCGCGGTGGTCGCGGCCGGCCGGCGGCTGACCTGGGCCGAGCTGGACGCAGCGGTCGACCGCGCGGCCGCCGGTTACGCGGCGCGAGGTCTGGCTCCCGGTGACCGGGTGGCCGTCCAGCTGCCGAACGGGATCGACTGGCTGCGGGCCGCCCTCGGCGCTCTCCGCGCGGGCCTCGTCGTCGTGCCGGTGAACACCGCCTACACCGATCCCGAGCTCGAGTACGTCCTCTCCGACTCCGGCGCCGCGCTGTTCGTCGCCGCCCACGAGCGGGCGTCGGTGGCCGGCGTCCCGGTGTGCGCCGGGCCCCCGCAAGCCGACGGCCCGCCGCCGGAGGTGCCCGACGACCCCTCCGCGTTGTCCTTCCTGGCCTACACCAGCGGCACGACCGGGCGGCCACGCGGCGCGATGCTGACCGCCGCCGCGCTCCGCGCGAACCAGGAGCAGTGCCTGCAGATGACACCGCCGGTCGTGCGCGAGGACGACCGGGTGCTGCTCGTGCTGCCGCTGTTCCACGTCTACGGCCTCAACGCCGGCTTCGGGCTGGTGGCGGCGACGGGCGCGTGCGCCGTGCTCGAGGAGACCTTCGACCCGCGCCGCTCGCTGACCCTCATGGCCGAGGAGGGGGTGACCGCCGTCCCCGGGGCGCCGCCGATGTTCCAGGCCTGGCTGGCCGCGGCCGATGCGGCCAACCGGGACGATCCCACCCACCCCGACGCCGAACTGCGCCGCGGCTTCGCCGCGATGCGCATGGCCTCCTCGGGTGCCGCACCGCTGCCCGAGGACGTGTGGGCGGCGATGCGCGACCGCGCCGCGGTGACCGTGTGGGAGGGCTACGGGCTCACCGAGGCCGCCCCGGTCGTCGCCAGCACCCTGGCCACGGGCCGCCCCAAGCCCGACTGCATCGGCGGCCCGGTGCCCGGTGTCGAGCTCGCCCTGCGGGACACCGCCGCCTCCGAGCAGGCCGGCCCCGAGGACGACGGGTCCGAGTCGGACGTCCCCGCCCCGCCCCGGCGACCCGCCGAGGAGGTGGAGGAGGGGCCGGGGGAGATCTGGATCCGGGGAGCCAACCTCTTCTCCGGGTACTGGCCCGACGGCGCCGACGGCCCCGACGCCGACGGCTGGCTGGGCACCGGCGACCTCGCCTACCGCGACGCCGACGGCGACCTGCACCTGGTCGACCGCCGCAGCGACCTGATCCTGGTCAGCGGGTTCAACGTCTACCCCGCCGAGGTGGAGCGGGTGCTCGACGCCCATCCCGCCGTCGCGGAGAGCGCGGTCATCGGGGTGCCCGATCCGCGCACGGGGTCGGCGGTGCGCGCCGTCGTCGTCCTCGTGCCCGGTGCGACGACGACGTTCCAGGAGCTGCAGGAGCACGCCGCCGCGTCGCTGGCCCGCTACAAGGTGCCGAAGTCGGTGAACTTCCTGCCCAGCCTGCCGCACTCGCTGACCGGCAAGGTCAGCCGGGCGCGGCTGCGGGAGCTCGGGCTCACCGGCGACGCCGTCCCGGGGCCGTCGACGCCGGAGGAGAACGCACCGGAGGCAGCCGGTGTCTGAGCCGCGTCTGCAACTGCTCACCCGGGTCGGCTGCCACCTGTGCGAGGTCGCCGCCGAGACGCTGGAACGGATCGCCGGCGAGGCGGGGCTGGTGCCGGCGTCGGTCGATGTCGACGCCGACCCCGACCTGCAGGCCGAGTACGGCGACCGGGTGCCGGTCGTGCTGCTCGACGGCCGGGAGCACTCCTACTTCACCGTCGACGTCGAGCGCCTCCGCCGGGATCTCGGACTGGCCTGACCGGGCCTCCGACCCCCTCGATCGGGGGTCTTCCGAGGGTGGCTAGGGTGGTCCTCACCACAGCGCGACCGCTCCAGGCCGGTCAGCGCCCGGTCGCGGCGTCCGCGACTTTGTTCCTGCGTTCACAAGCGGTTACCGTGGCGGGGCGGGCGTTCGACGCCTGCATTCCGATGTCGCCGCACCGCACCCGGCTCCCGCCGGGCGCAGGGGCGCGACCGCTGTGGAGAGCCAGTGATCCAGCCACGGCCCCGGACGATCCCGGAGGCCACCGTCGCACGACTAGCCGTGTACCTCCGGGTGCTCAGCGCTCTGGCCGACGGCGGCCGCAGCACCGTCTCCTCCGGTGAGCTCGCCTCGGCCGCCGGGGTGAACCCCGCCGGCCTGCGCAAGGACCTCTCCCATCTCGGCCCGTGCGGTGTCCGCGGTGTGGGCTACGAGGTGGGCGCGCTGCGTGACCGCATCGGGCGGGTCCTCGGCGTGGAGCGCTCGCGGGCGTGCGTCCTGGTCGGCATCGGCAACCTCGGGTCCGCGCTGGCCGACTACGCGGGCTTCGGCAGCCGCGGGTTCGAGTTCGTCGGCCTCTTCGACGCCGCACCGGCCCGGATCGGCCAGCAGATCGGAGGACAGACCGTGCGTCCCCTGGGCGAACTCGAGGACGTCGTCGCGGCGACCAGCGCCTCCATCGGCGTGATCACGACCCCGGCCGCGGTGGCCCAGAGCGTCTGCGACCGGCTGGCCGCCGCGGGGGTCCGCAGCATCCTGAACTTCGCGCCGGTGACGCTGGCCGCGCCCGACGGCGTCGACGTCCGGAAGGTGGATCTCTCGGTAGAGCTGCAGGTGCTCGCCTTCCTCGGCCAGCAGCGGCTGGCCCCGGCGGTCGGGGAGATGGCATGAGCCTGCTCGCCGTCGGCGTGAGCCACCAGACGGCCCCCGTGGCGCTGCTCGAGCAGTTCGCGATGAGCGCCGACGACAGGGTCAAGGCACTGCACGAGCTGGTCGAGACCGACCACGTGTCCGAGGCGCTCGTGCTGGCCACCTGCAACCGCATCGAGGTCTTCGCCGAGGTCGAGCGCTTCCACGGGGGCGTCACCGACGTCAGCCGGGTGCTCGCCCGCCAGGCCGGCGCCACCGTCGAGGAGCTCTCCCCGTACGTCACCGTGCACTACGAGGAGCAGGCCCTCACCCACCTGTTCACCGTCGCCGCGGGCCTGGACTCGATGGTCATGGGCGAGACCCAGGTGCTCGGCCAGCTCCGCGCCGCCTACGCGCTGGCTCGCGACGAGGGCACCGTGGGGCGCGCGCTGCACCCGGTCGCCCAGCGCGCGCTGCGCGTCGGCAAGCGGGTGCACTCCGAGACCGGCATCGACCGGGCCGGCGCCTCGCTGGTGTCGGTCGCGCTCGACCACGCCGAGGCCCGCATCGGCAGCCTGCAGGACCGCCCGGTGCTGGTGGTCGGCGCCGGCTCGATGGGCGCCCTCGCCGCCACCACGCTGGCCCGCCGGGGCGCCGCCGTCGTCGTCAGCAGCCGCACCGAGGCCACGGCCGAGCGGCTGGCCGGCAGCGTCGGTGGCCGGATGGCGGCGCTGGCCCGGCTGCCCGAGGAGCTGGCCGCCGCCGACGTGCTCGTCACCTGCACCGGGGCGAGCGGGCTGGTCGTCAGCACCGAGGTCGTCGCGGCCGCCATGGCCGCCCGCGCCGGCCGGCCGCTCGTGGTCGTCGACCTGGCGCTGCCGCGTGACGTCGATCCCGGCGTCGCGGGGCTGCCCGGCGTGCACGTGGTCGACCTCTCCCTCCTGCAGAGCGAGCGGGCCGCGGGCACTGCAGGCGCCACCGCCACGATCGCGGCCGCCGACGTCGCCGCCGCCCGCGCCCTCATCGAGGCCGAGACCGCGCTGCTGCGCGCCGAGTGGCAGGCCGCCGAGGTGGCGCCGACGGTCTCGGCGCTGCGCAGCCAGGCGGCCGGGGTGGTCGACGCGGAACTCCTGCGCCTGTCCACCCGGCTCCCCGATCTGGACGCCCGCGCCCGCGCCGAGGTGGCCCGCACCGTGCACCGGGTGGTCGACAAGCTGCTGCACGAGCCCACCGTGCGGGTGAAGGAACTGGCGGCGTCCCCCGGGGGCACCGACTACGCCGGAGCCCTGCGCGCCCTCTTCGGCCTGGGCATCGACGCGGCCGTCGACGTCGAGACCTCGTCCCTGGCCGAGACCGTCGCCGAGGCCGTCGCCGTCGACCCCGACCGCCCGGGAGCCCACTCATGACCGCCACCGGCACCGCGACCACGACCGCGACGCTGCGTCTGGGCACGCGGGCCAGCGCGCTCGCCCGCACCCAGTCGCAGACCGTCGCCGACGCGATCAGCGCGGCCACCGGGCGGTCCGTCGAGCTGGTGACGATCACGACCGAGGGGGACACCTCCGCGGCCGCGATCCCCGAGCTCGGCGGCACGGGGGTGTTCGTCACCGCGATCCGGGCCGCCCTCCTCGAGGGCAGCATCGACCTGGCGGTGCACAGCTACAAGGACCTCCCGACGGCGCCCGCGCCCGGACTGACTCTCGCCGCCGTGCCCGCCCGGCAGGACCCCCGCGACGCGCTCGTGGCGCGGGACGGTCTGACGCTCGGCGAACTGCCCCCCGGCTCGACGATCGGCACCGGCGCGCCCCGCCGGGTCGCCCAGCTGC
>Ga0308174_10000883_pt1 | contig 13313 bp, 11 predicted proteins | sample PhyPR2_FD_203894 | JGI IMG/M metagenome (GOLD analysis project Ga0308174, IMG submission 203894) | Soil microbial communities from UC Gill Tract Community Farm, Albany, California, United States - DLSLS.P.R2 | ecosystem: Environmental > Terrestrial > Soil > Agricultural land | place: USA...
CGTTGAGCTACGGGTGCGTGCGCCGACCGAGCGGCGCAGAACGAGTGTACTGGGTCGGCGATCCGGCGCCTGCACCGGCCGCCGCCGGCCGCACCGCGCTCAGACGGCCACTGCGTGGCGGGCCCGGCCGGAGGCCCTCGATCGCCGGGCGCCGGCCTTGCCGATCTCCCACAGCAGCAGCAGGACCAGCGCCGGCAGCAGGGCCCAGCCGAACTGCGCCAGGGTGATGTCGGTGGTGCCCAGGATGCGGTGGAAGAGGTCCATCTGGGTGACCATCACGGCGAGGACGAACTCCACCAGCACGGCCCGGTTCATCTGCTTGCTGTCGAACGTGGCCGTGGTGAACACCGTCCCCGTCTCGCTGCGGCACTCGAGCGCGGCCACGATCAGGCAGAGCGCGAACGACGTGAAGGCGATCGAGATGCCGACGTCGACGTTGCCGTAGTGGCTGGTGCCGAGCTGGATGAGGGTGAGCAGGCTGATCGTGATGACCAGGCCGACGAGCCCCACGGAGAGGATCACGCTGGGCGTCAGCACCGACTGACCGCGGGGCCGCGGCCGGGCCGACATCAGCCCCGGCGTCTCCCGGTCGAAGCCGAGCGCGAACCCGAAGGCGGCGTTGACGAAGAAGTGGATCCAGAGCACCTGCGCGGGGGTGAACGGCTCACCGCCGGCGATGTTGAACAGGGTCGCCCCCAGGAAGGTGAGGACGAAGACCACCAGCAGGATCAGGACGAAGCGGATGTACTTCATCAGGTTGTCGTAGATCTTCCGGCCCTGCTCGACGGCGAAGACGATCGTGGCGAAGTTGTCGTCGGACAGGATCATCCGGCCGGCGTTCTTGGCGACGTCGGTGCCGGAGCCCATGGCGATCCCGATGTCGGCGGCCTTGATCGCCGGTGCGTCGTTGACGCCGTCGCCGGTCATCGCCACGACCTCACCCTTCTTCTTCAGCGTGTCGACCAGCAGCACCTTGTGCTCGGGGGCCACGCGGCCGACGACGCCGATGCCGTCGATCCGCTGCAGCCGCTCCGACTCGGAGAGGGCGGCGAAGTCGGCGCCGAGCATGGCCTCGCCGGGAATCCCGAGCTGGGCGGCGATCGCGGCCCCGGTGATGACGTCGTCGCCGGTGACCATCCGGACCCGGATGTGGGCGCCGTGCGCGTTGGCCACCGCGGCCCGGGACTCGTCCCGAGGCGGGTCGACCATGCCGACCAGGCTGGTGATCTCCAGATCGGTGAGATGGCCGAGCAGGTCGCCGTCCGGGTCGAACGACGCCGGGTCGAGATCGCGCCGGGCCGCGGCCATCACCCGTTTCCCCTCGCCCTCCATGCGCTCCATGGCGGCGTGGGCCCGGTGGTCTAGATCGGTGTCCCACGCGACGCTGCGCCCCCCGGAGAGCGCGGTGGCGGCACGGCCCATGACCGCGGGCGCGGCACCCTTGACGAAGCACCGGATCACCGGCCGGCCCGCGGCGTCGACGGCCGAGTTGAAGGTGGCCATGAGCTTGTAGGTCGGGTCGAAGGGCAGCGTGGCCAGCCGTGGCAGGCGCTCGCGGGTGGCGTCGATGTCCAGGCCGGCCTTGTGCCCGAGCACCAGCAGGGCCCCCTCGGTCGGGTCGCCGACAACCCTGCCGTCGACCAGCCGGGCGTCGCTGGCCACGACGTAGGGCAGGATCGCGTCCTCGATGGTGTCCGTCGTCCCGGCGGCGTGATGGATGCGGCCCTCCAGGCCGTACCCGATGCCGGAGATGGTGAAGCGGTCGGTGGGGTCGACCACCTCGACGGCGGTCATCTGGTTCATCGTCAGCGTGCCGGTCTTGTCCGAGTTGATCGCCGAGGTGAACCCGAGCGTCTCGACCGACGGAAGTTCCTTCACGATCGCGTTCCGGTCGGCCAGCTCGACGCCGCCGAGGGACAGGATCATCTGCGTCACGGTCGGCAGCGCCTCCGGGATCGCCGCGATCGCCAGCGCCACCGCGCTGACGAACAGGACGTCCCACGCCTCGCCGCGACTGCGGCCCACCGCGAACATCACGACCATCGTGAGACCGGCGGCCCCCGCGATCCACAGGGTCAGCGTGTCGAGCTGCTTGGTGAGCGGTGACTTCTCCCGGGCGGTGGCCGTCAGCATCGCCGAGATCTTGCCGAGCTCGGTGTCGGCACCCGTGCCCGTGACGATCAGGACGCCGCTGCCGTGCGTCACGGGGGTGTTCATGAACGCCATGTTCAGCTGGTCGCCGGGCCCCAGCTCGCTGTCCGGCAGGGGGCCGGCCTCCTTGCCCGCGGGGGTGCTCTCCCCCGTCAGCGCGGACTCGTCGATCTGCAGGGAACTCGCGGCGACGATGCGGCCGTCGGCGGGCACCTGGTCGCCGGCGGAGAGCAGCACGACGTCCCCGACGACGAGTTCCTCCGAGGGGATCTCGGCCTCGCTCCCGTCGCGGCGCACCCGGGCCGTGGCCTTCAGCAACGACTTCAGCGCGTTCATGGCGCTCTCGGCCTTGCCCTGCTGGCGCAGGCCGACCACGGCATTGAGCACGGTCAGGGCCAGCAGGAGGACGACGGTCCCCCATTCCTGCACGACCACCGACACGGCGGCCGCCGCGACGAGGATGATCTGCATGTAGCTGCGGTACTCCTCGAGGAACCGGAGCCAGCCCGGCGTCGGTTTCTCCTCGGGCAGCACGTTCCGGCCCCCCGTGCGCAGCCGCTCCGCCGCCGTCGCGGCGGAGAGCCCGACAGCGGGATCGGTGCCCACCGCGGCGGCCACGTCCTCGGCCGAGCGGGCGTACCAGCGCGCCGAGGGAGCGGCCGGGGCGGGGCCGGCCTGGAGCGTCATCGCCGCACCTCCGCATCCGCCCGCGGGTTCGGCGTCCCGGAGAACGGCCAGCACGTCATCCGCAGGACGCTAGGGGGCCGCGACGGTTCCGCCGTCACCCGTCGAGGGTGACGCCCGGGGCGGTGCGGCGGGTGCACAGTCGCCCCCGACCGCGCATCGGGCGATCTGGGAGGCGGGACGTGTCCAAGAAGGGCAAGCACAAGGACACCGGGAACCCGGACGAACAGGTCGTGAGCACCGGCGGTCCGCTCCTGGTGACGAGCGACGGGGGTGCGCCCGCGGTCACCGGCGACGGCGGTCCGCTCGAGGTCGCCGTCCGGATGCGCCGCAAGGAGTACGAGGCCGAGCTCGCGAAGCTGCAGGCGGAACTGGTGACCCTGCAGGAGTGGGTGAAGGCCACCGGCGCGAAGATCTGCGTGGTGTTCGAGGGGCGGGACACCGCCGGCAAGGGCGGCACGATCAAGCGGCTCGTCGAGCGGGTCAGCCCCCGGGTGTTCCGGGTGGTGGCGCTGCCGACACCGACCGAGCGCGAGAAATCGCAGATGTACGTGCAGCGGTACCTGCGGCACTTCCCGGCCGCCGGCGAGGTCATCATCTTCGACCGCAGCTGGTACAACCGGGCCGGCGTCGAGCGGGTGATGGGCTTCTGCACACCCGAGCAGTCCGAACGGTTCCTGCAGACGGTGCCCGCCTTCGAGAAGGCGATGGTCGACTCCGGCATCCTCCTGATCAAGTACTGGCTGGAGGTCAGCCCCGAGGAGCAGACGCGGCGGCTGGAGAGCCGCATCGACGATCCGCGCAAGACCTGGAAGCTCTCCGACATGGACCTGAAGTCCTACAGCCGCTGGTTCGACTACTCCCGCGCCCGCGACGACATGTTCGCCGCCACCGACACCGCGTGGGCACCGTGGTTCATCGCGCACACCGACGACAAGAAGCGCGGCCGGCTGAACATCATCAGCCACCTGCTCGAGCGGATCCCCTACACGCGCGAGCCGAAGAGGGACGTCACGCTGCCGAAGCAGCAGAAGGACGACGACTACCGCCCGCCGCACCTCCTGCCGAGGTCGATCCCGGAACCGTTCTGACCGCCCACGTTCTGACCGCCCTGGCGCCGACCCGACGCGCGGAGCGTCACGCGACGATCAGGTACAGGCCGTAGCCGACGATGAGCCCGGCGGCCAGCAGGCACAGGACGGCGACCGCCGTACCGGTTCCGGCCCGCATGGCGGGCGCACCGCCGTCGTCCGGGCCGTCGACCGAGCGTCTCGTGCGGGCGGACCACCCGACCAGCGCGAGCGCGACGAGCAGGGACACGGCCAGGGCGGCGGCGGCCGCGACGACCGCGATCGCGCCCAGGGTCGCCCAGTCGATGTGCACGGCGGGCCCTCCTCTCGTCAGGCGGCCAGCTCGGCGGCCCGGTCGACGGCCGGCCTGCGCGGCAGGTCGTTGACGTTGGCCGCGGTGACCGCGTTGCGGCGCGACGCGAGGTAGAGCCCCGAGGCCAGGGCGACCCCGGTCGCCGCGACGACGATGACGCCCGCGGTGCCGGTCGCGGCCAGCCAGGACGCCGCGGCTCCCACGACCGCCGCCGACGGCAGGGTGAAGGCCCACGCCAGCACGATCCGCCCGACGATCCCCCAGTTCACCGACGCCAGCCGGCGACCCGCCCCGGCCCCGAGGATCGAGCCCGTGCAGACCTGCGTGGTCGACAACGGCAGCCCGAGGCGGGTGGAGGACAGGATCACGGCAGCGCTGGTCGTCTCGGCCGTGAAGCCCTGGACCGGGTGGATGTCGCTGACCCGCCTGCCGAGGGTGCGGATGATCCGCCAGCCGCCGACGTAGGTGCCCAGCCCGATCGCCGACCCCGCGGCCAGCACGACCCAGTACGGCGGTGCGGAGCCCGGCGCCACCAGGCCTGCCGTGATCAGGGTCAGCGTGATCACGCCCATGGTCTTCTGGGCGTCGTTGGTGCCGTGGGCGAGGGCGACCATCGACGCCGACACCCGCTGACCGAGCCTGAAGCCCCGGCTGGTCACGCCCGGTTCGGCCCGGGCAGTAACCCGGAAGACCAGGTACGTCACCGTGACGGCGATCAACGCGGCCACCACCGGGGACAGCACGGCGGGCAGGACGATCTTGTTGAGCACGGCCTCGAAGTTGATCGCGCCGGCCCCGGCGGCCACCCAGGTCGCGCCGATCAGGCCCCCGAAGAGCGCGTGCGACGAACTGGAGGGCAGCCCGAGGAACCAGGTCACCAGGTTCCACAGGATGGCGCCGACCAGCCCCGCGAAGATCACGACCGGGTTGATCAGCTTCTCGTCGACCAGCCCGCCCGAGATCGTCTTGGCCACCTGGACCGACAGGAAGGCCCCGATCAGGTTCAGGACCGCAGCCACGGCCACAGCGGTCCGGGGCCGGAACGCGCCGGTCGAGATCGACGTGGCCATGGCGTTGGCCGTGTCGTGGAAACCGTTCGTGAAGTCGAAGGCCAGCGCGGTCACGACGACCGCGACGACGATCAGTGAGACGTCCATGCGCCGCGCCCTTCGCTCGACCGACCGAAGCCCTGCCGGGGGACGTCGGTCTCGTCGGCAGTGGCAGCGGGCGGGCGTTCCATGGCCGGCAGGAACAGCCCGACGACCACCGGGACGAGGACCGCGAACGCCATGAGGCACGGTGACGGCCGGCCGGCGGCAGGGGCATCACCCAACGAGGACGAGCGCACAGCGCGGTACAGGAACCGCGGGCACCCGGCCCGCGGTTCTGCACCGCTCGATCGTCGTGAGCGGAGGCTCCGGGATTTGAACCCGGGATGGGGATTAACCCAAACCGCATTAGCAGTGCGGCGCCATAGACCGGACTAGGCGAAGCCTCCCAGGGTCCGAGATCCCTCGGAACCACCGAGCGCGAAGACTACCAGCGCCGCGGAACGCCTCCCCGGCCCGGGTCGGCCGGCGCAGCCCAGGGGGCCGGGGGTGCGGTCCGGAACAGTTGTGCTCTGCCCACCGTGGTGGGCAGAGCACAGGGTTCGGCCGACCTACCTCAGGCCGCGACGCGCTCGCGCATCGTGGCCGGCACCAGGCGGGGACGGCGCCCCGGCAGCAGCGTCACGGCGACCGCGAGCGCGGCACCGGCGGCGGCGAGCACGAGGCTGCCGCTCACCCCGGCCGGGCCCTCGATCAGCGCACCGCCCACGGCCGCACCGACGGCGGAGGCGCCGAACGCGATCGTCGACAGCCAGGTGAACGCCTCGGTGGTGGCCCGCGCCGGGGCGATCGCGCCGACCAGCGAGCTCTGCACCGTGAGGGTGGGCGCGATCGCGGTGCCGCCGAGGAACAGCAGCGCCCCGAGCGCCCAGGGACTCGACACCGTGGCCAGCGGTGCGAGGCCGATGGTCACGCCGAGCAGGCCCCAGCGGTACTGCCGCGGCAGGGTCGCGCTCACGACGCGGGCGCCGAACCAGAGCCCACCGGCGACCGAACCCAGCGCCCAGACGGCCAGCAGCACACCCGAGAGCCCGGGCGCGCCGGCCCGACTGGCGAAGGCCGGGATGGCCACCTCGAGGGCGCCGAAGCCGAGCATCAGCGCGGAGCCACTGAGCAGCACCCGCGGCATGCCGGGGGTCAGCACGGTCGACAGCAGCGGCGGCCGGTCACCGGGCTGCGGCGCCCAGGTCCGCATGGCGCCGGAGGTGGCGATGCCCAGCGCGCCGCCGATGGCGAGCAGGCCCGCGACGACGACGGCCACGGCCGGGCTCGCGACCAGCGACAGAACGGCGACCGCCGTGGGGCCGGCCACGAACACGAGCTCGGTCACGGTCGCGTCGAGCGCGAAGGCGGTCGGGCGGTGCCGGGCGTCGACGCGCGACCACAGCGCGCGGACCGTGCCCGAGACCAGCGGGGTGCCCCCGCCGGCCGCGGCAGAGGCGGCGACGACGGCGGCGTTCGGCGCGCCCCCCAGGACGACGGCGACCAGCACGGTGAGCAGCACCGGGTAGAGCGCGACCTCGGCGAGCAGCACCGGACGGGGGCTGTACCGGTCGGCCAGGCGGCCGAGCACCGGCGACATCACGGCCATCGCGATGCCGTGGGTGGCCGACGCGAGCCCGGCGACCGCGTACGAACCGGTCTGCTGCTGCACCATGAGCAGCAGCGCGAGGGGCACCATGGCCGACGGCAGCCGGCCGGCGAAACCGCTGACCAGCAGGGTTGGGGCGGAGGGAAGCCGCCAGACGGAGAGGTACGCACGCACGGTTGAGCTCGTTTCACACTGCAGGGAAAGGGAACGGTAGGGGGTCAAGCGTCGTTGACCGCCTACGACATTCCGCAGGTTAACACCCAGAGGTAGGGAGTCATATGAACTACGACACCTACGGGTCGAGTGCGGTCGAGTTGGCCATCGACCTCGCGAACGCCGAGCTTGATCCTCCCCAGGGGGTGGAGACGTTCCTCACATCCCACGACGAGTGGTTCACCCCCGGCACCTCGTTGGAGCTGGCCGCGCGCGAGGTCGCCCAGGTCGCGGCCGTCGCCGGTCTGGTGCGGGCCGTCGCCGTGGCCGAGACGCAGGACGACGTCCTCGCGCGCCTCAACGAACTGCTGGCGCTGGCCCGTCCGCGTCCCTACGCCACCGATCACGACGGCGACCTGCACCTGCACTACGCCCGCCCCGACGCCCCGGTGCTCGAGCAGGTGACGACGACCGTCGCGATGGGGCTCTCGCAGGTCGTCGTCCAGCACGGCTGGCAGCGGCTGGGCGTGTGCTCGGCCGAGGGCTGCGACGACGTCTACGTCGACACCTCGCGCAACGCCAGCCGCCGCTACTGCTCCAACACCTGCGCGAGCCGCTCGACCGTCGCCGCCTACCGCGCCCGCCAGAAGACTTGAGGGAGTCGCGCTAGCGTCCGGAGGTGCCTTCACCCCGGACCTGGGACGCGCGGCTGCACGCGCGCGTCGGCAGGCTGCCCACGACCTGGGCCGACCGCTGGCTGCGCCGGCTCTCCAACTTCGCGAACCAGGGCCGGCTCTGGCTGGTCCTGGCCGCCGTGCTGGGCATCCGCAACGGCCCGCTCCGGCGGGGCGCGATCCGCGGCATCGGCTCGATGTGGGTGTCCAGCGCCGTGGTCAACCTCGTCCTCAAGCGGTTCTTCGGCCGGATCCGGCCGGACATGACCAACCTGCGCAGCGAACGGAGGCTGCGCCGCTCGCCGGACACGCTCTCCTTCCCCAGCGGCCACTCGGCGTCGGCCGCGGCGTTCGTCACCGGCGTCGCGCTGGAGAGCACCGTGGCCGGGGCCGCGCTCGCGCCCGTGGCTCTCGGTGTGGGCTACTCCCGGGTGCACGTGGGTGTGCACTACCCCGGGGACGTCGTCGCGGGGCTGGCTGTGGGCGGCGCGATCGCGGCCGCCAGCCAGCACTGGTGGCGGGTGCGGCCGACCGAGCCCGCCCGGGTGCGCCCGGCCCACGAGGCGCCGGCGCTGCCCGACGGTGAGGGCCTGGTCATCGCGGTGAACCCGCGCTCCGGCACCGACGACTACGACCCCGTCGCCGACATCCAGCAGCTGCTCCCCCGCGCCGAGGTGCTCACGATGAGCGCGGAGGCCGGTGTGACCGAGCTGCTCGGCGAGGCGGCGCGCTCCGGCCGCGCGCGGGCGCTCGGGGTGGCCGGCGGCGACGGCAGCGTCGCAGCCGCGGCCGAGGTCGCGCTCGAGCACGGACTACCGCTGGCCGTCGTCCCGGCGGGCACGCTCAACCACTTCGCCCGGGACGTCGGTCTCGACACCCCCCAGGCGGCGGCCGACGCCGTCGTCGCCGGGGAGGCCGTGCAGGTCGACGTCGCCGAGGTCAACGGGACGCCGTTCCTCAACACCTCGAGCATCGGCGCGTACCCGGAGATGGTGCGCCGGCGGGACGCGATGTCCGGTCGGCTGGGCAAGTGGCTGGCGCTGACCGTGGCCGCTGCCCAGGTGCTGCGCACGGGGACGCCGGTCGATCTGGTGGTCAACGGCCGGCCGCTGAAGGTCTGGATCATCTTCGTCGGCAACTGCCGCTACACCCCGCGCGGGCTCGCACCGGCCTGGCGCCCGCGACTGGAGGACGGGCTGCTCGACGTCCAGTACCTGCGCGCCGACCTGCACTTCGGCCGCACCCGCGCGGTGCTCGGCACCCTGCTCGGCGTCAGCGAGCACAGCCGCAGCTACGGGCACTTCGAGGCCGAGGAGGTGCAGGTGCTGTCGCGCTCGGGCCCCCAGCGGGTCGCCTACGACGGCGAGATGGGCGAGAAGTCTGCCGAGTTCCGGTTCGTCAAGCGCCGGGCGCTCACCGTCTACTGCTGCCGGACCGACTGACCGCCACCTCCGGGGCGCGCTCCGGGGGTGCCGGCAGGTGCCAGCGCACCGTCACCAGGACGAACAGGGTCGCCAGCGCCTCACCCAGCTCCTCGACGAACGTCGAGGCGGCCGCCGAGAGCGCGCCCACATGGTCCTGCGCCGCGGCCACCGCCGACGTGATGGCGTCCAGGCCCAGCGCGGCGGCGGCGTAGGCACCGAGCGCGACCGCGATCGGCCGCGCCGCGGCGATCCCCCACCGCCGGCCGGTCACCGTGAGCGCGCCCAGCGCCACCCCCGTCAGCAGGAGCCCGACGACGAGCGTCAGCAGCGGCGCCGAGTGCTTCGCGGCCGAGTGCGCGCTGACCAGCTTCGCCACCGCGAGGACGACACCGATCCCCGCGATCGCCGTCCACCACCTGCGGGCGCTGCCCTCGCTCCGGCGGCGGGTCAGCCACCCGAGGACGCCGACCGCCACGAACAGCCCGGTGATGAACAGCCGGGGCAGCCCACCGATCGAGTCGAGGTCGAACAGGTGCTGCAGCGTCGACCCGGTGCACCGGCCCAGTCCGCAGCGCAGCCGCGTGACCAGGCCGATCGGGAAGAGCACCAGCGCGAGGGCGCCCAGGGCGTAGACCCACCACGCCTCGGCGAGCCGCGGCCAGGGCGTGAGGACGGAACGCATCCGGCGATCCTCCCCCGTTCCGGCGGCGAGGCGCACACACCCTGAGCGCCGGTTCAGCTCGAGCTGGGACGACGAAGCACCGGGCGCGACCGCCGGTGCGCGGCTACGGTCGGGGAACGCGGGCCCTGACCTGGGATTGCCCGCGCGATCTTCCGGGCAAGGGATGCCCGACGTCGCACAGCGACACGGCTCATCGCAGCTCCGAGGGAAAGAGGTCACCATGTTGGTCCGCCGGATCGCCCGGCCACTGCTCGCCTCCTCGTTCATCTGGGGCGGCATCGACACCCTGCGCAACCCGCAGTCGCGGGTTCCGGGGGCCCGACCGGTCGTCGAGGCCATCACCGGGCAGGCCGACAAGCAGCTGCCCGTGCAGTTACCCAGGGACGTCGAGCAGTGGGTGATGATCGACGCGGGCGTCAAGGTCGGCGCCGGTGCCCTGTTCGCGCTCGGCAAGTTCCCGCGGTTCTCGGCCCTGCTGCTCGCCGGCTCGATCGTGCCGACGACGCTGGCCGGTCACCGCTTCTGGGAGCACGACGACCCGAAGGAGCGCTTCGGTCAGCTCTCGCACTTCCTGAAGAACCTCGGCCTGTTCGGCGGGCTGCTGCTGGCCGCCGTCGACACCGAGGGCAAGCCGTCGGTGGGCTGGCGCGCCCGCAGGGCCGCGCACACCGCCGCCGACACCACCGAGAAGAACTTCGCCAAGGCCCAGGCGAAGGCGGCGAAGGCGCAGAAGCAGGCGATGAAGAAGGCCCTGCAGGCACAGAAGTCGGCGAAGAAGACGGCCAAGCAGACGGCCAAGAAGGTCCGCAGCTGACCGCTCCGCTCCCGCCCGCGGCCGCGCTCCGGAGGATCGCCTTCCTCCTGGAGCGCGCCCGCGAGCCCAGCTACCGGGTCGGCGCGTTCCGCACCGCGGCCGCCGTCGTCGACACCCTCGGCGACGCCGAGCTCGACCGGCGCGTCCGCACCGGCACGCTGAAGGACCTCAAGGGCATCGGCCCGAAGACGGCGACGGCGATCGTCGAGGCCCACCGGGGCGCCGTCCCCGAGTACCTGGCCAGGCTCGAGGAGGCGCACGCCGAGCTGGTGCCGCTGGCCGACGACGTCGCCGAGTTCCGCGCCGCGCTGCGCGGTGACCTGCACGTGCACTCCGACTGGTCCGACGGCGGCAGCTCGATCCGCGAGATGGCGGAGGCCGCGATCGGGCTCGGGCACGAGTACCTGGCGCTCACCGACCACTCGCCGCGCCTCACGGTGGCCAACGGGCTGAGCGCCGAGCGGCTCGAGAAGCAGCTCGACGTCGTCGCCGCGCTGAACGCCGAGCTCGCGCCGTTCCGGATCCTCACCGGCATCGAGTGCGACATCACCGTCGACGGCGACCTCGACCAGACCGACGAGCTGCTCGACCGGCTGGACGTCGTCGTCGCGAGCGTGCACTCCGATCTGCGGGCCGACTCCGCCTCGATGACCGCCCGCATGCTCGCCGCGGTGGCCAACCCGCACACCGACGTCCTCGGGCACTGCACCGGCCGGCTGCTGATCCCCCGCGAGCAGCGCGAGGGCAGGCGGCAGCGGCCCCGCCCGGAGAGCACCTTCGACGCCGAGGCCGTGTTCGGCGCGTGCCTCGAGCACGGCACGGCGGTGGAGATCAACTCCCGCCCCGAGCGCCTCGACCCGCCGCTGCGGCTGCTCGCCCTGGCCGTCGAGCTGGGCTGCGAGTTCGCGATCGACACCGACGCGCACGCGCCCGGTCAGCTCGACTGGCAGGGGAACGGCTGCGAGCGCGCGGTCGAGACCGGGGTGCCGGTCGAGCGCGTGATCAACGCCCGGTCCGCCGACGACCTGCTCGCCTGGACCACCTGACCCTCGACGCCGTGCGCGGATGGGCAGTTTCGGCCCCCGGACCTGCCGATCAGCGCACACCGTTGCCGGCGAACAGCCGCAGCCGGGCCGCGTGCGTGGCCCGGATCTCGCGCCGGCAGCGCTCCGGGGTCTGGGTCAGGCGGGCGAAGCTGAAGCGCATCGTCTGCCAGCCGACGGTGGCCAGCAGCGCGTCCCGCCGGATGTCGTGCTCGCGCTGCTGACGCGACCCGTGCCACGCGGCGCCGTCCATCTCGACAGCGAGCAGCACCTCCTCGCAGGCCGCGTCGAGCACGAACGTCTCACCGTTGACCGTGACCCGCTTCTGCTGGACAAAGGTGGGCATCCCGGGCGCGCGCAGCACCTGCAGGCACCCCCAGATCTCCAACTCGCTCTGACAGCCGTCGGCGAGCAGACCGACCAGGCCGGCCAGCTCCGCACGCCCCGCCAGCCGGGGCCGGCGGGCGAGCTCGCAGGCCAGATCTGCCGGCGAGCAGAGCCGCCGGCGCACGGCCATGATCGCGGCCGCCCGGACGTCGGACCGCCGGAGACCGGCCGGGCTTCCCCAGGCGTCGACCACGGCGCGCTCCACCGCGGACACCGGAAGCCCGACCACGCGGTGGCGGTCGGCGTACGCGTCCGGCGACCGGTGAACGACGACGCCCCGCGAGCCCCGGGCGCTGCAGGTGGGCTCGACGGTCACGTGCACCGGGCCCGGCGGGTGCTCGGCGACGTCCCAGAGGGCGAGGGCGGTGGCGGAGCCGGCGACGCCCTCGCGACCGGCCAGCGCCGCGGCCAGCCGGATGCGCCACTGGCCGGCGGTCTCGGGGAGCGCGAACACGCCCGGCCGGAGCCGGACCAGCCGCCCGGCGGCCACCCAGCTGCCGAGCGTCCGTCGGCTCACCCGGCCCAGCAGTTCGTCACCGGTCGCCCAGCCGACCCCACCGACCACCGCCACCACGTCGTGCGCCACCGGGAGAGCCTGCGGGCGGTCGGCCCCGACGGTGGGCGCGCCGGCAATCTGTGGACGACGGCCAACCGTGTGCGCCGATGGGCAGGAACGCGGCCGATTTCTGCCGATCAGCGCACACCCTCACCTCGGATCGGCCCCTGCCCCGGCCGAGGGGAGCCACGACGAGCACTCCGCGCCCTCCCCCACTGACCCCTCTCCCCCCGAGCTTTTTCCCACAAAGGCTCCGCGCCTTTGTGGGAAAAAGCTCGGAAAGGGGACGGACGGCGGGGGGTCGGCTTCACCCGTCCGGTGGCCCGTTCACTCACCCCTTCGAGTACTGCGGACCGTTCGATCGGCAGTGACGCGATGTGGTCGGCCACGCACGGAAAGCGGTCGAAATGGGCCGATTTCGGCGTCCAGGGACCCAAATCTCTACCCAGAGCAACCAACTCGGCACGTAGAGCACGCAGCCACCGCGACGGGGATCACTTTCCGACGCCGATCACCGCCATTCGGTGCGCTTTGCCGATCGCCATTCCCCACGTTCACTGCGAAGGCGACACAACGGGGCGGGCCTCCGCTCCGACCAGGGGGAAACCGAGGCCAAGAGTGACGACGCATGTCCGGGACCTGAGCAGGGGAACGCTCGCCCG
>Ga0308174_10000884_pt1 | contig 13306 bp, 12 predicted proteins | sample PhyPR2_FD_203894 | JGI IMG/M metagenome (GOLD analysis project Ga0308174, IMG submission 203894) | Soil microbial communities from UC Gill Tract Community Farm, Albany, California, United States - DLSLS.P.R2 | ecosystem: Environmental > Terrestrial > Soil > Agricultural land | place: USA...
TCCACAGCAGCAGCCCGGTGGCCGCCGACAGCGGCACGGTCAGCAGCCAGTCGAACGGCAGGCGCAGGAACAGGCTGCGGATGACGTAGAGGGCCAGCACCTCGGCCAGCAGGGCGAACAGGCCGAGGGCCGCGTGGAGCGCGCCGCGCCGGCCCGGTCTCGGGAGGTCCCACGCGGCGAGGTACATCGCCTGCATCCGGCGCGTGAAGGAGATCCCCGAGAACACCAGCAGGATCGCGCTGAAGACGCTGACGCTGCTCGTCGCGCCCTGCGGGGTGGCGAAGAGCCTGCTGACGGCGTCGGCCGAGTCGCCGGAGAGCCCGAACTTGCGGACGATCGTCCGGGAGACGATGTCCGTGCTGTCGGCCGGCACCAGGGTCGAGACCAGGATCAGCAGCGGGATCAGGGCCGTGAACGCCTGCGAGGCGAGCACCAGGGACCGGTCGATGCCGTTCATCGACAGGAAGCGCCGCACGCACCCGCCCAGGAACGAACCCCACACCCGTTGGCTCAGTGCCGCGAAGTCTTCCGTGGGGAGCAGCACGGACCGTCGGTTCCTCTCGTCGCTCGGCTTGCCGACCACGCTCGCAACCCGGGGCGGTCGCTGCATCCCCCGAGGTGGATGACTCATCCGACCGGGGTGATGACGCGCAGGGCGGTCGACGGCACGGTGACGGGAACCGCGGCACTTGCACCGACAAGCGTCCGAGAGGAGTCACCGTGACCAGCGTCCTCTACGCACCCACCCGCGAGTGGCGCCCGAGCCCGGCCGAGCGCGCGGAGCGCGGCCTGGCCGCACGGGCGGCACTCCCCCGCGACCGGCAGGCCGAGCTGGTGCTGCCTGCCGGCCGTCGCGACCTCGTCTCGGTGCTGGAGGAGCGGGCCCGCACGATGGTCCCGGAGCTGGTCCCGGTGCGGCACGGCCGGATGATGACGTCGCCGTTCGCCTTCCTGCGCGGCAGCGCCGCGGTGATGGCCGCCGACCTGGGGGCGGCGCCGGTCTCGGGGATCGCCGCACAGGTGTGCGGGGACGCGCACCTCTCGAACTTCGGGCTCTTCCGCACGCAGGAGCGCCGGTCGGTCTTCGACCTCACCGACTTCGACGAGTCCGTGCCCGGACCGTGGGAGTGGGACGTCAAGCGGCTGGCCGCGAGCATCGTGGTCGCCGGGCGGGGGAACGCCTTCTCGGCGAAGGAGCGCCGGGAGAACGTCGTGAGGACAGTCCGCCGCTACCGCGACGCCACGGCCCGGTTCGCCCGCATGCGTGCCCTCGACCTGTGGTACGCCGCCGCCGACCCGGACGACGTCCACGAGGTGCTGCGGCCCATGCTGGGGGTGAACCCGCGCCGCCGGGGCAGCGCGATGGCCAAGGCCCGCGCCAACCGCGGCATCAAGCGGCTCGACAGCCTCTCGGAGGTCGTGGCGGGGAGGCTGCGGATCAGGGCCGACGCGCCGCTGGTGGTGCCGCTCGAGGAGCTGGTCTGCTGCCCGGACCGCGACGACCAGGTGGCACAGGTCGGCCGTGTGCTGACCCGCTACCGGCGCACGCTCAGCGACGAGCGGCGGATGCTGCTCGAGCAGTTCCAGGTCGTCGACGTCGCCCGCAAGCTGGTCGGTGTCGCCGGCGTCGGGACCCGGTGCTGGGTCGTGCTGCTACGCGGGCGGGACACGGCCGAGCCGCTCTTCCTCCAGGTGAGGGAGGCGCAGCCGTCGTCGCTCGCCCCGCACGCCGCGATCGCCCTGCGGCAGCCGCCGGCCCTCCAGAACGAGGCCGAGCGCGTGGTGGCCGGCCAGCGCCTGATGCAGGCGGACGTCGACGTGTTCCTGGGCTGGCAGCGGGTCTTCTGGGACGGCCGCGTGCGGGACTTCTGCGTCCGGCAGCTGCGTGACACCGAGGCCTCCGCCGACGTGGAGCGGATGGACCCGCACGGCATGACGGTCTACGGCCGGCTCTGCGGCTGGACCCTGGCCCGGGCACACGCCCGCACCGGTGACCCGGTCGCCGTCTCGGCGTACCTCGGTGACGACGACGTGTTCCCTGAGGCGGTGGCGGCGTACGCCGAGCTCTACGCCGACCAGACCGAGCGTGACCACGCGGCCCTGCTCACCGCCGTGGAGACCGGTCGGCTGCGGGCCACGCTCGGGGTCTGACGAACGCCTAGAAGGCCTGCTGCCGCCGGGCCTGCACGGTCTTCATCTCGGCGCCGTGGACGGTGATCGCCCAGATCACCAGCACGTCGAACGCGATCATGGTCATCGACCAGATGGGGTACGCCCCCAGGAACCCGATGTTCACCAGCGCGCTGACCGCCGCCACGACCGTGCCGAGCACCCGGGCCCACATCTTGCCGGTGAAGAGCGCTGCTCCGGCGCCGATCGCGATGAGCCCGAAGATGAGCTGGACCCAGCCCCAGGTGGTGAAGTCCACCGAGACGACCAGGCCGCTGTTGCCGACGAGGTAGTACTTGTCGTTGAACAGCGCGACCAGTCCCTGGATCGCGTGGAACGAGCCGAGCATCACCATCATGATGCCCGCGAAGGCGATCCAGCCGACCCATCCCGTGGGCTCCGGCGCAGTGCTCTCGTAGTAGTCCGGCGGTGGGGTCGCCTGCGTCGGACGTGACTGCTGTGACGAGGCCGGCGACGCCGGCTGCTGCGGGACCTTCGGTCCCAGGTTGGTCTCTGACATGGCAACTCCGTATGTCGAGGAAGTGCCTCCAGGGTGGTTCGTCCGGACTCCCCCGTCCTCATCCTCCGCGGGTGAATCGGCCCGCCTGCCGGGTTCACGCGTGCGGGACGGCGCCGTTGTCGTCCGCCTCGGGCAGCCAGTCGTAGATCACCGCGGTGCGCAGCAGCAGGTCCTGCACGGAGCGGCGTGCCGGGCCGACGACGCACCACAGCAGCCCGATCGGGAACAGGGTGCACAGCACCGCCCGGGCCACCGCGACGAACAGACCCGGGTGCCGGCCCCGACGGTCGACCAGGCGCAGCCCCATCACGTGGCCGCCGTAGGTCCGCCCCGTGACGGACCAGGCCGTGGACAGGTAGAGGACGCAGAGCACGAGTGCCGTCGTCATGCCCGGCAGCGCGTTCAACCCGCTGAGCTCGAACCCGCGCGGGTCGAGGACGAAGCGCAGCCCGATCCAGCCGGCGTACCCGACCGCCAGGGCCACGGCCACCACCAGCGCGTCGACGACGCCCGCGACGGTGCGGGTGACCAGCCCGGCCCGCTGCCCCTGGTAGGGCCGGGCCTCCCGCGGGACGGGCGAGACGCCCCCCGGCGCCGCGCGCATCAGGACTCTCGGGGAGCGAGCGGTTCCTGCTGCCGGGGGATGCCGTCCGGTGACGCGCCCGTCACCGCGGGGGTGGGCCGCCGGCCCCTGCGCAGACGCAGCCGGTCGATCGCCCGCGTGATCGCCTCGTCACCCGAGATCCCCTGCATCCGCACCTCCCTGAGGGTGTCCGAGGCCATCGACCCCGTCGACTCGCGGATGATCTCGGGAAGGTCCAGCTGGTCGATCACGTCCCCGGCGATCCCAACCAGGTCGATCCGGTCCAGCACCGCGTCGATATCGAGGCGGGCGGCCGCGGCGTCGAGGTCGACCGTGGCGACGAGCCCGTCGAGGTCGACCCGCTCACGCACGATCCGGTTGAGGTCCAGCCGGGCGACGACCGCGTCCACGTCGAGGTGCCGGGCGATGGCGTCCACGTCCACGCGGGCCACCGCGGCGTCCAGGTCGACGTCCGCGACGACCCGGTCCAGGTCGACGTACCGCCGGACCACCTCGGTCAGGTCGACGCGGCGGAGCACCTCCTGGGCGAGCAGCGGCACGAGCGTGTCCAGCAGGCCCGAGAGCGAGCGCAGCGCCTCCTCCCGGCGCCGCCCGCCCTGCCGCGCGAGGTGCCTCAGCCAGGTCTCGGGCCGGTACGGCGCGGCGAGCATCGGCGGACGCAGCGCCACCCGCAGGAGCGGTCGGCCGACCGCGCCGGCGCCGCGGGCCACGACCGCCGCGGCCCCGAGGGCGGAGCGGGCTGCCTCGACCGCCACGTCGAGCGCGGCGACCAGCTCGGGGTTCCCCTCCGCTGCCGGCCGATCACGCAGCCACGATGAGCTCTCCATGGCCGGGTCGTCACACCAGGGCCTTGGCCTTGAGCTGCTGGAACTCGGCCTCGTCGATGACACCGGCGTCGAGCATCGAGCGGGCCTGGTTGATCTGCTCGGTCGGGCTCGGCTGCGCCGAAGGGGTGCTCTTCGCGGCCACGCTCCTGATGTAGTCCTCCTGCTCGCGGCGGATCGCCTCGGAGCTGCGGGCCGAGCGCTCCGCCATCCCGGAGCCCTTCACGATCAGGTAGGCCAGTGCGGTCAGGAACGGCACGAAGATCAGCCCGACGATCCAGAGCGCCTTCACGAACCCCGAGCTCTCCCGGTCCCGGAACAGGTCGGCGATGATCGTGAACATGACCATGAGGTAGGCGACGAACGCGAAGCTGATGAAGATGAACCACACCACATCCCAGAACGACATCCCAGGTTCCTTTCCTCGTGACGGCTCGCGACGTGGGCCGTCACCTCGAAGTCTGGTCGCCAACGCCCCGAAGCGGATCATCTGCCGCGGATGACCTTCGGCGGCACATCCGGGTCGCCGAGGTTCGTCAGCGCGGGATGAGGCGGCCCGGGCCGGGCCTCGACCGGTGGTCTCCGAGGCGCGGCAGAGCCCGCGGCGCGCCGTACCCCGTTCGGGTCATGGCCGCGAGCGTCGCCCGGCTGGAAGGATGGTGGCGTGCGTCAACCCCCGCCCGACCCGAGGGCCGACCCTCGGGACGTCCGGCTGCTCGACGGCCTCCGGCTGGCCGCCGTGCTGCTCGACCCCGAGCGACGGGTCCTGCACGCCAACCGGACGGCGCTCGAGTTCTTCGGCACGACCCCGCAGAAGCTGCTCGGACGCAGCGCGGTCGAGGCGCTGTTCGAGCCGGGCGAGCAGGGGCCCGCCGAGGAGGTGCTGGCCAAGGTGCTCTCCGGCAGCCGGTGGGAGGGCGAGCTGCCGGTGGCCGGACGCGACGACCGGGCCGGTCGCACGCACCTCTCGATCACCGCCCTGCACCGGGAGGGTCACGTCGACGGGGCGCTGCTGCTCGCCGAGGACGCCGGTAGCTCGCGCGCCCGCGCGCAGCGGCTCGCGGAGCGGCTGACCCGGCTGGCCAGCGTGACCGCGGAGCTGCTCACTGCGGACGACGTCCCGGCCGTCACCCAGATCGTCATCGAGCACATCACGGACGCGGCAGGGGCGACCGTGGCCTCGCTGTCCGTGCCGGTCGACGACGCCACGCTGCGACTGGTCGGGCTGCGTGGCGGCCGCGAGGGAGCGGCCCATCGTTGGGAGACCTACCCGATGGCGGGTACGCCGGCCGGGGACAGCGTCCTGACCCGGCGGCCCCTGGTGCTCAGCGGCCGCGACGAGATCCTCCGCCGCTACCCGGACATGGAGACCGCGTCCGACGGGGAGCGGTCGGTGGTCTGCCTGCCCCTGATCGTGGCGGACCGGGTCCTCGGCGTCGCCACCATGTCGTTCCCGGGGCGGCGTACTTTCGACGGCGCCGAGATGGAGTTCTTCCGCGTCATGTCCGACACGTGCGCGCAGGCGATCGACCGCGTGCACGCGATGGCCGAGGCCTCCGACCAGGCCACCAAGCTGACCTTCCTCGCCCGGGCCACGGACGAGCTGGCCAGCAGCCTCGACTACGAGCGGACCCTGCGGAACGTGGCCAGGCTGGCCGTCCCCTGGTTCGCGGACTGGTGCTCGATCGCCCTCGGGATCGACGGCCAGCTGCGGACCCTGGCCGTCGAGCACGTCGACCCGGCGAAGGTGGCACTCGCGCAGGAGTTCGAGCGCCGCTTCCCGCAGGACCCCGAGGCGGCCGGCGGGTCCTACCAGGTCTTCCGCACCGGCGAGTCGGTGCTCACCCCCGAGATCACCGACGAGATGATCGACGCCGCCGTGCCGAACGAGGAGCAGCGCCGGCTGATCCGCGAGCTGAACCTCTACAGCGCGATGTCGGTGCCCCTGAAGGTGGGCGACCGGGTCCTGGGCGTGGTGACGTGGGTGGCCGGCGAGCAGGGCCGGCGGTTCGGGCCTCGCGACCTGACGTTCGGCGAGGACCTGGCCCGGCGCGCGGCGGTCGCCATCGACAACTCGCAGCTGCACACGGAGCTGCGCGAGATGGCCGTGCGGCTGCAGCGGGCGATCCTGCCGGCGGCGCTGCCCCGCGTCGACGGGTGGGAGATCGCGGCGCACTACTCCCCCGCCGGTCACCTGGACGCCGGCGGCGACTTCTACGACGTGATCCGCCTCGAGAACGGCAGGATCGCGCTGTTCGTCGGCGACGTGATGGGGCGCGGGGTGCACGCCGCGGCCGCGATGGCGCAGATGCGCTCCGCGGTGCGCGCGTTCGTCGCGGTCGACCCCTCCCCCGGGACCGTCCTCACCCGGCTCGACCGGCTCTTCGCGCAGTACGACATCGACCAGCTCGTCACCATGATGTACGCCGTCGCGGACCCGGCCCGCGACGAGATCGTCATCGCCAACGCGGGGCACCCGGCTCCGGTCGTGCTGCGGGCAGGCGGGTCGCAGTCGGTGCTGGAGGTGCCCGGCAGCCTGCTGCTCGGGGCGGGCGGCGAGCGGCGGACGCCGAGGACCTTCCCGTTCGGTCCCGGCGACCTCGTGCTCGCCTTCACCGACGGGCTCATCGAGCGCCGCAACGAGGACATCGACGTCGGCCAGCGCCGGCTCGAGGAGGCCTGTGGCCGGCTGCGCTCGGGGGTGCTGCGCGACCACCTGCTGGGCCTCATCGACGACGTCCGCGACCCGTTCCGCGACGACGACGTGGCCGTCCTGGCGGTGCGCCGGCTCCTCTCGTAAGCCTGCCCGGCGGGCGCATGCATGGACTCGTGCCCGGTGGGTAACTGCAGCGCGTCGATGCACTTACGCAGGACATCGCACCCCGGGCGCCCCTGACCGTCTTCTCGGATGATGAGGGGCGCCCGGCCTGTGTGCAGGCTCAGAAGGGCATCGCGACGAACGGCGAGGAGTAGTCCGGGTCGCCGGTGAGGAACTCCGCGGCCTCGTCGGCGGGCATCCGGTCCTCCTCGGCCGCGATGACGTGCCGGAGCAGCCGGACGTCACCGGGGGTCGCGAGCCCGGTGATCTCATCGTGCGCCAGCGCCCAGGACACCGCGGCCCGGATCTTCGCGGGCTCGCTCTGCGGCTCGTACCACGTGGCGTAGTCGTGGTCGGCGCCTTCCGGCCAGTTGCGGCGGGAGACCGTCTTGATGACCATCAGGCCGACGTCCTGGGCCTGTGCCTCGGCGACGAGCGCCTCGTAGTCGGCGCGGTAGTCCGGCCGCCCCCACACCGCGGGGTTCAGTGGGGTCAGCACGGTGGCGAACGGGTGCCGGCGCAGCGCCTCGAGGTGCGTCCCGGGCGCGGTGTGGCTGTGGCCGGTGATCCCGATGTTCGCGGTCAGGCCCTCCTCCTGGGCGCGGAGCGCGGCCTTCAGCGCGCCGTCGGACGCGGTCACCTTGTCGAGCTCCCGGAGGTCGCCGACGGCGTGCAGCTGGAGGAGGTCGACGGAGTCCACGCCGAGCCGCTCCAGCGACTCGTGGATCCCACGCCAGGCCGCCTCGGCGTCGCGCTGCCCGGTCTTGGTCGCGAGGAAGATCTCCCCCCGGTGCTCGCGCAGCCACGGCGCCATCCGCACCTCGGCCTCGCCGTAGTCGCGAGCCACGTCGAAGTGGTTGATGCCCGCCCCCAGCGCCTCCACCAGCGACGCGTCGGCCGTGTCCTGGTCGACCTCGCTGAGCGCCGCCGCGCCGTAGATCAGTACCGAGCTGTCGTGGCCGGTGCGGCCGAGTCGTCGTCGCTCCATCACAGTCCTCCTGGGTCGGGCTTCCTCCCTACCCAATCAGAGCGACGGTGACGCGTCAGCCCTGCCAGACTGCGCGCATGATGGAGCCGCCGCTGCCGGACCCGGCGCTGGTCGTGCTCGTCGGTGCCTCCGGATCGGGCAAGTCGACGTGGGCGCGGGCCCGGTACCGCGCGGCCGAGATCGTCTCCTCCGACGACCTGCGCGGCGTCGTCGGGAGCGGCCGGCACGACCTGGACGCCTCGGTCGAGGCCTTCGCCCTGCTCGACCTGATCGTCGGTGGCCGGGTGCGACGCGGGCTGACCACCGTCGTGGACACCCTCGGCCTGGACGACGTACGACGGACGGGGTGGCTCGACCTGGCCCGGGCGCACGGGCTCCCCGCCGTGGTGGTCGCGTTCGACGCGCCGGCCGACCTGTGCCGGCGGCGCAACGCCGACCGGGACCGGCCCGTGCCGGCGAAGGTGCTCACCCAGCAGCTGCGGGCCTTCCGGGGGGTGCTGGACGCGCTTCCCGACGACGGTTGGGACCGGGTCGTGAGGGTGTCCGGCGCGGACGTGGCCCCGGCTCCCGCAGCGACGCCGGAGCCGGTTCACCCGCGCCGGGACGGCCTAGAGGTAGTGCTCCAGGTCTCGCGGTTCCCGTGGGGCGACGACCCGGGGACGTGGCTGCGGGACGTCGCGCTCGCGGCCGACGAGGCGGGCTTCGCCGGGATCGCCCTCATGGACCACCTCATCCAGGTCCCGCAGGTGGGCGCGGCCTGGGAGCCGATCCCCGAGCCGTGGGTGACGCTCGGCCTGCTGGCCGGTCTCGACACCCGGCTGCGGCTCGGCACGCTCGTCACACCGGTGACCTTCCGGCCGCCCGGGGTCACCGCCAAGGCCGCCGCCACCCTCGACGTCCTCTCCGGCGGCCGGGCGTTCGTCGGGGTCGGCGCCGGCTGGTGGGAGCGCGAGCACCTGGGGTTCGGGCTGTCGTTCCCGCCCGCGCGGGAGCGGCTGGACCTGCTCGAGTCCGGCATCGAGACGATGCGGGCGCTGTGGGCCGCCGGCACCAAGCCGTACACCGGGGCACGGGTCGCCCTGCCCGAGACGACGGCGTACCCGCGCCCGCTGCGCGGCATCCCGGTGATCGTCGGCGGCGGCGGTGAGCGGCGCACGCTGCGGGTCGCGGCCCGTCTCGGCGACGCCTGCAACGTGCCGACCGACGCGGTGGTGCACAAGGCGGCCGTGCTGCGCCGGCACTGCGAGGAGGTCGGCCGGGACCCCGCCGAGGTCGCGGTCACTGTGCTCGACCTGCCGGTCGTGGGCCGGGACCGCGACGACGTGTGGGAGCGGGTCGAGCGGCTGCGGGGGCGCACCGCGGCCGCGGCGTACGCCCGGCGCCACCACGCCGGGACCCCGGCGCAGCACCGCGGCCGGTACGCGGCGCTGGCGGAGGTGGGCGTCTCCACGGTGTTCGCCGCCCTGCCGGACCTGGCGGGGCCCGAGGACGTGCTCGCGGTCGCCGGAATGCTGCCCTGACGGAGAGGTCACGGGAATGCGCTCGCCGGGTAGGAAGGTTGCACAACCCGTCCGACCTCACGACCGGAAGGCAGCACCGTGACCGACAAGCCCGACACCGCCGCCCGTGCGCGCGACCTGCTGGCCCTGCACCGGGACCCCGAGCTGCTGACCGTGGTCAACGTCTGGGACGTGATCTCCGCCCGGGTCGTCACCGACGTCGAGGGGACGAAGGCGCTCGCGACCGCCAGCCACTCGATCGCGGCCTCCCGCGGCTATGAGGACGGCGAGAACATCCCGGTCGACGAGATGATCGAGGAGGTCCGGCGGATCGTGGCGGCGACGCACCTGCCGGTCACCGCCGACCTGGAGGGCGGCTACGGCAACGCGCCGGAGACGGTCCGCAAGGCCATTGGCGCGGGCGTCGCCGGGGCCAACATCGAGGACCAGATGAAGCCGGTGGCCGAGGCGGCCGCGCAGGTGGAGGCGATCATGAAGGTCGTCGCGGCCGAGGGCGTCCCGGACTTCGTGCTCAACGCCCGCACCGACACGTTCCTGCGCGCCCTGGGCGACGACGACCGCGCGCCCGCCGAGGTGCTGCGCGACGCCGTCGAGCGGGGCAAGGCGTTCCTCGACGCGGGGGCCCCCTCCGTCTTCGTGCCCGGGATCCTGACCGACGAGCAGGTGCGCACGCTCGTGGAGGCCTTCGGGCCGCAGCGGCTCACCACCATCGGCATCCCCGGCAACCCGGACAACGCCCGGCTGGCCGAGCTGGGGGTCGCGCGGGTGTCCTACGGACCGATCCCGCAGCGGGTGGCCCTGACGGCGCTGGCGAAGCTCGTGGAGAGCATCCACGCGGGCCGCGGCGTGCCCGAGGACACGCGTCCGCTGAACTGACATGAGCTACCTGCCCTACCCCGAGGACCGCTACGACGGCGCGACCGGTGAGGCCTCGGCGACGCTGCGACCGGACGCGACCCCCGGCGAGATCCAGCGGGGCGGGCTCACCGCCCGGTACCTGGCCACCGGCGCGTCGACCGAGGGCCAGCTCGGGCTGTACCGCTGGGAGATGGGCCCGGGCCGCGGCGGCCCGGACCCGCACTTCCACCGCAGCATCAGCGAGTCGTTCTACGTGCTCTCCGGAGCCGTCCGGCTGCACGACGGTCACGGCTGGGTCGACGGCCGTCCCGGCGACTTCCTGTACGTCCCGCAGGGCGGGGTGCACGGCTTCCGCAACGAGTCCGGGGAGCCGGCCTCGATGCTGATCCTGTTCACCCCCGGTGCGCCGCGCGAGGACTACTTCGAGCGCGTGCACACGGTGGGCCAGATGAGCGAGGAGGAGCGGGACGAGTTCTTCCGGCGGCACGACACCTACTGGCTGTGAGGGTGCGCGGCGGGCACCCTAGGCTGACCCGGTGCCCGCCTCCCCTGCCGCCGCCGAGGGCGCCTTCCGCGTCGGCTTCGCCCCCGGCGTGACGCCGGACAAGTGGCGGCGGACCTGGGCCGAGCGGATGCCGCGCCGGCCCCTCGACCTGGTCCCGCTCGGTGACGGCGACGGGGTCGCGATGGTGCGCGCCGGCGAGCTGGACATGTGCTTCGTGCGGCTGCCGGTCGACCGCGACGGCCTGCACCTGATCCCGTTGTACGACGAGCAGCCGGTCGTCGTGGTCGCCAAGGAGAACCCCGTCGCGGCGTACGACGAGATCGACGTGGGTGACCTCGCCGACGAGCACCTGCTGCAGGACCCGGACACCGTCCCCGCGTGGCGCGACGTGGCCACCGAGGTGCGGGACGGCTCGCGCTACCCCGTGCCGGAGCTGACCCTGCGGCAGGCGGTGGAGAGCGTCGCGGCGGACGCCGGCATCGTCATCGTGCCGATGTCGCTGGCCCGCCTCCACCACCGCAGGGACGTGGTGGCCGTCCGGGTGAACGGCGTGCCGACCACGCAGGTCGGGCTGACCTGGCGCGTCGACAACGAGGACGCGCGCGTGCAGACCTTCATCGGTGTGGTGCGCGGTCGGACGGCGAACTCCTCGCGCGGGTGAGCAGCCCGTCCGAAGAAGTCGTAGGGGGACCGTTACCGCGACCCGGCGGCGGGGAACCTTCTGCACGACATGTCCTCCGAAGAACGGCGCTCCATGGACGAACCGGACGACGCTCGCACTGCCGGCGTAGGTGCCGCCCTGCGGGCGCACGCGTGGCGGAACCTCGCCGCCGAGGAGGTGGTCCGCGTGCTGCTGGCGGCCCGGGACCGGCATCGCATCGAGGTGCTGCTCGGCGACGTGGGCACCGGGGACGGTGAGTGGCAGGCCCTCTCGCCGGTGGACGCCGGTGACATCCGGGTCGCGCCGCTGACCGAGTACCTCACCGGCCGGCCCTGGCGGGAGATGTCCCTGACCGCGCTGGTCCCCGAGGCGCTCGAGGTGCTCGACCGGTGGTGGTTCCGCTGGCAGTGGCGTCTGGGGGACGAGGCCGCGCCGGCCGACGACGCCTGAGCCTGGTGGAGCCAGGCTGAGCCGAGCGCTCACCCGGGCGGGATGATGCGTGGCCGGTGCCGGCCCCTCAGGTTGGTCGCGGGAGGGCGGCACGCCCTCCCCTGACCGAGGAGGGCACCATGGCGGCTGACGCCCCCGCAGCACCGCCGTCGGCACGATGGCTGGCGCGGCTCGCGATCCTCTCCGGCGTCGCCTGCGCGGTGGTGATCCTGGTCGGCGGCCGCTCCAGCATGGCTGTCGTCGCCGCCGCCCTCGGCGCCGTCGCCTGTGTGGCCGCTGGGGGCTGGTGGTTCCTGAGCCATCGTGGACCGCTGCGGTGGCTGGCCGCCGCGCTGGTGGTCCTCGCGCCGCTCGCCCTGCTGGGCTTCTACCTCTCCCGGCACCTGGTGTGGTCGACCGTGGTGGCGGTGGTGCTCCTGCTGGCCGCGGTCGCGGCGGCCCGGGCCGCGCTGCTCAAGGCCCGCCCCCCCGAGGCGATGCCGGAGCGGGTGGTGCCGCCGCCGGTGCACCCGTTCGTGGTCATGAACCCCCGGTCCGGGGGCGGCAAGGTGGGCCGGTTCTCGCTGGTCGAGAGGGCCTCCGCGCTCGGTGCCCAGGTGGCCCTGCTCGACGGGCCGGGCACCGTGGACGTGGCCTCCCTGGCGCGGGAGGCGGTCGCGGGCGGGGCCGACCTGCTCGGCGCCGCCGGCGGGGACGGCACCCAGGCGCTGGTGGCCGGGATCGCGGCCGAGCACGACCTGCCGTTCCTGGTCGTCTCGGCGGGGACCCGAAACCATCTCGCGCTCGACCTCGGGCTGGACCGCGAGCGCCCCGACGTGGGGGTCGACGCACTGGCCGACGGGGTGGAGGTGCGCATCGACCTCGGCGTGGTCGCCGGGCGGCCGTTCGCGAACAACGCCTCCTTCGGGGCGTACGCCGAGATCGTGCAGAGCCCGGCGTACCGCGACGACAAGCGGGGCACGATCCTGCAGATGCTGCCGGACCTGCTCTCCGGGCACCAGGGAGCCGCGCTGAGGGTGACCATCGACGGCACCCGGGTCATCGAGGGACCGAAGGCGGTCCTGGTGAGCAACAACCCCTACGCGTCCGGGGACCTCGCGGGGCTCGGGCGCCGCGCCCGGCTGGACACCGGCCTGCTCGGCGTCGTGGTGGTGACCGTGGACAGCGCCGCCCAGGCGGCCGGACTGATCCGCGGCCGGAACGCGACCGGGCTCACCCGGTTCCTGGCCCACGAGGTCGTCGTGGATGCCGAGGCGCCGGACATCCCGGTCGGCGTCGACGGCGAGGCCGTGCTGCTCCAGACCCCCGTGCGGTGCACCATCCTGCCGGGGGCGCTGCGCGTCCGGCTGCCGCGGCAGCGTCCCGGCGTCCTCGTGCCTAAGCCGCCGC
>Ga0308174_10000885_pt1 | contig 13284 bp, 16 predicted proteins | sample PhyPR2_FD_203894 | JGI IMG/M metagenome (GOLD analysis project Ga0308174, IMG submission 203894) | Soil microbial communities from UC Gill Tract Community Farm, Albany, California, United States - DLSLS.P.R2 | ecosystem: Environmental > Terrestrial > Soil > Agricultural land | place: USA...
CCTCATACCGCCGAGCCTACGCAGCGCCCCCGCACCCCGGGACCGCCGACCGTTCCAGGACCGCCGACCGCCCCCGGACCGTGCGCTCCAGGGCCGCGGCGATGCGTTCCGGGGAGGGGACGCAGGGAAGACGGAGGGGGCGCTCGGCGGCGGTGAGGACGGAGTGGACCCGGCGGGCCTCCCGGGTGAGGATGCCGTCGTCGTGGCCCGGGCCTCGGGTGAGGAACTCGGTGGCGCGGACGACGTCCGTGAACACGGACTGCGCCCGTTTGAAGTCGAGCAGCTTCTCCAGGTCCTCCTCCCAGCCCTCCGTCCCGCCCTCCCAGATCGACCCCGCCCACCGCTTGGCGACCAACCGGTGCTGCCAGCGCGGGTAGCGCATCAGGTGAAGGTGGGTCGCGAGGTCGTAGAGGGGGTCGCCGAACATCGCCAGTTCCCAGTCGATGGTCCACAGGCGGCCGCCCGCGTCCACGACGAAGTTCTCGCGGTGCAGATCCGCGTGGAGCAGACAGAAGCGGCGCGGCCTCAGCCCCGCGACGCGCTCCCGCAGCGCACCGAAACAGCCGTCGCCCAGGCCGAGTTCGTCAAAAAGAGTGCCGAGGCGCGGACGGTTGTACCGGTAGACGCGCTCCTCGGCGAAGAGGACGAGCCGCTCCAGGAAGCCCGCGCAGTCGTGGTCGTCGGAGCGGTCGTCCGGGGTGCACCTGCGCTCGACGGACAGGTCGCCCGGGGCGATGTCCGCCAGCTTCTCGAACAGGACGAAGAGCTGGTCGACGATGGCGTCGGGCACCGGCTCCCCGGACGGGTACAGGTCCCCGAGCGTCCGTCCCTCGATGAACTCCTGGAGGAACGTCTCGTCCGCGACCGTGTAGACGCGGGGGACCGCGGCCCCGTCCATGTGCCCGCGCAGCGCGAGCAGCAGCCGCTCCTCGGACCGGAAACAACGGCGGTCGAACCAGAGCAGGTTCTCCCGCGGCGACCGGCACTTGCCACGCCCCGCGTCCCCGCCGGCCACCGCCTCGGGCAGCGGGATCACATACGTCTCGTGGTGGTAGCCCTCGAGCGGCCCCTCGACCGCGCTCGGGTGGCCGCTCATCTCGGCGGCGCGGTCCCGCGCGGGAGAGGAGACTCGTTCGGATGACATGGTTCGTCATTTCCCTGGGCTGGGTCCGCACCAGTGGTGCGGAAGTGAAGCACGGTACTCCCCCGTGAACGAGCATGCTGCCAGATCCCGTCGCCCGCACGACACCTGACGTGCCAGGAGAGTGACGGGCCAAAGCCACGTGTGGTGACCGGCCGTCCCACCCCCGGCCACCAGTCACATCGTCCGCAGAACTTCCAGCACCTGGTCGAGGGCGGCGACGATCGTGGTGGCGTCCGCCGTGCGCAGGGCCTTCTCCTTGTCGTCGTTGCGGGCGTAGCCGAGGAAGGGGACGCCCGCGTGGGCGGCGGCCTGGGCGTCGGAGGGGCTGTCGCCGATCATCAGGGCGTCCTCCGGGGCCGCGCCGAGGGCGCCGAGGGCGCGGTTGAGGTGGTGCGGGTCCGGCTTGAGCTGATGGAGCTCGTGCGTACGTCCGTACATGTGCGGGGCGAAACAGCCGAGCAGGCCGCGGGTGGTCAGGTAGGCCGTGGCCGTGCGCGCGGAGTTGTTGGTGGTGACCGCGAGCCGGGCGCCGACCGCGGTCCAGGTGCGTATCACCGGGTCGGCGTACGGCGTCGGCCGCGCGCTGGGGACGGCGAGGAGTTCGTGGTGCGTGAGCAGCTCCTCGAGCGCCGTGACGAGATCGCTGCCCGGGTGGCGTTCGTCGACCGCCCGGAGGATGACGTGCGGGTCGGCGGCCCGCTGCTCCTCCTCGGTCAACAGGTGGAGCAGGCCCTGGTGCCCCAGCCAGTCGCGCATCTCCCGCGCCACGACGTCCGCCGGGTGCCCCGCGAAGAGCCTGCAGATCGGCCCGTCGAAGTCCCACAGCACGAAACGGGCACGGGTGACCAGTTGTCGGACGTTCTCGGTCTCCGTTGTCACCGGACCAGTCTGCGTCGTCTCGCTGTGCGCCGGTTCGCTGTGCGTCGTCTCGCTGTGCGTCGTCTCGCTCTGCGTCGTTTCAGGAGTCACTAGGAGAGTGTCAGGTCCGACGTGATGGTTTCCCAGAGGGCGTCGAACCACAACTGGGACTGGTCGACGAAGGCCGAGTCCCGATGCCCGGTGCGCTTCTCGAAGGAGAACAGCAGGGACTGGGAGCCGAGGGCGTCGTACATCTCCAGGGTGCCGGTCTCCATCTCCTCCGCGCGGCGGGTCAGCATGTAGTACGCGATCAGGGCTTCCCCGCCGTTGAGCAGGTACAGCTTCACCGGCGGGGTGAACGGCAGGGCACGGAAGCGGACTTGGACGTCGATGCCGTGGGTGGAGCGCAGGGACAGCAGGTTGTGCTGGAGGACGTGGCCCTGGGCGTTGCGCTGGGCGAGCCAGCGCTTGTGGACGGCGTCGTCCCCGTCGCGGCCGTCGACCGGGACCGGGAACGCCAGGTCGATCTCGCGGGACGGGAGCAGGATGCGGACGTCGATGGAGTGGGGGCGGAGCCGGCCCTCGTGGATCATGCGGACGGGCTCGCCGAGCGCCACCATCAGCGTCTCGGCGGTCAGGCAGGCCGCGTCGACCCGGACGTGAGGTGAGGAGAACGCCTCGACCAGGCGCGGGGCCAGGGCCACCATGGTCGGCCGGGGCGCGTCCAGAGTCGGCGTCGCGGCCTCGGCGATGCGCGGCGGGCTGCCCTTGCTGACGTTGCTCAGCAGGCCGTCCTCCTGGAGCACGCGCAGGGCCTGGCGGACGACGCCGCGCTCCACCTCGAACTCGTCGGCCAGCCTGGCCTGGGTGGGCAGCCGGTCGCCCGCCTTCAGTTCGCCGGCGCGGATACGTTCCCGCAACGCGTCGGCGATCTCCTGGGGCGAGCGCTTCTCGGCTCGCCCGGCATTCTGCTGGGACACGACCAAACGTTACAACTTTCCTCCATCTCCGACGAGTTGTTCGGGACTTGTTTTGAGGTGGGAACCAACTGGGAATAACTACAACCAAGTTGGCAACCAACTTATCCGTAGTTGGTGAGAGCCGCTTCCCGCACCGCCCGTCCACCCTGAAGGGGGTGCCACCATGCCCGTCCAGATTCTCCTGAGCACCGTGTTCACCGCCGGTGTCGAACAGTTCCTGCAGTGGCGGTACGGTCCGATGGGCCTCGTCGGGCTGGTGCTGCTCACCATCGGCGTCCGGGCCAGGAACGCCACGTGCAGTTCGCTCGGGGTGGTCCTCCTCGCGTTGCTGATCACCGGGCCGACGCTGTGAGGTCCAGGTCCGAACTGATCGTCTCCCACAGGGCGTCGAACCACCGGCGGGACTGCTCGACGAAGGTCGTGTCCCGGGCCCCGTCGCCCCGCGCGAACGGGAACAGCACGGCCTGCGTGCCCTCCGCGTCGTACATCTGCAGGGCCTCGTGGTCGATCTCGGCCTCGCGCCGCCGCACCGTGTAGTACGCGAACAGCGCCTCGGCGCCGTTGAGCAGGTACAGCTTCACCGGCGGGGTGAACGGCAGGGCCCGGAAGGTGACGCGCGCGTCGATGCCGTGAGTGCTGCGCAGGGACAGCAGGTTGTGCCGGAGCACCTGGCTCTGCGCGTTGCGCTGGGCCAGCCAGCGGCGGTGCACCTCGTTGTCGGCGGCGGAGGCGGCGGCGATCGCGCCGATGTCGGTGCCGGCCACCGGTGTGGGGAAGGCGAGCGGGATGTCCCGGCGGGGCAGCAGCACCCGCACGTCGACCTTGGCCGGTTTGATGCGCCCCGCGTGGATCTGGCGCAACGGCTCCCCCACGGCCAGGGTCAGCGAGATCGACGTCAGACACAGCGCGTCGATCTCCACGTGGGGCGCGGCGAACGCGGCCGAGATGCGCGGGGCGAGGGCGACCGTGGTGGGCCGGGGCTCGGAGGCGGCCGGGCCGTCCGGCGCCCGCCCGGCGTCCGGCGCGACGGTCGCCGGGCTGCCGCGGGAGACGCCCGCGAGCAGGCCCTCCGACTGCAGGATGCGCAGGGCCTGCCGCACGGTGCCGCGCTCGGTTCCGAACTCCTCGGCCAGCGCCGCCTGCGTGGGCATGCGCGCGCCGGGGCGCAGTTGACCGGAGCCGATCCGGGCGCGCAGCGCGTCGGCCACCTCGCGCGCGCGGCGCCGGGAGCCCGGGGGCTTCTTCCGCCCGTCGGCGGGGACGGTGCCCGGCGCGTGTTCGGGTCGTTCCGGAGCGTGTTCCGGCGTCACGACCAAACCCTACAACTTCTCGCCATCTCGGGGCAGTTCATGGGAGGGTGGTTATAGGACGCGCCCAAGTGGAGATAACTCTGGTTGAGTTGGTCGCCAACTTGGCGGGTCTGGGTCACATTGGTCGGTCTGCCCGGCCGGCCCGGTGGGTCGGTCCGGTCGGTCGATCTCCCTTCCGGAGGGGAGCCGGGAGCTCGACCCGTACCACCGGCACCACCCGCACAGCCACAACCGAACAACGTCATCACGGCGCCACCGCGCCACGCACAGCCACAACCGCATACGGCACACACCGCACAGCCACAACTGAACAGACGCTGCCGTCGCTATGAGTCCAACGACAGGTTCCAGGCACGGCCCAGGCGTCAGAAGATGTCCGGGCACCACGGTCGCCGGGACGTGCGCAGCAGGGCGTCGGCCATTCGGGCGGCGCCCTCTCGCCGTTCCCGGACCCTGCCCAGCGCGGCGAGCCGGGCGGCGGACTCGTCGCCGAGCCAGAGCGGCGCCAGATCGCCGACGGCCAGGGTCAGGTCGGGGTCCTCGGTCGTCTCCGCGCAGTGGGCGCCGTCCGCGCCCGCCTCCAGCCGGTAGCGGCCGCCGGCCAGGCCGCCGTCGTCGACCACCTCCAGGACGAGCGTCCCCTCCCCCTCGTACGTCCGCGCCTCCAGGGCCCGTACGACGTCCAGGATCCGCACCCACAGGCGGTCGGCGAGGGTGGTGAGGCGGGCGGCGCGCGGGTCGGGCAGGAGGTGCGGCAGCAGGTCGTCGGGGGCGCGGTGGCCGCTGCGGACCCGGGTCACCCAGTCGATCGAGCAGAGGTGGTGCCACAGGGCGCGCTCGGCGGCCGGGGTCGTCGCGATCAGCCGGCTGACCTGGACGGTGACCTGGGGCTGCGTGCCACCGCCCCACTCGTCGTCGCACGTGTACGTCACCAGGCCCTCCAGCTCACCGGACGCCGAGTGACAGGTGGCGTGGAACGGCTCCGTCCAGGGCCGGCCGAACCGTACGAGGCCCGTGGCGGCGCGCCACCAGAGGTCGGACCGGTCGACCGCGCCGGGCTGGGCGGCGCGCAGGCGGTCGTGCAGACCGGGGCCGAGCTTGCGGACGTCCGCGCCGTCGACGAGGTCGATCCGGCCGCCGTCCTCGGGTGCGGACCACCGGGGGTCCAGGCCGGAGCGGGGGACCTCGACCGTCCACTCGGCGGTGTGGGTGGCGGGGCCGAAGCCGAAGCGGCCGTAGATCGGGTACTCGGTGGGGACCAGGGTGGCGACGACGTCGCCGCGCTCCTTCGCGGCGGCCAGGTCGTGGGCCATCATGCGGCTCAGCAGGCCGCGGCGGCGGTGGGTGGGGAGGACGCCGACGGCGGTGATCGCGTCGGCGGGGACGGCGGTGCCGCCCACGGCCGTGAGCTGCTGGGGGAAGGAGCGGAACGTGGCGACACAGGGGCGGGGCGCCGTGTCGTCGAAGGCGCCGAGGGTGCGGGCGGGGTCTATCGGCTCCATGCGCTCGGCCAGGGCCTCCGGCTGGGCGTCGGCGCCGAGGGGGTCCGTGGTGCGGAGGAAGACGCTCTTCAGCACCGTGAGCCAGTCGGGGATGTCCGCGGTGGTGACGGGGCGGACGACGAGGGTGCGGGGCGTGGTCATGCGGTCACGCTAGGGGGGTGGGGACGCGGGTGTCGCGGGAGTTTCCGCCCGCCGGGCCGCGGCTCCGGCGACGGCTCCGGCGGCCCCGGCGGCGGCTCGGCGACGAACGCCGCGGCGACTGTCACAGGCATGCTCTACGGTCCTGCCATGGCAGCCAGAATCGATCTGACCCTCGACTGTGCGGACGCGACGCTCCTCGCCGAGTTCTGGAGGACGGCCCTCGGCTACGTGGACGAGCCGCCGCCCGCTCCCTTCGCGACGCGCGAGGAGTGGCTCGCGCAGTTCGACGACCTCTCCGAGGACGATTCCGCGGACGACGCCGCATGGCTCTGCGATCCCGAGGGCGTCGGTCCCCGGCTGAGCATCCTCACGGTGCCCGAGCCGAAGACCGCGAAGAACCGGCTGCATCTCGACATCCGGGTGCCGGGGCACGGCGGCCCCGCCGAGAGGTGGGCGCGGATCAGGGCCGAGTCCGAGCGGCTGGTCCGGGCGGGCGGGGTCGTGCTGGCGGAGGCCGAGGGGCACCACGTGGTGATGGCCGACCCGGAGGGCAACGAGTTCTGCGTCGCCGCCGCGCCGGCCTGAGGCCGGCCGGGCAGGACCCGCGGCGGGCCTGACACCGTCCCGTCCGGGGGCGGACCCACCGCGGCCTTGCGCCGTCACCGTCCGGGGTCGGGCCCACCCCGCCCGACTCCGCCCGGTCCCGGGCACCTCGCTGCCGCTCCGGCTCCGGCTCCGGCTCCGGCTCCGGCTCCGGCTCCGGCTCCGGCTCCGGCTCCGGCTCCGGCCGCATGATCCCCGTGCCCCTGCCAGTGGCCGTGCCCGTGCACCTCAGCCCAGCAGGTCCTTCACCTGGGCCTCGCCCTCGCGGTATCTGCGGGCGATCTCTCTGGTGCAGTGGTCCGTCGTGCGCTGCAGGGTGCGGCGGCTGCGGGAGATCTTGCGTTCGTGGCGGGCGAGACGGGTGAGGCCCGTGGTGAGTTCCTCGTCCGTGCGGGCCTCGAGGTCGGACAGTTCGACCTCGCCGAGCATCTCCGCCGCCAGCCGACGGTACCGCTCGCTCTGCGGCGTCCCCAGCGTCACGTGCCGGGCCGACGAGCGCTGCGCGGCCGGCGCGTCCGTCAGGATCGCCGTCAGCCGCTGCACGAAGCCGTCCTCCGACGCGGCCGTCCCCCCGCGCCGGGCCAGTTCCGCGCGCAGGATGTCGATGCGCCCCTGCAGCAGCCGCCGTACGTAGCTCAGATCCGCCTCGTCCCGCTGGGCGTCCCGGCGCAGGGTGCGCAGCTCGGGCAGGCTCAGGGCCGAGAGGTCGGGTTCGGGCGGCTCCGGTGGCAGCGGGCTGTCCGTGCGCTGCACGGGCGGCCGGTGCTCCCCCGCGCGCACCGTGCGGGCCGACGACGCGATGTCGGGCTGCTGCCCGATGCTCGGTGTGGTCATGCTGCTGCTCCACCGTCCCCTCGACCGGTGCGGCGCACCGACGGGTGCGGCCGCACCACGCATCGTGCCATCCCCGGTGACCGCTTTATGACCAAGTGCCCCTTGACACCCCCGGATGGGCGGTCGGGGACCGACAAGAATCCTCTTCGGGTACCCCCCGAGGTCGTACACCGTGCGCACGGCATCATGGTGCGCATGCGAGCGGTGGTGCAGAGGGTGGACGGCGCCGAGGTCGTCGTGGACGGCGAGACGGTCGGCGCGATCGAGGGCGAGGGGCTGTGCGTCCTGGTGGGGGTCACCCACGAGGACACCAAGGAGAAGGCGGCGCAGCTGGCCCGCAAGCTCTGGACGCTGCGGATGCTGGCCGAGGAGAGGTCGTGCAGCGACATCGACGCGCCGCTGCTGGTCGTCAGCCAGTTCACGCTGTACGGCGACGCCCGCAAGGGGCGCCGCCCGACGTGGAACGCGGCGGCACCCGGGGACGTCGCCGAACCGCTGGTCGACGAAGTCGTCGCCCGCCTCAGGGAGTTGGGGGCGACGGTGGCGACGGGCCGGTTCGGGGCGCGCATGCGGGTGTCGCTGACGAACGACGGCCCGTTCACCGTCCTGCTGGAGATGTGACGGCGCGGACGAGGGACTTCGGGGCCCGACGGGCGAGGAATTCCGGGGCGGACTTCAGGGTTCGACGACCGTCTCCTGCGCCGCCGCCGTCGAGTCGGCGAGCAGCGGCGCGTCGACGGGGACGTTCCGCTTGATCAGGGCGAGCGCGACCGGACCCAGCTCGTGATGGCGTACGGACGTGGTGATGAAGCCGATCTTGCGGCCGTCGGGACCGTCCGCCGCCAGGCGCAGCTCCGTGCCGTTCGGCGGCAGATGCACCTCGCTGCCGTCGAGGTGCAGGAAGACCAGCCGGCGCGGCGGCTTGCCCAGGTTGTGCACCCGGGCGACCGTCTCCTGGCCCCGGTAGCAGCCCTTCTGCAGATGGACGGCGGTCTCGATCCAGCCCAGCTCGTGCGGGATGGTGCGGTGGTCGGTCTCGAAGCCGAGGCGCGGGCGGTGGTGCTCCACGCGCAGTGCCTCGTACGCCAGCAGCCCGGCGGCCGGCCCGTGCCCGGCGGCGTACGCCTCCAGGTCGCCCCGGGGCAGGAACAGCTCGCGCCCGTACGGCGTCTCGCGTACGACGACGCCGTCCGGCACCTCGGCGATGGAACCGGCGGGCTGGTGGACGACGGCGTAGTCACCGGTGCGGTCGGCGACCTCGACCCGGTAGAAGAACTTCATCGACTCCAGGTAGGCGAGCAGCGCCTCCTGGGTGCCGGGTTCGATGTGCGCCCAGGTGGTCTCGCCGTCGTCGACCAGGTAGAGCGCGTGTTCGATGTGGCCGTGCGGGGAGAGGATGAGCGCCTCGGTGGCCTGGTGCGCGGGGAGGTCGCTGACGTGCTGGGTGAGCAACAGGTGCAGCCAGCTCAGCCGGTCCTCGCCGGTGACCGTGACGACGCCGCGGTGGGAGAGGTCCACGAAACCGGTGCCGTCGGCGAGGGCGCGCTGCTCGCGGAACAGGTCGCCGTAATGGGCGGCGACGCCTTCGTCCACGCCCTCGGCGGGGACGGCGCCTGGCAGGGACAGCAGAGGGCTCTTCATGGTCATACAGCCTACGACCGGATTTCCGCCCCGTTTATTTCTGGGTCCGCTTCCGTGCCTGCTTCCCGGCTTGCTTCCCGGCCTGCTTTCCGGCTCACTTCTCCGCCGGGCGCCCGGCGTGCGCCCGGCGCGTGCACGCCTCGCAGCGGCCGAAGATCGCGAAGTGCTTCATGTCGGTGTCGAACCCGAACTCGGCGCGCAGCTTGGCGGTGAACTCGGCGGCCACCCCGACGTCCGCCTCGATGACGTCGGTGCAGTCCCGGCACACCAGGTGCAGGTGATGGTGCCGGTCGGCGAGGTGGTAGGTCGGCGCCCCGTGCCCCAGGTGCGCGTGCGAGACGAGCTCCAGCTCCTCCAGCAGCTCAAGGGTCCGGTAGACCGTCGAGATGTTCACCCCGGAGGCAGTCCTGCGCACCTCGGCCAGGATGTCGTCCGGAGTCGCGTGCTCCAGGGTGTCGACCGCTTCGAGCACGAGCTGCCGCTGCGGCGTCAGCCGGTAACCGCGCTGCCGCAGATCGGATTTCCAGTCGGTGGCTACCACGCGCCCCAGTCTAGGACCCCCGCGCCGGCCCACCGTCGGGATCGCGCCCCTACCGGCGGGATCGCGCCTGCACACCGCCGGAATCACCGGAATCACCGGGAGGAGGACGCCGAAGGGGCGCCGAAAAGGCGCCCCAGGGGTCACTCGGAGAACATCACTTGAGGAACGTCACTTGAAGAACGCGATCCCGTCGTCCGGCATGTCCTCGGGCAGGGCCCTGGCCCAGCGTTCGACGTCCTCCGGGGAGACGACCTTCTTCAGGTGGGCCGACATGTACGGGCGCAGCTCGACGTCGGGGGTCTGCTTCTCGCCGACCCACATCAGGTCGCTGTTGACGTACCCGTACAGCCGCTTGCCGCCGGTGTACGGGCCGGAGGCGGCGGTGCGGGCGACGGCGTCGGTGACCACGTCGACCTGCGGCTTCTTGGCGGCCAGTTCGCCGTACCAGACCTCGACGACACCGTCGTCGCGGACCATGGTGACCTCGACCTTGCGGTCGGCGTCGATCCGCCAGAAGCCGGACTCCGTCTCCAGCGGCCGCACCTTGTTGCCCTCGCCGTCCAGCACCCAGCTGCGCGAGTGGTACTCCAGGAAGTCCCGGCCGTCGTGGGTGAAGGAGACCTCCTGGCCGAAGTTGCACTTCTCGGAGCCGGGGAAGTCGTGCACGCCCGCGCCGGCCCAGTTGCCGAGCAGGAAGGCGAGCGGGACGAGGCCCTTGTGGAGGTCGGACGGGATTTCGATCATGAGCGGGGCTCCTGGACGACGGTCAGCGCTGGCCCTGGTACAGCTTCTTCACGGTCAGGTACGCGAAGGCGAGCACACCGACGCAGACCAGGACCAGCAGGGTTTCGAAGAAAGTCTCCACAGGGTGCTCCTCGGGCGAGCGGTACGAGCGGTACGCACGGACACGGCAGTGGCACTACAGGGCCGGGCCCCAGCTTACGCGGCCGGGGCCCGGCCCTCCTCTCCGGGCCGCTCAGCTCAGGAGCTGGGCCTGGAGCACCACCGTCTGCTGGAACGGGACGGCCTTCGCGCTGCCCTTGCGGGACTGTGTGACCAGCGCGAGGACGTCCCCGGCGGAGAGGTAGGCCTGCCGCACCTGCTCGGCGCCGTACGGCTCGGACTCCACGTAGTAGGAGCGGTGGACGTCCTCGACGACCGCCTTCCGCGGCCAGTGGTCGTCGAAGACGGACGTCTCCGCCCCGCGCAGCGCGTAGGCCGGGCTGTCGGCGTCGGCCAGGTACTCCACGAACAGGTTGTCCACCACGACCGCCGTGTTGAACTGCAGCAGGTAGATCCGGGTGTGCGTGCCGTCGGACGTGGTCCATCCCCGGGCGGCGACGTGCCGCAGCGCGCGGTCGGCGAGCATGCCGCCGAGGGTCTCCCGGTCGTCCTTCTCGGCGTACGCCGCCAGGAAGTCCTTCGTCTTCAGCCAGCCGTCTGTGCCGCGCAGCGCCTTGTCGACGGTCGCGCCCCTCGGGGCGGGCAGGACGAGGTCGCGCAGGTCGGCGTAGTGCGCGCCGGCCGCGTTGCCCTCGTCGAAGGGGCCGGGGCTGCCGGAGGGCAGCGGCGGCCGGGTCAGCTCCGGGTAGTCCCAGCGGCCGTCCGAGGCGGTGGCCAGCCCGGGCAGGTCCGTGCGGTCGGCGCGGGCGACGCCGTACGCCGTGGACACCCCGACCGCCGCGAACACGACGACGGCGGCGGTCCACCGCAGCGCCGTCCACAGGGCCCGCCGGTCCTTCTTGGGCGGGGCCGCGGGGGCGGGGGGCTGTTCCTGGGCGAGGGCTTCCGTCCGGGCGGCGGTCTCCTCCTGTGTAGAGGCCTCCTCCTGGACAGGGGCCTCCACCTGTGCAGGGGTCTCCACCTGGACAGGGGTCTCCACCTGGACGGGAGTCACTTCCCGGACGGAAGTCTCCTGCCGTACCGGCGTCTCCTGCTGCTGGTCGGTCATACCGCCTCCCCCGGCTCCGCGATGCGGTCGAGCTGATCCTTGAGGAGCTGCACGGCCTCCTCGGCCTTCAACGGAGCCACCCCGTCCACCGTGGCCGTGACCAGGACGTCCCCCTGGGGGGCGTAGCAGTACATCGTGTCGAGGTCGTCACCCGTGTCCTTCGGCGGCCGGTAGCACCGCGCGTCCTTGTGCCCCTCGATCCGGGGTCCCGCGCGCAGGACGTCACCCAGGGCGTCGAAGAGCGTGTTCTGACCGGCGGCCGCGGCCCGTACGGAGTCCCGGTCCATGCGGACCAGGGTGATGCTCACGGTGCTGACTTCGCGGGCGTATCTGTCGTCGAGGTAGCTGCGCATCGCCATGCCCTTGATGTGCTGCTTGTCGATCTGCCGTTCCAGCAGCCTGCGCTGGGAGCGGGGCAGGCCGCGCAGTTCCTCCTTGCGCAGGGCGGTGGCCCGGGCGCCGCTGAGCTCGACGTCCGCGCCGTACTCGCCGAGGTCGGGGCCGCGCCCGAAGCCGTTGCTGCCGTCGGAGCCGTACGGCACGAGCAGCGCGGCGAGCCCGGAGGCGGCGGGCGCCTTGCGGTCGTCGCCGTCCCTCTCGGGGAACTCCCACACGGGGGCGCCCGCGTCGCGGTCGGCCCCGTCGACGGCGACGGCGGTGTATCCGAGCCCGCCGACGACGGCGAGCGCGAGCACGGCGGCCGCGACGACCCGCAGCACGCGGGGCCGCCTGCCGGACGCGGCGGCCGGAGCCGGGTTCGGCGGAGTCGGCGGAGTCGGCGGAGTCGGCGGGGCCGGCGGGGCCGGCGGGGCCGGCGGGGCCGGCGGGGTCGGTTCTTCCTGGCTCACAGGCGCTCCAACTGACGTTCGGCCAGGCGCATGATCGTGGCCTTGGGGACCGGCTTCGTGTCGGTGACGAGGATCTCCAGGCAGACGTCACCACGCCAGGCGAACGCCTCCGCGCCGTACTGCGACTGATAGCCGGCCCTCGTCTCGGGCCGGCTGTGCACGTACGCGCGGCCGTCCCGCGTGCCGGGCAGCGCCCAGCTCCGCGTGCCGCTCCTGCGGCCCGACCAGTACTGGTTGTTCTCGTTCTCCTGCTCGGCCGACAGGGACTCCTCCTGGCGGTACTGCACGAGCCGGATCTCCACGTCGGTTCCGCTCCCCGTGGTCCAGCCGACGACGGCGGCCCGGCGGAAGTGCTCGTCCGCCGCTTCCTCGAAGGCGCCGGCGGGCTTCTCGTAGCTCTCCGCGTACGCGACCTGGTCCAGCCAGCCGTCCGCTCCCGTGAGCCACTCCGCGTCCTCGGCGCCGGCCGGCTTCTTCAGCAGCAGCCTGCGCAGGTCGCCGTCGGTCCTCAGCCGGGCGTCCTGCGCGGCGGACAACGGCTCCGGCTCGCCCTTGACCTGCGCGAACCGCGGCTGGGAGAGCGAGGGCAGTCTCGTCGGCGCGCGGTCGACCTGGACCAGGTACCCGGCGCAGGCACCGGCGACCAGTCCGAGCACGGCGGCCCCGACGAACAGCAGCGGACCGCGTCGCCGCCGGGCGGGCGGTGTGGAGGGGACAGAGGGAACCGCAGGTGGAACGACGGGGGGCGCCGCGGTGGGCGCGACAAGGGATGAGGCAGGCAGAGCGGCAGGGAGTTCGCCGAGGGGTTCGGTAGAGGATTCAGCAGAGGATTCGGCAGCGGGCTCGGCAGAGGATTCGACAGAAAGCTCAACAGACGTTGTTCCAGGCGCTTTTGGCGCGTCGGGTCTCTTCTCGGGTTGTTCCAACACGT
>Ga0308174_10000886_pt1 | contig 13282 bp, 12 predicted proteins | sample PhyPR2_FD_203894 | JGI IMG/M metagenome (GOLD analysis project Ga0308174, IMG submission 203894) | Soil microbial communities from UC Gill Tract Community Farm, Albany, California, United States - DLSLS.P.R2 | ecosystem: Environmental > Terrestrial > Soil > Agricultural land | place: USA...
TGACTCCTGACGGGCGTGGTCGGTACCGTCATGATCGTAATCGCTTTCGGTGCTGACACGAATCGGCGCGAACGGATGGTGGACCTCATGGCGGAGCAGACTTCAGGTGCGGTGCGCCACCCCCTCGCCGGCGTCGCGACGGCGCTCGCGTCGGCGGCGGCCTTCGCCACCTCGGGCGCCTTCGGCAAGTCGCTGCTCGTCGGCGGCTGGTCGCCGGGCGCCGTGGTCACGATGCGCATCGCGCTGGCCGCGGCCGTCCTGCTCGGTCCGGCGCTCTGGTCGCTCCGCGGTCGCTGGGGCGCCCTGCGGCGCAACGGCTGGGTGGTCGTGGGCTACGGACTGACCGGCGTGGCCGGGTGCCAGCTCGCCTACTTCAACGCCGTGACGCACCTGTCCGTCGGGGTGGCGCTGCTGCTCGAGTACCTCGCCCCCGTCCTCATCGTCGGCTGGCTCTGGGCCCGGCACGGCGAGCGGCCTCGGCGGCTGACCACGATCGGGGTGGGCCTCGCGGTCGCCGGCCTGCTCCTCGTCCTCGACGTGCTCGACGGGGGCAGTGTGAGCGCGGTCGGGGTCGTCTGGGGCCTGGGTGCCGCCGTCTGCCTGGTCCTCTACTTCCTGCTGGCCGACCACGTGGACGCCGACGTGCCACCGTTGGCCCTGGCCGGTGGCGGTCTGCTGGTCGGCGCGCTGTCGCTCGGGCTCGCCGGCTGGGTGGGCGTGCTGGGCATGGCTCGCGGCGCCGAGCACGTGCCGCTCGGGGGAGTGGTCGTGCCGTGGTGGGTGCCGGTCCTGGTCATCGCGCTCGTGGCGGCCGCCTTCGCCTACGTGACGGGCATCGCCGCGGTGCGCCTGCTCGGCGCCAAGGTCGCCTCTTTCGTGGCGCTGACCGAGGTGCTCTTCGCCGTGGTCTTCGCCTGGCTCGTGCTGGCCGAGCTGCCGACCCTCGTCCAGCTCCTCGGCGGGGTGCTCATCGTCGCGGGCCTCGTCGCCGTTCGGGCCGACGAGCGGCCTGCGTCGGAGCCGGACCGTGACGAGCCGGTCCTGACGCGACCCGTTCCCACGATCTGAGCACGGGCGCCGCCGGTGGGATTTCGCCTCGGGCGGCTCGTCGCCTAAGATCGAGCAGTTGCCTCGGCGAGGGACGCTGCACGGCTGCTTCGGCAGGCGTGACGAGGTCCGTGATCGACGCGGTGGCCTGACGTGGAGCTCTCCACGGTCGGGTTCGCCTCTGCGTGCGGACCACACGACCTTCCTGCTCCGTCACTGCCGAACCACCGCGCGTCGTCCCGCGTCGAGGCCGACCACCAGAGACCGCCTCATCCGAGATACCCAGGAGACTCCCGTGTCTGACAACAGCAAGCTCGTCGCCGAGAAGCGCAGCGACTTCGGCAAGGGCGCCGCGCGCAAGATCCGTCGCGCCGGCAACATCCCCGCCGTCATGTACGGCCACGGCACCGACCCCGTGCACATCTCGCTGCCCGGCCACGACACGATGATGGCCCTCAAGCAGGCCAACGCCCTGCTCACGATCGTCATCGACGGCGCCGAGCAGCTCGCCCTCGCCAAGGACGTGCAGCGCGACCCGATCAAGCCGGTCATCGACCACGTCGACCTCGTCGTCGTCCGCAAGGGCGAGAAGGTCACCGTGGACGTGCCCGTCCACGTCGAGGGCGAGGCCGCCGCCGAGACCGTCGTGACGCTCGACCACAACACCCTGCAGGTCGAGGTCCCGGCCACGGACATCCCCGAGAACGTCGTCGTCTCCGTCGAGGGCTTCGAGGCCGGCACGCAGGTCCTCGCCGGGGCCGTCGAGCTGCCCGAGGGCGCCACGCTCGTCACGGACGCCGAGGCGCTCGTCGTCAACGTCACCGCCGCCATCACCGCCGAGGCCCTCGAGGCAGAGCTCGCCGAGGCCGAGGCCGAGGCCGGCATCGAGCGCGAGGAGTCCGAGGACGGCGCTGCCGCCGAGGCCGGCGAGGGCGAGGCCGCCGAGGCCGAGACCGCTGCTGCCGAGGGCGACGAGGCCTGAGCCGCACGAACCGCCGTGGCGCCTCGCGCCACACCACGCGTCCGCGGGTCCCGTCCGAGCTCCGGCTCGACGGGACCCGCGTCCGCACCCGCACCTCCACCACCTGACCACCGATCGAGGACCCCATGGACACCTGGCTCGTCGTCGGGCTCGGCAACCCCGGGCCGGGATATGCCGGCAACCGGCACAACGTCGGCGCCATGGCGGTCGACGAGATGGCCGCTCGCGCCCTCGGTGGTCGCGCCGGCTTCAAGGCGCACAAGGCCGCCCGGGCTCGCGTGGCCGAGACCCGCCTCGAGGTCGCGGGCCCCAAGGTCGTGCTCGCGATCCCCTCGCTGTTCATGAACGAGTCCGGCTCTGCCGTCGCCGGCCTCGCGAAGTACTACGACGTGCCGGCCGACCGGATCATCGTCCTGCACGACGAGCTCGACATCGAGGCGGGACTCGTGCGGCTCAAGCAGGGCGGCGGCGAGGGCGGTCACAACGGCCTGCGCTCGGTCTCGCGCTCCCTCGGCACCCGCGACTACCTGCGCGTGCGGCTCGGCATCGGCCGGCCGCCCGGCCGCCAGGACCCGGCCGACTTCGTGCTGAAGGACTTCTCCAAGTCGGAGCGCACCGAGGTCCTCCCCTTCCTGCTCGACGAGGGAGCCGACGCCGTGCAGGCCCTCATCGAGGTCGGCCTCCTGGACGCCCAGCAGCGTTTCCACGCCCCGCGCTGAGCCCCTCGCCCGGGTGTGGCCCGCCGGCCTTCGCCGGAGCACGCCTCCACTGCCTCCACGAGTCCCGTTGCCTGCGCTGGGAATCCGCTCGACGCGAGGACGGTGGCTCCTGAGCGCGCTTCCAAACCGTGCTTTTGCCCAAAGCCCGGACACACCTGCCAGCCCGTCCTAGCATGAATCCATTACGCCGCTGGGCACCGACACGGGGCCCAGGCGGAAGGGGGCCGGGGGGCCGCGGAACGCGCCGACACCGTCACAGGTGCCAGTGCGCGTGACGGTGATGCGACGCGTCCAAAGGCGGACGCGGGCGGGGGGGACGACATGGGTTTTCCGCAGGTTCGCAACGAGATTTCCGAGCAGCACTCGTCGTCGGGGGGTGACGACGCAGATCCGCTGGACGACGCGCGTCTCGCGCGCAGGCTGGCCGACTCGGCGGGCCGGGTGCTGCTCCAGCTGCGCCGCGACGGGCCCCACCTCGAGCCGGACGCGCTCAAGGCCACGGGAGACCTGATGTCCCAGGAGCACCTGGCGGCGGAGCTCGGGCGCCACCGGCCGGGGGACTCGGTGCTCAGCGAGGAGGCGGCCGACGACGCCGCCCGGCTTGCGGCAGACCGGGTCTGGATCATCGACCCGTTGGACGGGACCCGCGAGTTCTCCGAGATCCCTCGTGAGGACTGGGCCGTGCACGTCGCGCTGTGGGAGGCCGGCGAGCTCGTCGCCGGCGCCGTGGCGCGACCGGCCATGGGTGACACCCTGGCGACCGACGCACCGCCGGCCGTGCCGCCCCGGGCCGAGGGCCCGATCCGCTTGGCCGTCAGCCGAACTCGACCACCGGCCTTCGTCACCGCTCTCGCCGAGCGTCTCGACGCCGAGCTGGTGCCGATGGGGTCCGCAGGCGTGAAGGCCACGGCGGTCCTGGACGGCACGGTCGACGCATACGTCCACGCGGGTGGGCAGTTCGAGTGGGACTCGGCCGCGCCCGTCGCAGTCGCCCGCAGCGCAGGACTGCACACGAGCCGCATCGACGGGTCGCCGCTTCGCTACAACCAGTCAGACCCGCGTCTGCCCGACCTGCTCATCTGCCGTCCCGAGCACGCGGACCACCTGCTGTCAGTCATCGAAGAGCTCACCGAGGGGGAAGTGCAGTGAACCGGGAGACGCCCGAGTACCAGCTGAGCCAGCTCAAGGTCCTCGAGTCAGAGGCCATCCACATCATGCGCGAGGTCGTCGCCGAGTTCGAACGACCGGTGCTGCTCTTCTCCGGGGGAAAGGACTCGATCGTCATGCTGCGCCTCGCGCAGAAGGCGTTCTACCCCGCCCGCATCCCCTTCCCGGTCATGCACGTCGACACGGGCCACAACTTCGAGGAGGTCCTCGCCTTCCGGGACCGCCGCGTCGCCGAGCTCGGCGTGCAGCTCATCGTCGCGAGCGTGGAGGAGGCGATCGCCAACGGCCGCGTCACCCAGCCACGGGACGGGACGCGCAACCGCATCCAGACCCCGGTGCTGCTCGAGGCACTCGAGAAGCATGCCTTCACCGCCATCTTCGGCGGCGCCCGGCGGGACGAGGACAAGGCGCGCGCCAAGGAGCGCATCTTCTCCTTCCGTGACGAGTTCGGCCAGTGGGACCCGAAGAACCAGCGGCCCGAGCTGTGGAACCTGTTCAACGGCCGGATCAACACGGGCGAGAGCATCCGTGTCTTCCCGCTGTCGAACTGGACCGAGCTCGACATCTGGCACTACATCCGCGAGGAAGGCATCGAGCTGCCCTCCATCTACTACGCGCACGACCGCGAGTGCTTCGAGAGCGACGGGATGCTGTACGCCGTCCACGAGCACAAGCGGCCCCGGCCGGGTCAGCAGGTCTCGACCGTCCGCGTGCGCTACCGGACCGTCGGCGACGCCAGCCTCACGGCCGCGGTGCGCTCGGACGCCGACACCGTCGACAAGGTCATCGAGGAGGTCGCGACGACCAGGGTGACCGAGCGCGGGGCGACCCGTGGCGACGACAAGTTCAGCGAGGCCGCAATGGAAGACCGCAAGCGTGAGGGGTACTTCTGATGGACATCCTGCGTTTCGCCACAGCCGGTTCCGTCGACGACGGCAAGTCGACGCTCATCGGGCGCCTGCTCTACGACACCAAGACCGCCTTCTCCGACCAGATCGACGCCGTCGAGCGGGCGAGCCGGGAGCGCGGCGACGAGCACGTCAACCTCGCGCTGCTCACCGACGGGCTGCGCGCCGAGCGCGAGCAGGGCATCACGATCGACGTGGCCTACCGCTACTTCGCAACGCCCACCCGGAAGTTCATCATCGCCGACACGCCGGGGCACATCCAGTACACCCGCAACATGGTGACCGGCGCCTCGACGGCCGACCTGGCGCTCGTGCTGGTCGACGCCCGCAAGGGGCTGGTCGAGCAGAGCCGGCGGCACGCGTTCCTGGCCACGCTGCTGCAGGTGCCCCACCTCGTCCTCGTGGTGAACAAGATGGACCTCGTCGACTTCTCGCAGGAGGTCTACGAGAGGATCCGCGAAGAGTTCACGCAGTTCGCCGCCAAGCTGCGGGTGCCCGACCTCACCGTCATGCCGGTGTCGGCGCTCAACGGCGACAACGTCGTCACGCGGTCGGAGAACATGCCGTGGTACGAGGGCCCCAGCCTGCTGCACCACCTCGAGAACGTGCACGTCGCCAGCGACCGCAACCTGATCGACGTCCGCTTCCCCGTGCAGTACGTGATCCGACCCCAGTCCGACGCCTGGCACGACTACCGGGGCTACGCCGGCCAGGTCCTCGGCGGCACCCTCAAGAAGGGCGACGAGGTGATGGTCCTGCCCTCCGGGTTCACCAGCAGGATCCTCGCCGTCGAGACCGCTGACGGGGAGGTCGACGAGGCCTACCCGCCCATGTCGGTGACCGTCCGGCTGGAGGACGAGATCGACGTCTCGCGCGGTGACATGATCTGCCGGCCGCACAACCAACCGACCGTCACGCAGGACGTCGACGCCATGGTCTGCTGGATGGACGAGTCGTCCCCGATGCGTCTCGGTGGCAAGTACTTCATCAAGCACACGACGCGAAGTGCGCGCACGATCGTCAAGGCGCTGCAGTACCGCCTGGACATCAACACCCTGCACCGTGACGAGCAGGCGAACCAGCTGGCCCTCAACGAGATCGGCCGGGTGCGGCTGCGCACCACGGTTCCGCTGATGGCCGACGACTACTCCCGCAACCGCAACACCGGCGGCTTCGTCCTCATCGACGAGGCCACCAACCGGACCGTGGCTGCGGGCATGATCGCCGACAACCTCCGGTGAACCTCGAGCCGGGAGACCTCCGGGTCTCGTCGCAGCCGGGCGCTGCGGTCGGTGACGCACCGTCCGGCGCTGCCGGGCGCAGGTGGCGGCCGCTGACCATCGCGATGGTCGGCCAGAAGGGGCTGCCGGCGAAGATGGGCGGCGTCGAGAAGCACGTCGAGGAGGTGGGCAGCCGGCTCGCGTCACGCGGCCACGAGGTGCTCGTCTTCTGCCGGTCGTCCTACGGCACCGGCACGCCCCGCACCTACGGCGGCATGACCCTGGTCGAGGCTCCTACCGTCGCCACCAAGCACCTCGACGCGATCGTGCACAGCGCGGCCTCGACCCTGATGGCGCTGGGCCGGCGACCGGACGTCGTGCACTACCACGCGCTCGGCCCGGCCCTGCTGTCACCGGTGCCGAGATACCTCTCGGGTGCTGCCGTGGTGTTGACCGTGCACGGCCTCGACCACCAGCGGGACAAGTGGGGAGGGCCCGCACGAGCCGTCCTCGGTGTGGCGCACTGGATGAGCGGCCGGGTGCCGAACGACACCGTGGTCGTCTCGCAGAGCCTGGCCGCCCACTACGGCGAGCACTTCGCGAAGGCGGTGACGTGCATCCCGAACGGGGCCCCGACCCCGGTCCTCACCGGCGACAGCGAGTTCGCGCGGTCGCTCGGTCTCGTTCCGGGTCAGTACGCCCTGTTCGTCGGCCGGCTCGTGCCCGAGAAGCGACCCGACCTGCTCATCGAAGCCGTGCGGGGGAGCGAACGGATCCGGCAGGTGGTCATCGTCGGGGACACCTCCTTCACCCCCGAGTACAGCGCGCACCTGCGCGAGCTCGCCGGCGACGACCCGCGGGTCGTGTTCACGGGGTTCGTGGGGGGCCGACAGCTCGACGAGCTGTTCCAGCGCGCCGGCGTCTTCGTGCAGCCCTCCGACCTCGAGGGCCTGCCCCTGACGCTGCTCGAGGCGATCGCGAACCGCACACCGGTCGTGGCGAGTGACATCGCTCCGCACCTGGAGATCCTCGGCGCCGGGTCACCGGCGCACCGGTTGTTCGCCCGCGGGGACGTCGACTCGCTGAGGGCGGTCCTGGAGCAGGTGCTCGCCGGCGTCCCTGCGGCGTCGGGAGACGAGCTGCGGAGCCGAGTCCTCGACCACTACTCGTGGGACGCGGCGACCGACCGGCTCGAGGAGCTCTACCTCCGCACGGTCGCCGCACGGCAGGGGAGGCCGCGGTGACGATCACGACGGCCCTGCCGGTGCTCACCATGACGGCGACGGAGATCCGCGACGTGGAGCTCCTCCTCGGTGGCGTCCTGCCGAGCGGACACCTCCTGGGCGGTCCCGTCGCGGCAGGGACACACCGGCCGGCGCCCACCGGCGGACCGGTCTGCGCCGGCCTGCTGGTCGACCCGGACGTGGCACGACTGGCGACGGCGGCCGGTGGCATCACCCTCGTCGACCAGGAGCACACGCCCCTCGCCTCCCTGACCGCACCGCGCACCGAGCCGGCCGCCCCTCCTCCCGGGGGCGAGCGGGTGGTGCTGACCGGGACGCTCACGCGGGAACGGCTGCGCGAGAGCGGACCCGATCGTGCACTGGCCCTCGACCTCGAGGTCGCCGGCGGTGCGTACGGCGGCCTGGTCGTCTTCGGCCGACCGGCCCTGACCTGGGACGACCGGCGGCTCGAGATGTTCCTGCACGAGGTGCGCCGGGGCGACCACGGCGTCCGGGTCCTCGTGGTGGTGCCCGACCAGGCCGTCGACACCGCAGGGGTGCCCACCCTCCTCATGGCCCAGCTGGCTGCTCGCTCGGTCGACCGAGTCTGCAGCGCCTCCTCCGACGGCGTCCGGGTCGACGTCGCAACCGCGCCGCTGCCGAGGCGTGACCCGGTCAGCGACCAGGCGCTCGTGGGAGCCCTGGCAGCGCACGTCGGCGCTCGCGACGTGCTCGTCCTCAGCGACGACCCCCGCCTCGACGACGCCGCACCAGCGTGGCGGGAGGTGGTGGGCCTTCTCGACAGACAGCTCGACAGACAGGTCGAGGGACAGCTCAACCGGCAGCTCGACGGGCAGCTCGACGGCCGGCCCGTCGACCGGCTGGACGACCACGTCGTGTCGGCGTCTCTCCACCCCGATGACCGAGCCGCGTTGAGCCGCTGGCGGCCTCCGCGTTCCCGGCGCGGCCTCGTGGTGATGTTCACGGGCCTGTCCGGTTCGGGCAAGTCGACGCTGGCTCGCTCCCTGGCGGCGAGGATCAGCCGCGAGACGAGCAGGACCGTGTCGCTCCTGGACGGGGACGTCGTGCGTCAGCTCCTCTCGCAGGGCCTCGGGTTCGACCCCGAGTCCCGACTGCTCAACGTCCGACGGATCGGTTTCGTCGCGGCCGAGGTCGCCCGCCACGGGGGCGTCGCGATCTGCGCGCCCGTCGCTCCCTACGCCCGGGCGCGCGACGACGTCCGCGCGATGGTGGGCGAGGTCGGCGACTTCGTGCTGGTCCACGTCAGCACGCCGCTGGAGGAGTGCGAGCGGCGCGACCTCAAGGGGTTGTACGCCAAGGCCAGGGCGGGGCTCGTTCCCAGCTTCACCGGGATCTCCGACCCCTACGAGGCGCCCACCGACGCAGACCTGACGATCGACACGACGGCGCTGTCCGGTGCCGCGGCGGTCGACCGACTCTTCGACTACCTGGCCGGCGGGGGCTGGCTGGAAACGGGGACCCCATGACCATCGACTGGCTCCTGGTCGCAGCCTCCCTGGGGATCGGCGTCGTCGTCGGTCTCACCGGCATGGGAGGTGGCGCGCTGATGACGCCCGTGCTGGTGCTCCTGTTCGGCGTGCCACCGTTGACGGCCGTGTCGTCCGACCTCGTCGCCGCCGCCGTCATGAAGCCGGTCGGCTCGATCGTGCACCTCAGGCGCGGCACGGTGAACCTCGCGCTCGTGAAGTGGCTCTGCGTGGGCTCCGTGCCCATGGCCTGCCTCGGGGTCGTCGCGGTGAAGTGGCTGGGTGACGACGTCGCCATCCAGCAGACCATCCAGGTGGCCCTCGGGGTCGCCCTCCTGATCGCCGCCTTCGGGCTGGCCTTCCGCGCCTACACCAGGCTCCTCGAGCGGGCTCGTCGCCGCGACGGCCGAGCCGACCCGCTGCCACAGGAACGACCGGAGGTCGCGATCCGCCGCCTGCCGACGATCCTGGTGGGTGCGGTGGGCGGACTCGTCGTCGGGATGACGTCCGTGGGTTCCGGCTCGCTCATCATCATCGCCCTCATGGCCCTCTATCCCGCCCTTCGGGCCAGCCAGCTGGTCGGGACCGACCTGGTGCAGGCCGTCCCCCTGGTCGCCGCGGCGGCAGTGGCCCACGTCCTCTTCGGCGACTTCCACCTCGCCCTCACCGCCTCGCTGCTCATCGGCTGCGTGCCCGGGGCCTGGCTCGGGGCACGGCTCTCGTCCCGCGCCCCGGGTGGCCTCATCCGGCGGGTGCTGGCCTTCGTCCTCCTCGCGTCGGCGCTCAAGCTGCTCGGGCTCGGGACCGCCGCGACCGGAATCGTCCTGCTGGCCTCGATCCTCGTGGCCCCGACGGCGTGGATGGTCGTCCGCCGGGCCAACGGCTTCCCCGCCCTGGTGCGCAGCCAGCGCCGGGCCAAGGCGCGCGCAGCCTTCGAGCTCGGGAACGAGCGCCAGACCGCACCGCGATGAGCACCGGTTCGTCCGTGGACACCTCGACCTCGAAGTCGGCCCGTCGCGCCGACAGCGACAGGATGGCTCGTGGTGGCGGCCTGAACATCCTGGGCGCCGTCCTCCAGCAGTCCGCCCTCTTCGCCATCGTCACGATGCTCGCGCACGTGCTCGGCAAGGACGACGTGGGCCGGTACGCGGAGTGCTTCGCCCTGCTCTCACTGCTCGGCCTGATGGCCATGGCCGGTTTCCGCTCCGGGCTCACCCGCTTCGTGGCGATCCACCTCGCGGACGCCGACGTGGCGCGACTGCGCGGGACCATCCGGCTCGGGATGGGGATCACCGCCGCCGGCTCGGTGGCGCTGGCGGCCGCCCTGGCTCTCCTCGCACCCGTGGTCGCCCGCACGATGGGGGACGGCCAGCTCGAGACGGGGATCCGACTGGTGGCCCTGACGTTGCCGGCCCACGCGCTGTCGGAGGCGGCGCTCGCGGCCACGCAGGGCTGGCGCACGCAGAAGGCATACACCGTCATCGGTCGCATCTTCGACCCGGCGCTGCGCCTGGCGATGACGGCCGCGGCCCTGTGGTGGGGCTACGGCTACCTCGGGGCCATGTGGTCGTTGGCGATCGCGTCGTGGGTGACGGCTCTGCTCGCGCTGGCGGCCCTGTGGTCCCGCCTGCGGCACGTGCCCCAGGCGGGAGCCGTCTACCGGATCGGCGACATCATGTCGTTCTCGATGATCAGCTGGGCCTCCGCGCTCGCCGCCACGGGCCTCATCTGGGCCGACACGCTCATCCTCGGGGCGATGACGGACGAAGGTCAGGTCGGCGTCTACAACGTCGCCACGCGGCTGGTCACGCTCGCCGTGTTCGTGCTGCCGCCGATCACCGCGACGTTCGGGCCGCACATGGCGCACCTGCACCACTCCGAGGACCACGCCGGCGCGGCCCGCGCCTACGGCAGCGCGACCCGCTGGGCCCTGCTGCTGTCGATGCCGGCCTTCGTCGTGCTGCTCGTCTTCCCCCGGCAGCTGCTCGCCGTGTTCGGCGGCGGGTTCACCGAGGGCGCGGCCGTGACCATCATCCTCGCGTGCGGCCAGCTCGTGGGAGCGGCCGCCGGGCCGTGCGGGGTCGTGCTCAACATGTCGGGCAGGGTGGCTCTCAGTCTGCTCGACAACGCCCTCGTCCTCGTCGCCAACATCGGGCTGAACCTGCTCCTGATCCCGCACTGGGGGATCGTGGGCGCCGCAGTCGCGTGGAGTGTCTCGATCGTCGTCGTCAACGGCGTCAAGGTGCTCCAGGCCCGGAGGCTCCTCGGCATCCGGGCGGAGGGAGCCTCCACCGGCAAGATCGTGCTGGCCGCTCTTCCGGCCGCCGCAGCCGGCCTGGTGGTCGAGCACCTGGTCGACGGCTGGGCCGTGTCGCTCCTCGTCGGAGTGGTCACCTGCGGCCTGGTCTACGTCGCCGCCATCGTGCTGCTCGGCCCCCACCCCGAGGACGTACGCGTGTGGCGCCGGCTGCGTCGTCGCCTGGCCTGAGTGCCGAGAACCCTCGAACCCTCGAACCCTCGAACCCTCGGAACCCTTGCCGCGCAGGCGGTTCAGTAGCCGAGCTCGCGCAGCGTCCGCCGGGAGGTGAACCAGAAGAGCGTGCGCACCAGGGGATCGAGCTCGGCGCGGTACGTCCCGACGCGTGAGGCGTAGACGCTCCCGTCGGTGCCCGCCTTCTGGGTCCGTGCAGCCAGCTGCCGGTGGTAGCGCTCCGGCACGTCGTGCTTCTGGTGCGCGAAGTCCAGGATCTCCGGCTCCCACTGCTCACCGAGCCACTCGAGCAACCCCCGGAGGGTCTGCTCCGTGTCGGCCACGAGGCGGTCGTACCGGAGCTCGACGTAGGAGTCCGGTGGCAGCGCCGACCCGGCATCCCGTGCCGCGCGGATGTAGCGGGGCCACTTCACCGACGACTTCACACTCGACCAGTAGCCGAAGCGCTTGCGGTGCGAGACCGCCACGTCGCGACCGTCCCTGATGACGTGGACGATCTGCGCGTCCGGGAACACCTGCATGAGGAAGGGGATGTGCAACGCGTACCGGGGGCTCTTGTCCGCCCACCGCGTCTTCCCCCTCGACCGCGCGTAGTCGCTCTGGATCCCCTCGAAGAACAGGCGGATCCGCCTCAGCCACTCCTCCTGTGGGTAGCCGAACTGCGACAGGCGTCTCCAGTCCGCGTCGACGATCCGCTCGAGGTCCTCGAGGAAGCGCGTCTCCGGGCCGCAGCTGATCTGCGAGTGCGAGTCGAGCATCAGCCGCAGCATGGTGGTGCCCGACCGCTGGCACCCGACGATGAAGATCGGGCGGTGGTTGCTCTCAGACACGGCTCCTCGCCGCCTGAGGCTCGGCCTCCGCTCCCGCGTGCTCCAGCAGGTCCGAGTCGCCGGCGCCCTGCGACCCCGTCGCGGTCGGGTCCGGAGAGGCGTCCGCGTGGGACGGCGCGTGGCCGTTGAGCGTGGCGGATCCTCCTGCAGGAGAGACCATCACCTCGTCGTCGTGCCGCAGGCTCTCTGCCGGCTCGTCGGACTCGATCGGGTCGGCGGAGGAGTCGGCCACCCGGCCCCGCCGCAGGCGAGAGGCGACCTCGATGAGCAGGATGAGCAGCACTGCGAGGAAGAGACCCACTCCCACGATGATGGGGAGGGTCGCGACGAGCGTCGCCTTCTTGTCGTCAGGGGTCGTGGGTCCGAGGTACACGGTGGTGTCGGACGTGGCGGCGGCCTTGAGCGCCAGTGCATGACGCCACTCCGCCTGCGCCTGTGTCAGGTCGCTGCTCGCCGCCACCGTGCGCGAGTACAGGTCGTTGTACTCGGCAAGGATGGGCAGGAAGGCGCTGAGGCCCTTCTTGGCCGAGGCGATGGGGGCGTCCATGGCGGCAGCGGCGATCGCGTTCCCGCTCGCGCGCATGGTGGCCTGCTGCTGCTGGAGGGAGGCGACCTGCGCCAGCTGGTTCTGGTAGACCTTCGGCGGGTCGGCCATCTGGTACTTCTTCGCGAGGGCGTCGAGGGCGGCGTTGGCCTCCGTCGCGGTCTCCTGGGCGCGGTCACGCGTGGCGACCGCCTGGTCCGCGCGCACGGTGAACATCTGCTTCAGGGCTTCCCGGGCGGTCGCCTGGGCCACCGCGGCCGAGAGCTTGCGGTCGCGACTGGTGAAGATCACCTGCAGGTCGCTGCTCGCCCCGATCGGATCCACCTCGATGCCGTCCGCCTGGTCGGTGGGACCGACACCGGTCTGGGCCTGGACCGACTGCCGCGTCTGCGGGTTCTGCGAGGCGGCGGTGAAGGCGGCGACGAACTGCCCGGTGGCCTGCGTCCCGGTGAACGGGCTGCCGTCGCTGTTGACGAGCGAGCCGGACGAGACCGTGGCGGTGGAGCTGTACGACGGCGGCGCCGACAGGATGAGTGCGGCGGCCGCGAGCCCGGCCAGCACCGGCACGGCGACGAGGATCCACCACCGCCGGCGGGCGATGCGGAGGTAGTCGATGATCTCCATGTTGTTCCTACTTCCTTCG
>Ga0308174_10000887_pt1 | contig 13275 bp, 8 predicted proteins | sample PhyPR2_FD_203894 | JGI IMG/M metagenome (GOLD analysis project Ga0308174, IMG submission 203894) | Soil microbial communities from UC Gill Tract Community Farm, Albany, California, United States - DLSLS.P.R2 | ecosystem: Environmental > Terrestrial > Soil > Agricultural land | place: USA...
CCAAGACCCACGCCGTCCTCATCCTTGCCATTTACGGCGCCGAACCCGGTCGCCCAGAGGATCAATGTGTCTCCGGGATTCGCAGCCCCGCACGTCGTGTACACGCCTCCGCAGTTCACCGCCTTCGTTGCCGACACCAGACTGTAGTCGGCGTAGGTGACAATGCCCGCTCCCGCGCCATCGGAGCTGACCGTGAAGATACCCAGGTTGTTCTGCGTCACCGTGATCGGAACCGCGGGTCCGGGCACGTTGTTATATGTCACCGAAACCGTCCCCGTCCCGGTCGGAGTATTCGACGGCAGCAAGGCTGCAATCTGGCCCGCCGACGTGTAATACATCAGCGGTGACACGGTCGTGCCTCCCACCGTAACGCTGACGGAGGTTCCGCTCAGAGTCGTCTTCTGGAATGCCGCGGGCGCTATCGAGATCGCCGCCGGCCCCAGATTGTTCCCCTTGATCACGAAAATCGCCCCTTGCGCGATCGGCGCGTTAGGCAGTCCGGCTGGATTGTAGCTGGCCGCATTGGCGACCAGTGAAATTACGGGCGCCGTCGAAATCGGTAGGTCTCGCGCGTTACTGGTTACCCCGCCGATGCTCACCGTAACCGGCGATGTCCCACTGGTTCCGGCGACCACATCGGCTGGAACGGTAAAGAGTACCGTGTAACTCGCGATGGACCCCGGCGACTGAAACGCGCCCGACACCGTAGCCAGTTTGCCCCCGACGCTGACGGTCGGTGGAGTTGTTGTAACCGCGCTCGAATCCGTCGGCGCAACCCCTGTGGGGACCGCTGGATTAGTCGCTCCCAGTCCGAAGGCCGTCAATGCGATCTGCTCGTTGGCGGAGGCCGGGTTGGCGGGCGTCACCGGCGCATGGGAACTCGCGTGAAACGCCACTGCCCCATTCGGACCAGCGTCCGAATTGAATGGCAATCCCGGGGCATATTGGACCAGCGTAATGTTGAAGGGCGCCGACGAGCCGACCTTCAGCGTGGTCGCACCGATCGGGGCGTCCACCGGAATCTCGATGAGGAGTTGCCCCGGAAACGCAGTTAAAATGTAGGCGTTCTTGCCTCCCACCGTGACGGCCGGCGAGCCGCCTAAGCCCGTTCCGCTGACGATCGCCTGGCAGCCCGGGCACAAGCCGGAGCCCGGCCCGCCGGCGCCCGTCACCGCCGTAATGGTTGGCGCGACCTGCGTGGATCCGGCATCCAGGCTCACATTGTCTGCCACCATCGTGTTGCTGGGCGCGAAGCCGGCAATTCGGATCGCGTTGGACTGAAAGGCCGCGGCCGCTCCGCCTGCCATGTACCAGCCGGTCGGCGTCACCGTGCTCGTCGCGTTGCTCGTCAGGTCCGTGATGGTCACCGAAAGAATTTTATTGGAAGGGATATCGAATATCGTTGACAGGTTGTACCAGTGCTTCTGACTGAGACCTGACCACGCCGGTCCGGGAACCAAGCCGTTATCGTTCCGCGTATTTCCGCCGCTGTCGTAAACAAAATACGCCGCCGACCAGGTCGAATTCGCAGCGCCGCTGTCCCAGCCATGCAGAATCGTGAAAGGCGAATTCGCAACCCCCGTGTTTACCAGCGACACGCTGCCGATATAAGTGTTCCCGAAGGAGTTTCCCGACGCACTCGTATTATTCACCGCCACATCGTAGGCCACAGTCCACTGCGTGCCTTGCGTAAAATCGAAGGCATGTTGTGCGCGCGCCACAGACGTTGAGGGAGTGTTCCCCAACACGAGAGCCTGCACCCCGCCGGCCGGATCGCCAGTGAAACTCAGGCTGCTGTAGGCGCCCACCGAGGCTGCGACCGAACCTGCCACGGTTGCCGTATACCAGCCGGTTGGAGTCGTCAATGGAAATAACGGCACCGGCCCCAAGCTGTCCGTCTCGAAGGTGTATATGGTCACTCCGGAAACCGGAGCCGCGCCGAAGCAGGCCAGTAACAGGAATCCGCTCACAACCGGGACGAATCGTCTCGCGTTTTTTCGACTTTGCATGGGGCTCCGTGAAAATAGGTGTACGCAGTATCCCCCGCGAGCCCATGCCGGCGCAACTTAGCGCCGCTCTAATCGGAACCGCCTGGCGTGAGCGAGTCGCCCTACCGGTCGTACCAGGCGACCGCGGGACGAATAGCGTCGTTCACCGCGTTGATGTTCTTCACGCCCTCGCGTTGCAGCCATTCTTCCAGCGCTTTCACGCCCTGCTTGGCGTAGACCGGAATGCCTTCCTTCCATGTGGCGCGGCCGCACAGGACTCCCGAATATTTCGTTCCGGCCTCCGCCGCCATGTTGAGCGACTCCACGAATTGCGCGTTGCTCACGCCGGCGCTCAAATAGATAAACGGCTTCGTCGCGATGGCCGCTGCCTCGCGGAACTGCTTCAGCGCCTCCTCGCGCGTGTACGCCTTCTGGCCCTTGAACACGCTCGATCCTTCCACATACTCGGCGTTGATCGGCACTTCCACCTTCAGCACGTCCACCATGTACTCGGGCTTGGAGAACTCCTCCATACTCCGCTTCACGATCTCCGGCTTGATCTTGGCGTACTCCACGCCCTTCTCGTCGCTTCCCTTCGGATCGTAGCCCACGAACTCCAGGAAGAACGGGATCTCGTGCGTGGCGCATTCCGCGCCGATGCGCTCGATGAAGGCGTGCTTCACATCGTTCACCGCCGCGTCGTCGTAGGGTGTGTAGTAAATCAGAATCTTCACCGCGTCGGCGCCCCACTCGACAATGCGCTTGACGGATACGTGCGGCAGCAGATCCGGCAGGCGGCCGGGACGCGTGTTGTCGTACCCGCTCAACTCGTAGGCCAGCAGCAGGCCGGCGTTCTTGCTCCGCGCACGGCCCGCTTCCAGGCCGAACTCCGGATCCAGTAGAATGGCGCTGGCGTGAGGCGTTAAAACCCGGCTCACCGCCACTTTGAATTCACTCATCATTTCGGGAGTGATCTCTTTCACGTCCACTCCGCGCGCCGTCGCCAGCGACTTCTGCAAACTGCCGCGCTGATCCATGGCGGCGGCCGCGATCACGCCGCGGTCGTTAGCGAGCGCCTTCATGCGCTTCGCTTTTCCCTCAGAGAGTTTCATACGGTCATTATATCGGCGGCGGAGAGCTTACATTCGAAGGGCGCGATCATAGCCCGTCATCTCGACGTATCCCACGCCACGCATCGAGCCGTCGAAAGTCGCCGCGCCCTCCCAATATGTGGTAAGCCCCTCGCCTTCTCCGGTGAGTTCCTGGTCCGGCAGCGCCGCTGTACAATCCAGCGAAACATGCAGGCGCGGGATGTCGATGTGCCACTTCACGGGATAACGCGCGTGCGTCTTCGGACTGGTCCAGAACTCCAGCGGACGAAGTTCGAACTCCGATCGCGCCAGAAAAGTCGCGTGGCCGTCGGGCGCAATATACGTCCCCGACGAGTGCGCGTCGATGCTGCCATCCTTGCGGCGGAGTTGGAACAGCATAAACTCGGTATTGTTCTCCAGTTGGATGCTGAACCAGTCCCAGCCTACCTGTTGCGGGTCGAGCAGGCTGGTGAACCATTCGTGATCCATCCAGGCGGTGCCCGTGACCGCGGCGCCATTGAGCGATCCCTCGACCGAGAGCAGCGGGAACGATACATAGTAGGCCGCCTCTCCGGCCGCCGATCCGGTCACGCTCACTCCGTTCTCTCCGTGGATCACCGCGGGCTTGCGCGGCGTCAGCCGCAGCGTGAAGTGGACGCCCGCGGCCACCGCCGAGAGCGTCTGCACGTCCCCGGGCGTTTGCCACTGTACCTGCCAGTTGCCGTTCCAGATGCGCGCTTCGGAAAGACTCACGCCGGCGATGCCAGGCCCCGCCCGATTGAGTCGCTGGGTCGACCGGAATTTCCGGCCATCGATATCGGTCAGCGCCAGGTGGGCCAGGTAGATGTCGTCGACCCGCCATGCCGAGGGATTGGCCGGCGCGCCTTCCCGTCCGCGCCGGAAGAATACCAGTTCAAAACCATACCGGTGCCCGTCGGCGGCATGCACATTGCCCGTGTAATACCACCACTCCGTCTGGAAGTCGGGATGGTTGAAATGATCGCGCGGAAATTCGTACCGATACCCCGGCGCCGCCTGCCGGTAAGCCGGTGCGGCGGACATCACGAACGCGGCGAGCACGAGCAGGACACGACCCACACCTTTTACTCTGCCATACAATAAGGTCGATGCTTTTCGCAATGTTGGCGCTGCTGGCCGCCGCTGCGCACGCGGCCGACGACCCCGGCGAACTTCGCCTGCACGCGGACCGCCTGGCCGCCATGGGCAAGTATGCCGAAGCGGAACCCGTGCTCTCCCGTCTGCTGGAGCAACAGCCCGACGAGACCATTACCATCGAAGCGCTGGCCGGCGTGTATCGCTCCGAGGGCCGCAACGCCGACGCCGAGAAACTCTACCTGCGCTCCATCGACCTCAAGGAAAAGGCCGCGGGCAAGCAGAATCCCGACCTGATCCCCACGCTGAAAGCGCTCGCCGCCATCTACAGCGGCATGGGCGCGCCGCGCAATACCGACGCCGAACGCACGCTGCTGCGCGTCATCTCGGTGCGCGAACAAAATCGCGGCATGGACGATCTGGACCTGGCGTCCGACTGTGCCGCGCTGGCCGGCTTCTATCTGGATCGCAAGCGTTACGCCGTGGCCGAGCCGAATCTGCGCCGCGCCCTCGTGATCATCGAGAAGCGGCGCGGTCCTGCCGATCCGGCGCTGGTGCCTGTGCTGGACAGCATCGCCGCCCTTTACGTGAATACCAAGAACTTCGCCGCGGCCGAATCGCCCCTGCGTCATGCCATCTCGATTCAGGAGCGCGTGTACGGTCCCAATGACTACAATGTGGCGACCTACCTCGACTCGCTCGCGATGGTGTTCTATCTCTCGCAGAGGTACGCCGAGGCAGAGCCGCTCTACAAACGGTCGCTGCCGATTTGGGAGGCGAAACTCGGACCGGATGCGCCGCAACTTGCCACCACCCTGGACAATCTCGCCGTGGTCTACGCGTCGCAGGAGAAGTTCGCGCTGGCCGAGCCGCTCTACAAACGGTCGCTGGCGCTGCGTCAGAAGGACACCGTGCTGAGCTACAGCAACCTGGCGCTCGCGCTGGACGGCAAGGGCGACACGGGGGCCGCCGAAATCCAATACAAACGCGCAGTCGCCCTCGCCGAGATCGCCGGCGACCCTCAGTTGCTCGATCGCACTCGCAAGAATTACGCGGAACTGCGCAAAAAGAAGTAGGACAAGCGTTCGCCTGGCCTACTCGGCGCCCTTGCTGCGCAGCAGATCGGCCATCCTCTTCTGGTCGGCCTTCATCGCCACTGCCAGCGGGGTCACCATCTGCCCGCGCGATTTCACCGAGGCATTTACGTCCGCGCCGTGAGACAGCAGCACCTCGGCCAGTTCGACATAGCCCTTCTGCGCCGCCAGATGGAGGGCCGTCACGCCGAGCGCCTTGGCCTGCACATTCGCGCCGGCCTTCAACAGCATCTCGGCGATAGCAGGCTGCTCGTTGGCATACGCGGTATAGCCCAGGATCGAAATGTCGTGCGCGCCGCGCTCATTCACCACCAGCCGGTCGGCCGCCAGCGCATCCTTCACCAGACCCGCGTTCCCGAGCAGGACCCCAGTGCAGGTCGATACCGCGGCCCCTTTCTCCGCCAACCACTGCGCCATTTCGAAATGGCCGGTATGCGCGGCCGCCTCGATCGCCGTTTCGTCCCAACTGGCCCGCGTATTGAGCAGCCTGAAATTCCCGGCGAGCAGGCCCTTAACCTTGTCGAAATCCGCGTGCGCAATCGAGACGAACGGGTTGACCTCCAGCCACGGCACGTCCGTAGTCAGATCCTTATTGAAGCGGCGGGCGAAATGGACCCGCTCGACCTGGCCGTCGTCGCTGACTGCGCCGCGGTGGATCAGCATTTCGGCGACGTCGCCATACCCACGGCCGCGCGCCAGTTCCAGCGCCGACTTGCCGTCCTTTCGCCGGGCGTTGGGATCCGAGGCGTTGCTCAGCAAGAACTGGCTCATGTCCCACGCCGCGCCGTGATCGGCGAAATCCACCGCCGCCAGCAGGGGACTCTCCGGTCCGGCGCTCAACTCCGCGCCGCGGGTCGACAGGAGCAGGACCATGTCGAACCTGCCCGCTGCAGTCGCAAAGTGCAGCGGCGTCCGCCCGTCCGCCGACCGCGACCGCACCAGTTGGGGATCGGCGGTCAAAATCTCAATGGCGCGCGCCGAGTTGCCCGCGGCCGCTGCCTGAAAAATGTCGAGGGGGGCGGTCTGGCCGGGGAGCGTTCCCGCCGCTCCCGCCGCCAGTGCCGATTGCATCAGGAAGTCACGTCTGGTGTTCGTCATGCAGCCGAGTCTGCGGTTTTCCGCGGAAGGCCGCAAGACAGCACCTCTCATTTTTGTGTTATCGGCCAACTGCTTTCTGCTCACGCTCTTGCAGCCTGGCATTAATGCCGCGAAACGTCCACGGACGCTCCCGCGCGGACGTCCATCGGTATACTGGAAACCGTGACGCCCGCCGCCACCCCGGCCCGTATTCTGAAATTCGCCGCCTTCGAACTCGACCTCCAGCAGGAGGAGTTGCGGCGCGCCGGTGTGCTCATCAAACTGTCGCCCCAGCAGTTCCGAATTCTCACATACCTCGTGGAGCGTGCCGGCCAGATCTGTTCGCGGGATGACATCCAGCGGGCCATCTGGGGCAGCGAAACATTCGTCGACTACGACCGCAGCCTCAACGTCAGCATCGCGCAGATTCGTGCCGCCCTGAATGACGATTCCGAAGCGCCGCGCTTCATCCAGACCGTGCCGCGGCGCGGCTATCGTTTCGTCGCGCCCGTCGATTCCGTTACAACTGTGACGCCGCCCGCCCCCGTGTCCCACTCCCCCCTGCGATGGGCGGCTTTCCTGGTGCCGATCGCCGCTGCCGTCGCCGCCATCGTCCTTTTGTGGCGCACCGCGGGCCCGCCGCCCCGCACTATGATCGCCGTCCTGCCCTTCGCCAACACCACCCGCCAGGAAAGCGACGCCCTGATGCTCGACGGCCTGCTCGACGAGATGATCACGCAGTTCGGCACCCTGCTGCCGGATCGCATCGGCGCGATCGGCCGTACCAGCGTCCTCCGCTACGCCGGTCAGAACGCGCCCCTGCCTCGCATCGGCGCCGAGCTGGGCGTCAACTACGTCGTGGAGGGCGACCTCCGCCACGAGGGCGACGTGCAGCGCGTCTCGATCCGTCTGGTAAAAGTCGCCGACCAGGCGCAAGTGTGGAACGACACTTACCAGTTCACCGGCGGAGGATCGCTGGAGTTTCAGGAGGACGCCGCCGCCCGCGCCAGCGCCGCAGTCGTGCGGGCGCTCTTCCCACAGTCGCCGGGACGTCAGAAGCACCGGCCCTCGCCGGCCGCCTACGAAGCCTTCGTCAACGGACGTTATCTGCAGCACAAGCGGACCGCGGCCGATAATCTCCGAGCCCTGGAGTGGTTCGCCAAATCCGCCGCATTGGATGCGTCGTATGCCGAACCGTGCGCAGCCGCCGCCGAGGCGTATATCGGGCAGGCGCTCTCGGGATCTGCGCCCGCGGCCGAAGCGTTGGAACACTCGCGCGACGCGGCCAACCGCGCGCTCCACATCGACGAGGGCAGCGCGGAAGCGCACAACGCGCTGGGCAGCGTCGCCTTCTGGCGAGATTGGGATTTCGCCGCCGCGCGCCGCGAGTTCGAACGGGCGCTCAGCCTGAATCCCAGCTTGGCGCAGGCGCACCATGATTACGCCTTCCTCGAGGTGGTCACCGGACATGCCGAGGCCGGAGTGGCATCGCTCAAACGGGCGCTGATTCTCGATCCTCTCTCGCCGCGCGTCAATGTGGACGCCGGCTGGGTCCTGTTGCAGGCCCATCGCTTTGCCGAGGCCATCCGCGCTGCCCGCCGCGCCCTGGAACTCGAGCCCGGTCTCCGCGAAGCCCAAGCTTGCATCGCCCGCGCCGAGTTGTATCAGGGAAAGCGCAGCGACCGCGCCTTCTTCGAGAAAGATCTGGCCAATCCCGACCCTTACCGCCGCGCCCTGGCCGCCGCTGAACTGGGCCGCCCGGCCGAAGCGCTTGCCGCGCTCAAGCTGGCACGGGCGCAGCACCACCTGCTCATGCCGCTGGCCGCCACCGAGCCGGCTTTCGCCGCCCTGCACCAGTCTCCCGAGTTCCAGCAAATCAGGATTGCGCCCGTCGAAGAACGCCGATGAACATCCAACGCCTCTCTCTAATCGCGCTGCTGCTTTCCAGCGCCGCTCCTGCGCAGCGGCCCGACGGCCTGTACGCCGAAATCCGCACGAACAAAGGCGTCATCGTCGCGCGCCTGGAGTACGAGCTCACGCCCATGACCGTCGCCAATTTCGTGGGACTGGCCGAGGGTACAATCGCCAACGCCGCCTTCGACCCCGGCCGCCCGTTCTTCGACGGCACGGTCTATCATCGCGTCGTTCCCGGCCACGTGATCCAAACCGGAATTCCGCAATCGGACCGGGCCAAGGGTCCGGGCTACCAGTTCCCCAACGAAGTACACGCGCGCCTCAGCCACAATCACGCCGGCGCGCTCAACATGGCCAACAGTGGACCCAACACTAACGGCTCGCAATTCTGCATCACGCTCGGTGACCGCTCGTATCTCGACGGCGACTTCACGGTGTTCGGCGAAGTGGTCGAAGGTCTCGACGTGGTGATGCGCATCGTGCAGGGCGACGTCGTCGAGCGCGTGCGCATCCTGCGGATCGGCATGAAAGCCGAAGGATTCCATCCGGCCACGGAGTCGTTCCAGGCCATGGTGCGCGCCGCGCAACAGCGCGTGGCCGATCACGTCGAGAAGAAGAAGGCCGCCGAACGAGCCTGGGTCGCGCAGCACTACCGGAAAGCCGCGGGTCCCGAGGGCGGTGTCCTCACCGAACAGGTGGCTGCCGGCCGCGGTTCGGATCAGCCTGGGCCATTGCGCGTGCGATATCGCGGAACGGAACTGCGCTACGCCGGCGATGTGCTCGGCTACCAGGGTCCGCCGATCAAGCCCATCGAGTTCGCCAGCAACGACAACGGCGCACCGGCGTATCTCGATGCGCCCCACGCATTTCCCCTGCCCGCCAAGATCAATCCGGGACTCGACGGTGTGATCGCCGCCATGCAGCCTGGCGAGCGCCGCATCGTCGTCGTCCCCGCCGCACAGGCTTACGGCCGCTCCGGCACGTATCCGCCGGAAGTCGCCGGCAAGCCTCGCTTCGTGGTCTCCCCCAACGCCATGCTGGTGTACGATGTCGAGGTGCTGATGCCGTAGGGCCATCCAACGTATGATGACTCGTCGCACATTTCTCACCACCGCGCTCGCCGCGCCTGCTACCCTTCGCGGCCAGCCGAGCTCGATGCTCGCCGACTTCATGCACGAATTCGCCGTGCCGGGTCTCTCCGTCGCCATGGCCCGCGACGGCGAAATGATCTTCGAACGCGCATTCGGCTGGGCCGACCGCGATGCCGGCGAAAAAGTGACCCCCGCGCATCGCTTCCGCATTGCCAGCGTCAGTAAACCCATTACCTCCGTCGCGCTGTTTACCTTGATCGAAGCCGGCCGGCTGAAACTCGACGACCGTGTGTTCGGCCCGGGCGCCATTCTCGGCACGATGTATGGCGCGCCGCCGTACAGTGACCACATCGCCGACATCCGCATCTCGCATCTGATGACGCACACCTGCGGCGGCTGGACTAACAACGGCCGCGACCCCATGTTCCAGCATCCCGCGATGAACCAAGCCGAACTGATTCGCTGGACCCTCGCCAACCAGCCGCTCACCGATGCTCCCGGCCAAAAGTACGCGTACTCCAATTTCGGATACTGCGTCCTCGGCCGCGTGATCGAGAAAATCACATCGCAGCCCTACGATCGCTACGTCCGCGATGCCGTGCTCCATCGCTGCGGCGCCACCGGCCTGCAGATCGCCGGCAATACGCTCGCCGAGCGTGCCCCCTGCGAAGTCATCTACTACCAGGCTCGCGGCAATCCCTACGACATGAATGTGCGACGCATGGATTCGCACGGCGGATGGATCGCCACGGCAGCCGACCTCGTGCGTTTCGCTCTGCACGTAGATGGAAAATCCACGCAACGCGACATTTTGAAACCGGCCACGCTGCGCGAAATGACGACCGCGACGGCCGCGAATGCCGGCTATGCCAAGGGCTGGGCCGTCAACAAAGTTCCCAACTGGTGGCATACCGGGAGCCTGCCGGGAACCTCCACTCTACTGGTTCGAAGTGAAAGCGGCTTCTGCTGGGCGGCGCTTGCCAACACCCGCTCCGACGGTCTCGACCTCGCGATGGACCGCATGATGTGGAAGCTTTCGGAACAATTTCCCAAGGCTTAGCGCGTGCTTTCGCGAGTAATCCAGCGCCAGCCAGATACACGTGAGCAGGATCAAATCGAAGAGCACCAGGAAGATCGTGGCATGCCGTTCGATATCCATGGAGTCGCATAAAGTGGATACGCCCAACTCCATCGTGGCTCCCCCGGCCAGGCACAGGCCGGCCAGCCAAGCCCGCTTCGGAAGTTCGCGGCGATGCAGGAACAGCAACGCAACCATCAGCCAGAGTAGTGTGAGATAGGCGAAGAAGAAGCGCTTTCCCTGCTTGAAGAACAGGGCGGCTTTCGCGTCGCTCCACAGGGCGAAGGCATGGCTCCGTGCAAAGGGCGGTCCACCATTGGAGAGCGCGAAACTTCCGAACAGGTGCTGCTTCCCGGCTTCGGCCAGGGCGTCCGTCATGGTGCGCCAGGCGATGTTCGGCCGCTTCAAATAGAACAACGCGAGTTTGCCCAGCGAGATGCGGCTCATGAAGTCTGCGCGAAATGCCCGATCCTCCATGCCGGAGTGGGGCAGGTACGCTTTCATGCCGATGCAGCGGCGGTACGACTCGTCCAGGTTCAGTTCGCGCATCGTGCGATCCGGGTCCTTGGAATGCGGTACGATCTTCTCAAACACCACGTTGTAGATGGCGTCGCTTGCGTAATCGGCCGGCTGCGCCTTCCAGATCATCAGCGTGCCCACGGCCGCCAATCCCGCGGCCGCCAGGTACCACCAGCGCCGCCGCAATGCTTGAAACGTTCCCGCCGCGCCGAGGAACAACAGAGCGATCCAGAATCCGAGTATGGTGTGCTGGCTCTTGGTGCCGGCCAGCAGAAAGGCGCTGACGATCAACAGGACGGCGTCGCGTTTTCGATTCCAGCGAACCATCCGCAGATAGAACACCACCGTCAGTAGCAGAAACAAAAACGCCGCCTCATCCATATAAAACGAATTCAGCGCGCATACATACGCCGCGTCGCAGAAGACCACGAGCACCACGGCGTACACCGTCCACCGCAGCCACCGCGCCTTGTCGGACAGGAGTGGCGCGAACAGCCAGAGCGCCAGCAGAAACAGCGCGCCGTGCACCGCCCCGATCAATCGCAAGTCGAACAGGCCTGGCGTCTTCGAGACCAGCGAATTCAGCCAAAGCGCCGGAGGCACCAGCAGGAATTCTGTACTGATGAAATCGCTCACCCAGTGCTTGTCGGGACGAATTTGATAAGTGGTGTCGATGTACTCGTAGATGCGATGCACCGGCGCAAATAAATCGAACCGGCCAGTCACTTTGGTGAAATCGCCGTTGTCGGCAAGCCCCGCAACGGGGGGAATCATGAGCTGGTATACAAGGATAGCGGCTGCCGCGAAAAGGAAGATCCTCCGCGAAAATGACATCTCCACGCCATTCTAGCTCTTGGATACTGTGATCCGAATTACAATAGTGAACTAAATGACCAAGCGAGCCGGTGCCGTGTGCATGTTAGCCCTCACCGCGCTCTTTCTGTTACTCAACCGGCCTGCATACAAAGGCTACTTCCAGGACGACGAACTGGACAACATCAGTTGGGCGCCCCGCGCGCCGGCGAGCAGTTATCTTCAGGGGGCGCTGACGCCGCGATTCTTCCCCAATAACTTTCGCCCGGTCGGCCACTTCTATTTCTTTGCCGCGGGCCGCTTGTTCGATCTCGACTTCCCCAAGTATGTCGCGGTCCTGCAGTTCTTCCATCTACTAAATGTCTGGCTGTTATGGATGCTGGCCCGCCGCCTCGGCGCGACCCCCGTCGCCGCGCTGCTCGCCTGCGTCTTCTTCGCGTTACACATGGCGTTGTTCGACGCCTTCTGGAAGCCCATGTATGTGTTCGACGTGCTCTGCGGAACATTCTGCCTGCTGGCCCTCCTCTTCTGGATTCAGCGCCGCTGGCTGCTGAGCTTCGCCGCCTTTTGGCTGGCCTACAAAGCCAAAGAACTAGCGGTGGTGTTGCCGGCGGTCTTGCTGTGTTACGAGTACTGGCTCGGCAAACGGCAATGGCGCTATCTGATTCCGTTCTTTGCCGCGGCGCTTTCCTTCGGACTGCAGGGCCTGATGCTGAATCCCAACAAGGATAACGACTACACGTTCCGCTTCACTTTCGCCGCTCTCCGCGAGACTGCCGTCTATTACTCCGGCCGCGTTTTCCTGCTGCCATATCTGGGATTCCTGGCGCCGCTGGCCGCATTCACCGGACGCAATCGCCGCACGTGGTTCGGGCTCGCCATGGCCGGCATTCTCTTCTTCCCGCTGTTATTCCTGCCCGGGCGCCTCTTCAGCCCCTATTGTTACGTGCCGTTCATCGGGTTGGCCCTGGCGCTGTCCGGAATCGCCGAATCAGTGGGACCCGTGCCGGTGCTCGTCTTCCTGCTGCTGTTCGCTCCCTTGGATCTGCGCGAGATGCGCAGCCGGCGCAACGTCACGCTGGCGCTCGACGATCAGGTCCGCGGCTGGGTCGCACCGGTCCGCGATTTGGCCCGGTCGAATCCGGCTCTCGATGGGATCGTTTACAGCGGAGAGATTCCCGGCTTCGCCCATTGGGGCGTCGAGGGCGCCATCTACTACCTCTTCCACAACGATCATCTAAGAGTCGCGTACGCTGACGACCCCGCCGCGAAGGACGTCCTACGCCTGCCGCGCATCGCCTACATCACGTGGAACCCCGCAGTGCGCCGCAGCATCGTCAGCCTGCACACGCCGACTATGCCTGACGAGTCGTACATCGACTTCGACCGGACCACTCCCGTCTGGCAACTGGAGCAGGGTTGGTACGCTCTGGAAGGCGGCTTCCGCTGGACCTCGCCCGTCGCTACGGCACATCTGGCTCGCCCGGCCGGGGCCCA
>Ga0308174_10000888_pt1 | contig 13273 bp, 7 predicted proteins | sample PhyPR2_FD_203894 | JGI IMG/M metagenome (GOLD analysis project Ga0308174, IMG submission 203894) | Soil microbial communities from UC Gill Tract Community Farm, Albany, California, United States - DLSLS.P.R2 | ecosystem: Environmental > Terrestrial > Soil > Agricultural land | place: USA...
GTGGCGGCCGCGGTGTTCAGCCTGCTGATCAACATCCTCTACCTCGCGCCCACGATTTACATGCTGCAGATCTACGACCGCGTGGTTCCGACGGCGGGGACCACCACCTTGCTGTTCGTCACGCTCGCGCTGGCGCTGGCGCTGCTGACTCTGTCGAGCCTCGACATGATCCGCAACCGCCTGCTGATCCGCGCGAGTCAGCGGGTCGACGCGTTGATCGCGCCTCGAATCCTGACCCAGATGATGGCGGCGGACTCCGGCGCGGCCGGGCAGGCAATGCGTGATTTCGACGCGGTCCGCTCCGCGCTCGCAACGCCAGCCATCGCCGCGATCTTCGACGTGCCCTGGACGCCGGTGTTCCTGCTCGTGGCCTTCATGCTGCATTTCTGGATCGGCATCCTCGCGATCATTGCCTCGATCTGTCTTGTCTCGCTCGCCTGGCTCAACCAGCGGGCGACGCAGCGGCGAATGGAGGTCGCGACTGCGGCGATGGCGGCTGCCCACAACAGTCAGCAGGCCGCGGCAACGCACGGTACCACAGTCAAGGCGCTCGGCATGACGGGATCGATGGTCGATCGGCAGCTCGGCCATCGCAACATCGCGCTTGCCAACATGATCGACGCGCAATTCGCCGGGAGCAGGCTGACCGCGGCGAGCCGCTTCTTCCGCTTGTTCATCCAATCGATCGCGCTGGGCGTCGGCGCACTCCTCGCAATCAACGGGGAAATCTCCTCAGGCGCGATCATTGCCTCGTCGGTCCTCCTCAGCCGGGCACTCCAGCCGATCGAAAGCATCATCGGCGCATGGTCGTCGCTGGCAGCCGCGCGCGCCGCGATGAAGCGGCTGGCGAGAGCGTTGGAGCAATTTGACCAACAACGCATCTACACCACCCTTCCGGCACCGGAAGGCGTGCTGCAGGTGGAGGAAGTCGGCTTGCGTTCGCGCGACGGCCGCCCGATCCTGATCGGGGTCTCCTTCCGCGCCGACCCGGGGCAGATACTGGGGATCATCGGCCCGAGCGGCTCGGGTAAGACGACGCTCGGCAAGATCTTGGTAGGCGCGATGCAGCCGACCATCGGCGCGGTTCGCATCGACGGCGCCAAGCTGACCGACTGGGATCAGGACCAGCTCGGCCCCCACCTCGGTTACATGCCGCAGGAATCGTCGCTCTTCGAAGGGACGATCAAGGAAAACATCTCGCGGTTCGAGGTGGGGGCGACGGCCGACGAGATCCGGCGGATCGACGAGGCGGTCGTTGCCGCGGCGAAGGAAGCGGGGATCCACGAGCTGATCCTGCAGCTTCCCAAGGGCTACGACACCGAGCTTGGCCTGATGGGCTTTGGTCTCTCCGCCGGTCAATCGCAGCGGGTCGCGCTCGCTCGGGCTCTTTACGGCGACCCGCGCGTGATTGTGCTCGATGAGCCGAATGCATTCATGGATCAGGCGGGCGAAACCGCGCTGATCGCTTCCATCGCGAAAGCTCGTGCACGAGGCGCGACCGTCATCGTGATTGCCCATCGTCGGGGCGTGCTTGCTGCCGTCGATCGACTGCTCGTGCTCGAAGATGGCCGGCCGAAGATACTCGGCCCGGCACCTGAAGTGGTGTCGCGGCTGACGGCGCCGCAACCAGGGTCAAAGAAATCGGAGAATGCCGCGTGAGCGAGGCCCTCGTCCTCAGGACTCCCGAACATAGCGAGGCCGGAAAGCCGACGCGCGAAATCCGTACCGGTGCGGCCATCGGCGCGGCCTTCTTCGTGGTGTTCCTTGGTTGGGCAGCATTGGTGCCACTCGACGCCGGGGCCAACGCGTCAGGGACGATTGCCGTGTCCGGCAACCGCCAGACGGTACAGAACAAAGAGGGCGGCGTGGTGACCGCTATCCACGTCCGCGAAGGCCAGCATGTGCGCGCTGGCGAGGTCCTGATCGAGCTGTCGGCGCCGGAACTCAAGGCCGCGGAACGCGGGCTCACCAGCGACTATCTGACGCTGATCGCCCAACGTGCGCGCTTGCTGGCGGAGCGGGTAGGGCAGCGCGACTTCGCGACACCGCCCGAGTTCGCCGGCCTCACCGGCGACGACCGGGTGATCGCCCAACAGGTCCTGCAATTGCAGCGTTCCGAGATGCATGCCCGCACCGGTGCCGTGTCGGCCCAGCATTCCGTGCTCGGGCAGCGAGCATCCCAGCTCGTCAAGCAGCAGTCGGGCTATACCGCGCAGCGAGCCTCGCTGATCGAGCAGCAGCGGTTGATCGGGGAAGAACTCGACGGCCTGCGGAAGATCGCGGACAAGGGCTTTGCCTCAATCAACAGAGTCCGCGAGCTCGAGCGGGCCGAGGCTCAGCTCAAGGGACAACAGGCGGCGATGGAGTCCGAATTCGCGCGGGCCGGTGAGGGCATCGGCGAGACGCGGATGCAGTCGCTGAGCGTCTCGCGCGACCGGCTTCAGCAGATCGAGTCAGACCTCAAGGATACACAGGCGAAGATCTCCGAGACGCTGCCCAAGCTGGTCGCGACGCGCGAACAGCTGCAGCATTCGCTCGTACGTGCTCCGGCGACAGGGCAGGTGGTCGGGCTCCAGGTGTTCACCGTCGGCGGCGTGGTCGCTCCCGGGGAGAAGCTCATGGACATCGTCCCCGACGGCCGCGAGCTCATCGTCCAGGCGCAACTGAAACCGACGGATGCAGACGACGCTTATACCGGGCAGAAAGCGCAAGTACGGTTCGTCAGCGTCCACAACCGGACCTTGCCGCTACTTACGGGCAGGGTGCGAACAGTGTCGGCGGATAGCTTCACTGACGAGAAGACCGGCCGCACCTATTTCAAGGCCGAGATTGTGGTCCCCGAGCCTGAGCTGAACAAAGTCCGCTCGGTTCTTGGGAGCGGCGAGCTTCGGCCAGGCTTGCCCGTCGAGGCAGTCCTGACCGTCCGCAAGCGCACGGCACTTCAGTATCTGTTGGAACCGTTGACGGGCGCTCTGTGGCGCTCCGGACACGAAGACTAACTTAGGTCCGGCAGTCCGGACGCGCGCGCCGGCTCGCGAAGACGAGCCTGCGATATTCCTGAAGCTACGCGCCAAAAATCTTGGCCTGCAGGACGTTTAGCCGCTCCTGTTCCGACGTTAATTGTCGACCGCCCGTTGTGAACGAAAGACGCCGGTTCCCTCCCGCGACGATGAGTTCGTCAAGGCTGCTCGCAGCGAGCCCAAAAAAAATGGGGCGGACCAGAGGCCCGCCCCACCGAAGATCAAATCTTCTTACTTGTTAGCCACGTTCACCACGCTGCGCCGGCGGAGGCGGCGGAGGCGGAGGAGGCGGCGGTGCCGGGCAGGCGGCCGTCGCGTCGATCACGCTGCCGTCCGGGCACGTCTGAGTTGCCGGGGCAGGCGGCGGCGGCGGCGGCGGCGGCGGGGGCGGCGGAGCCGCTTCCGGACGAGCGCCACCCACCAGCAGGCCAACGCCTACCAGGCCGGTCAGGGCATGGGTGTGGTTGTTGTAACGCGAGTAGCGGCCTTCAGCCTTCACGTAGAACATGCTGGCGAGGGTCTGCTCGACGCCGCCACCCCACTGCCAGCCGCTGTGGTTGCGGTGGTCGTAGTAGTAGCCAGTCGAGGTAGCACCGCCGATTCCGGGACCAGCGACGTCAGGAATGAATTCCTTGCGCTGCTCGTTGCGGACGTAACCCACCTTACCATAGACCAGCGTGCCCGGAGCCATTTCGACGCCGGCGCGAGCCGCAAGGCCCCACTCCTGGAACGTCTTGTGGTTCACGAAGCCAGCGCCGTCCGGAACGAGCTTGTTCTCGGCCCGGCCGTTCCAGTAGGTGCCTTCGACACCAAGAACGAAGCTGTTGGCGACATAAGCGTCGACGCCAACCGCGCCGCCCCAGCCCCACTTGGACTTCTTCGCGCCTTCGGAATGGAACTGGCTGATGCCAGTGTCGGCTTCGACCCGGAAGCCGCGCAGTCCCTGGGCATCCGCCTGGGTGGCTGCGATGCCGAAGGTCAGTGCAAGCGCCGAGATAACGCCGGTATGCAATCGCCTCATGATTGTAACCCCTTTCTACTCTTGTGGTCTTTGTTAGTCTTTAGTTGCGAGTAAATATTTATTTAATGTAAGGTCCCTCTTAGTCGAAACGGCTTACCGAGTTCTGATAGCAGGAACCTGTTTATTTCCAAAGCGAAACTGCTCGCTTACGCACCTTATGGAGATCGGCCCGGGTTCTTCTCCTCACTTCAGCGTCTTACATGCAACCTTAGAATGCCCCCGAGACGCAGGACAGCCGGGACTGGTTCCCGGTAATAGCACAAAATGGCAGAAGGGTGTTGCGCTGGTGCAACACGGTTGGGAACCGGCAGGCGAGCTGCGGACGGCAGCAAAGACGAGGCTGAGGATTAGCCGGCTCACCGCCGAGTAGACTGTGCCATTGATCAGCGCGGCGCTCCGACGAGTTCGGCGCAAGCTGTTGCCCTCGCAGGAGGCGGCGTTCAAAGACAGTGAAGCTAGGGTCCGGGTTTTCGAGGATAGTGTTGGTGCCAGAAGTTGGTCCGCAGGGGGGTTCCATCGGGCGACGTGCGCTGGTGGTCGCCGGGATGCACAGGAGCGGCACGTCCGCAATGGCGAGGACCCTGTCGTTGCTCGGAGCTGCTCTACCGGTGCACCTCATGGACGGGCACGCGGACAATCCGACGGGCTTTTGGGAATCCGAGAAGCTTGCCGACCTCAACGACGAGATTCTCACGACGCTCGACTCCGAATGGGATGATGTCTTCTCGTTCCGCCCTCGTCCGTACCTATCCAATTTCGACCGGGTCTTCGTCGGACGGGCCGTCGAGTTGCTTCAGCAGGAGTTCGGGGACGCCGAACTGATTGCGCTCAAGGATCCGCGGGTGTCGGTGCTGACGGCATTCTGGGAACGCGCCCTGCGTCAGGCGGGATATTCGCCAAGCTACGTCATCATGGTGCGAAACCCGCTCGAGGTGGCAGAGTCGCTCCGGACGCGTAACAACTTTCCGCGCGAGAAATCATTGCTCCTGTGGAGCAGCTACATGACGGCAGTCGAGCGCGACACGCGCGCGCTCTCGCGCACGTTCGTCTCGTACGATGATCTCATGCGCGACTGGCGCCGGGTGCGCAGCCGCATCCAGGAGGCATCGGGCGTGCCGTTCCCGCGCGACACTTCGGCGGCGGCGAACGAGATCGACAGGTTCCTCGATCGCGGTCTGCGGCATCACGAAACCGAAGCTGACGATCTGTCTTCCCGCGTTGACGTGCCCGAGTACGTCAAGACACTTTACGGGGTCTTCCAGGCTGCCTGTGGCGGCGCGGAAGTCGACGAGCAGGCCATCGATGCAGTCCACGAGGAATTGGCGAAGATCGAAGCGTCCGTGGGATCGGTCGTTGCGGACCTCCGGGCACGCACACGCTGTCTCGAGAAAGAGACCGAAGAAGCGAGGGAAGCGGAGAAAGGTGCCGTCAACGATGCCGCAGCGCTGACGCAGGAGCTTGCCGCGCAGCGGGAACGGATGGCGGAGCTCGAGGCCGCCGTCGAAAGTGAGAAGAGCGCCGCCGCGGATGTTCGCGAGGAGCTGCTGCAGGCTCTCCAGCAGAAGGCCGCTGCCGAGGGAGAGTATAGTCAGCGAATTGCCGCCCTCTCTGAAGAGCTTCGGCAGAAGGATGCTGCGGTGGCGGAGGCGAAAGCCACGCTTGCCGAGCAAGCCCGTGTGGAAGCCGGCCTTCATTCGCGCATCACCGCGCTGTCCGACGAAGTACGGGAGAAGGACGTCTCCATTCGACAGGCGCATGAGGCCCTGGAGACCTCCCGGGCCGAGAAGCGAGCGGTCGATACGAAACTTCAGGAGCGGTTCGATGAACTGGCGAGCCTGACCAGGATGCTGGCCGAGGTGGAAGCTCGGGAGCATCAGGCGCGCGCCGATGCGGATTGGCTTCGTGAAGCCGGCGCAGTCCTGCTCGACGGATATGGGCGGAAGAAGAGAGGGCTGCTTGCGCTCTTGCCGGCATCAATCCATGCGAAGCGGCAACGCCGGCTGCTGAAGCAGATGGGGTTGTTCGATGAAGAGGCCTATCTCGCCTCCAATCCGGACGTCGCAGCAGAGGGTGCGGACCCGCTGAGCCACTATGTGAAGCACGGGATCGCCGAAGACCGCCGCCGGGGTTGAGAAGGGTAGATAAGCGTGAGTTTGGTACAAGACGACGAGGTCGCGGCGTTCCGCAACTCGGGGCAGTTCGACGAACATTGGTATGTTGAAGAATATCCGGACGTAAGGCTCGCCGGAATCGATCCGGCCAAGCATTATCTTTGGATCGGCAAGAGGCTTGGCCGGCGCCCCCGCGCGGCGCACGCGGCCGCGGTCGTCGAATCCCGAGCTGGAAATTCCCCCTCCGTCGCTGCTCCTGAGCCAGGAGCGCAAGCGCGGCGGTCGGCAAGTGCCCAGGTCGCGAGCGCACAGCAACGGCGATTTGCTCAGCTCGCCGCGGCTCATCGGCAGGTCCGGAACGACCTCGAGCACGCCAGCTCGGTGATGCGCGAGATCAGCCGGCCCGTTCAGGTCGGCAAGCTCAGTACCAGGTCCAAACGGCGCAAATTGAGCCGCACGCAGGTGTTCGACCGCCGCTTCGTGCGGAACCAGATCCCGGACATGCCGCCGCGCTCCGTCCAGCAATATCTTCGAGATCCCGCTTATTATCGCGTGGATCCTCACCCGCTGTTCGCCGCTGGCGCTTATCTCGAGCGCTATCCGGATGTGGTCGAAGCGGGAGTCTCGCCGCTGCAGCACTATCTGGAACACGGCTGGCGCGAGGGGCGCGATCCCCACCCCTATTTTGCCAACGACTGGTATCTCGAGCGCAATCCCGACGTGCTCGAGTCCGGTGCCAGTCCTCTCGAGCATTATCTGGAGCACGGGTGGAAGGAAGGCCGGCAGCCCAACCCGGTTTTCAGCCCCGCCGAATACCTCGACCGCTACCCCGACGTGAGGTCCTCCGGGATGGAGCCGCTCTCTCATTACGTGCTGTACGGCCGTGACGAGAAGCGCGACGTACCGTTCAAGGGTTTCGAGCGCGACTGGCGCTCTCTGGTACCTTACAGCAACGAAGCGTTCCTGATGGACCACCTGATGTTCGATCAGGTGCCCGTGGCGCCGACCGAGTCCGAAGCGTCCGCCACGGACAATGGCGCCAGCTGGCCGCCGAAGCCGCTAAATGGCTACTGGCCGCCGCAGACCCTGCGGGACTTCGTCCTCGACAGCTACGGCGACGAAGCGCTCTCGCTATACTGGTACGTTTATTCCGTGATGGACGCGTATGTTGACGATCCGGAAGCATTTCCGGCGTCCGACGCGTGCCGGCTGATCATCTCGCGGGCGAAGGAGCGATCGGCGGCACGGGCTGCTGCCCATAAGGGCAAGTTGGACGCGTCCATCATCGTTCCGGTCTACAACAACTTCCTCGATACGATGCTGTGTGTCGCTTCCGTGCTGGAACTGGAGACGAATGCCTCGCTCGAAATCATCGTTGCTGACGATGGATCGACCGACGCAACCCCGGACGTCCTCCCGCAGCTAGGCGGCGTCGTCCGTCATGTGCGTCAGCCTCGTAACCTTGGGTTCCTTGGCAATTGCAACGCGGCGGCGACTGCGGCCAAGGGCAAGACGATAATCCTCCTCAACAACGATACGGTGGTGCTTCCGGGGTGGCTGGATGGGCTGCTCTCGCCATTCGATCGGCTGGAGCGCGTCGGCTTTGTCGGATCGAAGCTGCTCAACTGGGACGGTACCCTGCAGGAAGCCGGCGGAATCTTCTGGAACGATGGCTCGGCGTGGAACTTCGGCCGCAACCAGGATGCTCGCGCTCCGGAATTCAACTATCTGAAAGACGCGGATTATTGTTCCGGCGCTTCGATTGCGGTCCCGGCTGTGCTCTGGCGCGAGTTTGGCGGCTTCGACCCGGTATTCGCACCCGCCTACTGCGAAGACTCCGACCTGGCGTTCCGTGTCCGCTCTGCCGGATACCGGACCATCTACAATCCGCGAAGCGAAGTCATTCATCACGAGGGCCGCAGCCACGGCCGCGACGTCGCTTCCGGGATCAAAGCCTACCAGGTCACAAATCAGGAGCGGCTGCTCGAGCGTTGGGGAGAGGTGCTGCGGCGCGAGCACTTCCCGAACGCGCAAAATGTACTTCGTGCGCGCGACCGCTCACGGAACAGGAAGCATGTCCTCGTCATCGATCACTACGTGCCCCAGTGGGACCAGGACGCCGGGTCGCGGACGATCTTCCAATATCTCGAAATCCTGATCGAGCTCGGGTTCAAGGTCACCTTCTGGCCGGACAACCTCTATTTCGACTCTGTCTATGCGCCGATATTGCAGGAGATGGGCGTAGAGGTGATCCACGGCCCCAGCTACCGCGACCATTTCGGCGAGTTCATCAAAGAGCGCGCGGACTTGTACGACGCGGTGTTTCTCAGCCGGCCGCACGTCGCCGTGGAGTATTTGCCGCTCATCAAACAGCATAGCCGAGCACGTATCCTCTACTACGGCCATGATCTTCATTTCAGGCGCATGCAGGCCAGTCGCGATCTGGGTCAGCGCATCGAACCTGAGGCGATTGCCGAAATGCGCGAACTGGAGTTGCGCGTGTGCCGCGAGTGCGACGTAATTTTCTACCCCGATCCCGACGAATTGAAGGTGCTGGCCGGGGAAATCGGCGACAATCACATTTTCATCGCCAATCCCGTGTTCGTCTATGACGACGCACAGATCGAAGCAGCGCGTGCCCGGCTCGACAAGATCCAGGAGGCGCACGACAGCAGGCTGCTATTCGTCGGAGGGTTCAACCACACCCCGAACCGCGAAGGCATCCTCTGGTTCGTAGAGAGAGTGTTGCCCCTCATTGCCGATCGAATTCCAGACGTGCGCTTCGACGTGGCAGGTTCCAATCCCCCCCCCGAAGTGGTTGCTCTTGCCTCCGAGCGGGTGACGATCCTCGGCCGCGTCTCCGACGAGAAACTCGACGAGCTTTACAAGGACGCCAGCCTCGCAGTCGCTCCGCTTCGTTATGGGGCGGGCGTCAAGGGCAAGGTCATCGAGGCTATGGCCTTCGGCATTCCGGTCGGAACCACGTCGGTCGGCGGCCAAGGCATCGACATCGGCCAGGAGGGGCTCTTCATCGGCGACCAGCCGGAGGAACTTGCGGATGCGATCATTCGAGGCTTGACCGATCGCGTCGAGGCGCAAAGACGCGCCGAGAATGCTCTTGATTACATCAGGCAACGTTACGGCCGGTCCGAGATGTTGGATGTGTTCCGCCGCCTGATCGTTGAGAACGCCACCGTTTAGGGGAAACCTGTTGTCTATTTTGATTACCGGCGCTGGTGGGATGATGGGCTCCCACCTTGCCGAGGCGTTGATTGGGTCAGGCACGGAGGTCGTCGCGACTTACCTCCATCCGACGATCAACATGCAGACCGTCGACCCAAAGGTCGAGTTCACCGAAGTTGACGTCCTCGATCGCGACGCGGTCTTCGCTCTGATCAAGTCAGCCAGGCCGGTAGAGATCTACCATCTCGCCGCACAGAGCCTTCCGACCGTGTCGTGGACGGATCCCTGGCGCACGGTCCGGGTCAACATCGAGGGGACGATCAACATCTTCGAAGCCATCCGCAAGGTGCGCATCGACGACGCTGCTTACGACCCGATGGTCGTCATCGCCTGTTCGTCTGCGGAATATGGAGCGTCATTGACTCCTGAGCGCGTGCCCATCGACGAGGAAGCGCCGCTACTGCCGCTTCATCCCTACGGGGTAAGCAAGGTCGGCCAGGATCTTCTGGGGCACCAGTATTTCTACAACGACGGGATAAGGTGCATCCGCGCGCGCATCTTCAATTGCACCGGCCCCCGCAAGCGGAACGACGTCGCGTCGGATTTTGCGAAAGGGATCGTGCACGCGCTGAACGAGGGTGGTGCGCTTCGACACGGGAACCTCGATACCAGGCGGGCGATCATCGACGTTCGGGACATGATCCAGGCGCTCATCGCGCTTGCGCGGCGCGGCCGAGCGGGCGAGGCCTACAACATCTGCGCCGACAAGGCGTACCGCATTTCCGAAGTGCTCGAGATGTTCTTCGACATCCTCGGCCGGCGCGTGCCGGCCGAAGTCGACCCCGATCTCCTGCGGCCTTCTGATGAAGCCGTCATCTTCGGCGACACGAACAAGATCCGCCGGGATACCGGTTGGGAACCCGTTTACGATCTCCGCCGCACGATCGCCGACATGCTGGCCTTCGAAGAGGCTCAATACAGCTCACATGCCTGCTGACTTCGACTCCCTCGCGCATTGGAACTGCGCCGACGTCCGCTCGCGTGCGCCGTTGCGCCTGGGTCTTGGCGGGGGCGGCACCGACCTGGAGCCCTATTGCGACGATTACGGGGGCGTCGTGCTCAACGCGACCATCGATCGCTATGCCTATGCCCACGTCATTCGCCGGAACGACGACCGGATCGTGTTCAAGGCAGACGACCTCGGGATGGAGGAGTCGCTTCCGTGCACGGGAGAGATCGACATCCACACGGGGCTGTCGCTGCACCGGGCCGTCTACCGCCACATGATGCTAGAGCATAACGGCGGGCAGTTCCCGCCGCTGACGATCACTACGACGATCGACGTTCCGGCCGGCTCGGGCCTCGGCGCTTCCTCGGCGCTGACGGTGGCTCTCATCGAAGCCTTCGTAACGGCGATGCAGTTGCCGCTCGGCCCCTATGAGGTGGCGCGCCTGGCGTTCGACATCGAGCGGCGGCAGCTCGCCATGATGGGCGGCAAGCAGGATCAGTATGCTGCCGCTTTCGGCGGGTTCAACTTCACCGAGTTCCTGAAGGACGGGGTCGGCGTGATCGTGAATCCGCTGCGGCTTCGCCAGAGCTATCTCAACGAGTTCGAGTCTTCGCTCGTGATTTGCTTCAGCGGCCAGTCGCGCAATTCAGGCGACATTATCGAGCAGCAGGTCGGCGGCCTGAAGACAGTCGACGAGTCCACGCTCGCGGCGATGCACCAGATCAAGGAACACGCCTACGCCATGAAGGCGCACCTCCTCGCAGGCAACGTGCGCGGGATGGCGGATGTCCTCATGCAGTCCTGGAATTCAAAGAAACAGACCGCATCCGCGGTCAGCAATGCCACCGTTGAGCGGCTTCTGGAGGTCGCACTCTCGTCGGGCGCGTGGGCGGGAAAAGTATCGGGAGCCGGCGGCGGCGGGTTCATCATGCTCCTGACCGACCCCGAAAAGCGCTTCGGACTGATCCGCAAGCTCAACGACGCCGGCGGCTCAGCCAGCGCGGTGAAGCTTACCTTCGAAGGAGCGGAAGCTTGGGCCGTCCCGCACTAGAGCCCGCCCCGGCGAAGTCCGCATGATCACCAACCAGTGCGCCATCCTCATCGGGGGCATGGGGACCCGGCTGGGAGCGCTCACCCGCGAAACGCCGAAGCCCTTGCTGCCGGTCGGTGGCGAACCTTTTCTCGATGTGCTTGTCACCGAGGCGCTGAGGCGGGGGTTCACCGACATCCTGCTGCTCGCCGGGTACAAGGCGGCCGTTGTCCAGGACTATGCCGCGCAGGTCCAGTCCCGTTTGCCGTCGGGGTGTCAGCTGCGCGTATCGGTCGAGCCGGAGCCCCTTGGAACGGGCGGTGCTGTCGCACTGGCCATGGACTGGCTCCAGGAAGAGTTCCTGCTCCTGAACGGAGACACCTGGTTCGACTTCAACTGGCTCAGCCTCTTCGACCTCGCTGAAGGCGGCAGTGCCGTCGCCGCCCGCCGAGTTCCGAATGCAGACCGGCACGAGACCCTGCGCATTTCCGGTGAGGGCACCGTCACCGGGATCGTGCCTCGCGCCGCCGGTTCCGGTTCAGCAGTCGTGAATGGCGGCGTCTACGTCCTCCGAAAATCCGACTTGCAAGGTTTCCCCGAAGCGTCCTCGATAGAGGCCGACCTGCTGCCCCGACTGATCGAACGGTCGCAGCTCAAAGCCCGCGAATATCAGAGCTACTTCCTCGACATCGGCATCCCCGAGACCTTCGAGGCCGCTCAGACCGAGATCCCTGCACAACGCCGGCGCCCAGCGGTCTTTCTGGACCGCGACGGCGTTCTCAACCACGACGACAATTATGTGGGGTCCGTCGATCGCTTCCGCTGGATCGATGGCGCCAAAGAGGCGGTTCGGCTGGCCAACGATTCCGGCTACTATGTTTTCGTCGTGACCAATCAGGCCGGTGTCGCCCGCGGTCTGTACGGGGAGGATGCCGTTCGGGCACTGCACTCGTGGATTGCCCAGGAGCTTCGTGCCTCCGGCGCCTATGTCGACGATTGGCGCTACTGCCCATACCACCCGGAAGGTTCAGTCGAGCGCTATCGATCGAGACACCCGTGGCGAAAGCCGGAGCCTGGGATGATCGTCGACCTGCTCGAGAACTGGCCGGTGGATGCTTCACGCAGCCTTCTCATCGGCGACAAGGAGAGTGACTGCGCTGCCGCGAGGACCGCGGGTATCCGGCCGGTGCTCTTCGAAGGCGCAAACCTGTACGATCTGATGGCCGAGCTACTCGCCGCCGGACGAGCAAATGAAGTTGGAACGTCGGAATGAACGTGGACTTGGAACAGCCGGTACGATTTTCGGTGGCGCAAGCCGCTCATGAGGCACGTGAATGGCTGCTTGGATCGGCGGCACCTCTGTGGTCGACGCGTGGGCGCACGAAGTCAGGCCTCTTTGCCGAGCGCATGACCCTGTCGGGCGAACCGGACTCGTCCTACTTCCGGGTGTTCGTCCAGGCCCGGCACATCTTCTCGTTCGTGACGATCGGCCAACTCGGTTGGGATGGGCCATGGCGCCAACAAGTGTCCGAGACGGTCGAGGCGCTGCTCCGGAATGCAAGGAGGAAAGACGGCTTCTTCGTGCACCGGCTCGACGGGCAAGCCCAGCCGATCGACCGGCGCGCGGACCTTTACGACCAGGCGTTCGTGCTGTTCGCGCTAGGCACTGCCGGCGGAGCCTTGCAGCGCAGCGAGTGGTTCGACCAGGCCGAAGCGCTGCTGACGGCGCTGGAAGCCAAGTGGAAGCATCCGCTTGGAGGCTTCACCGAAGGCGAGATCGTCGACGCCCGCGTTCGCCGGCAGAACCCCCACATGCACTTGCTGGAGGCTTTCCTCGCCTTGTCGGAGGCAAGCGGACGCCAGCGGTTCACCGATGCTGCGCGTGACATCGCCCAACTT
>Ga0308174_10000889_pt1 | contig 13266 bp, 9 predicted proteins | sample PhyPR2_FD_203894 | JGI IMG/M metagenome (GOLD analysis project Ga0308174, IMG submission 203894) | Soil microbial communities from UC Gill Tract Community Farm, Albany, California, United States - DLSLS.P.R2 | ecosystem: Environmental > Terrestrial > Soil > Agricultural land | place: USA...
ACGCGAATTTGGACCATTGCCAACCGGTAATACAAATCTTCACGGAACTTGCCGTCCCGGATCATGGCACGTACATCGCGGTGCGTTGCCGCAACGACGCGCACATCCACTTTTCGCGGTTGCAAGGAGCCGACCCGCAACACTTCCTGATATTGAATGGTGCGCAACAGTTTGGCTTGCGTCGCCAGAGGCATATCGCCGATTTCATCCAGGAAGAGCGTGCCGCCGGTTGCATGCTCCACCAGGCCTATTTTGTCATGTGTCGCGCCGGTGAATGAGCCCTTGACATGACCGAATAACTCGCTTTCGAAAAGTGTCTCCACTACCGCCGAACAATTCACCACGACCAGATTCCCAGACGCTACCGGACTCAGCCGGTGCAGCGCTTGCGCAACCAACTCCTTTCCGGAGCCCGTTGGCCCGGTGATGAAGACCGTCCTGAAATGCGGAGCAATGCGGCGAATCCGCGAAAACAGCTCCCACATGACAGGACTGTTGCCGATAATGCGCTCAAATTTCGCGCTCGTGCGCAGCTCATCCTCGAGTGCCACGGCCGTCTGCCTGCGGCGTATTTCGTCGATCATCGTGCGGAAGCGCTCACGCAGTGCGGGAATCGAAATCGGTTTATTCAGGTAATCGCTAGCCCCTCTGCGGATCGCTTCAACCGCGGATTCGGTCGAGTAATGGGCCGTCATTAGAATGACCTCGATTGCAGGATCGAAGTGGACAATGCGTTCGAGCAGATCCAGCCCGCTCATCTTTGGCATCACCAGATCGGTCAGCACGATCTGAGGATGTTCTTGAAAGATCAAATCCAGACCCTCTTCAGGATCGTTTGCGATAAAAATATGCAGGCCGGATTGCTCGAGCGCTGTAGCCAGCAACTCCAGGCTCCCCAGATTATCATCCACTATGACGAGCGCGACATCCGGCAAGCTGCGCAAATTTTCCCTGATCTCTTTCATTAGCTCGTCAGGCGTTCTATTTCCGAGCGCAGGAATCGGATATCGACGGGCTTTGTTATGTAAGCTGAGAATCCCGCAGCGAGAGCGCGTTCGCGATCTCCATTCATGGCGCTCGCGGTAAGGGCCACGATCGGCGTATTCGCAAAATTGGGTTGTTTTCGCAATTGCGTTACTACCCCGAAGCCGTCCAGTTTCGGCATTTGCAGGTCAAGTAAAAAGAGATCAATCGAATTTTCCGATGCCTTTTCCAGAGCTTCCTGTCCGTCTGCCACTCCAACGACTTCATAACCCACACTCTCGAGTACGGTACAGATCAACTCCAGACTGGCCGGCCGGTCTTCTGCAATTAGAATCCGCTTCATGGGTTGACGGCCCCGTCTTGTACCGGGGTTGCTGAAGCTTGCGATGGCGCATGAGGCAAACGAAATTGAAAACGGCTGCCCTTGCCCGGCGTGCTCTCCACCCAAATGTTGCCGCCGTGCATCTCCACCAGGTTTTTCGTGATTGCTAAACCGAGTCCCGTGCCCTCCCGAACCCCGCGCGTTGTGGAACCCAGCTGGTAAAACTTATCGAAAATGGCCTGCTGCTCGGACCCTTCAATGCCAATGCCCGTATCCGCAACCATAAAGAAAATACCTTCCTGCCCTTCGCTGCATTCAATCGTGATTTGTCCTTTTTCCGGTGTGAATTTAACAGCGTTACTGATCAGATTGTAAAAAATCTCCTTGAATCGCACTCGGTCCGCGGAAATGTTCAGATCGCGATCAAGTACCTCGCGAACCTCTATTTGCTTCTGCACTGCAAGAGGCCGCAGGCCGTCAATAGTTTCATGAATGGCATCCGCCGCGCGGAACATCTCGGGATGCAACTCGAGTCGCCCCGATTCGATTTTGCTCAGGTCCAGAATGTCATTAATCAGCTCGAGCAAATGCCTTGAATCCTGCTGGATATGTGCGACGAAGCGTTTCTGGTTTGGATTCAGTGGACCTTTCAGTTCCTCCGCGAGCAGGTCGGCGAATCCGATGATCGTGTGCAGAGGCGTCCGAAGCTCATGGCTCATGCTGGCGAGAAACTCGCTCTTTAGCCGGTTGGCGCGCTCCACTTCACGATTGCGGATTTCAAGCTGCTGGTTCGTCGCCTCCAGTTCCGTGGTAAATTGCCGGTGCATCGCATTGATTTGCGCTTCAGCCTGTTTACGATCCGTAATGTCCCGCACGACCGCAATGACACGCGATGACCGCGTTGGGCTGAGACTGATTTCCACGGGAAACTGGCCGCCATCCTTGCGCCGGGCAAACAGCTCCAATCCGATGCCCATCGGACGTGTGACCGGGTGTTCGGCATAGTCGCCCCGGTTCTCGCGATGCCGGTGCCGGAGAGATTCCGGAACCAGGACCTCGATGATTTGGCCAAGGAGCTCTTCGCGAGCATAACCGAACATCTGTTCCGCAGCCGCATTCAACAGCACAATCGTGCCGTCGTGCTCCACCTCAAAAATCGCATTGGGTGCAGCTTCGAGCAAATCTCTAAACCGCAGATAGGATTGAAGGTCAACCTGCGGCTCCGCGGATGTCGGCGGCTCACCTCTATTTGCATTAGGACTTTTACCTTGCATGCAGTTCTTATGCCAGATTACGAGATTGTGTATGACTAAAGTTTGGCGCTAGGGCGCAGTTAGTGCGCGATTTCGCGCATACGACCCAAATTGTCAGTTGAACCGGACCAATGCGGCGCCTCCCAAACACCTGTGCCGAGCGTATATGGTTGAGAGCCAAGCAAGCGCGAAGATTGGAAGCATTTGTGCAAGTCCCCCCAAGGAGGAGAATCTATGCCAGTCTTAGCAGTCGAAAAGCAAAATACAAAATCGTTAACAACGCGCGTCATGAAAGCCAATGTCTTCCGAGCACCCGGACAGTTTGGGCTGGAAGAAAAGCCGATCCCGAAAGCGGGATTCGGTGAGGCGATCGTGAAGGTTCGGCTGACTACGATCTGCGGAACCGATATTCATATCATTCGTGGCGAATACCCAGTCCAGCCGGGGCTCACCATTGGGCACGAAGCCGTTGGTATCGTTCACGAAATCGGCGCCGGTGTGATTGGCTATGAAGTCGGCCAGCGGGTGCTCGTCGGCGCAATCACGCCTTGCGGCCAATGCGAACCGTGCCTCGGTGGACATCAATCTCAGTGTGGTGGCCCCTTAGGCGGATGGCGGCTCGGCAACAGCGTTGACGGCGTACAGGCCGAATACTTCCGTGTGCCGTTTGCGCAAGCGAATCTCGCCCCGATTCCGGACGAGCTGGCCGATGAAGATGTCGTTCTTCTGGCCGATATTGCATCGACCGGGTTCGGCGCCGCCGAAAGCGGCAAGATTCGATTGGGCGATACCGTGGCCGTTTTCGCACAAGGGCCGATCGGCTTGTGTGCCACGCTCGGAGCCAGGCTAATGGGGGCCGCCGAGATTTTCGCGGTGGATTCTGACCCGGCCCGCCTCGCTATGGCTCGAGAATTCGGTGCAACCACCACATTAAATGCGACTGGCGACGTTGTGAGCGAAATTCTTACCAGGACCGGCGGTAGGGGCGTCGATGTGGCGATCGAAGCCCTTGGCATACAGGCCACATTTGAAAACGCGTTACGCGTACTGGCTCCGGCCGGCGTGCTCTCCAGTGTCGGCGTTTACTCGGGCCACCTCTCGGTCCCTCTTGATGCCTTCCGCGCCGGGTTGGGCGATCAAACGATTGCCACCACGCTCTGTCCCGGAGGAAAGGAGCGTATGCGGCGGCTCATGCGTCTCGTTCAGACACATCGAATCAATCTGCGGCCGTTGCTGACCCACACCTTTACGCTCGATAATATCGCGCAGGCATACGATTTGTTCGAGTCGCGCCGCGAAGGTGTTCTGAAGATTGCGATTCGGGTATCTTAGGCGCAGTGCGGACTTGCGTCGTATCTGGCCGACGCGCAGTTAAGCCAGCTACGGTCAAGCTTTGCCAGTACATGCTTGTCGATTCCGCCCATCTTTAGGAGAAAAACGCTGCATGAGAACAAATGCCTACGCCATTATCCGGCAAGCTCCTTGCGCAGTACTGAGCGTATGATGCGCGACCAGAACCCGCTCGACGTGTTCTTCAAGCCGAAATCGGTAGCCGTCATCGGCGCAACGGAGAGAGCGGGACATGTCGGCCGCGCGATTCTATGGAACCTGATTAGCAGCCCCTTTGGTGGCGCGGTTTATCCTGTCAATCCCAAACGCAATGCCGTGTTGGGCATACGGGCGTGCCCATCGATTTCTGCTGTGCCAGAGCGCGTCGAATTGGCCGCCATTGTGACTCCGGCGGAGTCGGTGCCGCAAGTCATGCAGGAGTGTGTGAGTGCCGGAGTGACGGGCGCGATCATCATCTCCGCAGGGTTCCGCGAAACCGGCCCGCGCGGCCTTGCCCTGGAGCAGGAGACATTAAGGATCGCGCGAACCGGAGGTATCCGGGTGATCGGTCCGAATTGTCTCGGTGTAATGTGCCCGGTTACCGGCTTGAATGCAACGTTTGCACCTGCAATCGCGAAGCCCGGCAGTGTAGCTCTCATCAGCCAGAGCGGAGCGATCTGTACCGCGTTGCTCGATTGGAGCCTGCGCGCACAGGTTGGCTTCAGTGCGCTTATTTCTGTTGGATCGATGCTCGATGTCGGATGGGGCACGCTGATCGATTATTTAGGCAGCGATCCCTACACGCGCAGCATTGTGATTTATATGGAATCGATCGGCGATGCGCGATCGTTTCTTTCTGCGGCGCGCGAAGTCGCGCTGAGCAAGCCTATTCTGGTGATCAAGGCAGGAAGAACGGAACTGGCAGCGAAGGCCGCCGCCTCGCACACAGGCTCGCTCGCTGGCAGCGATGGCGTTGTAGATGCGGCTTTCCGGCGCGTCGGAGTTCTGCGTATCGACGAACTCGCGGACGTCTTTCACATGACCGAAATCCTCGCCCGTCAGCCCCGTCCTTCCGGGCCGCGCCTCACCATCGTTACGAACGCCGGCGGCCCAGGTGTGCTGGCAACCGACGCTCTGGTCAGCTTGGACGAGAAGCCCGCGGCTTTAGCTATAGAGACCATCGAAGCATTAAACAAGATCTTGCCGTCGCATTGGAGCCATACCAATCCAATAGACATCATCGGCGATGCGGGACCGGAGCGCTACGAGGCAGCCGTCGAGATCGCCGTCAAGGATCCCAATACAGACGGCTTGCTGGTCATCATGACGCCGCAAGCCATGAGTGATCCCGTGGAGATTGCAAAAAAGCTGGTTCCCTTTGCGGCATTGAAAAGCAAACCCGTTCTGGCGAGCTGGATGGGAGGAGAAAAGGCAAGCGAAGGCGAAGCGGTTCTGAATGAAGCTGGAATCCCGACTTTCCCGTTTCCCGAAACAGCCGCCCGGGCGTTCCATTACATGTGGCGCTACAGCTACAACCTGCGCGCGCTTTACGAAACGCCTGCCATTGCAGACGTGAGCCCGCAGGCGGCTCACTCTGCGACGCAATTGATCGAGCGCGCGCGCCAGAGCGGACGGACGTTACTGACGGAACTTGAATCCAAGCAGCTCCTTGCGCTCTATGGCATCCCGACAGTGGAAACCCGGCTCGCGGCAACCGAAGAGGAAGCGGTAAACGCCGCGAATGCGCTGGGCTATCCCGTTGCGCTGAAGCTGAATTCGTTTACCGTAACGCACAAGACCGATGTGGGGGGCGTGAAACTCTCAATTGAAAATGCACCGGCTGTTCGAACCGCTTACCGCGAGATTCAAAGCGCGGTCAGCGGCAAAGTAGGCCCGGAGCACTTCAATGGCGTGACCGTGCAGCCGATGATCTCTACCGCGGGATATGAATTGATTCTTGGCTCGAGCATTGATGTGCAGTTCGGTCCGGTGCTCTTGTTTGGCACGGGAGGCCAGCTTGTGGAAGTGTTTCAGGATCGGGCCCTCGCCTTGCCCCCGCTCAACACCACACTGGCACGTCGATTTATGGAACAAACCCGCATTTTCACCGCGCTCCAAGGCGTGCGGGGTCGCAAACCGGTGGATATCGAAGCGCTCGAACGGCTGCTCGTCCGCTTCGGCCAGCTCGTCCTCGAGCAGAACTGGATTCGCGAGATCGATATCAACCCGCTGCTCGCTTCATCCGACGGATTGCTGGCTCTCGATGCGCGGGTGGTTCTCTATGCTCCTGAAACAGATCCCTTGCAGATCCCGAAACCCGCAATCCGTCCTTATCCTTCGAAATACGCCGGGGAAATCACTCTGAAAAATGGCACGGTGCTCAAGATTCGCCCCATTCGCCCCGAAGACGAACCGGAGTTTGTCCGCTTTCACACAACTTTGTCGCAAGAGAGCGTTTACCGGCGCTACTTCTTCCTCATGAACCTGGAAGCTCGCACCCGGCACGAGCGGCTTACCCGAATGTGTTTCATCGATTACGACCGGCAAATGGCATTCGTGGCGGAGCGCGCGAATTCGGACGGCAAGCCTGGCGAGATCATCGGGGTAGGCAGGCTGATCAAAATCCCAGGGACAAACGAGGCCGAAATTGCGATTCTCGTGAGCGATGCTTTCCAGAAGCGTGGAATCGGAACCGCTTTGGTTCAGCGCCTTATCGAGTTCGCAAGAGATGAAAAGCTAGACATTCTCACGGCTTTGTTTCTCGCAGAGAATCAGCCCATAGAAGCGCTATTCCGCAGCCTGGGATTTTGCTTCGGCCAAAGCTCGGAGCCGGACGTAACACAAGCATTGCTGCGCCTCTAACCAGCGCGAAATCGCGCACATCGCGTGAAATGGCTCAAGCAAATTGGGTTGATTACGCTGCGAACAGCGCTCTACGCCTTGTTTTCTGACGGCCCTACTTTTGCATAGCCCCTAAATGATGGTTTCCACGATGCAATCCCGATCTGCTGAACTATTTGAAGGGCCATTGATTGCCAAGCGTCCTCTTTCGGGTCGCAGTCCCTTGGCTATACCGCCAAAATCCATTGTGATCGTCCGCCCACGACCATTAAGTTGCCGGGAGGAACTCAATCCGATTGAAGTCGCTGAAAGGAAATTGGACTACAAAGTGGTCGTACCGTTATCCGGGATTGATCCGCGCAAGATTTATGTCATTGCCAAGCCGCAGGGGATCGTCATCGAGTTTCGTCTCAAGAGCGGCATGCGCCATGCAAACAGCAATGTAGCCGAAACCACCGAATGCCGTATTTCAAAAGAGTTCACGTTCCCCTCGGAGATCAAAAGGTGTACGACGATCATTCAGGTATGCGGAGATTCGCTCCACATCACGGCCCGGAAGGCAGAAGGCGGACCGCAGGATGCGTGGTCGGAATTAATTCATTTCGATACGCGAGGCTCATTGGGATGCGTCTAGTGGCCGCGCTTTAGCGCTGGAGATGTTTCGAGTATTCTTCGCCGCACCATGGCTGCCTGCAGGCATCATTGCGTTGAGCGGCCCCGCCTCGAAACCTCAGGCGCCAGCGCTTCGATGCCGAAGTGGCGAACAATGTCGAGATCGTGGCAGCCGCAGGAGTTCTGGCATGGGTCGCTCCTAAAAGCCGTTAGCGGCCAGTTTCGTGGTCGAAGCAAAAGCTTCGCCCCTAGTGCGCCCGCGGAATATCCAGGCTCTTTAGCTTCGTCTCGATGCTTGCGAGACAGGCGTCATACGCCGGGTCTTGAACCGATGTACCGTCTGGATGCGTAACGCCGATAGTGCAAATAACTTCAGGTCGCAAGTGATGTCGCGTCGATTCATGCAGCGCACAATCGAACGGCTCAATTCTATACTCGTTATCATCGGATTCGGTGGGCAGTGCGAATTGTGCAATGTTTTGCAAATCGGAATGGACCAGATGACTACTTTTGTCCCCAGGTGTTAATCGCATCGCATCCTGCTCGCGAACGCCGTGTAACTCGACGTCGAATCCAGTTTGCACTTTTTGGTCGTGAATAAATGTGGACTCCGAGTAGACTTCGTAACAGACTTTGTGCTTATGCACTAACTCGCGAAGATCTTGATCCGTTGTGCTCATTCTGTCCATACCAGAGCACGCCGAATGCCAAGCGCTATCGGCCGAAGCTTAACGTCCCCGTGGAATGTTCAATGCTGGCCAATGTATCTGTTATTCCGCTTCCGACGCGCGGAAAGGTCCAAAGATGGATATAACTACAGAAATGAATCGCGCCTCGGATAATGCGCCAATCAATGCGCTGATCGAGCTTGCGCTAAATCTGCGATGGTCCTGGAACCATGCTGCGGACGAGTTGTGGAACCAGCTTGACCCTGAGCTTTGGGAAGCCACACAGAATCCATGGGTCATACTGCAAACGGTATCACGGGAAAGGTTAAATGGAGTAGCGTCCGAACCCGCATTTCAACAAAGACTGGATCAACTCATCCAGCGAAAAAGGCGGCGGGAACAAAGCCCCGGCTGGTTTCAGCGGGCGCATATCGATCCGCCATTTACGGCCGTCGCATATTTCAGCTTGGAATTCATGCTGAGCGATGCGCTGCCCATCTACTCTGGCGGCCTTGGAAACGTCGCAGGCGACCAGCTCAAAGCCGCCAGCGATCTGGCCATTCCGGTTCTTGGCGTCGGTCTGTTGTACCAATTGGGATATTTTCGTCAGATTATTGATGGGCAAGGGAACCAACGAGCGCTGTATCCGTTCAACGATCCCGGACAGTTACCCATCCGTCCTCTCCGCGAGAAAAATGGAGAATGGCTAAGAATTGCTATTGATTTTCCAGGCTACACGCTATGGCTCAGGACCTGGGAAGCTCAGGCGGGCCGGACGAAGCTCTACCTGCTCGACAGCAACGATCCGGCCAATCTGCCTGCATATCGAGGGATTACCAGTGAGTTATATGGAGGCGGCCCGGAAGTGCGGATCAGCCAGGAGCAGGTATTGGGGATCGGCGGATGGCGGCTGCTTCGTGCGCTTGGAATGAAACCGGAAGTTTGTCACCTCAACGAGGGGCATGCGGCATTCGTAGTCCTCGAACGTGCTCGCGACTATATGACGCAGACGAAACAGCCCTTCGATGCCGCTCTTGCCATCACGCGCGCCGGCAATCTCTTCACCACACATACGCCCGTGGAGGCGGGATTCGATCGTTTTTCCCCACAGTTGATGGATCGCCATTTCCGGCATTACGTCGAGGATCTAGGCATATCGATGCGGGACCTGCTGGCCTTGGGCCGGCAGAATCCGGCCGACGAATCGGAAGCATTCAGCATGGCCTATCTCGCGATGCGCGGCAGCGGAGCGGTGAATGGCGTAAGTCGTCTGCATGGCGAAGTGAGCCGACGCATTTTCCAGCCGCTGTTTCCGCGCTGGCCGCAAGTGCAAGTGCCGGTCGATTATATCACAAACGGCGTGCATATGCCCATCTGGGATTCGGCCGAAGCGGACGAATTGTGGACAGCGGCATGCAGCAAGCAGCGTTGGGATGGCGATCTGGCACACCTCGAAAGGAATCTGAGGAGCGTGCCGGCCGCACGGCTCTGGGAGATGCGCACGAGCGCTCGTAAATCACTGGTGGAATATGTTCGGAAACGGCTGGCGCGGCAGGTGGCGGCAAATGGCGGCTCAACCGAAGAAATCAATCAGGCGGAGCGCGTGTTGGATCCCAATGCTCTTACTCTGGGCTTTGCCCGCCGCTTCGCGACTTACAAGCGGCCTAACTTGCTTTTGCACGACCGTGACCGGCTGCTTGAGATTCTTACTAACCAGAACCGCCCCGTTCAGCTCATCCTCGCAGGAAAGGCTCACCCGCAGGATCTTTCCGGCCAGGACATGATCCGGCAATGGATGGAATTCATCCGTAAAACATCGGCCCGATCGCACGCCGTTTTTCTGAGCGATTACGACATGCGCCTCACTGAACATCTGGTGCAAGGGGTCGATCTGTGGCTCAATACGCCGCGCAGCCCTTGGGAAGCATGCGGCACGAGCGGGATGAAAGTGCTGGTGAATGGAGGCCTGAACCTTTCCGAACTCGATGGCTGGTGGGCTGAGGCGTATTCGCCGGATGTAGGTTGGGCCATCGGGGATGGACTCGAGCACGATGATGATCCAGCCTGGGATGCGGCCGAAGCTGAGGCGCTATATGCCCTGCTTGAGCAGGAGATCACTCCCGAGTTTTATAGCCGGGATGGAGCCGGCATCCCGGCCGGCTGGATCAATCGAATGCGCGAGAGCATGGCGCGCCTGACACCGCAATTTTCTGCCAATCGAGCGGTCCGGGAGTATACGAAAAAGCACTACGCTCCGCTCGCCGCAGCCTACTGGCAGCGATGTTCCGATGGAAAAACGGCAGAAGAGCTGCTGAATTGGAATCGCGAGATTTTGCAGCAGTGGTCCAAGCTGCGCTTCGGCTCCCTCCAGGTGAAAACCGAGCGAGATCATTACATCTTTCATGTCCCCGTCTATCTTGGCGAATTGACCCCGGACGCCATCCGTGCCGAGTTATACGCGGAACCACTTGACGGAGATGAACCGATCCGCCGTCCGATGGATCGCCGAGAACCACTCGCCGGCGCGCAAAATGCATATCACTACACCGCAGAAGTGGCCGCAAACCGTCCCGCTGAGCACTTCACACCAAGAATCGTGCCCTATCACCCGGCAGCTTTCATCCCTCTGGAAGCGCCACAAATCCTTTGGTACCGGTAAGTGGCGGCTGATTTACTTTAGGCGTGTGGGTCTGCCAAATGGCGGCCGTATTTCGGCCATTTCTGCGTTTGGGTAGTTGCGATAGGCTGCTTCTGCATCTTCCGGGGTCGCATGCGACTCGAAGATCTGGACAGGGCCCGCTTTGATCGCCAGCGTGAATCGATCTGGGGTTTCAAAGGGAAGCCACGGCGTGGTGTCAAGCCACCAGTCCTGCCCATCCAAGCTTCGCTCCATCGGAGCATCCGGCGTCAGGTGCCCAGTCGCCGCCACATTCAGCGCAAGTCTCCGGCCCTCAGGCATGTGCAGGAAGATACGGCCGTGACGGCTCGGGCGCGTTAGAATTGGGGGCGTCGGCTCGCTGACGTGTATGGAGCCAATCGTATTATCGAGTCCGATCGTCACTCGGTAGTGGACTCGCTCCTCGCCCCCTGGCCAGCGCAGCAGGCCTCGGCCGGCGAGAATGACCGATTGAACGGGTTCTGACATAAAAATAGATCTCGAATTCCGGCTCCGCTTCTTCGAGCGGACGCCGCGTCGAAGACGAGCCAATATGTATGCTGCGATTGTGCTATCGAGCGCGACTGTGGCCCGATAGTTGACACGTTCTTCTCCTCCGGGCCAATGCAGGAGACATCTGCCGGCGAGCATCACGGAAACGAATTGCCTTGGCCATTTCGATCTATTGCGATTGCAGGTACACAGCCACCGCGCGGGCTTGATCGGGATCTAAATCCCGCGTCACCATGGTCATCTCCGGCGCGTGCCTGCGGTCCCCCTGGCGGAATTTTGCCAATTGGCCTTCAATATATTCCGCGTTCTGGCCGGAAAGTCTGGGCGCGAATCCCTTGCCTTGCGCATTGGGTCCATGACAGGTCTGGCATGGGAGCACTTTCTGGGCGGGAACGCCATTCATGAAAAGCTCTTTACCATGCGCGATCAGCTTTTGGTTGCCCGAACGTCCCGGCGTGCGAGCCTGCTTGCTGTACCAGAGTACCGCTTCCTTGATCTCATCCGGCTTCGCAGCGTGCGCTACACCTTCCATGTTGATGCGCTCCTGTCGGGTGACATTCGCGGCAGTGTTTTTCGACTTGGCAAGGTCCACTATTGTGGACAGCATTTCATCTACAGGCGGCGAGATCTCCTCAAACGCTTTCAGCTTTCTATCTGCATAAGCTAAGTTGATGCCCGCCAGTTTCGGCATATATGGTAATTGTGCATTGCCGTCAATTCCATGGCAGCCGGAGCAATAGGTGGTTACGATGTGAGGCGCATTCCAATTCGTTTGCGCGGAGACGTTCCAAATCATTCCCACGAACGCCGCGCTTATAGCTGCTTTTGTAAATAGGCGGTCGATTCTCATTCTGCGCTCCTTGGAAACTAAAACGCGAAAAACACCGTAAACCATAATGTGTTGTTATCACTCGGTTTTCGGCCCAATCCGTCTATGTTGCTCGTTAGTCCGTTGAATTTCGTGAAGCCCGTGTACTGGAGCGAGGCAACAACGTTCTGCGTAATCGTCCGGTCCGCCTGTAGAACGTAGCCCGTCGTGTTTGGCTTGGCCGTAAGTTGCGCGCCTGCTGGCGCTGTAATGCCATACAGCGCTGCATTGCTGCTGCCATTACTCAAAAAGAAACCGCCGGTGAAAGTCCAGGCTTCGTGAAGTGCGTAGGAACCGTTTAAGTTCAGCGTCTTCAAATTGCCCTTCAGGCTGGATACATTCCCCAAAGGGAAGCTTCCGTTCCAGGACTGCTGTTCATACATGTACGATCCTCGAAGCGTGAGCTTGTTTGTCTCGCCCAGATACTGGTATTGAGAATCGAAACCGTTATCGGAAAATGTGTCTGCCGGCCCGCTCGGAGACGAGCTATCCGGGTAAACGTTCGAATGCATGCCGAGCACGCCCGCCATAAAGACATTCGGACCCTCCGTCTTGGTCCAGTATGCGCGCCAATACGGGTTCCAATCTTTCAGATAATTGGCCCCGTTTTGTAATGAAGTTCCCGCCGTCATCCAGCGGAAAAAGTCCGTTCCCACGCGGTACTCAGAAAACTCGGCATAAAACTCGCGATCAAATAATGCATAGACACCAACGCTACCCGTTTGCTGGCTCAGGCTACCGATCATCGGACTCCCCGGCTGGCCAGGCGATTGCGGCGAAGTATAAAAAGGATATCTCCAGGCTGGGACGGTGTTCCAAACGTCCTGTACGCTCGGGTTGTTGTTGCTATCGAAACCTATGAGAAGTTCATGGTTTCCCGGGTGAAGGAAGTGTGTTGCGCGAATATCTACCAAGTCAACGACTCCCTTCCATCCCGGAAATTGATTGGCGACTTGGTACTCCCAGAAGATGCCCGCGAAGTCGCTTAGCTTCGTGCCAAATTCACCTGTAAACTGATACGCTTCCGGCGATCCGTTCTGGGTCACTACCGGATTACCCTGTGCATCGTTGGGCTGCGCGGCCCAGGTCAGGCCCGCTTGTCCGAAAACTCCAATTGGAGCGTAATGCAAACCTTCTTTATTGACGAAGGATTTACCGGCCGTATATCCTGCGAGCTTGAAAAAGCGCCCCCACGGCGTCAACTGCGGCCAGTTTCCGCC
>Ga0308174_10000890_pt1 | contig 13224 bp, 12 predicted proteins | sample PhyPR2_FD_203894 | JGI IMG/M metagenome (GOLD analysis project Ga0308174, IMG submission 203894) | Soil microbial communities from UC Gill Tract Community Farm, Albany, California, United States - DLSLS.P.R2 | ecosystem: Environmental > Terrestrial > Soil > Agricultural land | place: USA...
AAAGTGCCCGGGCACATACTCCACTTGCCAGCTTTCTTCTGCGCCGATCTCTTGTCTTTGCTGTCCGCAGCCCGGGCAAGCCCGTTCTGCTTCACTCAACTCATAAACATGCGTGGTGACCGGAAGGGTCTCGAAGCAGGCCAGAGGACGGCGGCCTTTGCGCCGCTGGACACGCCGGAGTTCTTCCTCCGGCTCTGTTGGCTGTTCTACCGCCTCCGAGGCAATAGGCTTTTGGTCTAACTCTTCGGCGAAGTTCAGCAGCAACTGTGCCAACTCGCCGGCGGTGTGCAATCGATCGGCACGCGGGCCGTAATACCACCGCTTGTAACGCTCCAACTCTAGCTGCAAGCGCAGCAGTTCGGCTTCGAGCTGCGCCGTTTTCTGAAGCTGCTCTTTGGCTAGAGACTGCTGCTCGGCCAGCAAGTGCTGCTGTTCTTCAGCACGGCGTTGCTGGGCTTCGGCTTGCTGCTTGTGCTGATCGCGCTCCCGCAGCAACCCTTGCACGAGTACGCGGAGCGCTTCGCGGTCCTCCGGAAGATGCAGAAACTGAGAATCGAACTCCGCCACTTACGGGAATGGACGCCGGTTCAGAAGAGCCGTTACCTTTTTCGATGCCTCATGCTGCTCCGCTGTGCTGTTGGTAGCGCGGCGTGCGCTTCAGCTTCGATAGATCGATGCCATCGAGCAGCATCGCCAACTCACTGGCCCGCAACTCGACCGAACGGGTACCGGGCGCCAGGCAAGGCAGCTTGAACACTCCTGCTTCTAAGCGCTTGTACCACAGAACGTAGCCATCGTGATCCCAGACCAAAATCTTCAAGCGGCTGCCGCATCGGGAACGGAATACAAACAGATGACCGATACGGCCCATGGAGCGATGCCTCTCCGAGGAGCCCTATGGGTCATGCCCACTGAGCGGATTCCCGCCGATCACCGTCTGTACGCGCTCAGCGAGCCGGTCGAAGCCACAACGCATATCGGTGGCCTCCGCTGCCAACCAGATCCGCGGTCCGGCCGCACCGTCCAACGTCTGCAAACTCGGCAGACCGATCATCCCTCCTGCTCCAGAACACGCAATAACCGCTGCAAGTGACTGGCTTCGAAGTCGGGCCCTACCAGCACGCTCCGGCCACTGCGGAGCCGGATCTCCAGTGGAGAACTTGCCACCGGAGCCGGCGGTGTCGGCACGGAGGATGGTTCGGAGGCGACCACCTCGACCGCCACAAACGGCTCTGCCCCGGCCGGGCGCAAGCGCTTCTTCCATTCGTAAAACTGCCATTCGCGCAACCCGCGCTCCCGGCAGAATACGCCGATACTTTGGCCACTTCCTCGTTGTTCGGTAAGCAAACTTCGCCAGCGTGCCCACTCTTCCTGCTTCTGCTGCTCCATACCAGCAGTCTGCGGCCGAACACTTCCCCACACAAGATGCGGTTCACACAGCGCTCACAGTAATAGGCAGCCGCCGCCACAGCCGAGGATTTCTCAACCGCCGCGTTCTGGGGATTTTTCAGTTGACTTTGACAATCCGGAAATAATCCCGATACAGCGGCCATGACTTACCACTTTTGCGACAACTGAGCGTGTCACCCTGTGCAACCATTACCGCCAACTTCGTCGATGCCGTTCAGCGTACGAAGGGTGAGCAGGCGCAACATTCCGATCTTACCGCGCTCGAGGTAAATTCTTTCCTCCGGACCAAGCATAGGCAGAATACGACGGGTGACAAAATTGTCTATCTCCGCCTCCCATGTTTCCAAATGCGGACTGCCATAGTCGTCCATGTAGACAAGCTGCGCTCGTCGTCTCGCCAAGGGTTCGATGCTCCTCTGTATGATGGCCTCGGCTTTCACCAGCGCACTCTGCTGTAGCTGGTGAGGTGGGGTGCGACGTGCCCACAGGGCAGCAATCAGAGTCGCGCCGAGGGACGAAGCAATCGGGAACGGTTCGCAAAACTCGCCTCCGAGCTTCCGAAACAGAGCGAGGAAAGTCCCGATCCAAATGAGGCCCGCTAGGATCTGTAGCAGCCGTCGTAGACCGAATGCGCTGTGTCTTTGTCGTGCCATCGCCTGACACGTCTATCGGCGCTAATAGGCGAGAACTTTAGAGCCCGGGTGCTGTTGGGAGAACCTGAAGCTGGCTCACTGCAACTTGGACGGTGAGCGGGTTTCGGCATCGAGTTGAAATGGGCGCGACCAGACTAGCAATACCGACAGAGGGATGCTGAGCAATGCACAAGTGCTTGGCTCCGGTACGGGGGTGAGCAGGTAGACGTAAGATCCACCACGGGAGCCATAACCCGCAACAATCTGGCCATGATTGTTGATACCGGCGGCACCAGTCAACGGGATTCCCAGCGCGGGGTCGATCAAATCGTTGAGGTCGGTAATCCGGCCGTTGCTGTAGAGAAAAGCGTGCCCGTTGGAAGCCCCCGTCACTTGCCCAGCATCGTTGATGGCGTAGCCGATACCAGGGCCCAAATCCACTACCTGTCCGTTGCTGTAGAGAAGAGTGTGCGCCGTAAGGGACCCACCAGAAAAGCCGGTGACCTGTCCCGCATTATTGATGCCATTGCCGTAACTAGAGGTGCCACCCGATGTGCCTAGATCCGTCATTTGATCGTTGCTGTAGAGGAAAGCCCGGGTGGCGTTAGTGAATGTATCGGAAAACCCGGCTACTTGCCCGGCATCATTAATAGCCTCACCCACACTAAAGCTGCCGCCCAAAGTGCCCAGGTCGCTCATCTGGCCATTGCTGTAGAGGAAGGCATGAGAAGAGGAAGAAAGCGGCCATGAGGATCCCGTCACTTGCCCAGCATTGTTGATGCCGCTGCCGGAACTGATGCCGCCGCCCAATGAGCCCAGGTCGGTCACACTATAGAGAACGTCTGCTACTAAGCTGTTGCCTGCTCCCAACAGGAGAGCCAGGAGTGCACCAGATCGGATTCCCATCTGCTCCGCTCCTTCGTCAATGTAGGGGCCAATCTACCACCATGTGTGCCGTGGGTGCACTAGCGGCCTACCCCGCAGAAGCACATCATCGCGTTACGAGGTAGAGAGTGCCTACGCTGTGGCCAGCATCGCTTTAACTCTGAAAAAACTTATGACCAAGTGGCGCTACGCCCTGTTCCAACATTGCCTGCTACCGTGTTCCGTTCTGTACTTTGTGCAGTGAAGCCCAGCCGAAGCTCCATCTGGCCTTGCTAGTGCGATGCTGGGCTTCGTTCGTGTTGCGGTGGAAGCATAGCGGTACGCATGGCTTAGGCGTGGCTCGTACGTCGCCGCGGCCCAAGGCGGCGACAGAAATGAAGATGTCGCGAGCCAATAGATCGCGCTGAACCTGATTCACACCTCCACCTGATTGAGCCATGATCGGTAGCTCGGGTGCCACCTCGGCGTTTCACACCGCGTGTGCTCTGGAAGAATGGAAATACTTGGCCGCCCGTGGGCGAAAGAGAATATAGGCGAAGACTGCGCCTAGCAGGCTGTGTACCAGCAACTCAAGCCACGAGTGAAAGCCGCTCAGGACCACGTGGTAGGCCATCCAAGCCAGGGCGAGCCACCGCGCCCAGCTCCTGCCAAGGAGCATATAAATTCCAGCAAGAATCGCCAGGAGCGGGACAAGAGAAGCCCAGACCGTGTCGTATCGGAACGGAGCCTGCAATGAGAGATCCGCCAGGTGAAAGGCCATCCCGAATGCACCTGCTGCCAGGTATACCCAACTGACGACGATCACCGAGAATGGACGTTGGCTCATGGACGCCGCGCCTTCGATCGGAATGGTTGATAGCCCGAGGATACCATCCCGGAGCCTTCTCCTTCCAGGCTCGGAATGCTCGAGAGTGAGCACCGAGCGATGAACCAAGCCGCCACCGCGCTTTGGGGAAATGTTCTCCTTGGCCGATCCGTTATCGGCTAGTTTGCTGATGAGCGACGGCCGAATCATTCAGCTTGGACGATCGACAGGTATGCCGTCGGAACAGGATGACCAAGTGAAGAGGCGCACAGCGGGTTCACGCGGGTACCGCCGGGAGCCGGGACAGGTAAAACATTTCCTAATGAATTTGTATTTACAAGGATGCTGAGCTTCTGCACGCCGGGAATCAATTGAATTTGAAAATGAAGGGAGTTTGCCCTGCCCATCCTGCAAGTGGCTAGGGCATTGCGAGCGCACGGGCCTGCACGGCCGTGTTCCACTGCTGGAAACGTTGCCGACGGATTGACCTATATCGGGCAGCAGTGAGGCGGTGACGCCGAGGGCGAAGATGAGAACTGACCGTGCTGTAAATGGAAAGGAATTGCTGCGCCTGTTCTGGTGACTTGAACCGGCGCATGCGCCGCTCGCGATCACGGGTCGGCTGATGGGAGTTTTCCGCCCGATTATTCAGCCAATGTCCGCGCTGGTGTTTGACTTTGGGCAGTACACGCGGGAGAGCGGCCGAGTAGCTACGGAGCCGGTCCGTGACCACGGTGTGCGGCACAGTATTCGAGCTACGTAACAGATGCCGAAAGAAGCGTTCGGCAGCCGCTCGATCCCGCCGCGCTTGGACCAGAATATCGACGACCACTCCGTTCTGATCCACAGCACGCCATAAATAATGAATCACTCCCTTCAGCCGTATGAACACTTCGTCCACGAACCAGTGCCGTCCAAGCCGCCGTCTTCGGCAACGAAGTTTATGCGCGAACTCGGGACCGAACTTACCGCACCATAGACGGACTGCTTCGTAGCTGACCGTCACGCCTCGGGAGCCTAACAGTTCCTCGACATCGCGGAACGACAGAGCAAACCGGTAGTACAGCCAAACCGCATAGGCGATGATCTCCGGCGGAAACCGATGACGTTTGTACAGGGCGGACACCGCTCCAGTATCCGCCATCGCACAGCGTTAACTTGTCAATGCCCCCACGGATGCATCTGGTGATTCCTGAGCGAGGAGTTTGTGTATGTCGACGTACTCGCGGCTCTGGTCAGGAGAATTGATATTCTGGACGCTCTGCCGACCTTTTCGGATTGTGCTCCGAAAGAATTGCGCCGTGGGATTCATGCCACATCTGCCCGTCGATACTCGTGATGTAAACCGCCAAGAATCGGCTTGCCAATGACGCGTGATATCGAACGGCTGCAAGCTGTCGCATTCCCTTAATTGCGGTTGGGACTACCCGGACCGAGTAACCGGTGTGGGGACGGCCTGTATTGTCGTGACTGCGCTACTCACGAGGAATTCGACGCAAGTAACAGGCATGCTGCGGCCGTCTTCTCAAGCTCTTGGAATACGACCAGTTGCTGCCGGATAAGACTTGTGGCGCCGAGGGCCAACTGATTCCGCAAACGGCAGCGCAGAAGCTGACGAGTGAGCAACGACCAAAGGCCATGGCCTATTTCGATAGCTGCCTGAAGATGCCTAACACTTGGCAATCGTCGCCGATATTCATTGATTTCACAGCCTTGTTTTCTGAATCACAGGAGAGAACTTAACGTCGATAAGTGCACAGCCATATCAGGATCTCAACTGACTGGTGTTCGGCACGGGAATCGAGCACATACGAAGACAAATCGGCTTTACACAGCAGAGAGGAGATCTTACACTGAAGCGGGGCAATTCGAGCTAAACGTAGCCACTCACATTAGGCTATCCGCCCGGATTGTATTCCCCAGTAAAAAGGAGCGACTGATGCCAGTCGAAGCTGCTAGTAATATCACCCATATCGAAGGGTATGTGGTTTTAGCGGAACCGTTGCAGAACTTCCCTCCGCTAACTTTATTAGGTTTGATTCATGACGACGATGAAGCAACCCACCTGGGCGTATTAAAAGATATAGCGCCAACCAGCACTGATGCTCCCGAGATCAGTGATCCTGGTGCAGCCGCTAGCTTCAGTGGAATGAACGATCAACGGTTTCAGATGAATGTCTCTGTGGATGTCCTGGGAGGGATCCTAAAGACATTGGGAGTAGGATCCGCACCAGGCATTGCAGCGCGAACGGATCGTGAGGGCAAAGTCGCCTTCGCCTACACAAACGTGAATCAACGTTCTGTATCGCTGATCGAATCGATTAATTGGCTCAATCACATGGAAGCGCAAGACAAGAACAGTACCTCTGTCCTTAAATCGTATGGGCTGATTACGAGCGAAAACCGCCTTTTCCTGGTGACCGAAGTACTCAGTTCGTCGAGTATAGATTTGGGTGTGTCGACGCAGGCCACAGCAGGCTTATCTGGGGCGGCCGCCCTTGTGACGCAGCCTGTTTCTGTCCATGAGGACAGCAGTTGGGGCACAAGTTCGACGCTCGAAGAGAAGTATCAAGGTACGAATTCCATCGTGTTTGCCTTCAAAGCAAGCCAGATTATGTTCGATGAGAGCAAGCAGTGCTGGATTACTGGAAGCTCTGATGATGAGGTTGCAAGGCAATTAGCAATGGGCGGACTGAAGCCTAACGTGTTTAGCAGGGTTGCGGATAAGATTGGGCACTTGTTTCATCGCCGTTAGATGAACTGATTGAACAGAAGAGAGCGATCGGAACTCGGAATGAGTTCGATCGCCCTTGTTCTTTGCGGATGCGAAGCTCTGAGCGAAAGGGTATCTAGGATGAGACCATCAACGCTAGCTAGGCATCTTGAGAGTATCGTTGGCGCGAGGAGCTTCTGATTTGTGGATCGTAAGGGCGTCTAAAATCAGAGTTGCTGCCACGCTGGCGCTATTCGGTGCGCTGGAACCTTTATTAGCATTTGCTTTCAAATAAGCTGCGACGCTGTCCCGGGCTGCCTTGTGCCCCGCATCACTAATGTGATCGTCATCCATGATGACGAGGCCCACGTTCAAATTCTGATCGCAGGCTTCGAACCATCGGTTGTTGAGATCGCGAATCGTGGGAAGGTCGCTTACATCCGGTTTGAGCTCAGGAGTATAGGGATAAAAGAGGGGCATCCACGACTCCGCTCGCCCCAAATGAATGGATGTCGGCGGATACCCAAGCGCCGTCATGAAAGTCGTGCAGGCGAAACAGGAGGCAAGTTTTGTTGTCTGACTGCCAACGGCAATTTCGTAGGGCACAGCTTGTGGTCCATTGTGATACGCCTTGTAGATCGCCTGAACCAGTCCATGCGTATAGCCGGCAATATCGGTTCGAGGCATGGCACCTTTCGGGGGCAAGTCCGGGAAAAATCTCATGCCCTGAGACTTCATCGAATCCTCTGTGGCATCCGCTGCGTTCAGATTCGGGTTGATCTTGGGATCCCGTACTGCAGCTTTATCACCGCTGATCAAGCCCCATGCTGCATACGTATCTTTGTTAGGGCCATCCATGCGCTTGCGATTGTTCCAAATAGTACTGTCATCTGGTGGCAGCCATCGTGGATAAAGCAAGCTTTCGATTGTGTCGCCGAGCACCGAGTGTGGTTGGGGGGCGATAAAGCGCGCCGTTGATAGCGGGCCAACCGCAGTCGATTGCGGGGGCTTCTTGGAATTGTCGACATAGTTATCGACAAAGCCCGTGTAGGCTCCGCGTCCGATGTACATCGGAGTGCCACCGAGGCTGTCTTTGGAAATTTTGTCGTAAAGAGCTTTGCCACTAGCGGAGATTTTAGGTGTTTGAACCGAGGGCGGCGCTGTGTGTCCTGCCAGATTGTACACACCCATGATGACTGCGCCTTGAGCAAACGCTTCGGACAGGCCAGCATTGACAAGTGTTTTTGTGTTCACCTTCATGTAATCGGCAACGGCACGATTGATCTTGGCTACCGTTTGCTTGAAGGTATCCCATTCGCCAGGGTTCGAGTCCTTATCTTTCGGATCCAGGTCAAAGCGGATGCCCATCGGCGCCTTCAGATCTTTGTTCTGCTTTTGTGCCTGGATAGTCGTTGCCGCAAGACCCAGGATTGCCGCTGTCATGATCACGTCAGCTTCTAATTGAATTTTCGTTACTTCGTCACCGCTCTTAACATCTGTGACGATCGTACGCGTTCTTCTCAAACTCACTCAGTTCCTTCTCCAATCAGTACGAACAGTGTGGAAGTCCGACTCGATAGTAGGACGAGTCTGTGGGAACGGTCAACTAATTTGTTCAAAAATACAGCGTATCTTTGAACAAATAAACAAAAATATGATGAGAAATAAAAAAGCTTATGTGCTATTGACAAAGCATAATGCACTGAATCAAACTGGCTTTGCGCGAACATATCGCACGACCGTACGAATTGTTCAGCGGTCTTTAGAGCCTTATAATTCCGTAGCGAACTGACATCTTTACGGCCTAATTGTTACATTCAGGTCGCAAACGAGGCGGCACGCCTCGTGCTAACTCGAACTGTGTAACAACCTCGAGTGCCATCGCTGGCTGTTATGGCGTACTAACAAATGCCGACGATTTAGTGTGTGACGTAACCGGCGAGGTGTTTTTTGGATTTGTCGTGCGCGCCGACCCTGGAAGCCCTTCCAGATTGGCAGAAGATCCTAAGGACAGAATCTTTCACCATTTTGCCGAGCTTCGGCAACAGCGATCTGTTTTATGCGATTGCAGCTACGACACGGCTGAGTTCAAAGCAAGATGGAACCCCGGAATTCTTTTTGGAATTTGTAACGGACCAGAACGATCCAGTTCCTGATACGAGCTTGTATGCCATGCTGCGCATGCAAGTAGAGCAGAGCGGAGATCTTGGTGCTGCATTCCAATGGCTAACTGGACAGGTAGCAAACTCCCGCCTTCTCCCAGTTGGCTTCGGTAGCGGTAATGCGTTCCATTTCGAGTACGGGGGCAAAACGGAATCGGCACCCTTTGCTTGGAATGGAATAGCCGCCAGGATAGATGCTCGCATTTCGGTGTTAGCTGGCCGCATCGTCTACGGGATGTTGGCAAACGGGGGTGGGGCGGTTGTGAATGCCGCTCTCGAATGCCGTCCCATATCGATGCTGCCCCGGCTCCCAATAAGCGTGCGGTTCGATCCAAAGCAAGCCCTAGCGCTCTTTGAACGCGAAGTGTCGGGACCCGGGCAGACCTTGCCATGGCAGGCTCTGATCAAGAATCTCGACAATCCGCCGCCAGAGACGTTCACTCTGACGAACTCAACCGGTCGGGATGCAGGGCAATTGGGATTAGCACTTGCCGGCCGTTGTCTGATGGAATACGGAGGCCCGGCACCATGTCCGCGGATCTCCGATGGCCCGCACATTAAGCTCGATCGTTTCCCAATCAATGCGTCCGGGCCGATCGAGTGGGATCTGCGGACGCCTACAGTGTGTCGAACACCTGTCTTTCTAAACTACGATCCGTTCACGCCTTTACAGGGTCGAAAGCTGGACGCACTCACAGGATTTACGCGGGTTCCTCCCCTACCGGATCAGTTGCTCACGCGAATGATCGTTATTTCGGGAAATCTGCCGGAGAACATCCTGAATTGTTCCTCCATTCGGGTGGCACTACGCGTTAGTAAGCAATTTTCGGCAAGCAAACTTCCGGCAGTGCAATACGTAGAACTCTTTCCAAGTGCTTCGCCATCTACACCGGTCTCGCTGCAGTTTGCAAAAGTTGAACCACCACACCCATTCGATTTCAAACTCACGGTTGAGCGCTCTGGAGGCGTTGTTGAGACCGACTGGCAGGAAGGCGATGACTTCCTTCTTATAGAGGCTGCCAGTCTCCCGGGACGTTGCTTTTCGGTCACAGCCTCGATGGAGTTGATGGCAGAAGCAAAGATTTCTGTCGACGTGCTTGACCAAAGCAAGCAGGTTCTGGAGTCGGTATCACTTCCCGAAGTAGCGCCGATTATCACATTCCTGTTTGAGCTAACCAAGCAACCGGCCACGTTGCGAGTGACCGCATCGGATCGAACTGGTTCTGCCGGTCCATCGACCGTTGAAGTCCCGGCCATGTTCACTGCCCTGGAACAGTCTTTATTCAGTGGGTATGGGCCTCAAACCGTTCAAGTTGAACTCAAGTTTCTCGATGGTGCAGAGCAGGTAAGAATCGAGTTCAGTCCTGAGTCTAGCGCTGCAGGCCCTATCGTTCTGGAGTTCTCTCCTGGCACGGCGAACAGCCTGGTTTCCTATTTTTCTCAGAGCCTTTTCCGAAAGGGCTACCGATTCCGGGTCTTGCAACTGAATCACGTATCGCGGTCCGATAACTGGTCCTCGTATCAGAAGCCGGAGTTGACCCTAACCTTGGCCATTTTCCCCGATCATTCATCCCAGGAGAACTCATAAATGAATAGCGTACCGGGCATTTTTGCAGTAGGAGATTTGGAATTCATTCCAGTGGGGAATGCGGAGGACAACACGTTCTCCTATTTGGGAAAGCCACAACTGAACAAGGAGAAAGGCCCTTACGTGGCGCATCTTCTGAGGACGCCGACTGGCGGGATGTTGTCGTTTGAGGCGGTCTGGGATGCGGATCCGAGTGGTCTGAGTAGGGCAAAAGGCGAGCTCGTATCTAAGTACCCAGATGCTCAGGTACGCTATGCAGACCTGGCCGACGTCCAGGCTTTCCTCACAATCACCATTGCTCAGGATGTCGTTCACAAGAAAGAGCCGAAGATGGCCTCAAACATCGAGCCAAACCGGGTGGTCTTCAATGATCCACTCACATCGGAGGAATGGGGCGCCGTCGAGCCGGTGTTCACACAGGCTGCAGAAGGCGTGTTGTCCATTACCTATACAGGAAAGTTAAGTCTGGACCAGGCCATATCTGTCGAGCTCAAAGGAGATCTCGCACAAGCAGTCCAACAGTTAGCTCCCAAGCCCGAACAAAAATCCGGAGGCTTTTGGGGTGGCCGAAAGAAACCGCCGGCACCTAGCGCACCGCCCGATCTAAATCAATGCAAACAGGCCGTTGTTGGTGCCATTAAGCAGGGGCTGTTGACTATGAACACAAAAGCGCCGGAGTCAACTCCACCAGAGCTGCAGTCGCAGGCCGAATCAGATGCCCAAGTCCTGGTCGCAAAAATGTTGCTCGAAAAAATCCAGAGCTTAGGCGAAAACGCAGCTTATCTGAAAAGCTTCGTAATCAGCCGAACTACGTCTACATCCCTACCCGGAATTTACAGCGTAAGCAGTGAACCGCTGGACTTGGGCCGGTGGTTTAGTGCGAATGATATTCGACCGATGGTGAGTTGAGCAGATCGGTCGATTGCACATTAAGCGTGCCAATAGCCCGGCGCAAGAGCCGGGTTGCTTAGAAAAAAGACCCACTCATCAAAAGAAAGAAGGTAATTGCTTATGTTGAAGATCTCTCCAGCCGTTACAGTGACGGGAGTACCGGGTTCGTTCAAAGGAACCGTCAACAGCTACATTCTGTTTCCGGACAGCGAAGACAAGGATATGTACTATGCTCTGGCAGAGCAGCCTACATACCTTGCGGACAGTCGCGGGAATCCCAGTTTCAATCTGACATGGTATTTCGGTTCGGGCATTGAGTCGGCCGGAATATGCACGATGACCGTTGCGTTACCGATGCCGGACACGAATAATCCGGAAGTGCTGAGCAAGATCACGGCTGCCCTGACGACAGATCAGTCTACCCGGAAAACTGCTCAACAGACCTTCGATCTTTGCCAAGCAATGGCTGCCAATGATCAGGAAAAGGTGAAAGCCCTCAAAGCGTCACTGGGTTTCGATGATGCAACGGCCGCAAAGAGGAAAAGTCAGTTTGACCCAAAACTGACGTGGGAGCAGTTTCTTCCAGCCGGAAAGATCAATGTCCGGCCCATTCCTTTCAAAAGCGGCTCAGTTACAATTCAAGCCTTCGCGGACGCGAACGCGTACCAACAGCAGCAAAAACCAGCATTCTCAACCGGCAGTATTCAAACCACGCCGTCGCTCTTCAACAGCAATGCGGCTGTCGTCACATTTAACTTAAAAGATCTCGGAGCAAACCTCTTCTGGCATGGACTGGGCGGCTGGCAATTGGATCCCAACACGAAACAACCGGATGGTTATGATGCGGCCGCCGGCGGAAGCAGCGTCCTGACAGTTGCGTATCAGATCACGTTTGACGGCTTGCTCCCCGAGGCGAAGGCTACCGTCACACTTGATCAGACGATTGTCGCCAAGCTGGACATGGAAACCGTTACGAAGAACGGCTCGTGGGGCCGCACTTATCGGGAAGAGGTGGTTCGGGGAAAAGAATATAACGACGCTGTCAACAGTGCCACCAGCATCGTCCTCCCAGCGGTGGCTTCAGACAGCGACAAAGAGAACGTGCAGAAGCTACTCACCGATTGGGCAGCGAAGCAGTTGGAGGATATGGCGAAGTCGCAGCTTCCCGGTGTAAACCTCGGTGATTTGAATCCTGACAATCTCCGCCACGTTTCAGAGATCAAGAAGCAAAGCAGAACCTACAGCTTGACGCAGGCGGTGACGTTACCTAAGTATCCGCAGGCGCAGCTGTCAAAGATTAGCGGCTTGGCCAAGGGGGACGATTTAAAACAGCTATTCCAGCTCATCAACCTCAACGATGTTCCGTACGTCAATGTCAATGTCACGGTTAGGCCGCCCAGCGCTGATTATTTAAAGAGCAGAAACATCGCGAGTTTTGTCATTTCGGACATCAGGTATGCAGGTCAGAAGCTGCTCGACGAAAACAAAAAAGAAGTAACTTTGCTGGAGTTTGCAACGAACGGATCACCAGTTCTGAGCCGAACGCTCTCCGGTACGTTCGGCAGGAACACACCGGACCGCTCGCTCGAATACAGCTATATCGTGTCCTACAACGATGGAACGCCGGCCTATCATGGCGCGACTCAAAAGCAAAGTGACGATAACTATCTCGATCTCGCCGGTGTCAGCCTTGGTGTTCTCAGCGTGAACCTCAATGCCATCGATCTCCCATGGGATGTCATCTCGAGCGCTAAGGTGGATTTGTCCTACGGCTCCTGGTCAACAACTAAGACTCTGACAAACTCCGGCTCCACCACGGTGACTCAGGTATTTGGAAAAGACTTGACCGGACCGCTTACCTACAAAATCACGTTAGTGCCCACAACCGGAGCACCAATCGTCGGAGACTCCGTCCAGGTAACGCTCAACAACGGAAATGCCGATATCACTCTGAAGAATCCGCTCGGAAATATGACCAATCCGATTTCATTCAACTTGGACAACGGAGTGGTCAAGGCTATGTTGCGCGCGAACTACAAGTTCAACAGCAACGGACCGGACCGTGTGTTTACTCGAGTGATCTCACTCGATTCCACAGCTTCCCCCAGCGTGACTTGGACTGTTCCCGCCCAAAGCGA
>Ga0308174_10000891_pt1 | contig 13215 bp, 17 predicted proteins | sample PhyPR2_FD_203894 | JGI IMG/M metagenome (GOLD analysis project Ga0308174, IMG submission 203894) | Soil microbial communities from UC Gill Tract Community Farm, Albany, California, United States - DLSLS.P.R2 | ecosystem: Environmental > Terrestrial > Soil > Agricultural land | place: USA...
GATCCTCGACGAGGTCGAAAGGCTCTTGCACGGGGCGCCCTCATAGAGGCCGTCGTCATGGCCGCCGGCGAGGGGATGCGCCTCAGGCCGCTCACCGAGCACTGGCCGAAGCCGGTGCTTCCGATCGACGGCAAGCCGGTCGTCGTCACCCTCGTCCGTGAGCTCGCCGCGGTCTGCGGGCGGATCGTCGTCGTCACCGGGCACCTCGCGGAGCAGGTCGAGGGGCTGCTCGCACCGCTTCCGTATCCGCTCGAGTTCGTGCGGCAGCCGCCGGGCCGGGGATCCGCCGATGCCGTGCTGCGGGCGCGGGCACGGCCCCCTTACCTGGTGCTCGCAGCCGACACCGTCTTCATGCCGGGAGCGATCGCCCGGTTCGCGGCGCACGGCACGGCGGCCGTCGCCTGGGCGGGAGGAGACCGGGCGCCGCTCTGGTGCGTCGACGAGAAGGTGCACCGGCATCTCGACCCGCTCCCGGGCAATCCGCCGTACGAATTACAGGACGTCTTTCGGCTCGCCGTCGATGCCGGAGCGGAGGTGGCCGCCGTCCAAGTCGGGCGCATCCGGGGCCTCACGACTCCCGTTGACGTCGTACGCGAGAACTTCCCGTATCTCCCGTGCCCATGACGGACGCCTACGACCTCTTTCGCGAAGGACAGACGCGGCTCCGGAAAGGCATGACCGCACAGGCGACGGTGCCGCTCGAGAAGGCGAGGCGGCTGGAGCCCCAGAAGGCGTCGATCCGCGAGGCGCTCGGGATCGCCTACTTCCGGCTTCATCGCTGGCGCGACGCGGAGCACGAGTTTCGGACGATCGTCGAGGAGCTCTCGCCGACCGACCACTACGCGCACTACGCCCTCGGGCGGGCGCTGGAGCAGCTCGGCCGCACGGCGGAGGCGAACGGGCACTACAAGCTCGCAAGCTCGATGAAGCCCGGGTCGGAGACGTACTCGTCGCGCATCCTTCGCCTGGACGACCAGGAGTGAAGGCCGTCGTCCAGCGCGTCGCGCGCGCGTCGGTGACCCCGGGCGGGTCGATCGATGCCGGTGTCTGCGTGCTGCTCGGGGTCGCCGGCGGCGACACCGAAGACCACGCCGTCCGGGTCGCCGAGAAGGTCGCGCGGCTGCGGATCTTCGCCAACGAGGACGGCAAGTTCGACCGGTCGCTGCTCGACACCGCCGGCGCTGCTCTCGTGGTCTCGCAGTTCACGCTGATCGCCGACACGGCAAAGGGGAACCGTCCGTCGTTCGCCGGGGCTGCCCGCCCGGAGGTCGCGGAGCCGCTGTACGACCGCTTCTGTTCGGCGCTACGCGACCTCGGCATCGCCGTCGAGACCGGTGTGTTCGGAGCGAAGATGACGGTGGAGCTCGTGAACGACGGGCCGGTGACGATCGTGCTCGACGCTTGATCGTCGACGCGCACGAGCCGCCGCTCCTCGACGACGCCCGCGCGCTCTTCGAGGAGTACGCCGCGTCGCTTCCATTCGACCTCGGGTTCCAGGGGTTCGCGGTCGAGCTGGCGGGGCTCCCCGGTGACTACGCGCCGCCACGCGGGCGTCTGCTCGTCGCGCGGTCGGACGGCCGCTCGGTCGGGTGCGTCGCGCTCCGTCCACTGGACGGCGACATGGGGGAGATGAAACGGCTCTGGGTGCAGCCCGCCGCGCGAGGCGGCGGAGTCGGACGAAAGCTCGTCCTGCGCCTGATCGAAGAGGCAGGCGCGATCGGATACGCCCGCATCCGGCTCGACACGACACCCGGGATGGAGACGGCGCAAGCGCTCTACCGCTCGCTCGGCTTCAGGACGATCGAGCCGTACCGGCCGAACCCGGTTCCCGGCACGGCGTTCCTCGAGCTCGAGCTCTAGGCTCTCGCCATGCGCGAGCTGCGTGCGACCGGTCTCGACGCGGTCGCCCTCGCGACGCGGCTGCTGCAGCGCGTGCGGCTCGCCGATCCGGACTGCGGGCTGTGGGAGGCGGCGGACGTGCAGTGGTGGTGGCGGACGCCGCGTGCCTCCGACGACAGCGAGCAAACGTTCTGGGTCGACGAAGAGGGACCGCTCGCAGGCATCCTCACGACCGAGTTCCGCGGCGAGTGGCAGGTCGACTTCCTCGGTGCATGCCCCGAGGACGCGCGTATCGCGACCCTCGCCGACCTTCCCGAAGGCGCACAGGTGCCGGTCCGTGACGACGACGTCGGCCTGCGCACGCTCGTCGAAGGTGCGGGTCTCGTGCCCGTCGAGCGGGACGGCACCGCCTGGATGGCCGCCGGCGACCGTCCCGCGCCGTCGATCCCCGACGGTTACTTCCTGACGGACAGGCGCGACGACCGGGCTCCGCATCCGATGCGGGCGCGAAACGGCGACGCGGTCGAAGAACGTCTCCGCGCCTGCTCGCTCTACGACCCGGCCCTCGACCTCGCAGTGAAGACCCGTGACGGCGCGGTCGCGGGCTACTCGCTCTACTGGTTCGACCCGGTGACGAAGGTCGGGCTCCTCGAGCCGATGCGTGTGCTCGATGGGTTCCAGCGGCGCGGCCTTGCGCGCGCGATGATCGCCGAGGGGCTCGAGCGCCTCGCCGCGCGCGGCGCCGAGCGCATGAAGGTCAGCTACGGGACCGACGCGGCGCGCGCGCTCTACACCGGCTGCGGCTACAGGCCGGCCTCGACGAGTACGTGGTACGGCCGGGCCCGCGAGCCGGAGTAGTAGGCTCGCCCCGTGCCGAACCTGAACGCCATCGGAATCGTCTGCTCCGACATGGGACGTTCGATCAGCTTCTACCGCCTGCTCGGGCTCGACGTCCCGGAGACGCCGAACGAGGGGCACGTCGACACGTTCCTGCCGAACGGCGTGCGCTTCATGCTCGACAGCGAAGAGATCGTCAAGAGCTTCCGCCCCGACTGGGCTCGCGCGACCGGCAACCAGCACTCGCTCGCCTTCGAGTGCGCCGGCCCGGAGGAGGTCGATGCGACCTACGCGCGGGCTGTCGAGGCAGGCTTCCACGGCGGGATGGAGCCGTGGGATGCTTTCTGGGGACAGCGCTACGCACTGCTCGCCGACCCGGACGGCGTGCCGATCGAGCTGTACGCGCCGAACACGGCCAAATAGCGCTCTCTGCTACCGTTTCCCGACCACATTTCGGCTTTTTCGAGATGGGCGCGCGGCGCCCATTTCTCGTCTTAGGGGAACGAAATGGCGAAGACACCGCACGAGAAGGAGAGGGAGCTGCAGCGAGACGTGACACGCACGGTCGAGAATGCCCTGCCGGGCGTGGAGGTCCTGGCCCTCGAGCTGACGGGCAAGGACCGCTTCTGCGTGTACGTCGACCATGCGGCGGGCGTCGACCATGCCCTTTGCGAGCGCGTCACCGACGTGCTGCGTCCCTACCTCGACGAGTACTCGGTCGAGGTCTCGTCGCCGGGATTCGACCGGCCCCTCCGAACGAAGGCGCACTTCGAGCGCGCCGTCGGGCGGAACGTCCGTGTGAAGACCGTCGCCGGGAAGGCACGTGGCACCGTCCTCGCAGCCGGTGAGCGCTCGTTCTCGCTCGAGAACGGTGCCGGGCCGGCAGACATACCGTACGACTCGATCGTGCGGGCCAATCTGATCGACGAAGGGGACCAGAGATGAGTCAAGAGATCGTTGACGCGGTTCGCGAGATCGAGCGCGAGAAGGGGATCGAGAGCGGGACGCTCGTCGCGGCGCTCGAGGACGCACTCCTCGCCGCCTACAAGAAGACCGCCGGCGCCACGCGCCACGCGACCGTCGAGCTCGACGACCGCGGCGACTTCCGCGTGTTCTCGATCGAGATCCCCGAAGACCTCGAGGTCAAGCTGCTCGACGAGGCGCGCGAGCGCGCGCTCGACGACCTCGAGCGCATCGAGGAGGAGACCGGCGAGAAGAACCACACGCTCCTCTCCGACGAGGACCTCGAGCTCGACTGGTCGGAGGTTCCCGAGCATCTGATCAAGCGCGAGGACGTCACGCCGGACAACTTCGGCCGCATCGCCGCGCAGACGGCGAAGCAGGTGATCCTGCAGCGCATCCGTGAGGCGGAGCGCGAGATGATGTACGACGAGTACATCGACCGCGTCGGCGAAGTCGTCACCGGGATCGTCCAGCAGACCGGCGACCGGCGGAACATCCTCGTCGACCTCGGCAAGGTCGAGGCGCTGCTGCCAGGGCCCGAGCAGGTCGACGGCGAGCGCTACGAGCAGGGCTCGCGCATCAAGGCCGTCATCCGCGACGTGCGCACCGGCACCAAGGGGCCGCAGGTGATTCTGTCGCGGCGCGATCCCGAGCTGATCAAGACGCTGTTCGAGCTCGAAGTGCCGGAGATCGCCGACGGTCTCGTCGAGATCCGCGGCGTCGCGCGCGAGCCCGGCTACCGCTCGAAGATCGCCGTCGAGTCGCACACGCAGGGCGTCGATCCGGTCGGCGCGTGCGTCGGCCCGCGAGGCTCGCGCGTCCGCATGGTCGTGTCCGAGCTCCGCGGCGAGAAGATCGACATCATCCCGTGGAACAACGAGCCCGCGCGGTTCGTGGCGAAGGCGCTGTCGCCGGCGCGCGTCCGCGAGGTCTACCTCGACGACGAGGGCCGCGAGGCTACGGTCGTCGTGCCCGACGACCAGCTCGCGCTCGCGATCGGCAAGGAAGGGATGAACGCCCGCCTCGCCGCGCGTCTCACCGGCTGGAAGATCGACATCACCTCCGACACCGAGTTCGCGCAGCAGGAGGCCGAGGCGGCCTTCGGCGGCGGCGAGCCCGGCGACGAGAGCGACATCTCCGGACGCTGCGCAGCAGTCCTCTCGAACGGCAAGCGGTGCCCGAACGCGGCACTGCCCGGCTCGAAGTACTGCGGCGTGCCGGCACACCAGGAGCTCGCGCTTCACGAGACGGACGGAGAGGACAACCCGATCGTCGAGGAGTCGGAGCCGGGTCTCGAGATGATGGTGTCCGAGCCGGAGCCCGTCACGGAGGACGCCGCCGCGTTCGGCGATCCTGCCCCGGAGGAGTTCGCGGCCGGGCCCGGCGACGCGCCGGTCGACGCCGCCGGCGACGGCGACCAGCCGGCCGTCGCATCCGCCGCCGGCCACGCGGACGACGTGGTCGAAGTGGTTCCGTCCGCCGAGGAGGTAGAGCCCGGCGAGTAACCCGGTCCGCACTTGCGCCGGCTGCGGCCGCAAGGCGCCCCAAGAAGAGCTGCAGCGCTTCCACGAGGAGCGCGGTGAGCTCGTCGAGGGCGCCGGGGACGGCCGCGGCGTCTATACGTGCCGCCGCCTTCAGTGCTTCGAACGCGCGGCCGCGCGGAGAGCGTTCAACCGCATCCTCCGCCGGACCGTCCGCGTCGACCCGGAACTCTCACGTCTCTACACTGGACACGCGTAAATGGCCAACGGAAAACCCAACAGACCGATCAGACCGCGCGGCGGCGGCCCCAAGGGCCGGCGGCGCGTCGTGATCGAGGGCGGCGGCGGCCGTCCCGGCGCGGGACAGCGGCAGCGCCCCGGCGACCGTCCGGTCGACCGCACGCCGCGCCAGCCCCGCGAGGTCCAGGCGCCGACCGGTCCCGCCACGGTCGAATCGGGCGTCACGCTCCGCGACTTCTCGCAGGCGCTCGGCGTCGCAATGCCGCAGATCATCAAGCTGCTGATGAACCTCGGCACGATGAAGACGGCGACCCAGTCGCTGACGGACGACGAAGTGCTGCTGATCGCCGCCGAGCTCGAGCGCGAGGTGACGATCAAGCACGCCGACGACGAAGACACCCAGCCGGAGGCGTTCGAAGACGCGGAGGAGACGCTCCAGGCGCGGCCGCCGGTCGTCACGATCATGGGTCACGTCGACCACGGCAAGACGACACTGCTCGACGCGATCCGCAAGACGTCGGTCGTCGCGACCGAGGCCGGCGGCATCACGCAGCACATCGGCGCGTACCAGGCAGACCACGCCGGCCGACTGATCACCTTCCTCGACACGCCGGGCCACGAAGCGTTCACGGCGATGCGCGCCCGCGGGGCGAAGGTCACCGACATCGCGGTGCTCGTGGTCGCGGCCGACGACGGCGTCATGCCGCAGACGCGCGAGTCGATCTCGCATGCGCGCGCAGCCGAGGTGCCGATCGTCGTCGCGGTCAACAAGGTCGACCTGCCCGATGCGAACCCCGACCGCGTGCTCGGCGAGCTCGCGAACGAGGGACTGCAGCCGGAGGAGTGGGGCGGCGACGTCCAAGTCGCGCGCGTCTCGGCGAAGCAGCGTGAGAACCTCGACGACCTGCTCGAGCGGATCCTGCTCGTCGCGGACGCCGAGCTCGACCTGCGCGCCAATCCGTCGGCCGAGGCCTCGGGCCCCATCATCGAGTCGCGCCTCGACGTCGGCCGCGGACCGGTCGCGACGATGCTCATCCACCGCGGCACGCTGAAGATCGGCGACTCGATCGTCGCCGGCGATGCCTGGGGCCGCGTGCGCGCGCTCTACGACTACCGCGGCGAGCGCGTCCAGGAGGCGCGCCCCGGCGAGCCCGTCGAGATTCTCGGCTTCGACCGTCCGCCGCCCGCCGGCGAACTCGGCCGTGTGGTCGAGAACGAGCGCCGAGCCCGCGAGCTCGCGCAGCAGCGCGGCGAGCGCCTGCGCCGCGAGGCGATGGCGAAGCAGCGCACCGGTGGCGTGTCGCTCGACCGGCTCTTCGAGCAGCTGCAGGCCGGCGGCGTCCAGGACCTGAACATCGTCATCAAGGGCGATGTTCAGGGCTCGGTCGAAGCAATCGTCTCGGAGCTCGGGAAGATCCAGCACCCCGAGGTGCGCGTCAGCGTGATCCACACCGGTGTCGGCGGGATCACCGAGAACGACGTCAACCTGGCCGCGGCGTCGAACGCGATGATCGTCGGCTTCAACGTGCGGCCCTCCGCCGAGGTACGCGGGGTCGCCGAACGCGCGGGCGTCGAGATCCGCCTGTACCGCGTCATCTACCAGCTGACCGAGGAGATCGAGCAGGCGCTCGTCGGCATGCTCTCGCCGGTCGAGACCGAGGCGATCCTCGGCGAGGTCGAGGTTCGCGCCCTCTTCAAGGCCTCGCGCGTCGGCACGATCGCCGGCTGCATGGTCACGAGCGGCGTCGTGCGCCGCGGCGCGAGCGTGCGGCTCTTCCGCGACGGCACACGCATACACGAGACCACGGTGGCGGCGCTCCGGCGCTTCAAGGACGACGTCCGTGAGGTGACCGAGGGGTTCGAGTGCGGCATCCTGCTCGAAGGGTTCAACGATCTGCGCGAGGGCGACGTCTTCGAGGTCTTCGAGACGCGCGAGGTCGAGCGGACGTCGCTCGACGCGCCCGCCGGCGAACCGTCTTAGTGCCCTCCGGGTTCGCGGCGCTCCTCACCGTCGAGCTGCACTTTCCCGAGGCGGGGTCGCTGAAGGGCAAGCGCCACTTCGTTCGCTCGGCGAAGGACAACCTCCGGAACCGCTTCGGCGCCTCGGTCGCGGAGGTCGATCACCACGACCTCTGGCAGCGCGCCACGCTCCTAGTCGCGTGCACGGCACGCTCGGCGCACGACGCGGGGGAACTGGCCGACGGCGCCGAGCGCTGGCTCGCCTCCGGCGACTGGGTCGTGTCGCGGTGCGACCGCCTCATCGTCTCGCCCGACGACTGATTACGGTTTCCAGGATGTCGGAGCGGATGAGGCGAGTGAACGAGGCGGTGCGGGCGGTGGTCGCCGAGGCGGTCGGGGCGTTGAAGGACCCGCGGATCGGGATGGTCACCGTGACCGGCGTCCAGGTGACGCCTGACCTCGCCGAGGCGCGCATCTACGTCTCGGTGCTGGGGAGCGAAAAGAAGCGCGCGGCGACGCTCGCGGGACTCGAATCGGCGCGCGGCGTCCTGCAGGCGCGCATCAACCGCGAGCTCAGCCTGCGGCGGACGCCGACGCTCTCCTTTGCCTACGATGACGCGGTCGAGCGCGGCGTTCGCATGACGAAGCTCATCGACGAGCTGGCAGCGGACCTGCCTGAGGATGACGGACACGACACAGAAGACTGAGGTGCAGTCGGTCGCGGATGCGATCCGCCGGCATGAGCGCTTCGTCGTCGTCGCACACGAGAACCCGGACGGCGACGCGCTCGGATCGCTGCTCGGGATGACGCTCGCCCTGCGCGCGCTCGGCAAGGACGCGGTCATGTACCTCGCGGGAGACGCGCCGCTTCCCGGCGAGTACGCGTTCCTCGATCTCGGCGGGCTCAGCCGCACCCTTCCGGACGACGCGGAGGAGCGCGTGCTGCTCGCCGTCGACTGCGCGAACGAGCGGCGCATCGGCGAGTCGCTCGAGCCGGTCGAGCGCGCAGCGTTCGTGATCGACATCGATCATCATCACGACAACTCGCGGTTCGGCGACGTGAACCTGGTCGTCGCCGAGGCGTCGTCGACGGCCGAGATGGTTCGAGACGTGCTCGCGGAGCTCGGTGTCGTGCTGACGCCCGAGATCGCCGAGGCGCTGTATGTCGGCCTCGTCACCGACACCGGCCGCTTCCAGTACACGAACACGACGCCGAAGTCGCTCCGTCTCGCCGCCGAGCTCGTCGAGGCGGGCGCAGACGTGCACGGGATCTTCCGCAGCGTCTACGAGACGGTGCAGTTCGCGAAGCTGAAGCTGCTCGCCCGCGCGCTCGAGCGGGCGCAGGTGTACGCGGGCGGCCGCCTCGTCGTGTCCTATCTCGTGAAGGCGGACTTCGGCGAGGTCGGGGCCGAAGAGCCGTACTCGGAGGGCATCATCGACTACCTGCGCTCGGTCCAGGGCTCCGAGATGGTTGCGCTGATCCGCGAGCCACCCCGCGACGACGGGCCGATCCGCAGGATCTCGCTCCGGTCGAGCCACGACGAGATCGACGTCTCCGCGGTCGCGCGCGAGCGGGGTGGGGGCGGTCACCGGCAGGCGGCGGGGTTCTCGTCCGACGAGCCGATCGCGGACATCATCGAGTTCATCCGCGGGGCGTTCTTCCGGGTTGCCGCCGAGGAGTCTTAAGCCTGTCGGCGTCGCGCTGGTCGACAAGCCCGCGGGGCCGTCGTCGTTCGCCCTCGTCGCGGCTCTCCGCCGCCGGACCGGTGCGCGGACGGGCCACGCCGGCACTCTCGACCCGTTCGCGACCGGGCTCCTGGTCCTGTTGTCCGGTGCGGCAACTAGGCTGGCACCATGCTTCGTCGGCCTGGACAAGCGCTACGTCACGGACGTCGACCTGACGGCCACGACCTCGACCGGAGACCCGGAGGGAGAAGTGCTGGAGCGGCATCCGGCGCCGTCGGCCGACGCACTGGAGTCCGCGCTCGCGGGCCTCCGCGGCGAGGTGGAGCTGCCGATCCCGGCCGCCTCGGCGGTCAAGATCGGCGGTGAGCGCGCCTACCGGCTGGCACGGCGGGGTGTGGAGATCGACATGCCCCTGCGGCGCTCGCTCGTGCACGCGCTCGACGTCATCTCCTATAGCGACGGTTCCTCGGTCCAGCTCGGGCTGCACGTCTCGAGCGGCACCTACGTGCGGGCGATCGCGCGGGCGCTCGGCGGGCACTGCACGACACTGCGACGGACGGCGGTCGGTCCGTTCGACGTGGGGGAGGCCGGTTCGGTCGAGGAGGCGCGGCTCCTGCCTGCGGCGGACGCGCTCGGCAGGCTCTCCGAGGCTGCGCTCGAACGGGTTCCCGTGCAGATCCGGGACGGAGTGCTCGCCCTGTGAACGTCGCCCGGCGGCCCGATGAGCTCGAGCGCCGGTCGCGCGCGGTCGCGATCGGGACGTTCGACGGCGTGCACCTCGGACACCGGGCGGTCGTGCGCGCGGCGGTCGACGCCGGGCTGAGGCCGGCGGTCGTGACGTTCCAGCCGCATCCGCGGACGGTGCTGGGACAGCACGTTGAGCTGCTCGCAACGGTCGAGCGGCGGCTCGAGCTGCTCGAAGCCTGCGGCGTCGCGGACCTCCTGCTGCTCGAGTTCACGCCCGAGCTGGCCGCGCTTGCGCCCGCGGACTTCGCGCGCGACGCACTGCTCGGAATCGGAGCCGAGGTGGTGGTCGCAGGCGCTGGCTTTCGGTTCGGCCGGGGGCGGGAGGGCGATCTCGACCTCCTGCGCGGGCTCGGGATCGATGCGCGCGCCGTGCCGCTCGTCGAGGGTGTCTCGTCGACCCGCATCCGCCGGCACGCCCACGCCGGCGAGGTCGAGGCGGCCGCCCGCCTCCTCGGCCGCCCGCTCGAGGTCGAGGGCGTGGTCGTGAGCGGTGACCGGCGCGGGGCCACGCTCGGCTTCCCGACCGCGAATCTCGCGGTCGATCCCACGGTGCTCGTTCCCGGCTTCGGGATCTACGCCGGTGCGGTCGGCGACCGGCGCGCGGCCGTCTCGATCGGCGTCAACCCGCACTTCGGTGGGGAGGAGCGCCGCGTCGAGGCCTACCTCCTCGACTGGGAGGGCGACCTCTACGGCGACCGGCTGCGCGTCGAGCTCTGGCGGTACCTTCGCGAGGAACGGGCGTTCGCGGACGAGCACGAGCTCGTCGACCAGATCGCCCGCGACGTCGAGGAGACCCGGGCAGCGACTCGTCCGACGTGATGCAGCAAGGTTTTCGGCCTCGCGGCGTCTCAAGGAACGGGATGGAAGAGACGAATCTCGTACAGATCGAGCGCGTTCGCTGCCTCGAGTGCGGGTCGAAGTACGTGAAGCCCGCCGAGGGCGGCACCGTCAGCCGGAACCCGGGCTGCCCCCGCTGCGGGTACGTGGGCTGGATCCTCGCGACGATCCCACCCGGCCCGTCCGCCGACCCGCTCGCCCGCGTGCACGCGCACTCGCGCTAGTCGCGCCGCGCGAGTCTGCCGCCGAAGCGGCCGAGGCCGGGCCGGGGGAAGTCGAAGCGGTCGCCGACTCTCGGGCCGGAAGGGATGAGGAACGTGCGCTCGCCGACCGGGAGCGCGAGCTGCTCGCCGTCGCTCTCGCGGAGGAGAAGCCCGTCGCCTGCGCTTTCGACTTCGTGGCGCCCGTCGTCGTTCCGGTAGGTGCCGACGAACGCCTTGCGCTGCTCGGGCGTGAGCGCGACGAAGCCCGGCTGCCGCCGCGGCTCGCCGAGCACGTGCAGGAAGAAGGCGTCCTCGACCCGCCGGAGCGCCTTCCCGCCGACGCTCGCGTTCGTGAGGCCCGCGAAGACCGCCCGGCGATCGGGAACGAGCAGGAAGGACGACTGGAACCCGCCCCACGAGCCGCCGTGTCCCCAGACGTCCACGCCTCCGAGACGCTCCCCGAAGAGGCCGAGGCCGTAGACGCCTCCAACCGGCTTCCCGTGGACGATCCGCATCCGCCCGAACTGCTCGGAGTCGAGCAGGAAGGCGCCGGCGCGGAGCAGGTCACCGACCGTCGAGGAGAGACCGCCGGAGGGCCGCCGTGCCCGCGGGTACGGGCCGGGAAGGCTGTCGGCGCCGGTCCCGGGGAGCCCGGGCTCTGCGAACGACGTCTCGGCGAGCCCGGCGGGCCGGAGAATGCGCTCGGTGAGCGCGTCCTCGAAGCTCGCTCCGGCGCGCTCGGCCGCCAGGTGGCCCGCGAGCCAGTAGCCGGTGTTCGCGTAGGACCACACCTCGCCCGGAGCGAGGAGCCGCTCGACCGACGGCAGCTCCGCGGCGCAGCGAGCGAGGGCGTCGTCGCCGCTTCCGAACCGGAGCAGGTCTGCCTCCGGGAGCTCGCAGTCATAGCCGCTCGTGTGCGAGAGGAGATGCCGCACGCGAACGTCGTCCGGCCAGACGCCGGTCGGCTCGCCGGGGTCGAGGAGGGAGAGGGCAAGCGCGGCCGTGAGCGGCTTCGTCACGGAGGCGATCCGGAACGGCGTCTCCGGCGCGCACCCGACCGCTGCGAGCTCGGGTGAGCCCTCTCCGACGGAGAATCCGGCAGCCAGGGCGGCCACGTCCCACTCCTCGGCGGCGGCCTCGCAGACGGCCTGAAACGACGTATTCATCGGGGATCCGCTACCCTACTGGCCGACCCGGTCTCGGTCGTGCGCGTTCTTCCTTCGCGGCGACTTGGACGAGGGTGACACTCAACGAGAGGAGCACGATGACCCTCACCAAGGAAGAGAAGCTGGAGCACGTCGGCAAGTTCGGCAAGCACGAGACCGACACGGGCTCGCCGGAGGTGCAGATCGCGATGCTGACCCAGCGCATCAACACGCTGACCGATCACCTGCGCACGCACAAGCACGATCACTACTCGCGTCGTGGCCTGCTCAAGCTCGTCGGCCGGCGCCGCAGGTTCCTGAACTACCTGCAGCGGAAGGATCTCGAGGGCTACCGCGCCCTCATCAAGGAGCTCGGCCTCCGCCGGTAGCTCCAGTCATCGGAGGGTGGAGCTTGGGCGAGCGCCCCGGAAACGCAGAAGGCGCTGACCCAATCTCCACCCTTCACCCAAATGCCGTCATGGCAAAGAACAGTGGAGGAATAGGAGAGATATGAGCATTGTCGAGGCTGAGCATCCCGCCGGGGTGCCGGTTTCCGTGTCCGTCGACATCGGCGGGCGTGAGATCAAGTTCGAGACCGGGAAGATCGCGAAGCAGGCCGACGGCGCAGTCGTCGTCTCGAGCGGTCAGACGGTCGTGCTCGGCACGGCGCAGGGCCGGACGGAGGCTCGCGAAGGCGCAGACTTCTTCCCGCTCACCGTCGATATCGAGGAGCGGATGTACGCCGCCGGGAAGATCCCGGGCGGCTTCTTCAAGCGCGAAGGCCGCCCCACGGAGCGGGCCATCCTGACCGCGCGCATGACCGACCGGCCCGTGCGGCCGCTGTGGCCGAAGGGCTACCGGAACGAGGTGCAGTGCGTCGGCACCGTCTTCTCGGCGGACATGGTCGTCCCGCACGACATGCTGGCGATCAACGCCGTCTCGGCGGCGCTGACGGTGTCGCCGCTGCCCTTCCTGGGGCCGATCGGCGCCGTCCGCATGGGGCTGATCGACGGCAACCTCGTCATCAACCCGACGCTCGAGGAGACCGCGTCGAGCTCCGAGCTCGACCTGATCGTCGTCGGCACGAAGGACGGTCTGACGATGGTCGAGGCGGGCGCGAACCGCGTCCCCGAGAGCGTCATCCTCGAGGCACTCGAGATCGCCCACCGCGAGATCGTGAAGCTCTGCGACGCGCAGCTCGAGCTCCGCTCGAAGAAGGGCAAGCCGAAGTGGCTCGACGGGTCCGTCACCGAGCGGCTCGAGGGCACCTACGGCCAC
>Ga0308174_10000893_pt1 | contig 13195 bp, 11 predicted proteins | sample PhyPR2_FD_203894 | JGI IMG/M metagenome (GOLD analysis project Ga0308174, IMG submission 203894) | Soil microbial communities from UC Gill Tract Community Farm, Albany, California, United States - DLSLS.P.R2 | ecosystem: Environmental > Terrestrial > Soil > Agricultural land | place: USA...
TGGCGAGCAGGCCGTAGCGGTGGAAGCGCTCGATGTCGTTGCCCTTGAAGGTGCTGCCGTCGCCCCAGATGTCGACGCCGTCCTCCTTCATCGCCGAGACCAGCATCGTCCCGGTGACGGCGCGGCCGAGGGGCGTCGTGTTGAAGTACGTGACGCCGGCGGTCGAGATGTGGAAGGCGCCGCACTGCAGCGCCGCCAGCCCTTCGGCGGCGAGCTGGGCGCGGCAATCGATCAGGCGCGCCTTCTCGGCGCCGTACTGCAGCGCCCGGCGCGGGATGTCGTCGTAGTCGGCTTCGTCGGGCTGGCCGAGGTCGGCGGTGTAAGCGTAGGGAACGGCCCCCTTGCCGCGCATCCAGTGCAGCGCTGCGCTGGTGTCGAGGCCGCCCGAGAAGGCGATGCCGACGCGTTCGCCGACGGGAAGGTGCTGAAGGATCGTGGCCATGGGTCTTCGCATGCTTTGAGGATGCGATCGCTGCAGAAGGGCGCTATTTTCAACCCCAGATGCCGTCCAGGAACTCGCCCCCCGGCCGAGGGTGGCCCAAGGGAGGACCCTGCGGTAAGCTCGCGGTCCCTCGGGGCCCCGGCCGGCCGACCGATCGATGAGCACCCACCCACCTACTCTCAGCAAGCCCTCGGTTCCCTCGTCGGGAACCGATCACGACGCGCTGCCGCCGGGCACCCGGTTCGGCGAGTTCGAGATCCTGCGCGTCCTCGGCGTCGGCGGCTTCGGCATCGTCTACCTGGCCCAGGACCATTCGCTCGAGCGCGAGGTGGCGCTCAAGGAATACATGCCGGCGTCGCTCGCCGCGCGCGGCGCCGGTCCGCAGATCACGGTTCGCTCGAGCTCGTTCGCCGAGACCTATGCGATCGGCCTGCGCTCGTTCATCAACGAGGCGCGCCTGCTCGCCCGCTTCGACCATCCGTCGCTGGTCAAGGTCTACCGCTTCTGGGAGGACAACGCCACCGCCTACATGGTGATGCCGTTCCTGCAGGGCGTGACGCTGCGCGATGCGCGGCGCGGCATGCCGCATGCGCCCGACGAGGCCTGGATCCGCAGCGTGCTCACTCCGATCCTGTCGGCGCTCGAGCTGCTCCACCGCGAAGGCGTCTACCACCGCGACATCGCGCCCGACAACATCCTGCTGCCGCGCGACGGCCCGCCGGTGTTGCTCGATTTCGGCGCAGCCCGGCGCGTCATCAGCGACCGGACCCAGTCGCTCACCGCGATCCTCAAGCCGAGCTACGCGCCGATCGAGCAGTACGCGGAGATGACGCAGCTGCGCCAGGGCCCGTGGACCGACATCTATGCGCTCGGCGCCGTCGTCCACTACCTCCTGTTCGGCGTGCCGCCGGCACCTGCGACGGCTCGCGCCGTCCAGGACGACGGCGATGCGATCGAGAGTCGCATCGTCCCGGGCGTGTCGCCAAGGTTCCTCGAGGCAATGTCGTGGATGCTCGCAATCCGGCCGAACCAGCGCCCGCAGAGCGGCGAGCAGCTGCGCGCCGTGCTCGACGGCCGCGCCGAGATTCCGCCGCGTGGTCGTCCTGGCATGACGGTGCCGGGTGCCCTGGCGCCGGCCGGGCCGCAGATCGAGCAGGTCGCCGACGCGACCCGGATCAACTCCGCCTACCTGCCGACGCACCTGCCGACCGCCCGGGTGACAGCGCCGTCGGACCAGCGGGCGACGACCACGTTCAGCCCGAAGGCGCCGATGCCGACGGCGCGACAGACGCCGATCGACGCGCCGACCCAGCGTCCGCCAGAGTCGATGAAAGCGCCGGGCGCACAACGGCTTGCGCCCGACAACGGGCAGCCCGCATCGGCGTCGACGCAACCGATGGCGACGGCGGCGCAGAAATCGGCGGCAGCATCGCTGCCTGCTGCCAGCGCGGCCGCCGGAGCATCGGGTCCTGCGGCCCGGCCGCCTGCGAAGCCGGCGCCATCGACTGCGACGATGCCGGCGTCAGGGGCGCGAAACGGCCACGACTCGACGCCGGCGCCGCTTGCCGCGCCAGCGACGACCAAAGGCCGCGAAGGGCCGCCTCCCTCGCCATCGGCCCAGCAGCGCGGCGGAGCGCCGTCCCAGCCGGCGGCTCTGCAACGCCGCGAAGGAACGCTTTCACAGCCAGCGGCGCTGCAACAGCGCGAGGGCACGCCTTCGCAGCCAGCGTCGCTGCCACATCGCGACGGGCCGCCGTCGCAGCCGGCGTCGTGGGCGGCGTCGCGGCCGGCGACGCTTTCGGCCGGCAGCGCCGGCCCGAACAGTCGATCGCCCGTCACGCTGCCGCCGCCGTCGCGGCCGGCGTCGCTGGCCGACGCACACGCGCCGGGCACCCGGCCGCGCAGCGGCTCCAGATCCTGGCTGGTCGTCGCCGGCGGCGGCTTGTTCGTGGCCGTCGCTGCCTTCGCGGCCTGGCAATTCTCGGGACACCGCGACGGCGCCGCCGTCGCCGAGGCATCAGCGGCGTCGGCCGCCGCCTCGAGTCCGCTGGTCGCGGCTCCGACGCCGTCGCCTTCCCCCATCATCATCGAGACGCCCGAACCGCCGACCGAAACGGTGGCCAAGGATGCGAGCAAGGCGCCAGTGTCCCTGCCTGTTCCACCGGTCGCCACCGCGGACACCACCGCCCGTGCGTCCACGGGCGAGCGCGCGGCGAGCCCCGACGTCGGCGCCGCAAGCTCCGCGCGCCTGCGCCCGCCGGGCAAGCCGGTGCCGCGCGTCGGAGACGATCCGGCGCTGGCAACGAACAACGGGCTCGCGACGACGCGTCCGCCCGAGACACCGACCGCCGGCACGCCGAGCCCCAGCCCCAACGGCGATCGTCACATCGCGCCGGGCGCGCCGCCGCAGCGCGACTATGCCGCCCCCGTGCAACGCCCAACCGCAAGCGCCGAATCCGGCGCGCAGTCGATCCGCGACGTCTGCAAGGGCTCGTTCTTCGAACGCAACGTCTGCATGGACCAGCGTTGCGAGGAAGCGCGCTTTCGTTCGACGCCGGAGTGCGTCGAAGTCCTCGATCGCAAGCGCAAGCACCTGAGTCAGTGACGCGCTGAGGCGTCGCCGGCGAGTCCAGTCTCCGGGAAGGTGCCGTGGAAAGGGGCGCGGCGCTCGGCTATACCGGTGCTCTTCCTTCTTCTGCGACAGGAGCACCCGTGGCGACGCCGTCCGAATTCGAGGTTCCCCCCGACCGGCCGCATTTCGCGGTCTGGCCGCGGCGGCTTCCCCGCGCAGTGATCGCCCCCGAGACGTCGCTCTGGTTCAACCTCGACGTCGCCGCGGCGCGCTATCCGGACCGCGCGGCGTATCTCTTCTTCGGTTGCGCGCTCACCTACCGGCAGATGCGCGACGACGCCATCGCGCTGGCCGGCTGGCTGCAGAAGGCGGGCGTCGAGGCCGGCGACCGGGTCGCCGTGTTCATGCAGAACTGCCCGCAGTTTCCGGTTGCGCTGTACGCAATCCTGCGCGCCAACGCCGTCGTGGTGCCGGTCAACCCGATGAACCGCGCCGAAGAGTTCAAGCACTACATCAGCGATCCGGGCACCAAGGTCGTGATCTGCAGCGCCGATCTGGCGGCGATCGTCGACGCCGCGAATGCGGCGTTGCCGGAAGGCGAGCGGGTTCGCGCGATCGTGGCGACGCGCTATGTCGACGCGATGCCCGCTGGCGCCATCCCTCAGGCCGACGCGCCGCCGGCAGCGATGGACGCCTGGCTGCGGGCGGACCCACCGCTTCCCGCCGGATGCACGCGCTGGATGGAAGCGCTCGCGCAACGCCTCCAGCCGGGACCGCATGAGGTGAAGGCCGACGACCTGGCGCTCCTGCCCTACACCTCGGGAACGACCGGGCTGCCGAAGGGCTGCATGCACACGCATCGCACGCTGATGCACAACGCCGTCGGCGGCCAATGGAGCTTTGCGGGCGGGCCCGAGCCGGTCGTCCTCGGCGTCGTGCCGATGTTTCACATCACCGGCATGCTGTACAGCGTGCTCGGCTCCGTGTACGCCGGCTGCACCGTCGTGCTCATGCCGCGCTGGGACCGGGAGCTCTGCGGCCGGCTCATCTCGCAGCACCGCATCTCGCACTGGACCTGCATCCCGACGATGGTCATCGACCTCTTCGGCAGCCCCAACTACAAGAGCTTCGACCTGTCGAGCCTGCGCAGCATCAGCGGCGGCGGCGCGGCGATGCCGTTCGCCGTCGCCGAGCGGCTGCAGAACGAGTTCGGCCTGACCTTCGCCGAAGGCTACGGGCTCACGGAGACCGCCGCGCCAAGCCACGCCAATCCGCCCGAACGCGCGAAGCTGCAGTGCCTCGGCATCCCGATCTTCGGCGTCGACTCGCGCGTCGTCGATCCGTTGACCCTCGAGGAGCTGCCGCCCGGCGAGGTCGGCGAGATCATCACGCGCGGCCCGATGGTCTTCACCGGCTACTGGAAGCACCCCGAGGCGACCGCGGCGGCGTTCATCGACTTCGACGGCCGCAAGTTCTTTCGCACCGGCGACCTCGGCCGGATGGACGACGAAGGCTACTTCTTCATCACCGACCGCCTCAAGCGGATGATCAACGCGAGCGGCTTCAAGGTCTGGCCGGCGGAGGTCGAGATGCTGCTCTACAAGCATCCGGCGGTGCAGGAGGCCTGCATCATCGCCGCGCACGACGCCTACCGCGGCGAGACCGTCAAGGCCGTCGTCGTCCTGCGCGCCGAGGCAAAGGGCAAGACCAGCGGCGACGACATCATCGCCTGGGCGCGCGAGAACATGGCCGCCTACAAGGTGCCCAAGATCGTCCAGTTCGTCGACGTCCTGCCCAAGTCCGGCTCGGGCAAGGTCATGTGGCGGCTGCTCCAGGACCAGGAGGCCGCCGGCTGACCGCCGGCGTCATCGGCATTCGATCCAGCAGTCGCCGTCGCGAACGAAGCGCTCGGTCGCCTGGGTCGCGAAGGCTTTGGCGTCTTGCCGCCACGACATCCGTTCGACGGCGATCTCGTCGTCGCGCACGCACAGGACGTTGAACGAGTTTTCCTCACCGCGGCCGCGCGTCGAGGTCGCCGTGCCGGCCTGAACGACGAGCGCCGAGTAGCCGGCGATCTCGTGCCGAGCCGCCGTCGATCCCGCCTCGCTGACGTGGAAGTGGCCCGCCAGCAGCAGGTCGACGCCGCAGCGCGAGAACACTCTCATCGCGTCGCGCGCGCGGCCGACGAGATCGACGTCGCCGGCCTGGTCGGGCAGATCGAACGGGTGGTGGGTGACGACGACCTTCAGCACCCTCTGGCCGAGCGGGTCGAAGCGGCGCTTGATCGCCGCCATCTGCTCCTCGTTGATGCGGCCGTCCTTGAACGTGAGCGCGCGCGCGGTGTTGATGCCGACGATCGCGATCTCGTCGTCGACGAACGTCGGCTCGAGGTCGGCCTCGACGATGCGACGGTACTTGCCGAGCGGGCTGAGAAAGCGCTCCCAGACGCGGTACAGCGGCACGTCGTGATTGCCCGGAACGACGATCTGCGGGCGCGGCAGGCGATCGAGAAAGGCGCGTGCGTCCTCGAACTCGCGCTTGCGGGCGCGCTGCGTGAGGTCGCCCGAGATGACGACGACATCGGGCTTCGCGTCGCGCACGGCCGAGAGCAGCGGCTCGATCAGCTCGGCGTCGACGCGGCCGAAGTGAAGGTCGGAGAGGTGAACGAGGGTTCGCATGGGCGTGCATTCCTCAGCCGGACGCGTCGATCCGCGGCCGCATCACGATCAGGCTGGCCGGACGAACGCGGTAGTGAAGCGGCGGCGTCATGACGGTGACTTCGCCGTCGGTGGCGACGCGCAGTCGCTTCTTCTTGCTTTGCACGACGATGTCGGTGGCGAGGACCGCGTCGAAGTCGCGCGCCTGGCGAAGCCGGCCGGTGAGGGCACGCAGCGCGAGCTGGAGCAGGCGCCAGCGGCCCGGCCGCTGCGCGACGTAGAGGCTCAGCTGTCCGTCGTCGAGTCCCGAGCGCTCGCCGATCGCGAACCCTTCCATGCTGTACTCGTTGTTGCCGATGAAGACGAACGGCGTCCTGCGCAGCACCTCCTTGCCGTCGACGAGCAGCGTCACGCTCAGAAAGGGGTAGCGCCGCAGCGTCGCCACCATCGCGCGCGCGAACGCGAGCCATTTGCCGCGGCCGAAGCGCTTCTGCTGGCGCTCGCGATCGCGAACGATGTCGGGGTACAGGCCGAGTCCGGAGTTGTTGACGAAGACCCGGCCGTTGACCTCGCCGACGTCGACCGGCGCTGCCTGTCCCTCGGCGAGGACGGCCACGGCATCGCCCAGGTCGGCCGGAATGCCGAGGTCCTTGGCGAAGTGGTTCAACGTGCCGAGCGGCAGCACGCCGAAGACGACACCCGTGCCGACCAGCGCCGACGCGACCGTGCTCACGGTGCCGTCGCCGCCGCCGGCGACGATGAGCCGCGGCCGGCGCGCGATGGCGTTGCCGACCGCCGCGGCGATCTCGTCGCCGCCGCGGGCGAGCTCGATCTCGGCATGCAGCCCGGCCGAGCGGAACTGCTCGGCGAGCCGCTCGACGAGCGCCTGGCCATTGCCGCCGCCCGAGCCGGCGTTGACGATGACGGCGATGGGATCCGGGGTCATGGTCTTCAACGAACGATCGCCGCGGCTTCGCCATCGCGCACCGCCTCGCGGCGGCTGAGCGGTGCGCGACCCCAAAACGCGGTCAGTGCGCTCAGGCAGAGCGCCAGCCAGGCGACGCCTTCGGCGAACGCCGCGACGACGTCGCTCAGGTAGTGGACGCCGAGGTACATGCGCGTGAACGCGACGAGCGCGACCGCCGCAGCGCCGGCGACGGTGACGCCGATGCGAACGAGCGGCCGGCGCGTTCGCGTAAAGGCCCAGGCGACGATCAGGCCGTACATCAGCGTGCTGCCGGCGACGTGGCCGCTTGGAAAGCTGTAGCTCGCCAGCGTCAGCAGCGGATCGTCGAGAACGGGGCGGGCGCGGTGGAAGGCGAGCTTCATCAGGACATTGAGGGTGAGCCCGCCGGCGACGCACACGAAGACGGTCGCGAGACGGCGCCACTCATGGCGCCAGGCGAGCGCGACGGCGACGATCGCCGCGTAGCACGAGACCGCGATCGTCGAGTGCAGTTCGGTGACGAGCAGCAGCCAGCGCGTCACCTCGGGAGTGGCATGCGCGCGCAGCCAGCGTGCGACCTCGACATCGAGGACCGTCAGGCGATCGCTCGTCGCGACGTCTTCGGCGATCGCCCCGAACAGCCAGGCGGCGGCGACGAGAAGCAGGGCGCCGACGCCCAGGCGCAGCACCAGCGCGGCCCGCGGCGACGCGGCAACTGGCGGCGACGACACGAGCTGAACGCGCCGAGCTACATGTCGCGCGGCAGCGGCAACACCTGTCCGGCGGCATCGCGCGGCGGCGTCGCCGCGATCACGCCGCAGGCGATGCGGGCGCCCGAGTTGCCGGTCGGCTGCGTCGCATAGTCGTCGGGACTCGCGTGAACGACGAGCGCCTTGCCGGCGAAGTCGCTCGGCCCGCCCGCGAGGCCGCGGACGCGGCTGTCGAGCGTCGCGGTGCCGGCGCTGTCGGCCCTCAGCGCCGGCAGATCGCCGGCGTGGTGCTCGCCGCCCGGCGGCCCGTGCGGCTTGCCACCTGGATTGAGGTGGCCGCCGGCGCTCATCGCGTCGCCGCTCGAGCAGTCGCCTTTCTCGTGAACGTGGAAGCCATGCTCCTGGTTGGCCTTGAGGCCGGTGATGCGACCGCGGATGCGCACGTCGGCGCCGTCGGCGATGAACCAGACGGTTCCCGCCGCGCTGTTGCCGGCGGTGGGCTGCAGCGTCGTCGCCACGTACGACGGCGGCGCGGGCGGCGCGGCGCAGCCGACGCCGAGCAGCGCAACGACGATCGGCAGGGCGGCGGGCTGAAGGTTCATTCGCGGTCTCCGGTCGCGGCGAGCCGACCGATCATATCGAGGCGGCCCGCGCGCAGCGTCGGAGGCCGCCGACGCGGTCAGTAGGTGGCGCGGCCGCCCGAGAGGTCGAACACCGACGCCGTGCTGAACGAGCAGTCTTCCGACGCCAGCCAGGCGACCATCGCCGCCGCTTCGCGGACCTCGAGGAAGCGGCCCATCGGAATCTTCGAGAGCATGAAGTCGATGTGCTGCTGCGTCATCGTCGCAAACATCGCCGTCTTCGCCGCCGCAGGGGCGACGGCGTTGACGAGGATGCCCTTGGTGGCGAGCTCCTTGCCGAGCGACTTGGTGAGCGCGATCAGTCCGGCCTTCGAGGCGCTGTAGTGCGACGCGTTCGGGTTGCCTTCCTTGCCGGCGACCGAAGCGATGTTGACGATCCGTCCGTACTTCTTCTCGATCATGTGCGGCACGACCGCGCGGCAGACCAGGTAGGGGGCGACCAGGTTGACCTCGATGACGCGGCGCCAGACATCCGGCGTCAGCTCCCAGGTGGTGCCGTTGCCGCCGGTGATGCCGGCGTTGTTGACGAGGATGTCGATCTTGCCGGCGGCGCCGATCGTCCGCTTCGCTGCGGCCGCGACGGCGCTCTCGTCGGTGAGGTCGAGCTGCTCGGCGAAGACACGACCGGCGTTGCCGAGGGCGCCCTTCGCCTCGGCGAGCTTGGCGGCGTCGGCATCCCACAACGAAACGGAGGCACCGGAGGCGAGCATGCGCTCGGCGATCGCGTAGCCGATGCCCTGCGCGCCGCCGGTGACGACGGCGACGCGGCCTGCGAGGTCGATCTTGTTCATGAACGTTCCTTGGCGAGTCCCTTGAGCGATTGCGCCGCGTCGGGGCCGGCGCGGCAATCGGCGATGTACTGACGGATGATGTCGGCGAAGCTCTTGTCGGGGCGCAGGCCGAGGCGCGCCGCGCGCGCGGCGGTCGCACCCTTGGGCCAGTTGGCGACGATGTTGGCGATCGTCTCGTCGCGGACGAAGCGCACCCGCTGGCGCACTTCCGGACCGGCGACTTCCTCGAGCGCGGCCAGCATCTCGGCGACGGTCACGTTGACCGCCGGCAGGTTGAGCCCGAGCCGGCCGCCGAGCTGCTCGACGCTCGCCTCGTAGACGGCGATCAGGCCCTCCACGGTTCGCGCCACCGACGTCACCGCGTGCGAGACCTCGGGCGAGACCGGGCAGATCGCCTCGACGCCGGCGAGCGGCTCGCGCACGATGCCCGAGAAGAACGACGATGCGGCGCCGTTCGGTCGGCCCGGCCGCACTGTCACCGTCATCAGGCGCGCGGAGCGGCCGTCGATGTAGCCCTTCCGCGAGTAGTCGGCGACCAGGTGCTCGCAGATCAGCTTGTGGGTACCGTACGAGGTCTTCGGCGTCGCCAGCGTGTCGTCGCCGACGAGCGGCGGGAGCGGCACCGACGGGTCCGGGCCGAACACTGCCAGCGAGCTCGAGAAGACGAACTTCGCCGGCGCCTTGCCGCGGCCGGTCGCGGCGCGCAGGGCGTCGAGCAGGGCGCGCGTGGTGTCGATGTTCGAGCGCAGGCCGAGATCGAAGTCGGCCTCGCACTCGCCCGACACCGCCGAGGCGAGATGGAAGACGCCGTCGAAGCCTTCCTTGCCGAGCGCATCGCATTGGGTGGCGAGCGCGCCGACGCGCGATTCGACGCGCTGGTCGCGGGTCAGCTCGGGCCGAGGCGCGACCTGGTCGGCGAGGACGAGGCGGTCGATCGCCTTGCCGTCGATTTCGCCGCGCGCAAGCAGCGCGGACGCGAGGCGCGAGCCGACGAAGCCGCCCCCGCCGGTGATCAGGATCTTCATCGTCGCGTGCTCCTCTTGCTCGGGGTGAATGGTTCTGCGGTGCGCATGCGGCGGTCGCCGCCGCGCATGTGCTGGACGGCGCGGCGGCGCGCGAGCGCCGCGTCGCCGGCGGCGATCGCATCGACGATCGCCGCATGCTCGATGCGGACGGCCTCGACGAAGTCGGCGCGGCTGGCGTCGTTGCGCCGGGTGACGCGCATCGCTTCCTTCGTGTACTGCTCGAGGAATTCGAGCAGGCGCCCGAAGTGCGGGTTGCCGGCGGCCTCGGCGAGCAGGCGGTGGAAGGTGAGGTCTTCCTCGACGCCGTCGCGGCCGTCGGCGGCGCTGCGATCGATCGCGCGCAAGGCCTTGCGCAAGGCGGCGACCTGGGCCCGGCTGGCGCGCTCGGCGGCGAGCGCCGCCGTCTCGGCCTCGAGCGCGCGCCTCACCTCGCGCACGCGCAGGACGTCGTCGATCGAATCGATCAGCGCGAGGTCGAGGGTGAACGCCTCGCCCGACGGCGCCGAGGTGACGTAGACGCCCGAGCCCTGGCGCGAGCGGACCAGGCCGCGCGAGCGCAACTGGTGCACCGCCTCGCGGACGACGGTCCTGGAGACGCCGTGCGCCTCGGCGAGCCGCTGCTCGGTGGGCAGGCGGTCGCCGGGGCGCAGGGCGCCGGCATCGATCTGGCCGCCCAGGCGCGCCGCCAGCCGGTCGGAGAGGCGCTCGGCGACGAGCGGCAGCGTTTCCGACGCGGAGGCAGCGCTGGCGCGATTCAACATGGTGGTCAGGTCATCATACGAATCGGTTCCCTGCCGCTTCTACCGGTTTGCCCTCATGGCGGTGCCGGCGGGCGTTGCCGATACTTCGCCGGCGCGGGTTTCTGCCGCGCTCACATCCCCATGGCGAGCGTCACGATCCAGTCGGTCAAGAAGAACTTCGGCGAGACCGCCGTCCTGCACGGCGTCGACATCGACATCGCCGACGGCTCGTTCACGGTGCTGGTCGGCCCCTCGGGCTGCGGCAAGTCGACGCTGCTGCGCATGATCGCCGGGCTCGAGGAGATCAGCTCGGGCGAGATCCGCATCGGCGAGCGCCGCGTCAACGACGTGCCGCCGAAAGAGCGCGACATCGCGATGGTCTTCCAGAACTACGCGCTCTATCCGCACATGACGGTGCGCCAGAACCTCGCCTTCTCGCTCATGCTGGCCAAGAAGGACAAGGCGACGATCGAGCAGAAGGTCGGCCGCGCCGCCGAGATCCTGGCGCTCTCGGCGCTGATGGACCGCTATCCGCGCCAGCTTTCGGGCGGCCAGCGCCAGCGCGTCGCGATGGGGCGCGCGATCGTCCGCGATCCGCAGGTCTTCCTCTACGACGAGCCGCTCTCCAACCTCGACGCCAAGCTGCGCGTGGCGATGCGGAGCGAGCTGAAGGAACTGCACCAGCGGCTGAAGACGACGTCGGTCTACGTGACGCACGACCAGATCGAGGCCATGACGATGGGCGATCGCATCGTCGTCATGAGGGACGGCCGCATCGAGCAGGTCGGCTCGCCGCTCGACCTCTACGACCATCCGGTCAACGTCTTCGTCGCCGGCTTCATCGGCTCGCCGGCGATGAACTTCGTTCCGGCGACGCTGCGCCGCCAGGGCGGCGCGGCAAGTCTCGTCCTCGACGACGGCACGACGCTGGCAGCGCCACGCAGCGCCGGCGGCAGCGATGGCCAGCCGGTCGTCCTCGGCACGCGTCCCGAGCACCTCCGCCTGGCGAGCGAAGGCGGGATCGCCTCGCGCGTCGTCGTCATGGAGCCGACCGGCGCCGACACCTTCGTCGCCTGCCGCCACGGCAGCACCGACCTGGCCGCGGTCTTTCGCGAGCGTCACGATTTCACGCCGGGCAGCATGATCCACCTCATGCCCGACCTCGACCGGGCGCACCTCTTCGACGCCGGCAACGGCGCGCGCCTCGCCGCCTGAGGATCGCGACGCAGCGGCGACGCAAGCTCTCACTCGATTTCGACAACGACCCACGCAGACAGGAGACCCCTCGATGAGCGATACCTCTTTCAACCGCCGCAAGTTCCTCGAAAGCTCGGCGGGTGCCGCCGCCGTCGCCGGCGTGGGCACCGGCTCGGCGCTGTTCGCGCCGCTCGCGAGCGCGCAGAACGTCACCTTCAAGCCGGAGAAGGACGCCAAGCTGCGCGTTCTGCGCTGGAGCCGGTTCGTCCAGGGCGACATCGACGCCTACATGGCCAACGTCAAGAAGTTCACCGAGAAGACGGGCGTCGAAGTTCGCGTCGACAACGAGGGCTGGGAGGACGTGCGCCCGAAGGCGGCGGTGGCGGCCAACACCGGCGCCGGTCCGGACATCATCCTGTCGACCAACGACGACGCCAACCTCTATCCGGACAAGCTGCTCGACGTCACCGACCTCGCCGAATACCTCGGCAAGAAGTACGGCGGATGGTATCCCGCGTGCCAGGCCTACCTCAGGCCGGATGGCAAGAAGTGGATCGGCATCGCGCTCGGCTCCGCCGGCTCGATGATGGTCTACCGGGAAAGCATGCTGAAGGCGGCCGGCTTCGACGCCTTCCCGACGACGACCGACGACTTCCTCAAGATGGCGAAGGCCGTCGCAGGGAAGGGCACGCCGGGTGGCATGGCGCTCGGCAACGCCACGGGGGACGGCCTGTGGTGCAACTGGCTCATCTGGGCGTTCGGCGGCAAGCTCGTCGACACCAACAACAAGGTCGTGATCGACAGCCCGGAGACGCTGAAGGCGCTCGAGTACGGCAAGGAGCTCTACGCGACGTTCATTCCCGGCACGCTGTCGTGGCTCGATCCGAACAACAACAAGGCGTTCCTCGACGGCCAGATCTCGTACACCAACAACGGCATCTCGATCTACTACGCTGCGAAGAACTCGCAGGATCCGAAAGTCAAGGAGATGGCGAGCGACATCCAGCACTCGCAATACCCCGTGGGTCCGGCCGGCCGCGCCGAGTCGCACCTGTTCTTCAACCAGATGATCATGAAGTACACGAAGTACCCGCAGGCCGCCAAGGCGTTCCTGCAATTCATGATGGAGCAGGACCAGTTCGCGCCGTGGTTGACTGCCGCCGGTGGCTACATCGCGCCGCCGCTCGACGCCTACGCAAAGATCCCGGTCTGGACGGCCGACCCGAAGAACACGCCGTACCGCGACGCGGTCAAGAACATGCGGCCGACCGGCTACGCCGGCAAGCTGGGCTACGCATCAGCAGGCGCGGCGGCGGACTTCATCGTCGTCAACATGGTCGCCGAGGCGGTCAGCGGCTCGAAGTCGCCGAAGGAAGCGATGGAGCGTGCCCAGAAGCGGGCCGAGCGCTACTACAAGGTCTGACGACACCCGGCGGGTTCCCAACGCGGCTTCGGCTCGCACGCGCGAGCCGAA
>Ga0308174_10000894_pt1 | contig 13189 bp, 12 predicted proteins | sample PhyPR2_FD_203894 | JGI IMG/M metagenome (GOLD analysis project Ga0308174, IMG submission 203894) | Soil microbial communities from UC Gill Tract Community Farm, Albany, California, United States - DLSLS.P.R2 | ecosystem: Environmental > Terrestrial > Soil > Agricultural land | place: USA...
GCCGAAGGCATCGACCTCGTGCTCGGCGTCGGCGAGCTCGCCCGGCACTACCGGCCAAACGAGTGGGCGCCGACGGCCGCCGAGGCGCGCGAGCTCGCCCTCGGCCTGGTTCGTCCCGGCGACGCAATCCTCGTCAAGGGCTCACGCTCGGTCGGGCTCGAGGTCGTCGCCGACGCGCTGCTGGAGCCGCAGGCGTGATCCGCGTCCTCATCGCCGCCGCGGTTGCGCTTGCCATCTCGCTGGCGATCGGGCCGAGGTTCATCGAATTCCTCCGGCGTAACGAGTTCGGCCAGCACATCCGGGAGGAGGGCCCGCAGCACCACTTCCACAAGCAGGGGACGCCGACGATGGGCGGCCTCCTGATCCTGTTCGCGGCGACAATCGCCTTCCTGCCTGTCAGCCACTACCGGCTGCAAGCGTTGACGGTCATCTTCACGACACTCGCGTGCGGGGCGATCGGCTTCCTCGACGACTTCATCAAGCTGACGCACAAACGGTCGCTCGGGCTATCCGGGCGGTGGAAGCTCGTGCTGCTCGCAGGCGTGACTGTGGTGGTCGGGATCGTCGCGCACCACCTGCACCTGAGCACCAACGTCTACATCCCGGTGATCGACGTCACCGTGCCGCTGTCGTACGGCTGGTACGTGTTCCTCTTCTTCGTGATCGCCGGGGCCGCGAACGGCACGAACCTCGCCGACGGCGTCGACGGCCTCCTCGCCGGGACGGGGATCATCGCCCTCTTCACCTTCATGGCGATGAACGTCGTCTCGTACGTCCGCTCGGGCCCGGCTGGGCACCGCAACCTGACGAAGCTCGACCTCGCGATCGTCGGTGCGGCGCTGATCGGCGCGGCGGTCGGCTTCCTGTGGTTCAACGCGTTCCCCGCCGAGGTGATCATGGGCGACACCGGCTCGATGGCATTCGGCGGCGCGCTTGCTGCCTTCGCGATCATGATGAAGGTCGAGGTTCTCCTCATCTTCATCGGCGGCATCTTCGTGATCGAGGCGCTCTCGGTGATGATCCAGGTGTTCTCGTTCAAGCGCTTCGGGCGACGCGTGTTCCTGATGGCGCCGATCCACCACCACTTCGAGATGAAGGCGTGGTCCGAGACGAAGATCACGGTGCGCTTCTGGATCATCGGCGGCCTGCTCTGCGCGGTCGGGTTCGCGCTCTTCTACCGTTACTACTTCGGTCAGATCGCACGGTGAGCGCCGGGGAAGTGGAGGTGGCCCTGCTCGACGCCGCGCGCCTCGGGCCGGACGATGACGTGCTCGTGCTCGGCGGCCCGCTGCTTGCGTTGGGAGCACACGAGCGCGTGGGCGACGGTTGGGTCTACGTCGTCCGGTCGCAGGTGGACGAGCTCGAGGAGTTGCTCGGCGAGGCGCATGCTGTAGGCGCGAGCGGGGTGGCGTACCTCGTGGGCGAGGCGCCGGTGCTGCCGCTTCCGGACGGTGCCGTGGCGGCGGCCGTCGGGAGGATCGCAACGGAACACGGGGCGCTCGAGGCGGCGGCGGAGGAGCTGGCGCGGGTGTTGTCGTCCGGCGGACGAGCATCGTTCGCCGAGCCCGGCGCGGCGGGGGGCGAAGAGTTGGCACGCGCCCTCGTTGCGGCCGGGTTCGAGCAGGTGGAGGTCGCGCAGGTGGTCGATGAGACCGTCGTGAGCGGCCGCCTCGGCTGAGGATGCGGGAGCCGGACGACGAACCCGTATCCCATTCTCCAGAAAGTCGACAAGGTTCCGTTGCGCCCGGGCGCGTACGCTGACCCCAGGGGACCCGCGCCCCCCATTGGGGGGGGACGTGCGCCGTGACCGGGGCACGTCCCGAAGAGCCGTCTCCCACTGAGGCATGGCTGCCGCGCCGGGCGCTCGTCGTCGGGCTCGCCCGATCCGGCCTCGCGGCGGCGACTGCGCTCGCCCAGCGCGGTGTTCAGGTCGTCGCGGCGGACCGCTCTCCCGACGTCGATGTCGGCAGGCTCGGCGGCCTCGGCGTCGAACTCCGACTCGGAACGGAGGAGGAGGCGTTGCTCGAGGGAGTTGAACTGGTCGTGAAGAGCCCCGGCGTGCCGGCCGAGTCGGCGCTCGTCGCCGGCGCGCGCTCGCGCGGCATCCCGGTCTGGAGCGAGGTCGAGCTCGGCTACCGGCTGCTGCCCGCCGGCGCACGCCTCATCGGTGTCACCGGCACGAACGGGAAGACGACGACGACCGAGCTGCTCGGCGCGATCCTCCGCTCCGCAGGCCGGCCCGTCGAGCTTGCCGGCAACGTCGGGCGGGCGCTCACCGACGCCGCGCTCACCACGGCGGAAGGCTCGTGGATCGTGTGCGAGCTCTCGAGCTTCCAGCTCGAGGACGTCCACACGCTCGCCTGTGACGTTGCCGTCCTCCTCAACCTCGAGCCCGACCACCTCGACCGGCACGGCACCTTCGACGCGTACCGCGACGCGAAGCTCCGCATCTTCGAGCGAGCCCGCGCGAAGGTCGTCCCACGCGGCTTCGGAATCGACGGGATCGAGTTCTCCGCCGACGACCAGCTGCCGGCGGAGCCCCTCATTCCCGGCCGCCACAACCGGGAGAACGCCGCCGCCGCGACGGCAGCCGCGCGCGTCGCCGGTGTACCGGACGACGCGATCGCGGAGGCGCTCCGCATGTTCCCGGGCGTCCCGCACCGGCTGGAGCTGGTGCGCGAGCTCCGCGGCGTCCGCTGGGTCAACGATTCGAAGGCGACGAACACCGCCGCAGCTCGCCGCGGGGCCGCAGCGTACGACGCGCCGCTCCGGCTCATTCTCGGTGGCTCGCTCAAGGGCGAGGACTTCAACCCCTTCGTCCGGGACCTGCCGGCGAGTGTTCGCTCCATCTACCTGGTCGGAGCCGCGAGCGACGAGCTCGCGGACGCGCTCGACGCCGCAGGGCGTCAGTACGCACGGGCCGGCGACCTTGCGACAGCCGTCTCCCGCGCCGCCGCCGACGCCGAGCCCGGCGACGTCGTCCTCCTCTCGCCGGCCTGTGCGAGCTACGACCAGTTCGCGAACTTCGAGGAGCGCGGCGACACGTTCCGGCGCCTGGTGGACGAGTTGTCGTGAAATCGAAGCGATTCCAGTTCGAGTGGAACCTGCTCGTGCTCGTCACGGCTGCCCTCGTCCTCTTCGGGCTCGTCATGGTGTACAGCGCGACTTCCGGATCCGCCGCGCTCGGGAACGCCAACCCGCTCGGCTTCGTCGAGAAGCAGGCGATCTACGCCGCTATGGGCGTCGCGCTGCTCGTCGTCGTCTCGCGTCTCCCACTGGAGCGGATCCGCCAGCTCGCACCGAGCCTCGTCGTGACGGCGCTCGTCCTCTGCCTCGGTGTGCTTGCAGTGGGCGCCCGCATCAACGGCGCGCGCCGCTGGATCGACGTCGGCCCGGTCGTCTTCCAGCCGTCGGAGCTCGCGAAGCTCGCGCTCGTCGTCTGGACCGCTGCCTACCTCTCACGACACCAGCCGCCCCGCACGCTGCAGGAGCTCGCGAGGCCGCTTGGGCTGCTCGTCCTCTCCTTTGCGGCGCTCGTGCTGGTCGAGCCGGATCTCGGCACGGCGCTCACGCTTCTCCTCGTCGTCGGCGCTGTCCTGCTCGTCTCGGGCACGCGGATGAGCCTGCTCGCGTCCGCGTACGGGATCGTGTTCGCGCTCGCAGCGATCGCGGCGTGGTCGTCGCCCTACCGGCGCGACCGGCTCCTCACGTTCCTGGATCCGTGGAAGGACCCCACCGGCGCGGGCCTCCAGAACGTGCAGGCGCTGATCAGCTTCGGCTCGGGCGGGGTCTTCGGGCGCGGCATCGGCTCGGGCCTGGCGTCGCTCTACTACCTGCCCGAGGCGCACACGGACATGATGTTCGCCGTCGTCGGCGAGCAGCTCGGCCTCGTCGGCGTGACGCTCGTGCTGATGGCCTTCTGCGCCTTCGGCTACGCGGGGATCCGGCTGGCGATCGCGTGCCGCGACCCGTTCGCAAAGCGGCTCGCGGCGGGGATCACGGCGCTCGTCTGCGGTCAGGCGGCGATCAACATGGCCGCCGCCGTCGGCATCGCGCCGCTGACCGGGATCCCGCTTCCGTTCGTCTCGTACGGTGGCTCCAGCCTTGTCGTGATGCTCGTCGGGGTCGGCGTCCTCCTTAACATCGCCCGTAATGGCGGACGAGCGGCAGCTGCGGTTCCTGATCGCGGCCGGCGGGACGGTCGGACACGTCGCGCCGGCACTCGCCGTCGCGGAAGCCCTGCGACGGCGGGGAGGACTCGTGACGTTCGCCGGGTCGCCGGATCGCGTCGAGGCGCGGCTCGTTCCTGAGCAGGGCTACGAGTTCGACGCCTTCTCCGTCTCCGGGCTGCCGCGCCGTGCCCACCCGCAGCTTCTGCGCGCGGTGGGCAGGGCGCTCGCCGCGCCGGTCGCCTGCCGCTCGATCCTCCGCCGGCGGAAGCCGGACGCGGTGCTCGGAGCGGGCAGCTTCGTCGCGGGGCCGATGGTCCTGGCCGCTCGGCTCGAGCGGATTCCGTGCGCACTGACCGAGGCGGACGCGCATCTCGGTCTCGCGAACCGTCTCGCCGCGCCGCTCGCCGACCGAGTCTTCCTCGCGCTGCCGGTCGGGCGGGAAGGCGGGAAGTACCACGCGGTCGGGCGGCCGATCCCGGCGGCCTCGCAGCCGGTCGAGCGCGCGGAGGCACGCAGCCGGCTCGGGCTCGCGGCGGACGCGCGCGTCGTCCTCGTCTTCGGAGGCTCGCTGGGGGCGCGACTGCTCAACGACCTCGCGCTCGACGCCTGGGCGGAGGACGGGCCGGCCGTGATCCACCTCTGCGGCGAGCGCGACTATCCCGAGCTGCAGGGACGCACCTCGCGCCCCGACTACGTCCTGCAGCCGTTCATCGACGAGATCGGCGTGGCGTACGGCGCCGCCGACGTCGTCCTCGCCCGGGCGGGCGGATCGGTCTGGGAGCTCGCCGCGGCGGGCCTGCCCGCTGTGCTCGTGCCCGGCGCGTTCGCGACGGGCCAGCACCAGGAGAAGAATGCGCGCTGGTTCGCCGACGCCGGCGGCGCGGTGGTCGTCCCCGAGGCGGAGGCGGCGCGTGCGCCTCGGGTGGTGGAGGAGCTGCTGGGCGACCCGGGCCGCCTCGCCGCGATGGCCGCGGCGATGCGCGGGGTGGCGAAGCCGGATGCAGCGGAAGAGATCGCGGATGAGCTCGTCTCCCTCGCAGCCGCTCGCCGGTAGGCGAATCTGGCTCGCCGGGATCGGCGGCGCCGGGATGAGCGGATACGCGCTGCTCGCGCACGCCTGGGGAGCCGAGGTCGCGGGCTGGGACCGCGCCGACACGCCGTACCTGCGCCACCTCGAAGGCATCGCCGTCAAAATCTCTCCCGACCCGCCGCAGCCACCGTCCGGCTGGGAAGTGTTCGTTTCGACGGCGTTCGCGGGTCGGGTAGAGGGACGTCCCCGCGCCGACCTTCTCGCCGAGCTCGTGGCACAGCGGCGCACGATCGTCGTCGCCGGCGCACACGGCAAGACGACGACGAGCGCGATGATCGCCTTCTGCCTCGACCGGCTGGGACTCGAGCCGGCGTTCCTCATCGGCGGGGACGTGCCGCAACTCGGCGGCAACGCCCGGGCGGGCTCCGGCTGGCTCGTCGTCGAGGGCGACGAGTCGGATCGCTCCGTCGCCGTCCTCCGTCCGGAGATCGCTGTGCTCCTCAACGTGGACCTCGACCACCACACGACCTTCGGCTCCAGAGCCGAGGTCGAGGCGTTCTTCGAGGACTGGCTGCGCGAGGTGCCACAAGTCGTGCGCGCAGAGGAGCTCGACCCGGTCGGGCTCGACCTCGCCGTGCCCGGCGAGCACAACCGGAGCAACGCGGCCGCAGCGCTGGCGGCCCTCGAGCTCGCGGGCGTCCCGCGCGCAGACGCGGAAGGGGCGATCGTCGAGTTCCGCGGAGCGGGCCGCCGTTTGGAGCCGAAGGGCGAGGCCGGCGGCGTTTTCGTGCTCGACAGTTACGCGCACCATCCCGCGGAGCTCGCCGCCGACCTCGCGGCTGTCCGAAAAGGAGGACGGGTTCTTGCACTCTTCCAGCCGCACCTCTACTCGCGGACGCAGTACCTCGTGCACGGCTTCGCCGATGCGTTGGCCGGCGCGGATGCGGTCTGCGTGACGGAGATCTATCCCGCCCGCGAGGAGCCGGTGCCCGGTGTGACGGGCCGGCTGATCGTCGACGAGCTCGCGCGGGTTCGGCCGGGCATGCGCATCGGCTGGGCGCCGTCGCTCGACGACGCCGCGTCGCTCGTGGCCGGCTGGGCGCGGCCGGGCGACACCGTCCTTACGCTCGGCGCCGGCGACGTCGACCACGCCGCGCCGCTGATCATCGAGGCGCTCGCATGAAGATCGAGGAGGGCGTCGAGCTCGCGCGGCTCACGACCCTGGGCACGGGCGGTCCGGCGCGCGCCTTCGCGCGGCCCGAGTCCACCGCGGAGGTGGAGGAGCTTCTCGCCTGGGCGCAGCAGCGCTCGCTCCGGGTCGCGGCCGTCGGTCTCGGCTCGAACCTGCTCGCGGCCGACGACGGCGTCGACGCGCTCGTGCTCAAGCTCGGCGGCGAGCTGGCGGCGGTCGAGGTCGACGGAGACGTGCTGAGGGTGGGGGGCGGAGCGTCGAACGCGGTCGCACTGCACCGCGCCCGCGCCGCCGGGCTCGGCGGCTTCGAGTTCGCGTGCGCGATCCCCGGCACGATCGGTGGTGGGGTCTGGATGAACGCCGGCGCGTACGGCGGCGACTTCGCCGGCGTGCTGCAGCGAGCGCTCGTCGCGACCGCCGACGGCAGCGGCTGGCTGACTCCCGCCGAACTCGGGCTGAGCTACCGGCACTCGGAGCTTCGGCGCGGGCAGGTGGTGCTGCGCGCCGAGCTGCGGTTGCGGCCCCGGCCTCCCGAGCAGATCAAGGCCGAGGTACGCGAGTTGAATATGCGCAGGAAGGAGGCGCAGCCCACGAACCGGCGCACGTTCGGCAGCGTCTTCAAGAATCCGGAGCACGAGCTGAGCGCGGGCCGGATGCTCGAGGCGTGCGGGCTCAAGGGCCACCGCATAGGCGGAGCCCAGATCTCGCCGAAGCACGCGAACTTCGTCGAGAACGCCGACGCTGCCACGACCGCGGACGCGCTCGCGCTCATGGCCGAGGCGCGCCGTCGCGCGAACGAGCAGTTCGGCGTCGATCTCCAGCACGAGGTCGAGTTTCTCGGCGAGCTCGAGCTACCCGAGTTGTAGGAAGGTCCGGACCCGCGCCGAAAACCGGAGGATGCCTGGCAGGGCCCGTCTCGCCCGGTCCATCGCGCGCGTGGAGGCTCTCCCGCTGCAATGGCGACCCAGCCTCCCCGAGGTGCACCTGCGGGCGTGGCTCCTCCATGTTGCACCGACGCGGCGGTCGCTCACGATCGGCTTCGGCGTGCTGGCCGTCGCCCTCGGCGGGTACCTGATTGCACGCGAGTCGTCGCTCTTTGCGATCGACCGGATCGAGGTCAAGGGCGGCTCTCCGCAGATCGCCGGTCAGGTCCGGCAGGCGCTGGCGTCGGTCGCCGGAAGACCCCTCGTCGGGCTCGACGGCTCAACCGTGCTGCGGACGGTGGACGCGCTCCCGACGGTCGTGAGCGCGAGCTACGACCGGGCCTTTCCACACACGTTGCGCATCACTGTCGTGCCGGAGCGCCCCGCGGCTGTCCTGCGCCGCGGCCCTGACAGCTGGCTCGTGTCGATGCGCGGGCGCGCGATGGAGCGCCTCACGGACTCGGCCCTTCCGAGGCTTCCGCGAATCTGGATCTCGACGCGGACTGCGGTGCGGACGGGTGCCGAGCTGACCGCCGCGGGCGCTGCCACGGCTGCGCGCGCCGTTGGCCTCGCGGGCGCGTTCGCCGCCCGCGTCGCGTCGGCGTCATACACGGGCGAAGAGATCGTCTTTCATGTTCGCTCGGGGCCCGAGGTCCTGCTCGGGGACGGGGGCGACATCAAGTTGAAGGTCGCGGTGGCCGGCCGGGTGCTCGCAGTACTGCCGTCGGGCTCGACGTTCGTCGACGTCAGCAACCCGGGGCGCCCCGTGTCGGGCATCGGATCGCCGCCGTCATTTGTACCAGCAACCTCTACTAGAGGTTGAGACTAAGGAGCTCGACCTTCGGTTGACACCGAGGCTCCGTGCACGTACGCTCCGGCGCGTTGTTGCTGAAGTCAGCCCCAATCCTCTACTGAAGGTTCAGGTTCGAAGCTCATGAGCACGAAGGACGTGGCCGGGAACTACCTCGCAGTGATCAAGGTCGTCGGCGTCGGCGGCGGCGGCACGAACGCCGTCAACCGGATGGTGGACGCCGGCCTCTCGGGCGTCGAGTTCATCGCGGTCAACACGGACGCCCAGGCACTGATGGCCTGCGACGCCGACGTCAAGATCCACATCGGCTCGGCCGCAACCCGCGGCCTCGGTGCCGGCGCGGACCCCGCGGTCGGCCTGGCCGCGGCGCAGGAGAGCCGCGACGAGCTCAAGGAGGCGCTCAAGGGCGCGGACATGATCTTCATCACGGCCGGCGAGGGCGGGGGGACCGGCACGGGCGGCGCGCCGGTCGTCGCCGAACTCGGCCGCGAGCTCGGCGCGCTCACGGTCGGGGTCGTCACGAAGCCGTTCGGCTTCGAGGGCCGGAAGCGCTCGCAGCAGGCTGAACAGGGAATCGAGAGCCTGCGCGACAGGCTGGAGACGCTGATCGTGATCGAGAACGACCGTCTGCTGCAGGTTGTCGAGAAGCAGACCTCGGTCGTAGACGCCTTCCGCCAGGCCGACGACGTCCTCCGCCAGGGAGTCCAGGGCATCACCGACCTGATCACCGTCCCCGGCCTCGTCAACCTCGACTTCGCCGACGTGCGCACGATCATGCGCGAGGCGGGATCGGCGCTGATGGGGATCGGCTCGGCGAGTGGAGACAACCGCGCGGCGGAAGCCGCCCGCGCGGCTGTGTCGTCGCCACTGCTCGAGTCGTCCATCGAGGGTGCGACCGGGATCCTGCTCAACATCACGGGCGGCCCCGACATCGGCCTGTTCGAGGTCAACGAAGCGGCCGAGGTCGTGACGAGCGCGGCCGACGTGAACGCCAACGTCATCTTCGGTGCCGTGATCGACGACACCATCGGCGAAGAGGTCCGCGTCACCGTCATTGCCACCGGCTTCGGCGCCGGACGGCGTCGCCGCCGGACGGGCGCTGAGGCGCAGGCCCCGGTTCCCTCGGAGAGAGCCGAGCAGGCCGAGAACGGGCTCGACGTGCCGTCCTTCCTGCGCGGCGAGTAGCGGTCCCGAAGCGGCGTCTCGAAAGTTTCGCTCGGACAGGTTTCGCCGTGTCGAAACGGGGCACACGATGCGTGCCCTCAACAGGGTTGACCGTATTCGAGTCAACCTCACGACCCGGTCCGCCGCCCCGGCCCGTTTTTCGGAACGAGCCGGGGCGGCCCCGTTCTGGGGAAGTTTTTCACCGAGCCGGGACAGTTGGCCAGCCTCTAGGATCGAGTGCCGATGTCCGCGACGCTCCTGCACACGCCGCTCCACCGACGCCACGTCGAGCTCGGGGCGCGCATGGTGCCGTTCGCGGGCTGGGAGATGCCGGTGCAATACGAGGGCGTGATTCCCGAGCACCGGGCGGTGCGCACGGACGCCGGCGTCTTCGACGTGTCCCACATGGGCGAGCTCGAGGTGGAGGGGCCGCGGGCCCGCCACCTATTGCAGGGTGCGCTTTCCAACGACCTCGACAGGCTCGAGCCTGGGCAGGCGCAGTACACCTTGCTCACGAACGAGAGCGGAGGGATCATCGACGACCTGATCGTCTACCGGGTCGGCGATTGCTCCTACCTCCTCGTCGTCAACGCCTCGAACCGCGCGAACGCGTACGCGTGGCTGAAAGAGCGCGAGCTGCCCGGCTCGGACGTTCGCGACGTCTCCGACGACTGTGCGCTGCTCGCCGTCCAGGGGCCGAGGGCGATCGAGCGGCTCGGGCTGCCGCCGGCCAACGCGTTCACCTTCGCCGAGAGCTCCGTCGACGGCGTCGAGGTGATGGTGAACCGCACCGGCTACACGGGGGAGGACGGCTGCGAGCTGCTCTGCATGAGCGAGGACGCCGTCAGGCTCTGGGACGCGGTGCTCGAGCGCGGCGCTGTCCCGTGCGGGCTCGGCGCCCGCGACACGCTGCGCCTCGAGGTCTGCTATCCGCTGCACGGCAACGACATCGGGCCGGACACCGACGCGATCTCCGCCGGCCTCGGGTGGGCGTGCGCGCTCGATAAGGAGTTCGAGGGTGTCGACGTTCTCCGCCGCGTCAAGGCCGACGGCCCCAACCGCAGGCTCGTCGCCTTCGTGATGGAGGAGAAGGCGATTCCCCGGCAGGGCATGCCGATCGAGGGCGGCGGCGAGGTCACGTCCGGCTCCCACTCGCCGATGCTCGAGCTCGGGATCGGGCTGGGGTACGTTCCGGCTGCGCAGGCACAGCCCGAGACGGAGCTGACTATCGACGTCCGCGGACGCCCGCGCCGGGCGCGCGTCGTCAAGAAGCCGATCTACAAGAGGGAGGATTAGTGGCAGCCGCCGAGAGCTATCCCGACGACCTGAAGTACCACGAGGAGCATGACTGGGCTCGCGTCGAAGGCGACGAGGCCGTGCTCGGGATCACCTGGTTCGCAGCCGACGCGCTCGGCGAGCTCGTCCACTTCGAGCCGCCCGAGGTGGGCGCGACCGTGACCAAGGATCAGTCCTACGGCGAGGTCGAGTCGGTGAAGGCTGTCTCCGACGTGATCGCACCGCTCTCGGGAGAGGTTCTCGAGGTGAACGAGCAGGTGGTCGGGGCGCCGGAGACGGTGAACGAGGACCCGTACGGCAACGGCTGGCTGCTTCGCATCCGCCTCGCGGATCCCGGCGAGACCGACGCGCTGCTCGACGCCGGCGCCTACCGGGAACTGCTGGCGAGCCAGTGACGCATCCGTTCCTTGCGCTCACCGATTCCGACCGGGAGGAGATGCTCGGGACGATCGGTGTAGGCTCGGTCGAGGAGCTCTTCCGCGACCTGCCCGAGGCCGTCCGCTTCGGACGGGAGCTCGAGCTCGAGCGCGCGCTGTCGGAACAGGAGGTCTTTGACCACGTCGCCGCCCTTGCGGCGCGGAACGCCGACGCGAGCCGCGAGCTGTCCTTCCTCGGCGCCGGCATGTACGACCACTACGTGCCCGCGGTGGTCGACGCGGTTCTGCAGCGTGGCGAGCTCCTGACCGCGTACACGCCGTACCAGCCCGAGATAAGCCAGGGCGTCCTTCAGGCGATCTTCGAGTACCAGACGGCCGTCTGCGAGCTGACGGGCATGGACGTCTCGAACGCGTCCGGCTATGACGGGACGAGCGTCGTCGCCGACGCCTGCTACGTCGCAAAGCACGCGACCGGCCGCGACAAGGTCGTCGTGACGGAGGCAACGAACCCGCAGGTGCGACAGGTGGTCAAGACGTACGCGGCCGGGTTCGGCCTCGAGGTCGTCGAGGTTCCTCATCGCGGCGGGACGACCGACCCGAACGAGCTCGAGCGCGCGGCCGCGGACGCCGCCGCGGTCATCTTCCAGCAGCCCAACTTCTTCGGCTGCCTCGAGCCGGCGCCGGACCTCGTCGCCGTTGCCACGGAAGCCGGTGCGTTGCCGGTCGCGCACGTCGACCTCCTGTCGCTCGGCGTGCTCGAGGCGCCCGGCCGCTACGGAGCCGCGCTCGCGCTCGGCGAAGGACAGGCTGCCGGGAACTTCCCGTCCTTCGGCGGTCCGCACTACGGCTTCCTCGCGGCGCGCCAGGAGTTCATCCGGCGCATGCCTGGGCGCATCGTCGGCGAGACGGTAGACACCGCGGGCGAGCGCGGCTATGTCCTCACCCTGCAGACCCGGGAGCAGCACATCCGGCGGGAGAAGGCCACCTCGAACATCACCACGAACCAGACGCTGCTCGCGCTCGGCGGGCTCGTCTATCTCACGTGGCTCGGGCCGCAGGGGCTGCGCGAGCTGGGGGAGACCTGCCTGTCGCTCGGCGCGTACGCGAAGCAGCGCCTCGAGGAACAGGCGGGACTCGAGCTGGCGTTTGCCGACCAGACAACGTTCAAGGAGTTTGCCGTCCGCGTCGGACGCAACGCACGCGAGGTCGTGGCGGCCGCCCGCGAGCGAGGGGCGCATCCCGGCTACGCACTGGGGCGCGACTACGAGGGTATGGACGACGTCCTGCTCGTGGCGGTCACCGAGCGCCGCACTCCCGAGGAGATCGACCGCCTCGCCGACGTGCTCGCCGAGGTCGCCCGATGAAGCTGATCTACGAGAAGTCGCAATCCGGGCGGCGCGCATCGGCGCTCCCGCGCTACGACAACCTGCCGACGCCCGCCGAGCTTCCGCAGGAGCTCCGCCGCACCGAGCCGCCGCGCCTGCCCGAGGTGGCGGAGTTCGAGCTCGTCCGCCACTTCACCGAGCTCTCGACCCGCAACTTCGGAGTGGACACGGGCTTCTACCCGCTCGGCTCCTGCACCATGAAGTACAACCCGCGAATCAACGAGCGGCTCGCGGCGCTCCCGGGCTTCGCTCGTCTCCACCCGCTGCAGGAGGAGGACGGCGCTCAGGGCGCGCTCGAGCTGATGTGGCGGCTGCAGGAGATCCTCGCCGAGGTGACGGGGCTCGACGCGGTCTCGCTTCAGCCGGCCGCCGGCTCGCAGGGTGAGCTGACCGGCCTCCTGCTCGTGCGCGCGTACTTCGCCGCGCGCGGCGAGGGCGAGCAGCGGCGCAAGGTCGTGATCCCGGACACGGCGCACGGCACGAATCCCGCTTCCGTCACGATGGCCGGCTACGAGCTGACGCCGGTCCGCACCGACGCGCGCGGGAACATCGACGTCGACGATCTGCGCGGCAAGGTCGACGAGCACACCGCTGCGCTCATGCTCACGAACCCATCCACGCTTGGCCTCTTCGACGAGACCATCGAGGAGATCGAGCAGATCTTCCACGGCGCCGGCGCCCTCATGTACTACGACGGAGCGAACCTCAACGCCGTGTGCGGGATCTCGCGGCCCGGCGACATGGGCTTCGACATCGTCCACATCAACCTGCACAAGACGTTCTCGCAGCCGCACGGAGGTGGCGGCCCCGGTGGGGGGCCGGTCGCCGTACGCGACATC
>Ga0308174_10000895_pt1 | contig 13181 bp, 10 predicted proteins | sample PhyPR2_FD_203894 | JGI IMG/M metagenome (GOLD analysis project Ga0308174, IMG submission 203894) | Soil microbial communities from UC Gill Tract Community Farm, Albany, California, United States - DLSLS.P.R2 | ecosystem: Environmental > Terrestrial > Soil > Agricultural land | place: USA...
GCGTCAGTCTCTCCCATTCCCCCTCTGATGAACGCTCCAGCACAAATCCACGCCTTATTGTCCGACGCGCCAGCGGGCGCGGCTCCCACGCGGCTGCGTGAAATTCCCTACAACTACACGTCGTTTTCCGACCGCGAGATCGTGATCCGGCTGCTGGGAGAAGAATCCTGGCAATTGCTGGACGCCTTGCGCAGCGCGCGCCAGACCGGCCGCTCCGCCCGCATGCTGTATGAGGTGCTGGGCGATATCTGGGTAGTGCGGCGCAATCCCTATCTGCAGGATGACCTGCTGGACAATCCCAAGCGACGCCAGGCGCTGATCGATGCGCTCAACCACAGGCTGGCTGAAGTCGACAAGCGCCGCCTGAGCGCGGAAGCCAGCGACAGCGGCGAGATGGACCCGCAGCAGCGCAGCAGCAGCGTGGAAACCCTGTTGAAGGCGGCGCGCAAGGCAGTTGCCGATTTCGGCGAGGAGTTCCGCCAGACCTATGACCTGCGCCGGCGCGCGGTCAAGGTACTGGGCCGCTACACCGAAAAGGACAACATCAAGTTCGATGGCTTGTCGCGGGTGTCGCATGTGACCGACGCCACCGACTGGCGAGTGGAATATCCCTTCCTGGTGCTGACTCCGGACAGCGAAGAGGAAATGGCGGGCCTGGTCAAGGGCTGCATCGAACTGGGGCTGACCATCATCCCGCGTGGCGGCGGCACCGGTTACACCGGCGGCGCCATTCCGCTGACGCCGATGTCGGCGGTCATCAACACCGAAAAGCTGGAGCAACTGGGCGCAGTCGAAATGATGGCGCTGCCCGGCGTGGACCGGGAATACGCGACGATCCATACCGGCGCCGGCGTGGTCACCAAGCGGGTATCCGACGCTGCCGAAAAGGCCGGCTTCGTCTTCGCGGTCGACCCGACTTCGGCCGAAGCGTCCTGCATAGGCGGCAATATCGCGATGAATGCCGGCGGCAAGAAGGCCGTGCTGTGGGGCACCGCGCTCGACAATCTGGCCAGCTGGCGCATGGTGGACCCGAACGGCGACTGGCTGGAGGTCACCCGCCTGGAGCATAACCTGGGCAAGATCCATGACGCGCCGGTCGTCAAGTTCAGGCTGGAATGGACCAAGCCGGCCGTGCGCGGCCGCAGCAACCAGCCGTTCCGCTCCGAGATCATTGAAGTTCCAGGCCGCGTTTTCCGCAAGGAAGGCCTGGGCAAGGACGTGACCGACAAGTTCCTTTCGGGCCTGCCCGGCATACAGAAGGAAGGCTGCGATGGCCTGATCACATCGGCGCGCTGGATTCTGCACAAGATGCCGAAGCATACGCGCACGGTTTGCCTGGAATTCTTCGGCCAGGCGCGCGATGCGATTCCGTCCATCGTCGAGATCAAGGATTACCTGGATGCCGAAACCGCCAGGGGCGGCGCGATCCTCGCCGGCCTCGAACACCTGGACGAGCGCTACCTGCGCGCGGTCGGCTATGCAACCAAGTCCAAGCGCGGTGTCTTGCCCAAGATGGCGCTGTTCGGCGACATTGTCGGCGACGATGATGACGCGGTCGCGCGGGCGGCGTCGGAAGTGGTGCGCATCGCCAATACCCGCGTCGGCGAAGGCTTTGTCGCGGTCAGCCCGGAAAGCCGCAAGAAGTTCTGGCTCGACCGTGCCCGCACTGCGGCGATCGCCAGGCACACCAACGCGTTCAAGATCAATGAAGACGTGGTGATTCCGCTGAACCGCATGGGCGAATACACCGACGGCATCGAGCGCATCAATATTGAGCTGTCGATCAAGAACAAGCTGCAGTTGCTGGATGAGCTGCGGGCCTTTTTCGCAAGGGGCAACCTGCCGCTCGGCAAGAGCGACGATGCCGAGGGCAGCGGCATACCGCCGGCCGAATTGCTGGAAGACCGGGTCAGCCAGGCCGAGCAATTGCTGGCCGCGGTGCATGCGCGCTGGAGCTATCTGCTGGCCAATATGGACCGGCCGCTGGCTGATGCGAAGCACGATCTGGCCGTGCTGGGCCTGGACAAGCTGGCCGCCGCTTTCGACGAGCGCCTGCGGCAGCAGCCGCGGGCGACCGTATTCGATGTCGCCCAGGACCGCACCGTGCGCATCTCATGGAAAAGCGAAGTGCGCGCCGGCCTGCGCCAGATCTTCAACGGCGGCGCTTTCAAGCCCATCCTCGATGAATGCGCCGCGATCCACAAGAAGGTGCTGCGCGGCCGCGTGTTCGTTGCGCTGCACATGCATGCCGGCGACGGCAACGTGCATACCAACCTGCCGGTGAACTCCGACCATTACGAGATGCTGCAGGACGCGCATGCGGCGGTGGCCCGCATCATGGAACTGGCCCGCTCGCTCAATGGCGTGATCTCCGGCGAGCATGGCATAGGCATCACCAAGCTGGAGTTCCTGAGCGAAGAGGAGATGGTCGACTTCCGCGCCTACAAGCGCCGCATCGACCCGGAAGGCCGCTTCAACAAGGGCAAGCTGCTGGATGACCCGGCGCTGCATTCAGACCTGCGCAATGCCTACACGCCGTCGTTCGGACTGATGGGCCACGAGTCGCTGATCATGCAGCAGAGCGATATCGGCGCAATCGCCAACAGCGTCAAGGATTGCCTGCGCTGCGGCAAGTGCAAGCCGGTCTGCGCCACCCATGTGCCGCGCGCCAACCTGCTTTACTCGCCGCGCAACAAGATCCTGGCAACCTCGCTGCTGGTCGAGGCTTTCCTGTACGAGGAGCAGACCCGGCGCGGCGTCTCGATCAAGCACTGGGAAGAGTTCGAGGACGTGGCCGACCATTGCACCGTCTGCCACAAGTGCGTGACGCCTTGCCCGGTCAACATCGACTTCGGCGACGTCTCGATGAATATGCGCAACCTGCTGCGCAAGATGGACAAGAAGTCCTTCAATCCCGGCACCGCGGCGTCGATGTTCTTCCTCAACGCGACCGACCCGGCCACCATCAACGCCACCCGCCAGGTGATGATGGGCTGGGGCTACAAGGCGCAGCGCATGGGCAACGAGGTGCTGAAGAAGTTTGCGAAGAAGCAGACCAAGGCGCCGCCGGCCACCCATGGCAAGCCGCCGGTGCGCGAGCAGGTGATCCATTTCATCAACAAGAAGATGCCGGGCAACCTGCCCAAGAAGACGGCGCGCGCGCTGCTCGATATCGAGGACGACAAGATCGTGCCCATCATCCGCAACCCGCAGACCACCACCGCCGACACCGAGGCCGTGTTCTACTTCCCCGGTTGCGGCTCCGAGCGCCTGTTCTCGCAGGTCGGGCTGGCCACGCAGGCGATGTTGTGGAATGTGGGCGTGCAGACCGTGCTGCCGCCGGGTTATCTGTGCTGCGGCTATCCGCAGCGCGGCTCGGGCGACTACGACAAGGCGGAAAAGATCATCACTGACAACCGGGTGCTGTTCCACCGCATGGCCAACACCCTGAACTACCTGGACATCAAGACCGTCATCGTCTCCTGCGGCACCTGCTACGATCAGCTGCAGGGCTATGAATTCGAAAAGATCTTCCCGGGCTGCCGCATCGTCGACATCCATGAATACCTGATGGAGAAGGGCGTGAAGCTGGAAGGCGTGAACGGGGTACGGTACATGTACCATGACCCTTGCCATACCCCGATGAAGCTGCAGGACCCGCTGAAAACGGTGAACTCGCTGATCACCACCGTCGACGCGCAGAAGATAGAGAAGAACGATCGCTGCTGCGGCGAGTCCGGCACGCTGGCGGTGACCCGCCCCGACATCTCGACCCAGATCCGTTTCCGCAAGGAGGCCGAGATGGAGAAGGGCGCCGGCAAGCTGCGCGCCGACGGCTTCAATGGCGATGTCAAGGTGCTGACTTCCTGCCCATCCTGCCTGCAGGGCCTGTCGCGCTACAACGAGGACTCGGGCACGACCGCCGACTACATCGTGGTCGAGATGGCTCGCCACCTGCTGGGCCCGCAATGGCTTGAGGAATATGTCGGCCGCGCCAACAGCGGCGGCATCGAGCGGGTGCTGGTATGACCATGGGTTGCGAACTGTGCGACAGCAAAGGCGGCGAGGAACTGTACCGCAACGATCAGCTGCGCGTGGTGCTGGTTGAAGACGCCCAGTATCCCGGTTTTTGCCGCGTGATCTGGAATGCGCATGTGAAGGAAATGACGGACTTGGCGCCGGCCGAACGCAGCGCGCTGATGCAGATGGTGATGAAGGTCGAGTCCGCGCTGCGCGAGGCGCTGAACCCGGATAAGATCAATCTCGCCAGCCTGGGCAATATGACGCCGCACTTGCACTGGCATGTGATCCCGCGCTTCCGCGATGATGCGCATTTCCCGTCGCCGGTATGGGCGCAGCCGCAGCGCCAGCCGGATACCGCTACGCTGGCGGCGCGCGCCACCCGGCTTGGCGCGTTGCGCGCGGCTCTTGCGCGCCAGATCGCACCAACCACAGAGGAACAATGATCATGGCAGGATCGAAACAGACTTCACCCGCCCCGACCCCGACCGAACTCGCGGTACGCACCCAGTCGCGGGTACTGGACATCGCCTTTGACGACGGCGCGCGCTTTTCGCTGCCGTTCGAATTGCTGCGCGTGTATTCGCCATCAGCCGAAGTGCGCGGCCATGGCCCGGGCCAGGAAGTCCTGCAAACCGGCAAGCGCAATGTCGAACTGACCGCGCTGGAGCCGGTCGGCAACTACGCGGTGCAACCGCATTTCTCCGATGGCCATAACACTGGCATATATACCTGGGAATACCTGTACTGGCTGGGCAGCAGGCAGGCCGAGCTGTGGGAAGATTATCTGCAGCGGCTGGACGCCGCGGGGCATGGCCGCGAAGCCGGGCGCGATTTGCCGATGGCGCCGGCCAAGGCGGGCGGGCATGGGCATGGCTGCGCGCATTAGGCGGACTAAAACAGGAAACCGGTAGATTGGGCTGGCAAGCCCAATCTACCGGCCTTGCGCCTGCTCTATGCCGGCCGGGAACTTGCCCCGCGTCTGCCCGGTCTGCTCACTTGTATAATGCACAATCATTCAACAAGCCAGACCATCCATGACCCAGACCCATTTCGGTTATCAGACCGTTCCCGAAGAAGACAAGGTGCACAAGGTTGCCCAGGTCTTTCATTCAGTCGCCGCCAAGTACGATGTGATGAACGACTTGATGTCGGCCGGCCTGCATCGGATCTGGAAAGCCTTCACCATTGCCCAGGCCGGCGTGCGGCCCGGCTTCAAGGTGCTGGACATTGCCGGCGGCACCGGCGATCTGGCCAAGGCGTTCGCCAAACAGGCTGGCCCGGCCGGCGAAGTCTGGCTGACCGACATCAATGAATCCATGCTGCGCGTCGGCCGCGACCGCATGATCAATAGCGGCCTGAACAACCCGGTGCTGCTGTGCGATGCGGAACGCCTGCCATTCCCGGACAATTATTTCGATCGCGTCAGCGTCGCTTTCGGACTGCGCAACATGACCCACAAGGATGTGGCGCTGGCGGAGATGCGGCGGGTCCTGAAACCCGGCGGCAAGTTGCTGGTGCTGGAATTTTCCAAGGTGTGGGAGCCGCTGAAAAAGCCGTATGATCTGTATTCCTTTTCAGTCCTGCCGTGGCTGGGCAAGAAGATAGCCAATGACGCTGACAGCTACCGCTACCTGGCCGAGTCGATCCGCATGCATCCCGACCAGGACACGCTGAAGAAAATGATGGAGGGCGCTGGACTGGAGCGCGTCGAGTATTACAACCTGACCGCCGGCGTGGCCGCGCTGCACACCGGCATCAAACTCTAGGAGCCTCTGATGAAAAAAACCCTTGTGATGCTGATGCTGGTGGCCAGCACGCTGGCCATGGTCACGGTGGACGCTGACGCCAAGCGTCTCGGGGGCGGCAGTTCCTTCGGCCGCCAGTCGCAGGGCGTGACCCGGTCAGTGCCGTCCTCGCCTTCGCAGCAGGTGGCGCCGCGTCCCGCCGCGCCGCCAGCCGCGGCGCCGGTGCCGGTGACCCGGCCCGCCAGCCCATTGCGCGGCATGCTGGGCGGCGCGCTGCTGGGCCTGGGCCTGGGCGCCCTGCTGTCGCATTTCGGCCTGGGCGGCGCGATGGCCAGCCTGATCAGCACCATACTCACCATCGTCCTGCTGGGCCTGGTGCTGATGTTCATCCTGCGCCTGTTCCGGCGCAAGGATGACACTGTGACCGGCACGCCGGCTTATGCCGGCGGTTACGCCCGCAGCGGCACGCCCGAGATCGGTTCCGGGATTCAGCAATCCTACCCGCAGGCGGCAACGCCGGCGTCCGGCGCCGCTGCCGCGCCCTGGGGCGTGCCGGCCGACTTCGACGTGCCGGCTTTCCTGCGCCACGCAAAGACCTATTTCATCCGCCTCCAGGCCGCATGGGACAAGGCTGATATCGAGGACATCCGGGAATTCACCACGCCGGAAATGTTTGCCGAATTGCGCCTGCAGATGCAGGAACGCGGGGCGTCGCCGAACGTCACCGACGTGGTCCAGCTCAATGCCGAGTTGCTGGGCATCGAGACCACCAGCCAGGATTATCTGGCCAGCGTGAAGTTCTCCGGCCTGATCAAGGAAGCGCCGGATGCCTCGGCGGCCGAGTTTGCCGAGGTCTGGAATCTGTCCAAGCCGCTGTCGGGGCAGGGCGGCTGGGTGCTTGCCGGCATACAGCAATTATCCTGAGCAAAGACGTCTTTCGTCGCAACTGCTAAACTCCAAGCCGCCCGTGGCTTCGCACGGGCGGTTTCTTTTTCCGGTCTATGATTTCCTCTCCCGTTCCCGCCCTTATCAATCATCTGCTGGCCCAGGAACCCTGGGCAATGAAAAAGCTGGCGTTGCATGCTGGCAAGGTCGCGCGCGTCGACACCGGCTTGGTGGCGCTGCAATTGCGCATCGGCGCCGACGGGCTGCTGGAAAGCGCGGCCGATGCCACACCCAATGTCACGATACGCATGAAGCTGTCGGACCTGCCGCTGATGATGCAAAACCGCGAACGCGCCTTTTCCCATGTGCAGGTGGAGGGCGACGCCGAATTCGCCAATGCAGTGTCGCAGGTGGCGCAGGGCGTGCGCTGGGAAGCCGAGGATGACCTCGCCCGGCTGGTCGGCGACATCGCCGCGCGTCGCATCGTATCCGGCGCCCGTTCCGTGTTCGACGCCGCGCAGATTACCCGGCGCAAACTGGAGGAAAACGTCGCCGAGTACTTCCTGGAGGAGCAGCTGCTGCTGGTGCGGCCGCAGGCGGTGGCCGACTTCAGCGCCGAGGTGACCGAGCTGCGCGACGATGTCGAACGCCTCGCCAAGCGGATTGAACGGCTGCGCGGAGGGCTGGCATGATCCGGCGGCTGCTGCGGGTATTCAAGATCTTTTCGGTCGTGCTGCGCTACGGCCTGGAAAATATCGCCATGTCGGGCGTCACGCCGCGCGGCGCGCGTCTGAACAAGCGGCTGCTGTTCTGGCGCGACATCAGCGCGCCGCGCGGCGAGCGGCTGCGTCGCGCGCTGGAAGAATTGGGGCCGATATTCGTCAAATTCGGCCAGGTGCTGTCGACCCGGCGCGACCTGATGCCGCCGGATATCGCCAATGAACTGGCGCTGCTGCAGGACCGGGTGCCGCCCTTCGATTCCGACCTGGCGATAGCGCAAATCATCCGTTCGCTGGGCGCCCATCCGGATGACCTGTTCGCCTGGTTCGACCGCAAGCCGGTGGCTTCGGCCTCCATCGCCCAGGTGCACTTCGCGCGGCTGCGCAATGGCACCGAAGTCGCGGTCAAGGTGCTGCGGCCCAACATGAAGAAGACCATAGACGAGGACATCGCGCTGATGCACATCGTCGCCGGCTGGGTTGAGCGGTTCTGGGCCGACGGCCGCCGTCTCAAGCCGCGCCAGGTGGTGGCCGAATTCGACAAATACCTGCATGACGAGCTGGACCTGATGCGCGAAGCCGCCAATGGCAGCCAGCTGCGCCGCAATTTCGCCGATTCCAGGATTTTGCTGGTGCCCGAGATGTACTGGGATTTCTGCTCCGAATCGGTGATCACGATGGAGCGCATGCGCGGCATCCCGATCTCGCAGATCGATCAGCTGCTGGCCGCGGGCGTGGACCTGAAGAAGCTGTCAAGCGACGGCGTTGAAATCTTCTTCACCCAGGTGTTCCGCGACGGCTTCTTTCATGCGGACATGCACCCGGGCAATATCCTGGTGTCGATCGAGCCGGACACTTTCGGCTCCTACATCGCGCTGGACTTCGGCATCGTCGGCACCCTGACCGATTTCGACAAGGACTACCTGTCGCAAAATTTCCTGGCCTTCTTCCGGCGCGATTACAAGCGGGTGGCCGAGGCGCATATCGAATCCGGCTGGGCGCCGAAAGAGACCCGCGTCGATGAGCTCGAATCCGCGGTGCGCGCCTGCTGCGAACCCATTTTTGACCGCCCGCTGCGCGACATCTCCTTTGGCCAGGTGCTGCTGCGGCTGTTCCAGACCTCGCGCCGCTTCAATGTGGAAGTGCAGCCGCAACTGGTGCTGTTGCAGAAAACCCTGCTCAATATCGAAGGCCTGGGCCGCCAGTTGGACCCTGACCTCGACCTGTGGAAGACTGCGCGGCCTTACCTGGAGCGCTGGATGAATGAGCAGATAGGCTGGCGCGGCCTGCTGGAACGCCTGCGCGAGGAAGCGCCGCGCTACAGCCAGCTGCTGCCGCAACTGCCGCGGCTGGCGGCGCAGGCGCTGGAGGCCAACCGGTCGCATGCGACCGAGGAAAACTCGGAACTGCTCAGGCGGGTGCTGGCCGAACAGAAACGCACCAATCTGCTGCTGGGCGTGGCCGTGTATTTCGGCGGCGGACTGGTGGTCGGCGTGGTGCTGGTGCAATTCGTGCTGCGCTGGTATTACCTGCTTGACTAACCCGGGTGGATGTGGGCGCCGGCGGCCCCGTGTCCGGTTAAGAATACTGATTTCCCAGGAGTTCGCCGGCCTGCGAGGCATCCCCTGACGCCATAATCGCGCAACTTTTCCGGAGCGATCAAGCAATGTCTGCAAGGTCACGCTGGTGGCGGCCTTCGTGCCGCTGCTCATGGGGCTGTACTGGAGGGCCGCGATCAACCAGGGCGCCTTGCGCGCGGCGGCAGGCGGGCTGGCATCCTGGCTGCTGATGGAGCGCTCGGCTCCGGCTCGATCTGGCCGCGGCAACTGGTTGGCCTTCTGGTCAGCTTTGCCGGCATGCTGCTCGGCTTGCGCTGGCCGCAATTCATGCCGGTCCGCGTGCCGGCGTGAACGTGCTGCGATAAAACTGTGGTGCCCCTGCGAAACCCTCTATAATTCAGGGTTTTGGATGATTTTTGCAGGGGATTTCCATGCCGATTTACGCATATCGCTGTGATGCATGTGGTTTTGCCAAGGATGTGCTTCAAAAAGTGTCCGATGCGCCGCTGACGCAATGCCCGTCCTGTGGCAAGCCCGAATTCAAGAAACAGGTGACCGCCGCCGGTTTCCAGCTCAAGGGCTCGGGCTGGTATGTAACTGATTTCCGCAGCGGCTCCGGAACAGCGGGCGCGCCGGCCCCGAAAAGCGACGCGAAACCCGCCACCGCCGCTCCCGCACCGGCCACCGGCACCACCGGCGGCTCATCCGACTGATGCACCCATCTCACGGCGCGCCTGACACCGACCATGCGTAAATATTTTGTAACCGGCCTGCTGATCCTGGTGCCCCTGGCCATCACCCTGTGGGTGCTGAGCCTGATCATAAGCACGATGGATCAGTCGCTGCTGCTGCTGCCGGAGCGCTGGCGCCCGGAAGCGGTGGTCGGCTTCCATATCCCCGGACTGGGCACCATGCTGACGCTGGTCGCGGTGTTCGTGACCGGGCTGGCAACGCGCAACTTCATCGGCAAGCGCGTGGTATGGGCATGGGAAGCGCTGCTGACCCGCATTCCGGTGGTGCGCTCCATCTACTCCAGCGTCAAGCAGGTTTCCGACACCCTGTTTTCCTCGTCGGGCAACGCCTTCCGCAAGGCGCTGCTGGTGCAGTATCCGCGCCAGGGCTGCTGGACCATCGCCTTTCTGACCGGCGTGCCGGGCGGCGACGTGCGCAACCACTTGCAGGGCGACTATGTCAGTCTCTACATCCCGACCACGCCCAACCCGACATCCGGTTTTTTCCTGATGGTGCCGCGCGCCGACACGATAGAACTGGACATGAATGTGGATGAAGCGCTCAAGTACATTGTGTCCATGGGCGTGGTGGCGCCCGAATACCTAGAGAAGAAACTGATCATCGATCCGGCCAGAATCGAAGGCGCGAGCCTGCCGGCATCAAGCAAAGCAAACTGAAACTGGAAATTGACTATGTCTTCTATGCGAACTCAATACTGCGGCCTCGTCACCGAAGCGCTGCTGGGCCAAACCGTCAGCCTGTGCGGCTGGGTGCACCGGCGCCGTGACCACGGCGGCGTCATCTTCATCGACCTGCGCGACCGCGAAGGCCTGGTGCAGGTGGTGTGCGACCCGGACCGGGCCGAAGTGTTCAAGACCGCCGAGTCGGTGCGTAATGAGTACTGCCTGCGCGTGACCGGCCTTGTGCGCAACCGCCCGGAAGGCACCAGCAACGCCGGCCTCGCTTCCGGCAATGTCGAAGTGCTGTGCCAGGAACTGGAAGTGCTGAATCCGTCGGTCACGCCGCCGTTCCAGCTGGATGACGACAACCTGTCGGAAACCACGCGCCTGACCCACCGCGTGCTCGACCTGCGCCGTCCGCAGATGCAGAACAACCTGCGCTTGCGCTACAAAGTAACGATGGAAGTGCGCAAGTTCCTGGACGCCAATGGCTTCATCGACATCGAAACCCCGATGCTGACCAAATCCACCCCCGAGGGCGCGCGCGACTACCTGGTGCCGTCGCGCGTGAATCCGGGCCACTTCTTTGCGTTGCCGCAGTCGCCGCAGCTGTTCAAGCAGTTGCTGATGGTGGCCAACTTCGACCGCTACTATCAGATCACCAAGTGCTTCCGCGACGAGGACCTGCGCGCCGATCGCCAGCCCGAGTTTACCCAGATCGACTGCGAAACCTCTTTCATGAGCGAGCAGGACATCCGGGACCTGTTCGAGGACATGATCCGGCTGGTGTTCAGGAATGTGTTGAATGTCGAACTGCCCAACCCCTTCCCGGTGATGGATTTCGCCACCGCGATGGGCATGTACGGTTCGGACAAGCCCGACATGCGGGTCAAGCTGCAGTTCACTGAGCTGACCGATGTGATGAATGACGTGGATTTCAAGGTCTTCTCGGCCGCAGCCGGCATGCCGGGCGGCCGCGTGGTGGGCCTGCGAGTCCCGGGCGGCGGCGCGATGCCGCGTTCCGAGATCGATGCCTACACCCAGTTCGTCGCAATCTATGGCGCCAAGGGCCTGGCTTACATCAAGGTCAATGAAAAGGCCAAGGGCCGCGATGGCCTGCAGTCGCCGATCGTGAAGAACCTGCATGATGCGGCGCTGGCGCAAATCATCGAGCGCACCGGCGCCCAAGACGGCGACCTGATTTTCTTCGGCGCCGACAAGGCCAAGGTTGTCAACGACGCGATAGGCGCGTTGCGGGTCAAGATCGGCCATAGCGATTTCGGCCGCAAGGCTGGCCTGTTCGAGGACGCCTGGCGGCCGCTGTGGGTGGTTGATTTCCCGATGTTCGAGTACGACGAGGAAGCCGACCGCTGGGTGGCCCTGCATCACCCGTTCACCGCGCCCAAGGAAGGCCACGAAGATTTCATCGGCACCGACCCGGGCCGCGCGCTGGCGCAGGCGTACGACATGGTGCTCAATGGCTGGGAACTGGGCGGCGGTTCGGTCCGTATCCACCGCGCCGAGGTGCAGAGCAAGGTGTTCCGCGCGCTCAAGATCGATGCCGAGGAAGCGCAGTTGAAGTTCGGCTTTCTGCTGGATGCGCTGCAGTACGGCGCGCCGCCGCATGGCGGCCTGGCATTCGGCCTGGATCGCATCGTCACCATGATGGCTGGCGCCGAATCGATCCGCGACGTGATCGCCTTCCCCAAGACCCAGCGCGCCCAGTGCCTGCTGACCCAGGCGCCGTCCGAGGTCGATGAGAAGCAGTTGCGCGAACTGCATATCCGCCTGCGCAATACCGAGCCGGCGGTCAAGTCCTGAGCAGCGTAGTCCTGCACCATGAAAAAGGCGCGGCTCACCCCGCGCCTTTTTTATTCCGCCGCTCTATACTGGCCACTCTGCCAAGATTTCACCGTCATGCAAGAAAAGCCTTACAAGATTCCCGAATCGGTGCTGGTCGTCATTCACACCGCCGACCTCGAAGTATTGCTGATAGAACGCGCGCCCAACCCGGGGTTCTGGCAATCGGTCACCGGCAGCAAGGACACGCCGGACGAGCCGCTGGCCCTGACCGCAGCGCGGGAAGTGCTGGAAGAGACGGGTATCGTTGTTGCGCCGGATCAACTTCGTGACTGGCAACTTTCGAATGTTTACGACATCTATCCGGTATGGCGGCACCGCTATGCGCCCGGTGTCATGCGAAATACCGAGCATGTGTTCAGCCTGCAAGTGCCGCGCGATGTCCCGGTCACGCTGGCGCCGCTGGAGCATCGCGATTATCTATGGCTGCCCTACCGGCAGGCGGCAGACAAATGCTTTTCGCCTTCGAATGCCGAAGCGATACTGCAGCTGCCGCGGCGCATGGGACAGGCAAGCCTCGAAATACAACCGGAAACAGGGTCGACTTCATGAAGCTGCGCATTGCCACCTACAACATACACAAGGGCGTATCCACCATAGGCAGCCGGCCACGGGTCCACGCGCTGAAGCAGGCGTTGACGGCGCTGGAGGCGGATGTCATTTTCATGCAGGAAGTGCAGGGCAGGCATGACCTGCTGGCCTTGAAGCATGCGGCCATCTGGCCTGCGCAGGGACAGCATGAGTTCCTGGCCGGCGAAGGCAAGCACTGCGCCTACGGCGTCAATGCGGTCTATGACCATGGTCACCACGGCAACGCCCTGGTCAGCAGTTATCCTATCGCCGCATCGCGCAACCAGGACGTATCGGACCATGCATTCGAATCGCGCGGCATCCTGCACTGCGTGGTCCAGTGCAATGACATCCCGGTGCATTGCTATGTGGTTCATCTGGGGTTGTTTGCCGGCAGCCGCAAGCGCC
>Ga0308174_10000896_pt1 | contig 13180 bp, 13 predicted proteins | sample PhyPR2_FD_203894 | JGI IMG/M metagenome (GOLD analysis project Ga0308174, IMG submission 203894) | Soil microbial communities from UC Gill Tract Community Farm, Albany, California, United States - DLSLS.P.R2 | ecosystem: Environmental > Terrestrial > Soil > Agricultural land | place: USA...
CTCGAGCCTGACTCATGTAACGCGGTGTCCACGTCACTGGAGCGGCGCTGCAACGCCGCACCAGAACCGTGGACACCGCGTTACATGCGACGGCGGCGTACGGCCAGGGCGCCCGCGGCGAGGAGCGCCACGGCCCCGGCGAGGAGAGCGCTCCACAGCCAGGGGGTCCCGTGGTGGGGGGCCCAGTCGGGGGCGGGTACGTCGACGGTGGGCTGTGAGGGGGTCATCAGGTCCGTCGCCAGGGTCAGGTCCTGCACGCCGGAGTCGAGGCGCCCGATCTCGCGCAGCCCTGAGTCGGTGAGCAGGTTGATCGGGGTCGTCGTGAACGCTCCCGAGGTCGGCTGCGTCTCGACCACGGGAGTCTCACCCAGCCAGCCGCGGACGGCAATCGTCACCCCGCTCAGATGGGGGTCGGCCACGCTGACGTCGCCCGAGGACCAGCGCATCACGTGGTAGACCGCTGCGTTGCCGCTCGTGTCGGCCCGCACGTCCGTCACCGAGGACCCGACGCGCACGAGTTCCAGCGGGCTCCCCGAGCCGTGGGGCAGGCGCGTGTGGTTCACGACGCGCCCGTCCCAGATCACCGCCTGGCCGGAGGACGTGATCGCCACCCGGCCCGAGCCGCCGATCCCGACGGCCTGCGCGACCCGGTTCGAGACGGGGACGGCTTGGGAGCTGCTGGCCCCCGGGGCGATCCGGCCGGCCGCCATCTCCTCGCCGAAGCGCCGCTCGCGCTGGTTCCAGAGGGTCGAGACCTGGCCCGACCACACCAGCCAGCGCCCGTCGGGCGACCAGGCGACGGTGCGCACCAGGATGCCCTGCCCGCCGGTCACGGGCACGCTTCTCGACGAGCCCGACCGGAGGTCCACGATCGTCAGGCCGGTCGGCACGGGGCCGCGGCGGTCCGGGACCGCGCCGGAGTAGGCGTAGGCGAGCTGGGTGCCGTCGGGGGACAGGGCGACCGGTGCCGACGCGGCGTACTCGAGGCCGCCGCGCTCGGCGAACTGAGGCAGGTCCAGGACGTGGTAGCCGCCGTCCGCCGCCCCGATGGTCACGACGTGGGCGGTCGCGCCGATGGTGGTGACGTACGCCGCCGCCGTCCGGCCCACCGCGAGGTCGGAGGTGACCGGGACGTCGCTGGTCGAGGTGACGACGTAGACGTGGTCCGGTACGGCGCCCTGCGCGCTCGCCACCGGCGTCGAGGACCGGCCGGGCAGCACCCCCGCGAGACCGCCGACGAGGGCCAGCACGGCGACCGCCGCGACACCGACGAGCACCCGGTCCCGCACCCGGGCCCGACGCCCCCGTGCCCAGGTGTCGGCGGGCACGTCCGCCAGCGGGGCGGCCTCGCCGATCCGCTCGAGCTCCTCGCGCAGCCGCCAGGTCATGACGGCTCCCCGACCAGCTCGGCCAGCTCGGGCGCCAGCGTCCGCAGCCGGGCCAGAGCCTGGCGGGTGATCGACTTGACCGTGCCGGCGCCGATGCCGAGCGCAGCCGCCGCCTGCACCTCGGTCAGGTCCTCGAAGTAGCGCAGCACCAGCACCGTGCGCTGCCGGGTGGTGAGGCGACCGAGCGCCTGTTCCAACGTCAGCCGCAGGTCGGCGTCCGCGGCGGTCGCGGGCGCGTCGTACGAGCCGAGGGAGGTCTCGGGGACCCGCCGGCTCCGCCACCACGAGACGTTCTGGGTGTAGAGGATGCGGCGCACGTACGCCTCGGGGGAGCCCTGGATCCGCTCCCACCGACGTGCCGCCTTGAAGAGTGCGGTCTGCACGAGGTCCTCCGCGAGGTGGGCGTCCCCGGTCAGGAGGTACGCCGTGCGCGACAGGGCAGGCGTGCGCGCCACGACGAACGCGCGGAAGTCGTTCTCGGACGGCGTCACAGCAGGCACTCGAGCCCCCTTTCACCTCCTACGACGCACGCAGGCCCCGGTTCGGGGGTCACCTCACCGGAAAGTTCTCCGGGTGCCCGGAGGTCAGCGGGCGCGGCGGGAGAGCCGTTCGACGTCCATGATCACGACCGAGCGCGGCTCGAGCCGCAGCCAGCCGCGCGAGGCGAAGTCGGCCAGGGCCTTGTTCACGGTCTCGCGGGACGCGCCGACGAGCTGGGCCAGCTCCTCCTGCGTGAGGTCGTGGTGGACGTGCACGCCGTCGTCGGCGGTGCGGCCGAAGCGGTCGGCGAGGTCCAGCAGCGCCTTGGCCACGCGGCCGGGCACGTCGGAGAAGACCAGGTCGGCCACCACGTCGTTGGCCTTGCGGAGCCGGCCGGCGAGCTGGGCGAGGAGGCCGCGGGCGACGACCGGACGGCCCTCGAGCCAGCGCAGCAGGTCCTCGTGGGAGAGGGAGGCGAACGACGCGTCGGTCACCGCGGTCACCGTCGCCGAACGCGGGCCGGGGTCGAAGAGCGAGAGCTCGCCGAACATCTGGCCGGGGCCGAGGATGGCGAGGAGGTTCTCGCGACCGTCCGAGGACGTGCGGCCGAGCTTCACCTTGCCGTCGAGCACGACGTACAGCTTGTCGCCGGAGTCGCCCTCGTGGAACAGCACGTCGCCCCGTCGCAACCGGCTCTCGGTCATCGACGACCGCAGCGCGGTGGCCGCCTCGTCGTCGAGCGCGCTGAACAGCGGCGCCTGACGCAGTACGTCGTTGTCCACGAATCCTCCAAGTGACCTCACCCGCCCCATACGGACGGCCGCGATGATCCTAGCCAGTGGAATTCATCACAGGAACAACGCCACCCCGTTAGTCGCGCTTCGTGCGGTGTCGGCAGGGCGCCGTAGGCTGTTCGCGTGCTCGATGAGGAAACCCCCACCGGCTTGGTTCGCCGTGCCCGGAAGATCGACCGCGTCCTCGCCGAGACCTACCCCGAAGCCCGCTGCGAGCTGGACTTCGACAGCCCCTTCGAGCTGCTCGTCGTCACCGTGCTGTCGGCCCAGACCACGGACAAGCGGGTCAACGCGGTGCGCCCGACGCTGTTCGCGGCGTACCCGGACGCCGCCGCGATGGCGGCCGCCGAGCGCGACAAACTCGAGCAGATCGTGGGCCCGCTCGGATTCTTCCGGGCCAAGACCGAGTCGCTGCTCAAGCTGAGCCAGGCCCTGGTGGAGCGGTACGACGGGGAGGTGCCGCCCAGGCTGGTCGACCTGGTCAGCCTGCCCGGCGTGGGCCGCAAGACCGCCAACGTGGTCCTCGGCAACGCGTTCGACATCCCCGGGATCACCGTCGACACCCACTTCGGCCGCCTGGCCCGTCGCTTCGGCTGGACCGACGAGACCGACCCGGTCAAGGTCGAGCACGCCATCGGTGCGCTCTTCCCCAAGCGGGACTGGACGATGCTGAGCCACCACCTGATCTGGCACGGGCGCCGGGTCTGCCACTCGCGCAACCCCGCCTGCGGGGCGTGCCCGGTCGCCCGCTGGTGCCCGGCGTTCGGCGAGGGCCCGACCGACCCGCTGGCCGCGGCGAAGCTCGTGAAGACCGAGGGCCGGGCGTGAACGCATGACCCGAGGACTGGCGGCCGTGCTGGCCGCGGCGGTGCTCGTGCTGGGCGCCTGCGGCTCCGGGGGCGTCCCTGGCCCGGGCGCGGCGAAGATCGACGTCGACACGCCCCAGCTGCGCCAGCTCAAGCAGGACGCCGGGGTCGAGGCCTGCAGGCCGGGCACCGGCTCCGCCGTCGACGGCGGCCTCCCGGACGTGACCCTGCCGTGCCTCGGCGGCGGCAAGGACGTCTCCCTGTCGAGCCTGCGTGGCCCGCTGGTGGTCAACCTGTGGGCCTCCTGGTGCGGGCCGTGCCGCAAGGAGATGCCGGTGCTCGAGCAGTTCCACCGTCTGTACGGCGACCGGGTGGGCGTGGTCGGCGTCGACTTCGAGGACCCCCAGACGGTGAGCGCGATGACGCTGGTCCAGAAGTCGAGGGTGACCTACCCGCTCCTGGCCGACCCCCAGGGCGCGCTCGCGGGCAGGGCGCCGTTCCCCGCCCGGATGGGACTGCCCCTGTTCGCCTTCGTCGACGCGAACGGCAAGGTCGAGCTCGCCGCGGGCGGTGTCGACTCCGTCGACCAGCTCGTCTCCCTGGTCGACGACCACCTGGGGCTCAGCCTGTGAGGCCGGGACCGTGAGGAGGGCCCTGTGAGCGAGACGCCCGAGCTGCCGGAGTGGCTGCGCCCCGTCGCGGACGGTGCGGAGTCAATCACCGTGCACGACCTGACCCGCTTCATGCCGCCCGAGGACTCCGACGCCCGGCTCGGCGCGGTCCTGATGCTCTTCGGCGAGGGGGCCGACGGGCCGGACCTGCTGCTCACCGAGCGCGCCCACCACATGCGCTCGCACCCGGGCCAGGTGTCCTTCCCCGGCGGCTCCATCGACCCCGGGGAGACGCCCGTCGAGGCGGCCCTGCGCGAGGCATGGGAGGAGACCGGCCTCGACCCGACGGGGGTCTCCGTCTTCGCGGAGCTGCCCGAGCTGTGGCTGCCGCCGAGCAACTTCGCGGTGACCCCGGTCCTCGGCTGGTGGCACGAGCCCACCGAGGTCGCGGTCGTCGATCCCGACGAGGTGCACGAGGTCTACCGCGTCCCGATCCGCGAGCTGGTCGACCCCGCCCATCGCATCGCGGTGCGGCATCCCTCAGGATGGGTCGGCCCCGGCTTCCTGATCGGCGAGGACAAGGACGTCATCGTCTGGGGCTTCACCGCCGGCATCATCGCCCGCCTCTTCGACTTCCTGGGGTGGACGGCCGAGGTGGACGACCCACCGATGCGTGACCTGCCCGACTACATGCTGCAGGGTGAACCCGTCCCGCGAGACGTGCAGCCCAACACCCGATTCGAGGAACGCCGGTGAACCTGCTCGACTGGCTGCTGGTGGTCCTGGTGCTGGCCTACGCCCTCTCCGGCTACTGGCAGGGCTTCATCACCGGCGCCTTCGCCACCGGCGGCCTGCTGCTCGGTGGGCTCTTCGGGGTCTGGCTGGCCCCGGTCGCGCTCGGCGACGCCACGCCCTCGCTGCTGGTGTCCCTCGGTGCGCTGTTCATCGTCATCCTCAGCGCCTCGCTCGGCCAGGCGCTGCTGCAGTTCATCGGCGCCAAGATCCGTGACCGGATCACCTGGCAGCCCATCCGCGCCATCGACGCGGTCGGTGGCGCGGCCCTCAGCGCCGCGGCCGTGCTGATCGTGGCGTGGGCGCTCGGCGTGGCGATCTCCGGCACCCGCATCGGCGGGATCACGCAGATGGTGCGCAGCTCCACGGTGCTCGGCGAGGTCGACGGCGTGCTGCCCGCCGAGGCGGGCGGGGCGCTCCAGGCGTTCAACGACGTCGTCGGCACCAGCTTCTTCCCCCGCTACCTCGAGCCGTTCGCACCCGAGCGGATCATCAACGTCGCGCCGGGTCCCAAGCGCCTCTTGCACGACCCCGACGTCACCGACGCGGCCGCGAGCGTGCTCAAGGTGCGCGGCACCAACAGCTGCGGTCGCGGGGTCGAGGGCTCGGGCTTCGTCTACGCGTCCGACCGGTTGATGACCAACGCCCACGTGGTCGCCGGCGTCAGCCACCCCGAGGTGATCATCGGCGACTCGTCGGTGCCGGCCGAGGTCGTCTACTACAACCCCGACATCGACGTGGCGGTCCTCGCCCTCGACACCGGGTCCGCGCCGGCGCTCTCCTTCGACCAGAACGGGTCGGCCGACGAGGGTGTCGCGATCCTCGGCTACCCCGAGGACGGCCCGTACGACGTGGAGCCCGGCCGCATCCGCTCCGAGCAGCGGCTGCGCTCGCCGAACATCTACGGTGACGGGGCCGTCATCCGCCAGGTGTTCTCGCTGCGCGGGCTGGTGCGCCCCGGCAACTCCGGCGGGCCGATCATCTCCTCGGCCGGCGACGTCGTCGGGGTCGTGTTCGCGGCCTCGGTCACCGACCAGCAGACCGGCTACGCGCTCACCGCCGAGCAGGTGTCCCGCAGCGCCGCCCTCGGGCGGTCCAGCAACGGGTCGGTCTCGACCGGCGACTGCGCCGGTTAGCGGCCCGCGTAGCGACCAGCGTGGCGGCGAGGCTCAGGCCTGGCCCTTGAGGGCGTTGGGAATCTGCTTGCCCTGGGCGATCGCCTTCTCCGGGGCGCGCACCTGCTTGACCTTGCGGATGCCGACGAAGACGAGCAGGCCCGCGACCAGCAGGTAGAACCCGAAGACGATCAGGAACGCCCACTGCAGGGCGAGCCCGTCGCCGTTCCAGTGGATCAGGTAGGCGATCGCCACCGACAGCATGATCACGGCCAGCACGGCCAGGAACCCCGCGGCGGCGAAGAGTCCGACGCCGGTGCCGCCGGCCTTGATGCTCACCTTCAGCTCGGACTTGGCGAGCTGGATCTCCTTGGAGATCAGGGTGGAGATGTCGCGACTGGCGTCGGTGACCAGGCGACCGATGGTGGGGTCGCCGTCCGAAACGGGAGCTGACGTGACCGGTTCGGTTGCCATGCGGTGTTCCCCCTGTGCTGGGCTGTTTGGTGGGCTCTGCTGACCCTACAGAAGGTGGGGATGGGACCGCGTGCTCAGGCGGGTCCGGGCCCGTCGCGGCCGTCGCGCTGGAAGACGTCGGGGATCCCGTCGGCGTCGGCGTCGACCTCCTCCTCCTCGCACATCCGCCGGTAGACGCGGTTGCGGGTGCGCAGCACCAACGCCGCCAACGCGGTGGCCACGAGCGACCCGACCAGCACACCCACCTTGACGTGGTCGTCGCGCCCGCTGCCCGTACCGAAGGCCAGCTCGCCGATCAGCAGCGACACCGTGAAGCCGATCCCGCCGAGCATGGACATGCCGATCACGTCGGTCCAGCTCAGCTCGTCGTCGAGGTCGGCCCGGGTGAACGTCGAGAGCGCCCAGGTGGAGCCGGCGATGCCGACGGTCTTCCCGACCACGAGGGCCGCGACGATGCCCAGGGCGACCGGGTCCCGCAGCGACTGGGCCAGGCCGTGCAGCCCTCCGACCGTGACGCCGGCGGCGAAGAAGGCGAAGACCGGCACGGCGATGCCGGCCGAGATCGGGCGGACCACGTGCTCGAGGTGCTCGGCGAGCCCGGCGCCGTCCTGCCCGTCGCGGCGAGCCACGGGGACGGTGAAGGCGAGCGCGACGCCGGCCACCGTCGCGTGCACGCCCGAGGCGTGCACCAGGGCCCAGGCCACCAGCGCCAGCGGCACGAGCAGCCAGCCGCGGTGGATGCGCCGCTGGACGAGGAACCCGAAGACGGCGACCGGCACCGCGGCGAGCGCGAGGTAGAGCAGGTGCAGCTGCGAGGTGTAGAAGACGGCGATGATCGTGATGGCGAGCAGGTCGTCGACGACCGCGAGGGTGAGCAGGAAGGTGCGCAGACCCGACGGCAGGTGGGTGCTGATGACGGCCAGGATCGCCACCGCGAACGCGATGTCCGTCGCGGTCGGGATGGCCCACCCCCGCAGCCCGCCGTCGCCGCCGAGGTTGACCGCGACGAAGATCAGGGCCGGCAGCGTCATGCCCCCGAGCGCCGCGACCACGGGCAGCGCCGCCCGGCGTGCGTCGCGCAGGTCGCCGGCGACGAACTCCCGCTTGAGCTCGAGCCCGGCGACGAAGAAGAAGATCGCCAGCAGCCCGTCGGCCGCCCAGGCGCCCAGGCTGAGGTCGAGGTGGAGGGCCGCGGGACCGACGGTCCAGTCGCGCAGGGCGGTGTAGGCGTCCGCCCACGGCGTGTTGGCCCAGACGATGGCGACCAGCGCACCCGCGATCAGCAGCATCCCGCCCGTGGTCTCGGCCCGCAGGATCTCGCCGACGCGGGAGCTCTCGGGGAACGACCCGCGTGCGAAGAGCCGGAGCGGCTCGCGTCGACGACGCGGTCGGGGGGAGGACTGGGGGGAGGTCACGGGGCTCCTGGGGGTCGGCGGAACGGTGCCGACCAGACTTCCCGGCGCTCCCTGCGGTCAGCCTACCGAACAACCCTCGTGCCCGGCCGCCCTCCTGCACACCCAGGACCGCCGGGCCGGCGCTGGTCGACGGGTACGACGGCGACCGGCGCCGGCCCGGCGGATGGGTGGCCCGAGTGGCGGGTCAGTCCTCGGACTTGCCGGAGTCGAGGCCCTGCGAGATCAGGTCCATGACCGAGGAGTCGGCGAGCGTGGTGACGTCGCCGACCTCGCGGTGCTCGGCGACGTCGCGCAGCAGGCGTCGCATGATCTTGCCGGAGCGGGTCTTGGGCAGCTCGGGGACGATCATGATCTGCCGCGGCTTCGCGATCGCGCCGATCTCCTTGCGGACGTGGGCGCGCAGCTCCTCGACGATGTCGTCGCCGCCGTCGCCGGCCTCCTCGCGCAGGATCACGAACGCGCACACGGCCTGGCCGGTGTCCTCGTCCTTGGCGCCCACGACCGCGGCCTCGGCGACCTTGGGGTGCGACACCAGCGCCGACTCGATCTCGGTCGTCGAGAGCCGGTGGCCGGAGACGTTCATGACGTCGTCGACGCGGCCGAGGACCCAGATGTCACCGTCCTCGTCCTTCTTCGCACCGTCGCCGGCGAAGTAGAAACCCTGCTTCTCGAACCGCGACCAGTAGGTCTCCTTGTACCGCTCGTCGTCGCCCCACAGCGTGCGCAGCATCGACGGCCACGGCGCGGTCAGCACCAGGTAGCCACCCGACCCGTTCGGGACCGGCACGCCCTCGTCGTTGACGACCTCGGCGGACACACCGGGGATCGGCGTCATCGCCGAGCCCGGCTTGCCGGCCGTCACGCCCGGCAGCGGGCTGATCATGATCGACCCGGTCTCGGTCTGCCACCAGGTGTCCACCACGGGCGTGCGGTCGCCGCCGATCACCGAGCGGTACCAGACGTAGGCCTCCGGGTTGATCGGCTCACCGACGGAGCCGAGCAGCCGCAGCGACGACATGTCGTGGCGGTCGGGGATCTCGCGGCCCTGCTTCATGAACGACCGGATCGCGGTGGGGGCGGTGTAGAAGATCGTCACGCCGTACTTCTCGATGATCTTCCACCAGCGGCCCCGCTCGGGGCTGTCCGGGACGCCTTCGTACATCACCTGGGTCGCGCCGTTGGCCATCGGCCCGTAGACGATGTAGGAGTGGCCGGTGACCCACCCGATGTCGGCCGAGCACCAGTAGACGTCGGTCTCGGGCTTGAGGTCGAAGATCGACCAGTGGGTGTACGCCGAGCCCACGAGGTAGCCGCCGGTCGTGTGCAGGATGCCCTTGGGCTTCCCGGTGGTGCCCGAGGTGTACATGACGTAGAGCGGGTGCTCGGCGTCGAAGAACTCGCACGCGTGCTCGGCCGAGGCGGAGTCGACGGCGTCGTGCCACCACACGTCGACCGAGTCGTCCCAGTCGACCTCCTGCCCGGTGCGACGGACGACCAGGACCTTCTCCACCACGTCTGTCTTGGCGCGGGCCTCGTCGACCGCAGGCTTGAGCGCCGAGGCGGCGCCGCGGCGGTAGCCGCCGTCGGAGGTGATGACGACCTTGGCCTGGCAGTCGGTGAGCCGGGAGGCGAGGGCGTCGGAGGAGAAGCCGCCGAAGACCACCGTGTGCGGGGCGCCGATGCGGGCGCAGGCCAGCATCGCCACCACCGCCTCGGGGATCATCGGCAGGTAGATCGCGACCCGGTCGCCGGTCCTCACGCCGAGCTCGGTCAGGGCGTTGGCCGCCTTGCAGACCTCGTCCTTCATCTCGGCGTAGGTGATCGTGCGGGTGTCGTCCTCGGGCTCGCCGACCCAGTGGAAGGCGACCTTGTCCCCGTTGCCGGCCTCGACGTGCCGGTCGACGCAGTTGTACGCCGCGTTGAGCTTGCCGCCGGTGAACCACTTCGCGAACGGCGGGTCGTCCCAGTCCAGCACCCGGTCCCACTTCTGGTCCCAGTCGAGGCGCTCCGCCTGCTCGGCCCAGAACCCCTCGCGGTCGGCCTCTGCCCGCTCGTAGGCCTCGGCGGTGAGGTTGGCCTTGGCCGCCAGGTCGGCCGGGGGCTCGAAGCGGCGTTCCTCGCGGGACAGGTTCGACAGGGTCTCGTTGCTCACGGCTGGGTCTCCTCGGTCGGGAACGTCTTCGGGGTCAGACTAGGCCGCTGCGGCGACGGCCACGAGGGGGTCACCGGGCGCCCGTGGGCACCAGCGCGCGCTTGTGCGTGAAGTTGGTGACGCCGGCGAACGAGGCGTACCACGCGGCCAGGGCCGTCGCGATCCCGAACCAGCCACCGATCTTCGTGATCCCGCTCGACGTGGCGAAGTCACCCCACGCGAGGACCAGGAAGGTGACCGTGAGCAGCGCGAACACCGCCAGGACCGCGCCGCTCACCCGGCTCGCCGCCACGGTCATGTAGGCGGTGAAGATGCCCCACGCGAGCAGGTAGAGGCCGAGCGTGCTCGAGATGTCGCTCTCGGAGATGCCGGACAGGTCGGTGTGCCCGGTGAGGTACCAGAACGAGATCCAGAACGCGCCGTAGGACGAGAACGCCGTGGCGCCGAAGGTGTTGCCCTTGGCGAACTCCCACATGCCGGCGAGCAGCTGGCCCAGGCCGCCGTAGGCCAGGGCCAGCCCGAACACCACCGGCTCGGCCTTGACGAGGTCGGCGTTGACGAAGCTCAGGATGAAGGTGGTGAGCGCGAAGGCCGCGAGGCCCAGCGGTGCGGGATCGGCGATGTGGCCGCCGGGCAGGGTCTGGGCGGGGAGGGGAGTCTGGGCGGGGTGCTCGGTCGTGGTCATGGGAACTCCTCGGGTCGGTTGCGGGGCCGACGCTAGGAACGGGCGGCGGGGTGTGACAGAGGACACTGAGTGCGTTGCGACCAGCGGCCGGAAGCCTGCGCCGTGCGCGCCGTCGCTGCGCGACGAGCGGTCGATCGACCGCGACGAACGGTGGGGCCCATGGCCCGTTCGGGCCAACCCATGGCCCGTTCGGTCTAGCCCCGGGCCCCCTTGGCCCGGTAGCTGCCGCGGTCGAGCTGGAGCGCCTCGGGGGCGTGCAGCCGGACCATGGTCGAGCCGAGGTGGGCAGGCAGCCGGTCCGCGGTGGCGAGCGAGACCGCGACCATGGTCGCGAAGGCGACCGGGACCGTGCACATGGCCGGCTGGGCGAGGACCGCCCCGAGCGGCCCGGACGGGGTCACGCCGAGCATCGTGAGCCCCACGGCGCCGGCGGAGAGCACGCCGCCGAGGAGCATGCCGGCGACGGCGCCGGCGGCGGTCAGCCCGCGCCACCAGATGCCGAGCAGCAGCAGCGGGCAGAACGTCGAGGCCGCCACGGCGAAGGCGAGCTCGACGGCGTGGGCGACCGCCAGGCCGGACGAGAGCAGCGTCAGGGTGAGGGTCGCCAGCGCACCGAGGACCCCGGCCAACCGGAACGCCCGGACCGGCTCGAACCACCGGCCGAGCACGTCCTGCCCGACCACGCCGGCGATCGACAGGAGCAGGCCCGAGGAGGTCGACAGGAACGCCGCGAACGCACCCGCCCCGAGCGCCGCGGTCAGCAGGTCGCCGCCCAGCCCTCCGAGAGCGTTGCCGGGCAGCGCGAGCACCACCGTGTCGGCCCGGTCCGAGCCGATCAGCCCCGGGACGTACAGCCGGCCGAGGACGCCGTACAACGGCGGCAGGAGGTAGAAGACGCCCAGCAGGGCGAGCACCGCGACGGTGGTGCGCCGGGCCGCGCGGCCGTCGCGGTTGGTGTAGAAGCGGACCGCCACGTGCGGCAGCCCCATCGTGCCGAGGAAGGTGGCGAGGATCAGCGAGTAGGTCAGGTAGAGGCTGTAGGGCCCCTGCATCGGCTCCAGCCAGTCCGCCGCGTGGAGGCGGGCCCCGCCGGTCGGGGCGTGCCCGTGGGTGTGCACGAGCAGGAACGCCAGGGGCAGGAGCAGCGCGCAGAGCTTGAGCCAGTACTGCACGGCCTGGACGAGCGTGATGCTGCGCATCCCCCCGGAGACCACGTTGACCAGCACCACCAGTGCGACGACGACCGCGCCCACCCAGGTCGGGGCGCCGGTGAGCGTCCGCAGGGTCAGCCCCGCGCCCTGGAACTGCGGCACGAGGTAGAGCACGCCGATGAGCACCACCAGCCCGCTGGCGACCCTGCGCGCGTGGTGGGACTCCACGCGGAGCTCGGCGAAGTCGGGGATCGTGTAGGCGCGCGAGCGGCGCAGCGGCGCGGCCACGAACAGCAGCAGCACCAGGTAGCCGGCGGTCCAGCCGACCGGGTACCACAGCATGTCGACGCCGCGGCTGAGCACCAGCCCGGCGACGCCGAGGAACGAGGCGGCGGAGAGGTACTCCCCGCTGATCGCGGAGGCGTTCATCCCCGGGCCGACTGCGCGCGAGGCCACGTAGAAGTCGCTGGTCGTGCGGGAGAGCCGAAGTCCGAAGGCGCCGATGCCGAGGGTGAGCAGCGAGACGGCCAGGACCGCCACGACCGCGGTGAGCGTGCTCATCGCGGACCCACCAGGTCGTGGAAGGCCCGCTCGTTGCGCTCGGCCCGGCGCACGTAGAAGACCGCGAGGCCCAGCAGCAGCGGGTAGGCGAGGAACCCGAGCAGCAGCCAGGCCAGCGGGACGTCCAGCACCCGGGCGCCCTGCAGCCCCGGGACCGTGACGAAGAGCAGGGGCAGCAGGCCGAGCGTCGACGCGAGCAGGAGCAGCACCCCGACCGCCAGCCGCAGCTGGCTGCGCATCAGGGAGCGCATGTAGACCTCGCCGAGCTCGGTCTGGGCATCGATCTCCGAGGCCACGGAGGTACGCCGGCTCCGGCCGGCCCGCGGGCTCGTGACCCGGACCCGGCGGGGTGGTGTGGCCTCGCTGCTCATGCGGCCTCCCGCGCCGGCGACCTCACTGCTCCGCCTGCCGGCTGCGGCGCAGCTGCTCGCGAAGCGTGTGGGTGAGCCGGCGGCTGACCCGCAGCTCGGTGCCCGCGACGAGCACGGAGCACCGGCCGTCCACGGACCTGACCTCGTCGACGTGGTGGAGGGACACCAGGAGGGACCGGTGGATGCGCAGGAACCCTGCCTCGCGCCAGCGTTCCTCGAGCGCGCTGAGCGGCATCCGCACCAGGTGGCTGGCGCCCTTCGTGTGCAGCCGGGCGTAGTCGCCCTGGGCCTCGACGTAGAGCACCTCGGAGCGGGTCACGAAGCGCGTCACCCCGCCGAGCTCGACCGCCAGCTTGTCCTCCGGCGGGGCCGCGGGGCCCGTGTC
>Ga0308174_10000898_pt1 | contig 13170 bp, 14 predicted proteins | sample PhyPR2_FD_203894 | JGI IMG/M metagenome (GOLD analysis project Ga0308174, IMG submission 203894) | Soil microbial communities from UC Gill Tract Community Farm, Albany, California, United States - DLSLS.P.R2 | ecosystem: Environmental > Terrestrial > Soil > Agricultural land | place: USA...
GCCTGCTGTCAGGGCATGAACGCCGGCGCTTTCGGCGATGTTCACACCGGCAATCGAAAGCCCGAGCAGGAGGAGCCCGACGGGTATCCACGCGTAGCCAAGGTGAAGCACCAGCACCAAGGGATCGCTAGCCGTCCTAGCTCCGCCCCACCGCGAAAGCCGGATTGCCTGCGCCGCTGCCGCGAGCACCAGAATGACGCCGGTCAGCCGGTTACCCGGAGAAGCAATCCAGAACAGAAACGAGATCGCCGTAGAAAGGATCACGAGCAGATCGAGAGATTGCGGCTGCGTCGGGAGCCGCTCGGACGTGCTCCGCTTCACCATCCAGTTCCTGGTGAATGAAGGGATAATTCGCCCGCCGATCATCGAGATCATGATGACCACCAGGGCGATTGCAGCGCGCCAGCCGAGATCGCCCGGGATCAGGCCGGCTGATCCCCCGTAGTCGGCCGCGTCGGCGAGGGCGAACGCAAGGACCAGGGCAACGATGGGCATGTTCCGGTTCTTGCTTGCGAGCACCTCCCGGGCAGCCATGAGCGCAAGCACCACGAACAATCCAACGTCGAAGATCGCAGCCGGCCAGAAACCGACGAGCGATGAAAAGAGCACTGCCAGGCGGGCAGCGGCCCAAAGGCCGAACAGGGAGAGCAGTGGTTTTCCGGCAATCGGCAGCCTTCCCATCCAGTTAGGAATCGCGGTCAGCAGAAATCCCGCCACCGCTGATCCCACAAACCCGAACAGCATCTCATGGCGATGCCACGCGACCGGCGCAAACACCGTCGGAAGCGCGAACAGTCCTCCGAAACTGCAGAGCCAAACTGCGATGGCGATGATCCCCCAGGCAGCTGCACCCAAGAAGAAGGGCCGAAAGCCGCCCCGAAGCACTGCGGGAGCTGCAGCCATGCGACGTTTACGCAGGGCTAGCATCTGCTCGCCGCGGGTGACGACCGGCCGCTCTTGCTGTTCGGTTTCGCGTCCGGTCATCGATTCGAGACTGCTTGGATCCGCCTCACTCTGCGGGGACAGCGACGGCATCGCGCCGGGATTCACGGAGATGGCCTCGCGGTGTGCGCAGCTTCATGATGAAGTCCCAGCCCATGAGGAGGCCGCCGATTGAGAAGACGACATCACCCGGGAGGCGCATCCACTGCCAGAACAGGTACTGGTCATAGAATGCCTGGCTGCGCGCCCACGCGAAGCCGTGCTCATAAACGGCATCCAGCTGCGGCCAACCGATCGGGAAGAAGTGGAGGAAGATCCACATCGCGAGCCCGATGTTGTAGCACCAGAAGGCGATCCGACCCGGCCGCTCGTCGAAGGTTGCATCCGGTCCGGCGCGATAGCGCAGGCAGAAATAGATTAGCCCGAGTGCAAGCAGACCGAAGGCGCCGAACAACGACGTGTGCGCGTGGTTTAGCGTCAGGAAAGTGCCGTGCTCGTAGTAGTTCACAAGCGGCGCATTGAGGGTTCCGCCGCCGAAGACTCCTGCGCCGACAAAATTCCAGAAGGCGGAGCCAAGAATGTAAAGGTACGCCAGACCGTAGTCGAACGCCGCGGCGCCCTTGATCAACCGGTGCTGAGAGATCGCCTCGAGGATCAGAAGAACGAGCGGCAGCACCTCGATAAACGAGAACATTGAACCCAGCGGCACCCACATGCCGGGACCACCCGCCCAGTAAAGGTGGTGGCCAGTTCCAAGCACGCCTCCCAAAAAGATCAGGATGAGCTCGAGGTAAACCGATCGCTCCGCGAGCTTACGGGAGACCAGCCCGAGCGACATGAGCAGGTAGGCGCTCATCGCCACGGCGAAGAATTCGAACGACTGCTCGACCCACAGGTGGACTACCCACCAGCGCCAGAAGTCCGTCAAGGTGAAGCTCTTCTCGATCCCGGTCAGCGGGATCATGCCGAAGATATAGAGGATCGCGACATTTATGGTTGCAGCCCAGATCAGGTGCTCGAGCCGGATGCGCCCGCTCCAGAACTGCCTGGTGGCTTCGACGAGCGTATCACGGCTCGGCCAGAGCGCGCGGAACATCAGGCCGCTCCAGGTCAGCAGCGCGACAAAAAACAGGATTTGCCAGAAGCGACCGAGCTGGATGTAGGACAGCCCCTGGTTGCCGAACCAGAACCAGCCTTTGTCGATTACACCCTGGATACCCAGGTAATTCCCGAGCAGCGCCGCGGCGACGACGAACAGCGATACCCAGAAGAGCAGGTCGACGAGGAAGCCCTGCCCCTTGGCCTCCCGTCCGCCGGCAATCGCGGGGGCGATGAAAAGGCCGCTAGCGATCCAGCCGAGCCCGATCCAGATGATGGGTGCCTGGAGGTGGAAGCTCCTCAGGAAGTTGAACGGCAGGATGTAGTTGAGCTGGATGCCGTAGAATGTTTCGCGCTCATAATATGAGTGCGCCATGATCGCACCGGCACCCTGCGACGCAAGAAACACCAAAGCGACCACAAGGAAATACTTTCCGGTCTTGATCTGACTCGGAGTCAGCTCGCGATAGATTGCGAGCCCCCGCTCCATCGGCTGGTCATCGGGATGATCGAGATAGGCCCGGTAAAGCCACAACACGAATCCCATTGAGAAGAAGGTGAAGCAGAAGCTGATCCACGTCCAATGGAAGGTATTGGTGGTGGGCGTGTTGCCGACCGAAGGCTCGTAAGGCCAGTTCTCCGTCCACGAGGTATTGGGATGATCCGGCCGGCGAGCGACGGTCGTGATCGCAGAGTAGATAATGAAGTCCGCAGTCTGCTTCCGCAGAGCGGGATCGAGGCTCTTCGCTGGAACCCAGCCTGCGGACAGGTTGACGGTATTCAGCTTGGCGGTGAGCTCGCTCTGCAATGCCCGAACAGCCTGTGCGACAGCGTCTGGCAGGATGACGTTACGCTGGGTGAGATCGATCCCCTGAAGCTGCTTCTGCATTGTGCCAGTCGCGGCAGCGTCGGCTAGCGCTTGACCTGGTGAAGAAGCAGCAGGGGTGGTGGGCTCAGGCGGCGTTCCCGCCGGTCCGGTGACAGCTAACGACTTGTTACCGGGCGCGCTGGTCGCCGGTGGTGTCGCGCTGGAACTGGTGAGGCTCTGCTTGGTCAGGACCCCAAGGCGCACCAGCGTCGAGGCTGTATAATCCTCCCCGAAATAGGAGCCCATGCCGTAGATGCTGCCGTAGTCCATGAGGTCGGCTTTCTGAAAGCCGCCCTTGCCGGCGACGATATCGTCGGCCGACATGATCACGGTGCCGGCGCGATCGCTGAATACTTGCGGTTGTGGAGGCGCTTTTTCGTAGGTGAGAACTGTTGCCCAGGCGAGCAGTGAGAAGCACAGGATCGCCACGACCAGCAATATCCACTTGAGGATATTGCTGACAGGGTCGTTCGAAGGCTGGCTAAGCTCGCTGGTTTGCATGATTCACTCCCCTGTCTGCAGCGCCCCACAACTCGGATTGCTGACGCAGCTCATTTCCGGCACACAAGACCGACACGCCGCACGCACACCCGGCCAAATGTTGGCGGGCAACGATCAAACACCACCACGTCGGATCAGTGCTCGCGCGGACATGTGACCAGGCGCAGCTCACGCGGTTCGCCGAAAGTACTTCCGCCTGCGAGGACCGAATATCGCTGAGCCATTTCGAAATGGACGCGCTGTACTCGCAGATCCCGCGATCGAGCGGCAGCGGTTCGTTCCTCCGCCGCGCGCCGCTCATAATAACGTCGGTCTGTCGCTATCTTGGCGATCGATCGAGACGGTGCCGGCGAACATCGCTGATCGCGACGGTCGGCTATGCTTTCAAGTCGCGTTGTTTTCTCTTGCCAGTGGGCGACCATACACTCGTCGGATGTCGTCATTTGCCACAGCATGTTCGCCTCCGGCCGGTCCAAAGACCTCTGCCATTTGATTTTTCTCAGATCAGAGCCGCGATCGTGACGATCGCAATGCCGAACAAGAGGATCAAAAACGGGAGCAGCAGGATCAGGATGGTCGCGTCGCGAGCGCTCGAACGGCCGGTCGCGGTCATGATGCCCCGCTTGCTGAATTCGAACCAGGTGAGGGTCTTTGGCTGCGTTCGGGCGGCCGCCGCGCCGGGGAAGATCGCTGGGACCGCGAAGAAGGCCGCAATGAACGCAAAGATCACGCCCATCACGACGGCCATGTGTCCGCCGCGGAATGCAAAGCCGAGAACGGCGACGAAGCCAGCGAACATCGACGCCTTCGCGATGTAGATGCCTGTCGGAACTTCGAAACTCTGATCCTCACAGGCGCGCTGGACCGGTGCGCGGACAATTTCGTTCTGAGCGAGAAGCTGTCCTCTCGTTTGGCGACCTGTCACTTTTTGCCTACTCCAGTTGAAGTGCTCCGTGCGCTTCAAATGACTGCTCGGCCGTCCACATCTCTATACGTAATCTACCGTAACTGCTGTTGCGGGGGGGCAAAGGTGGTGCGCAGGGCTTCGGAGAGGACCTTAGCTCCAAGCTTTGGCGACACGTTCGCGCGGTAGCTGCACCACGTGTGGGGGAGCAGCCAGGTGGTCGCGGCCTGAGTTGCACAGGTGAAGGAGGGCTCGTCTGATGACGGCTTACCGACCTTCCCTCGGGGTCATGTGAGTGGCGGAGCGGGAGGGATTCGAACCCTCGATACGGTTTTGCCGTATACTCACTTTCCAGGCGAGCGCCTTCGACCACTCGGCCACCGCTCCGCATTCGCTGGAAGGGCGCTCATCTAGGCGGACACGCTCGTTCCGGCAAGGTTGCTCCTTGTAACGCCGGTCCCTAGTCAAACGGGCAATGACACCCGCCGAGCGCCTGTCCGGCCAAGTGCCCTCTGCCGATGCGATCGAGGCCCTCGCTCGCCGGACGCTCTCCGCCTTGCGCTCGCCATTCCGCGAGAGCCTCAGCGATATTGTCCTACTTGTAGAGGAGATCACTGCCGCGGAGACGGCCCGATCACTCGGACTAAGGGATCGGATGCAGCTCAGCGGCCTGTATCAAGGCGTTCCGCTTACTCTGCAAAGCGTCACGCAATCCGGCACCCTGCCCGAACGCGTCACTCTTTATCGCCGCCCGATTCTGGCCGAGTGGCAGTCGACGCGCTTCAGCCTGGAGCAAATCGTCTCGCACATCGTCATCCACGAGATCGGCCACCATTTCGGCTTCTCGGACGACGACATGCATGCTCTTGAGCGGGACGCAGATTGATAACGCTGCTGCGGTTCGCCGATGTCACGCTCCGTCGCGGCGGGCGCTTGCTGTTCGAACGGCTGAACCTGCGCGTCCAGGCCGGCGAAGCCCTGCAGATCGCGGGACCGAACGGAAGCGGCAAGTCGAGCCTCATCAGGCTCGCGGCCGGCCTCCTGACTGCGCAGGCAGGCAGCATCGAGCGCTCGCCGCTTGCGCTCGCGGACGACAACATAGCCCTCGACCGCGAACTGCCGCTGGGGCGTGCTCTCCGCTTCTGGTGTCGTGCAACCGACCAAGCGTTGGCCCACATGGGTCTGCTGGCCCTGGAAGACGTGTCCGTGCGATGGCTTTCATCGGGGCAGCTGAAACGCGCGACCATCGCGCGCGTTGCCAGCTCAGGGGCGCCGCTGTGGCTGCTCGACGAGCCGCTCAACGCGCTGGATGCCGATGGCGCGACCTTGCTGTCGAGGCTCATCGCGAGCCACTTGGCCTCAGGCGGTGCGGTTCTCGCGGCGTCGCACCAGCCGCTCCCGGGTGAGTGGCGCCGGTTGGACCTGACGGCATGACCCTCGGGCTGATCGCGCGCGACGTGCGCCGCGGCTTCGCCGGCGCGGCCTGGCTGCCGATCGCATTCTTCCTTCTCGTCGCCACGCTGGTGCCCTTCGCGGTCGGTCCGGACGCGAGACTGCTTGCCCGGATTGCAGCTGGCGTCTTGTGGATCGCAGCGCTCACGGCAGCGCTGCTCCCGATCGAGCGGCTGATCGAACCCGATCGGGCAGACGGGGTGCTGGATCAGCTCGCACTGCAGGGCCTCGCGGAAGAAAGCATCGCATTGGCCAAGATCATAGCGCATTGGCTGACGTTCGCGCCCTTGCTGCTCCTCGCAGCCCTGCCCGCTTCAGCGCTGCTGGCCATCGACGGTCCGGCGCTTGCGAAGACGGAGATTGCGCTGGCCATCGGAACGCCCGGCCTTGCGGCGCTCAGCGTAGCGGTGTCGGCAATGACCGCTGGTCTGCCGCGAGCTGGAGCGCTTGCCGGTTTGCTGCTTCTGCCGTTTGCCGTGCCGCTGTTGATCTTCGCCGTGGCCGACTCGCTGCTGCTCGAAGGCGCTATCTCCCTCCTGCTGGTCGCAGGGGCGCCATTCATCGCGGGTGCCGCGATCCGTGCGGCTAGGACCTAGACCAACGCGCGAAGATCGCAGTGGGAAGGAGCAGCCCGCGCGTCTCTTCACGCACCGCCATCTCTCCCATCTCGACGTTTCCGCCGAGATCGCGCAGCAGCTGCTTGACGAGTTCGCCGATAGCGAGTGCCGACATCCGGACGGCGTAAACCGTAAGCACCAGGAAGCGACTGTTCTCGTCGAGCAGCTTGCGGCAGTCCGCGAGCAAGGGCGCCAGATTTTCTTCGAGCCGCCAGACTTCACCCGTCGGGCCGCGACCGAACTTCGGTGGATCGAGCAGGATGCCGTCGTATCGTCGTCCGCGGCGGACTTCGCGGGCAGTGAACTTGCTCGCATCGTCGACCATCCAGCGGATCGGTTGGCCGTCCAGGGCAGATAACCGGGCATTTTCCTTCCCCTGCTCCACCGACTTCTTGGACGCATCAACATGGACGAGCCGGGCGCCCGCTTCGCTAAGCAACAGGCTTCCGACACCGGTGTAGCCGAACAGGTTCAGTATCTCAGCTTCGTCGGCACGCTCGCGCATCCAGTCCCATTGCGGCGCCATGTCCGGGAAGAATCCTAGGTGACGGAAGGGCGTCAGCGACGCGTCGAAACTGACCGCGTTCCGAGCCAGCGTCCAATGATGCGGCACGGCGCGGTGTTGGACCCAACGCCCGCCCCCCTCCTCGTCAGAGCCTGGGACGAATGTCGCGTCGGGGTCCCACGCCGATAAGGCCGGCTGCCACATCGCCTGCGGCTCCGGTCGGACTACCGTCACGCGTCCATAGCGCTCGAGCTTCTGCCCGTTCCCGCAGTCGATCAGAGCCCAGTCAGACCAGGGTTCCGCGACGATCGTCTTCAGTTCGGTCACGCTGCGAGGGCGAGCTTTGCGCCGACCGAAGCGACCGCCGCCGGTCCGTCCAACAGCGACAGCCCCGCCACGCGCGCATCGGCCACCGTGACACCGCGGATCTGATCCAGCAGTTCGTCGAGCGGAAGGATTCGCCCGAACACCTCGATCGAGCGGGCGACCTGATCCGCGCGTCCTTGCGCGGTCTCAAGGCCCATCAGCAGCCCGGCCTCCATCTGTGCTCGGGCGCGGTCCAGCTCGGCCTGTGTCAAACCCTCCGCCGTCTCCGCCAACACTCGCCGGGCAAGCTCGACGGATTCTGCGGCCTGCACCCGGTCGGCAGCGCAACCGATCCCGACCATCCCGGCGTCCGCAAATGCCTGGTTCCACGCGTATATCGAGTAAGCGAGGCCGCGCTCTTCGCGCAGCTCCTGGAACAGTCGCGAGGACGTTCCACCGCCAAGCGCCTGCACGAACATCGCAAGTGCGGGGCTGCTCGGATCGGCCGCTGGAAGGCCCCGAAATGCCAGGCACCAATGCGCCTGTTCGAAGCTGCGGCGATCATTGCGAACCCCGCCGGTGAAGGTTGCGGGCGTGATCGATGGCGGCTCGCCCGCCGGCATATCGCCGAAGAGCCGCTCGGCGATCTTAAGCACCTGGCTCGGCTGGACCTTGCCGCTGGCTGCGAGCACGAGGCGTGACGGAACGAACTGCTGCCCAAGCCAATCGCGGCAATCCTGCCGCATGATCGAGCGGACCGTTTCTTCGCTACCGAGAACGGGACGGCCAATCGGCTGCCCTTCGAAAGCAGCCTCGAACAGGTGGTCGTGGACCAGGTCATCGGGCGAGTCGACGCTCTCGCCCAACTCGGACAGGATGACCTGCTTCTCTCGTTCGAGATGGCCTTCGTCGAAGTGTGGCTGCCGCACGAGATCGGCGATCACCTCCGCGAGGAGGTCCAGATCGCGGGCGAGCGCACGACCATGAAAAGTCGTCTGGTCGCGCGAGGTCCACGCGTTGAGGCTGCCGCCGACGTCCTCGATGACTTCGGCCAGGGCCCGCGTGTCCCGGCCCCCTGCGCCTTTGAACACCATATGCTCGACCAGGTGAGCGAGCCCGCTGAGCGGCTCCGGCTCCGAGCGCGAACCGACGCTCGCATAGAGGCCGACCACCACAGACTCGGCGCTGGCGAGCGGGTCCACAGCTACGGTGAGACCGTTCGAGAGGACATGCAGTTCTCCGCTCACTTCCTCTCCTCCGTCCACTTCCGGCGAACGGCAATTACGTAGATGACCGATGCTACCAAGGCGAAGGCGAACCACTGCACGGCATAGGAGCGGTGATTGTTCGGAATGGAGCCGACCGAAGGCGGTGCGCTTGGCTCGAGACCTGAAGGTGCGGTAGCGGCCACGAGCCGCATGCGCGCCACACGGTCGGGTCCGATGATTCCGCTTACGGGCCCACCGTTCCAGTTCACCTTGGCATTCGGATCCTTGGACCAGCCCACCTCGACGCTCATCCCGGGCCCCTCGGCACCAGTGGAGCAGTCGACGACATGCGCATAGCCAGGCTCGCCAGCCCGGTTCTCGCCCGCGACTGCGCGCTGTCTGATCGGCCGAAGACAGACGCCCGTGGCATGCCGGAACAGCGGAAGCTGATCGGTGTCGGTCGGCATCGTAGGAAAGGTAATCGGCGGCAACCTGTCCGCCTGTGCATATTGGCTGACCAGGCCTTCCTTCCATCGGGCGCGTTGCAGCTGCCAGATCCCGAGCCCGATCATGACCGCGACGGCGATCATGACGACGATCGTCGGCAAGACTGGGATCCGCCGGGTCATTTCGCGATCCGCCCTTCGCGCGCCCGGTGCTTGTATTCCTGTGCAAGCAGCCACGCTTTGGACACGCGGAGCCCGCCGATCGTCAGCGCGGCCGTCACAGGGATCCACACCAGGTGCACCCACCAGGGTGGAGAGTAAGCGCCGTCGACGACAAGCGCGGAGACGACCACGATCGTCCCAACGATGAAGATCAGGAACGCGGCCGGGCCGTCGCCCACATTGAAGCTGCTGAAATCCAAGCCACAGGATCTGCAGCTATCGGCGAAGCGCACCCACCCAGCGAACAGCGTGTGCGCTCCACACTTCGGACAATTGCCTGCCAACGCCGCCTGAAGCGACGATGGCTCCTCAACCTGCGCGCCGGGGTTCACCCCGCGTGCGGCGCGCCCCAGCCGCCCCAGATGTAGATCGACGTGAACAGGAACAGCCAGACCACGTCGACGAAGTGCCAATACCAGGCGGCCGCTTCAAAGCCGAAATGCTGCCTCGGCGTGAAGTCGCCGCGGTTCGCACGAATGAGGCACACGGTCAGGAAGATCGTGCCGACGATCACGTGGAAGCCGTGGAAGCCGGTCGCCATGAAGAAGGTCGAGCCGTAGATGCTGCCTTTGAAGCCGAACGGAGCGTGAGCATATTCCCAGCCCTGCACGAACGTGAAGGTCAGGCCGAGCAGGATCGTCAGCAATAGGCCGAGCTTCAGTCCCTTGCGATCGCCATGGATCAGCGAGTGGTGCGCCCATGTCACGGTCGTGCCGGAGCAGAGCAGGATCATGGTGTTGAGGAGCGGGAAGCCCCAGGGGTTCAGGACCTCCACGCCCTTCGGCGGCCATTGATTGCCGACCGCGTCGACTACGGAAGGAAAGATGGCGTTGTCGAAGAAGGCCCAGAACCATGCCAGGAAGAACATCACCTCGGAGGCGATGAACAGGATCATGCCGTAGCGAAGGTGCAGCTGGACGACGGGCGTGTGGTCGCCGGCATGCGCTTCCTTGATGGTGTTCGACCACCAGCTGTACATCGTTATCAGCACGGCCACGAGGCCGGCGATCATCGTCGGCACGCCGAAGCGGTTCGAGTGGAACCACATCACGGCGCCAGTGAACATCACACCGCCAGCCATGGCGCCGATCAACGGCCACGGATCAGGCGGGACCAGATGGTAGTCGTGGTTCTTCGTGGCGGACATGTGCTGCGGCTTCCCTCTTTGCCTTTTGCCCGGCTCTAGCGAGCCGCGGTTCCGGTTTCCACCGGGTAAAACGTATAGCTCAGGGTAATCTCGTCGATGTCTTTCGTGTCCGGATCCTGCTTGATCTTCGGATCGACGAAAAAGATCACCGGCATGTCGACGGTCTCACCCGCTTTGAGCGTCTGCTCGGAGAAGCAGAAGCACTGGATCTTCTTGAAATATTTGCCGACCTGCTCGGGAGAGACGTTGTAGACGGCTTGGCCGGTCCATGAGCGGGCGCTGAGGTTCTGTGCGCGGTAGAAGATCTTCGTCTGCGCGCCTGGATTGACCCTGACGGTGGTTTGCTCCGGCTCGAAACGCCACGGCAGCCCCGGGTGGATGTTCCCGTCGAAGCGGACGCCGATCTGGCCTGCGACGGCGCCCGGAGCTCTGTCGGCGCGCTGCGTTGTCCCGGCGAAGCCCGTCGCTGCACAGAAGGCGCGGTAGAGCGGCGACGATGCGAAGGCGAGGCCGACCATTGCGGCAACGATGATCGCCAGGATGAGGCCCGTCTTTCCGTTCTTCCTGTCGGCGACAGCAGTGTTCACCAGTTCATTCCGGTCTTTGCGAGGGTGATGAAGAAGAGCAGCACGACGAAGGCGCCAAGCAATAGTGCCATGACGCGCGCGCGCTCACGCTGACGCCGGAGGACTTCGTCTTCGAGCTTCACGCCGCCAGCCACCGATCTGCGACCAGCACCGCGAACAACGCAAACAGGTAGAAGACCGAATAAGCGAACAGATGCTTTTCGGCAGCCATCTGCGTCGGTTCCGTTGCTTGGTTCGTGGCCACCCGCACCGCGAGGACCAGGAAGACCAGGCTGAGCACGGCGGCGCAAATGCCATATGCCGCTCCACTGAGCCCCAGCGGCCAAGGCGCGACCGCGGCGGCTACCATGGGCAAAGTGTAGAGAAAGATTTGAAGGCGCGTGTTCCGGACACCGGCAACGACCGGAAGCATCGGGATGCCCGCCGCTGCATAATCCGAGCGGACGAACAGCGAGAGCGCCCAGAAATGCGGTGGTGTCCATAGAAAGATGATTGCGAACAGGAGCCAGGGAAGCGCACTCATCTGCCCGGTTGCGGCTACCCAGCCGATCAGCGGCGGGAAGGCGCCTGCCGCGCCGCCGATCACGATGTTCTGGGCGGTGCGCGGCTTCAGCCACACAGTATAGATCAGGACATAGAACAAGATCGATGCAGCCAGCAGGATGGCGGCAAGCCAATTCGTCGCCAGGCCCATCAGCAGCACCGAAAAGAAGCTCAGACCCACGCCGAAATGCAATGCCGACTGGCGATCCATGCGTCCCGCCGGCAGCGGGCGCTTCGCAGTGCGCCGCATCTTGGCGTCCACTTCGACCTCGTACCACTGGTTGAGCGCGCCGCACGCGCCCGCGCCAAGCGCGATGCAAAGAATGGCAGTAAATCCAAGGACCGCCGGAAGCTGCACCGGCGCAACCAGAAGCCCGCAAAGGCCGGTGAAGACCACAAGGCTCATGACGCGCGGCTTCGTCAGCGCGACGAAATCGCGCCAGTCGGCCGGCAGCGCGGCTGGACTCGCCATCTCCAGGGTGGGCATCGCCGCGCCTATAGGGGCTTGTTTCAGAGAGGAAAAGCCTCTGTGGCGGCCTACGGACGGGCTTTGCTATGAGCACTCGGATGAAACACCGATTCCTTGCGGCCGCTTTGCTAGCGACACTGTCCGCCCCGACGCTGGCGCAGGCGCCTGCGGTGCCCGTCCCTGCGGCGTCTCCCCCCGCGCCGGCGCCGAAGGAAGACCTCGTTCCGGTCGCAATCGAGACCAGCCTCGGCCGGATCGTCGTTGCGCTCGATCGGGGCCATGCTCCAGTCACGACCGCCAACTTCCTCCACTATGTCGACACCCACCGGTACGACGGCCAGGTCTTCTATCGAGCTATGCACGTGCCCGATCAGAACGGCGCCGACGGTGGCCTGATCCAAGGCGGCATCACCACCGACGCCCGGAAGCTATTCGCGCCGATCGCGCATGAGCCGTCGACGCAGACCGGCTTGCATAATGTTACCGGCGCGATCGCCCTCGCCAATGCCGGACCGGGGACTGGGCGAGCCGACTTCTTCATCCTCGTTTCCGACATGCCCGGCCTCGATGCAGGCGGCCCCGGCGGCGACCCGAACGGCTTCGCTGCATTCGGCCGCGTTACCGAGGGCATGGACGTCGTCCGGAAGATCTGGAGTGCTCCGGTGTCAGCGACGAAAGGCGCTGGAGTCATGAAGGGTCAGATGCTCGAGCCGGCGATCAAGATCGTTCACGTGGTGCGCGTCAAGTGACAGTCGCGGGCTCCGCGATTCCGAGCCTCCTCCTCGTTTGCTCAAGGAGCGCCTTGAAGCGCGGTTCCTCACGCAGCGGGTCGAGATCGGGGTCCGCTTCGACAAGGCTAAGGTGAAACGCGCCGGCGGTCATGAGCGATCGTTCCAGGTGCCGCAAAGACCCTTCCTTGTCACCGATGAACGCGGCCAGCGCGCAGGCGAAATTGTACCGCATACTGAGGTTATCCGGGTCGACCAGTAGCGCGCGTTCCATCCACTCGCGCGATCGATCCACCTGCTTCAACGCCGCGTAGCCGCCGGCCCCGAAACTGAGTACCGCTCCGTTGCTGGGATCGTGGGCAAGCACCTGCTCGGCCTGGCTGATCGTCATCTCGGCCGCGACCTTCTCCGCCGCCGTGTTGCCGAGCGCATGATGCAGCGTAACCAGGCGCGCCCACGCATGGACGTCGGAGTCCATGAGCGACACGGCTTTCTCAAGATGATCGGCGGCATCCGCGAACCTTCGCTGACGCATGCGCACCCTGGCGGCTTCCTTGTTCACCTCCCAGGATTCCGGGTCCATCCGCAGGGCCATGTCGATCTCGGCGTCCGCCTGGGGATAGGGCC
>Ga0308174_10000900_pt1 | contig 13156 bp, 15 predicted proteins | sample PhyPR2_FD_203894 | JGI IMG/M metagenome (GOLD analysis project Ga0308174, IMG submission 203894) | Soil microbial communities from UC Gill Tract Community Farm, Albany, California, United States - DLSLS.P.R2 | ecosystem: Environmental > Terrestrial > Soil > Agricultural land | place: USA...
GCTGCCACGTCGGCGGCCGCGCCTTCCGCTGGTCAGAGCGTACCCGTTGGCGCGACCTCACGCCGGTCGGCCGGCAGTGGCAACTACGCAGTACGGCTGGCTTCGTAGTGTTTGTCCTAGTCCTCGTGCTCGCCCTGCTTGCGTGGGGCGACTATCATCCGGCGGCCTAACGATCGCTGAAGCTGACAAAGCATCTTGAATGAAGCTCGCTGCGCTCGCAATCATGATGTGTGCTTTGCAGCTTAGCTCTAGGCGTTAGACAGGCACAACTTACTAGCCAATGCGACTGGGCCTTCGCTCGCTTCTGGCAATTATTGCCATCGCCTCCCCATCCAACGAACAGCCGATGGCACAACGCTCCGGACTCGACACCCCAGAGGCGGTTGTTCGGGCGGCGTTCGCCGCCTATGAAGCGAAGCAGTGGAGCCGTTTCGCCGCACTGGTTCATCCCGACGCGCTTACTGAATTCCAGAAGCAACACCTTGTGATGGCCGACGCATGGGAGCACCACCCGCGGCTGACTGAGGTCCGCGACGGCACGATGCCCGCGGCTGTCGCCGAGTATTTCGACAAGATGCAGGACGAAATGGGCACTCGATTTGGTAATCCCGTGCTCCGACAATTTGCTCGCGTGAAAACGCTGGATGAACTCAAGGCGCTTTCGCCGCAAGAGTTTCTCGCACGCTACCTGGAAGCCAGTAGCCCCAAGCCAAATCCGAAGGATCCGGAATATCAGCCACCGGTAGCCAAGCGCGAGGTGATCGGGAGCGTGACGGAGAACCCGACCCTTGTCCACGTCGTGTATAGAGTGCGGACAGATGTAGGTCGGTACGGACGCACGGAAGAAGTCACGGTGCTGCCTGTACGCCGGACCGCCACGGGTTGGCAAATCATGCTGAATAGCGATCTCGCCTTCACCGGCTCGGTGCGCACAATTGACGTCGAAACCGATTCCCCGGGCGACTAGCTGCGAGCCGCTGTCTAACGTTCGCTGATGGTGTGTAGGCCCCATTTCGGATGCTCGCGGCGCTCGCCATTATGAGACAGTCCTTGCAGCTTAGCTCTAGGCGTTAGACTGCACCGAGACCTCGGTGAGTGAAACTGTGCAACAGGAGCCAATGTGATGAGGGGCAGACGAGCGTTGCGATCGCGCGGAACCGCCGTCGTCGGAGCGCTTCTTCTTGTGGCGTGCGGCCTCACGAACACCGCCGACCCCAACGTGGTGCACGTCGCCAATGTCAGCTACGGCGATACAGTGTGCAGCGGCACGTCCTGCAACGGCGTCCTTCGCTTCCAGCTCTTGAACGGAGCGAACGAGGGGCGTTCTGGGTTGGTGCAGATCAGCAGTCAGGGGGCGCAACCGCTGATGAGTGAGTGGACGAACGCCGATGGCTGGCAGCAGATGGCGTGGACTGTCGAGCAGAGCAGGCGGCCGTATAGGATCAGCGTGTGCCCGCAAGGCTTGGCCCCGGGGGATCGTCGGTGCGCCAGCACCTCGACCAACTGAGCGCGGCGCGCAGCAGTCTAACGATCGCTGAAGCAGAGAAAGCTTCATTACCAATGCTCGCTGCGCTCGCCACTATGATGCAGCGCTTGCAGCCTAGCTCTGGGCGTCAGACACCTCTGAAGCACTCGTGATGCGAGCAATCCCGATTGTTGGTGCGCTTCTGATCGCGGCCTGCGGCACGGCGGCGGGAGGCGCAGCCAATCCGAACCTTGGTGTTCAACCGGAGCCCGCGCGCCCACGCTGTGTAAAGGGCGGCGGTGATACGACGGCCGTCGGGTACTTTGAATTCCAGGTCGAGCGGCCGGCGACAGCGCAGGCGGTGCCCGCGGGCCCCTCACGCGCTGGTCCTGATGGGGCGCTTGTCCAATTCATCGTTGATACGGCGGGGATCGCAGAGCCCGCGACGGTAAAGGTCATTCAACCCACGGTCCCCGTTTCGGCGAACCTCCTCGCAAGAGTGGCGACGTGGCGGTTTACACCTGCAGAGGTCTACGGATGCCGGGTCCGGCAGGTCGTGCAGGTTCCGGTGTGGCGCAGCATGCTGTGAGATCGCGAATCGGTGTCTAACGATCGCTGAAGCTGGCAACGGCTCGCTAATGTTGTTCGCTTCGCTCACAATCATTAGACAGCCCTTGCAGCGTCGCTCTAGGCGTTAGGCCGACTCTCGACTTTGGAGCCTGCGCGAGAAGCCAGAGCGGCGACGGCTCCCCGTAGTGACTGATAGCGTTGCGTATTGCTGGCAGCTCGAGGGGCCGCTGCGGCCACAAGCGCCTCCATCAGGAGCCTCATGTCACGACTGATCGTGCACAGTTTCACCATCTCGCTCGACGGGTACGGAGCGGGACCGAACCAGTCGAAATTGACTCCACTAGGTGAGGGAGGCGAGGAACTGCATGAATGGCTTGTCGGAACGCGATTCTTCAAGCAAATGGGTAGGCGCGAGGGCGGGGCCACCGGCGTCGACAACGATTTCGCCGAGCATGGTATGGCGAACATCGGCGCGTTCATTCTGGGTCGCAACATGTTCGGTCCGATACGCGGCCCCTGGCCCGACGAAACGTGGCGCGGATGGTGGGGGAAGAATCCTCCATATCACACCCCGACGTTCGTACTCACGCACCACCCACGCCGGTCGCAGGAAATGGAGGGGGGCACCGTTTTCCACTTCGTGACCGACGGTATTCGTGCCGCGCTGGACCACGCGCGATCCGCCGCCGGAGACAGAGATGTTCGACTGCTCGGGGGTGCCGCGACCATCCGGCAGTATCTCGAGGCCAGCTTGGTCGATGAGATGCACATAGCGGTGGCCCCGCGCCTTCTCGGCGGCGGGGAACCGCTGTTTGCCGGCCTCGATCTTCCCGGTCTTGGATACGGCGGCATCAAGTGCACCTCAGGCGAGAAGGCCGTGCACTATGTCATCACGCGTGGTTAGACCCGACTCCGTAAAAGCGCCAGGAGTGCCGGAAAGAAATTCGGATGCCGACGAAACGATACAAGTTTACAACGCCGATCCCCCACACACGTGCGACGCGTCGCACGATAAGGAGACCATCGAGCGTAACCCGCGTCGCACACGACCCAACGATCGTTGAAGCTGACAAAGCACCTTTACTGAAGCGCCCTTCGCGCACAACTATTTGGCAGTCCTTGCAGCTTGGCTCTAGCCGTTAGGTGGCTATGAGTTCAACGGATACCCGGGGAACAGGTCACGCCGTGTCGCCCCTGACCCAGTCGGCGGAGGACCGCAAGGCGGTCTTCATCACCATCGCATGCCTCGTCGTGGGCGTGTTCGTTGGAACATGGTTCTTGGCTGAAGATTTGTCGGAGCAGCGAGCGCAGCGAGAACTGTTGGGCGCAGTCTCGCGCGCTTCGATTGTGGTCGTCAATGGTCAGCCCATTCCCGAAGCCGCGGTTGCGCTAGCCGCGTTTCGCGGCATCCGGCACGTCCCATCGCACCACAGCGGCCCCACGTCGCCGATTCATATCGAGCTCCGCGACGGCCGGACCTCGACGGCGATCACGATCGCGCGGGATTCGGACCGGCCGAACGAATTCTGGGTCTATCTCCCTGGCGCGAACTGGCACAATAACGCTTTGGGCCGAGATGCGGGGCGGGTGGTGAGCGAGCCGTTGGGAACGTTGCTGCATGATCACGGGCTCTAGGCGATCGCGCACGACTTCACGTCGTGCGGTTCGTTGCGCCAGCCACCTAACGATCGCTGAAGCTGACAAGGCCTCTTTACTGGGGTGCGCTTCGCGCACAACTATTAGGCAGCCATTGCAGCTTGGCTCCAGGCGTTAGGTAGCCAAATGCCCAGATATTGCGGGAGATAGCAATGTCCACAGTCAGTGTGCGCTACATCGTCGACGACGTACCTGCCGCGCTGCGTTTCTACACGATGCTCCTCGGGTTCACCGTGGATCACGATGCCTCACCGGCCTTCGCATCGGTTCTCCGCGATGGCGTGCGCCTGCTGCTCAGCGGCGACGGCAGCTCGGGGAAGCGCCCACTGGCAGATGGGCGCCGCCAGGTACCGGGCGGGTGGAATCGCGTGAACATTGAAGTCACTGATCTTGCGGCGGAAGTCGCGCGGTTGCGGGCAGCGGCGGTCCCCTTCCGCACGCCGGAGATCGTGACCGGGCCGGGCGGCGAACAAGTCATTCTCGACGACCCGTCGGGCAACCCGGTAGAGCTATTCCAGTCTCGCCGATGAGGCACGAGGCGGCTGGCGGCGTCCTCCGTCCGTCTCGGCGCTACCCGAGGCACCTGCCGACCACGCTCGTCCGATTCACGCGCGCCGCCACCTGACGATCGCTGACGCTGACAAAGCTTCGTCACGGAAGCGCGCTCCGCGCGCACTCATGGGGTAAGCTTTGCACCTTGGCTCCAGGCGTTAGGCTGCGCCCCGGCATCGGTGATGCACGCGCGCGTTGTCGCGGGCGTCCAACGTTGACGACCGCGCAGGGGGTTGCACCGAGCCTCGCAGTCGCCTTGGAAGGCGCGTCGCCCACTCGTTGACAAAGAGTCGCGGTCCTGCCATATCCTCCTCCCACTCTACCGCGTAGAGGTCCCATGAGACGCACTACGAACCACGTTCTCGCACTCGTCGCTGTCGCACTCGTCGCCGCCGCGTGCTCGGACAGCCCGGGCATCGCAAGCCCATCGGAGCCAGCACTCGTTCACGCGGTACCGAGCACGGTCAGCGCAACGGCGCCCACGGGCATCCCGGCGCCACCGACGGGATTCACGCTGTTCTGGAGCGATGATTTCACCGGCACGGCGAACACCGGCGTCGACACGACGGTGTGGAAGTACGACACGGGACCGGGCCGCAACTTCGGCACGGGCGAGATCGAGAACATGACGAACAGCACGGCCAACGTCTTCAAGGACGGCGCGGGCACGCTCGTCATTCGGGCGATCAAGACGCACACCACGTGGACGTCGGGACGGATCGAGACGAAGCGTGCCGACTTCGGCGCCCCGGCTGGCGGCGTGGTCCGAATGCAGGCGGCGATCCAGCAACCGGACTCGAACCTCAACACGACGAACGGAGCAGGGTACTGGCCGGCCTTCTGGATGTTGGGCGCCACCTACCGCACGGGCACGCCGTGGCCTACGAGCGGCGAGATCGACATCCTCGAAGACGTCAACGCGCAGTCGGTGGTGTACAGCGGGCTGCATTGCGGCACGAGTCCGGGCGGACCGTGTAACGAGACGTCGGGCATCGGCTCCGGACCGCACGCGTGCGCGGGGTGCCAGACCGCGTTCCATACGTACGCCGTGGAGATCGATCGGTCCGTGTCGCCCGAACAGATCCGCTATTACCTGGACGGCGTGGTGCACTTCACGATCAACGCCACCGCGGTGGACGCGAACACGTGGGCGCAGGCGGTGGATCACCCGTTCTTCATCATCTTCGATCTGGCGATGGGCGGCGGGTTCCCGAACGGGGTCTGCAACTGCACGTCGCCGACGAGGAACACAGTGTCCGGCGGAATGATGCGGATTGCCTACGTTGCGGTATACAACAAGCCCTGAACTTGTACTCGGAGGCCGCTCCACCGCACGGGCTGCCTGCGCGCAAACGCGCCGCACTTCGGGTTCCCGGCGCAATGTCGTCGCGACTCACCGGCCCTGCGGGTGCCCGGGTCGCCCGGACATTGCGCGTCGGGAGCCCCGTCGCGTCGTCCACGACGGACAAGAACCTTCACGTGGGCGTCCCACGACACCGTGCCCAGGATGACCTCCCGCATCGCGCGCCAATTGCATCCATACCGGGCCTCACCTCCAGGCACGAGCTGGCGACCCGGGTGGACAGGTGCAGTCCGCAGTCGGTCGCGACGACCTCCGGCATCTCGGTGCAGTCGTTTGGAGATGTAACTCCATGGCCTGCAGCTTGGCTCCAGCCGTTAGCAGGATCCCACTTCTGACGTTAGGCAGCTGGTCATGCCGATCTCGCCCTACGTTCGCCAGCTTCGCGCGCATGTCGGCACGATGCGCCTCCTTCTGCCGTCGGTGAGCGCCCACATCTTCGATGCCGCGGGCCGGTTGTTGTTGGTTCAGCAGCGGGAGAGCGGGGTGTGGTCAACACCGGGCGGCGTTCTCGAGCCCGATGAACGGCCGGCGGAGGCCGTGGTCCGGGAGACACGAGAGGAGACCGGTCTCGAAGTCGAACCCGAGGCGTTGGTCGGGGCCTATGGTGGGCCCGAATTCGTGGTGCGCTATCCAAACGGCGACGAGGTGCAGTATGCGATGATGGCGTTCCGGTGCCGCATCGTCGCCGGCGAACCGCATCCCGATGGGGATGAGACGATGGCGGTGCAGTATTGGAGCGCCGAGGCGCTGGCGACGTTGTCGACGCCGGCGTGGCTCCAGACGCTCCGCCCGTTGATCTTTGGCGCGGCTGGCACAGGGAGCCCCGAGCGCCCGCCAGCTAACGATCGCTGACGCTGACGAAGGCTCTTTACTGATGCTCGCTCCGCTCGCGTTCATGAGGCAGCCGTTGCAGCTTGGCTCCAGGCGTCAGGTGCCACCGACTCACTAATGCAGATGAGAACCCTCAGACCAGGTGCTCTACTCGCTGTTATCCTCGCTTGCAGACCGACGAGTAGGGGCGCGGCGGGCCTGGCACCATCGGAGCCGGCATGTGCCGTTCTCGGGGACTCAAGCTCGCCCGAAGGATATTTCGAGTTTCAGGTCGATCGCCCGGTGCGTCTGGAGCACCACGGTTCAGCCTCGGCAAGTGCCACTGGCCGCATCATCGCCAAGTTTGTAGTTGACACCGCGGGTCGACCCGTGGTCGAGACCTTCAAGGTCGTGATGGCGGCATCGCCGGAGCTGATCGCGCCTGCGCGAGCAGTCATGGCGGGCAGTCGGTATCGACCGGCCCTCCGCCACGGGTGCCGAGTCAATCAGGTCGTGATGGAGCCGTACGTGTTCTAGCATCGCCACCTGGCACCTGACGATCGCTGAAGCTGACGAGCACCCATTACGGAATGCCCGCTCCGCCGGCACTATGACACGTGCTTTGCGGCTTGGCTCCGGGCGTTGGATCGCAGCACGGTTGGGGACACTTGCCATTCGATATCATGGGAACGAAGCAGATCGCAGTTGAACTGCAGTATCACGGGTCGGGGAAGATCGAGGGCCGCAATGGGCGGTACAGCGGCGGCGTCGTTGCACCGGAGCTCGGCGACCACGTGATGTTTCAGGTGCGACCGAGCGCGCTCGATGCGAACGGCATCTTCAATCCAGATCACAACGCGCCCACGTATGGGGGCGGCCTGCAGGTCATCGTCGAGGGAGACGCGGCGGGCTATCGTGCGCTCGGCACGTATCTGCTCGCGCTCGCCGAGTTGGATACGGGGGCGCATCCGCGCTACAAGGATTACCACCAGATCACGAGCCGCGACGGCCGGACCTCGGTTCAGCTTCTGTTCTATCGGCAGCCGGGCTCTGCGTCGGAAGCTGCGGGCCAAGGAACCTCATGAGCAAAGTGTTCGTCAACGTCGCAATGAGCCTCGACGGCTACATGGCACCGGAAGGAATGACCATGGAGAACCCCGGGTACAAGAACTGGGGCGCCAAGTGGGGGGCGATGATGGCCTGGATCATCAACCAGCAGTACTTCCGTGAGAACCTCAAGTTCGGACCGGGGGGAGAGACCGGTCCGGTCAATGACCTGGTTCGGAGCACGACGGAGCGCATCGGTGCCAACATCATGGGCAAGCGAATGTTCGACCAGGGCGAGCGCGCGTGGCCGGAGGAGGCTCCGTTTCACACCCCCGTGTACGTGCTCACCAACGAGAAGCGCGAACCCTGGGTGCGCCCCGGTGGGACGACCTTTCACTTCATCAACGACGGGCCGGAGCATGCGCTCGCGCTGGCTCGGGAATCCGCGGGCAATCGTGATGTTCGGATCGCGGGTGGAGCGGATGTGATCCAGCAGTACCTGAACCTCGGTGTCGTCGACGAGCTGGAAATCGCGCTGGCACCCGTGTGGTTCGGCGGCGGGCGGCGCCTCTTCGAGAACCTGCGCGAGGGCGCGCCCCAGTTTCGCATCGACAGGGTTCTCGATGGTCCCGCCGCCACGCACTTGCGCTATGTGCGTCAGTGATGGTGGCCTGACGTTCCAGTCACAGCGGGCGGTCCGTGCGCGGCCAGCCGCCGAACCGGAGCGTTAGGCTGCCCTGACTGGATCGTCCGGCAAGCGTGAGCCGACTGACGGTAAACGCGTCGCGTTGCGACCAGCTGCGGGAGTGTACGCCGTGAAGCGAGTCGAGTCCCTATTGATATCTGCCTTGCTGGCGTTCGGCGTCAGCTGTGCCGCCGCTCGCCACCCGCAAGAAGCCAATGGCGCTTCACGCGAGATCGGGAGGATTTCGCGACTGACGGGGTGGCAGCCGGGCCCTGAAGGCAACCAGGTTCCACTATGGCCCGAGGGTCTCCCGATTCAAGGACCCGAGTCCGACAAGCCCGAAGAGGTCGGCACCGGCTCCAAGCTGGTTGCGGGACGCCCTTGGACCTGGGCGACGTATGTCTCTCGTCCAACGATGACGATCTACCAGCCCAGGGGAGGCAATGCGCGCCCAGCGATCGTGGTGCTCCCGGGTGGCGGATACGCCGCCGTCGCCATGGACCTCGAAGGAACGGAGATTTGCGACTGGATCACGAAACAGGGAATGACCTGCATCGTGCTGAAATACCGCGTTCCGCAAGCGTGGCGTCACGGCGACGCCCATGTCGAAGAAGCGCCCAAGGTGCAACTTCCCCTGCAGGACGCGCAGCGTGCGATGGGGTTGCTGAGACACCGCGCCTCATCCTACGGCATCGATCCCGAGAAGATCGGCGTCATGGGCTTTTCTGCCGGCGGGCATCTCGCTGCGGCCGTGAGCAACGCGGAGAAGCGCACGTATGAACCGGTGGACGATGCTGATCGGGAGTCTTCGCGACCTGACTTCGCGATCCTGCTGTATCCGGGGCATCTGTGGGATGAGACCAGTCCCAGGACGAGTCTCGAGCTTTCTCCATGGGTCGAAATCAGCGCGCACGCGCCGCCAACCTTGCTGATCCACGCCATGAACGATCCCACCGACGATGTGCGGCATTCCATGGCTTATGGCCAGGCGTTGCATGACGCGGGCGTTCCGGTCGACATGCGCTTCTATGCCAAGGGGGGTCACGCGTTCGGGATACGCCCGACGGATGCTCCGATCACCACGGAATGGCCCGAGCTCGTCGTGACATGGCTGCACGACATCGGTGTGCCATGAAGTCCAGGCTGGCGCGGAGTGGGAGCCGGCGAGGCGTTAGGCAGGCACGAGGAACGCGCGCATGTCGACTTCGTGGTGGTGATGCAGGGCTTCGGGAAGGAACTGATGGAGAATCCCTCGCCGTGCAGAAACGGCTAGGAACGATTGGCATGATCTCGAAGTGAGCCGCCGAACGGCCCGCGCTGCCGGCTCCAGCTCGGCGAGACGCGCGGTCCTTCGCCAGTCCAGTGCAGCGGGTCGATGCACATCTGCCTAACGGTGAGCGCCTCGTTCCAGGCGTGATACACCACCCAGTCGCTGCCATCGGGACCGGTCACGATCGAGTGGTGCCCCGGGCCGCGGACGTGGCCGGGGACACCGTGCAGCACCCGCGCGCGACGTCCCTGCCCGGTGTAAGGACCGGTGACATGGCTCGCGACGGCGTAGTCCACGCCGTAGTTCGCGGTCTGCCAGTTGGAGCCGCTGTAGAAGCAGTAGTAGCGGCCGCGGTGGACGCGAACGTAAGGCGCCTCGATGGTGTGCCAGTCGAAGGTCGCGTCATAGACGTTCATGCGCCGGTGCGCTTCATACAGCGTCCAGGGGTAGCGCGCGCGCAGCACGGTCCTGCACTCCCCGGCGAGGCGGGTCATCCCGTCGAGTCGGTCGACGGCGAGACCGGTGCCGGGATGGTAGCCGCCCTCGGTGTTCGGATAGTTGCGAGCGTAGAACAGGTACCACTGCCCGTCGGTGTCGCGGAAGGGGTGGGGATCGATCGTGAACCGGTTGCCCGTGCAGTCGACGAGCGGCGTTCCCGTGTCGGTGTACGGCCCCTCGGGGCGCTGACTCGTCGCGACACGAATCGCGAACTTCTCCTCCTCGACGCCGCCCATCGCGTAGTAGAGATAGAAGGTCGCGTTGCTGTACGCGGCCTCGGGTGCCCAGTACTGGAAGCGCGCGTCGGCATCCGGCGGCGTGAGCGCGCCGCCGAGCTCCTCCCAGCTGACGAGATCAGTGGATCGAAGCAGGGTGAAGATGCGGCCGTCCGCCTTGCGGTCCTGTCCTGTCGTGCCGAAGGCGTAGTACACGCCCTCGTGCAGCATCACTCCCGGGTCGGGCATCGAGCCCGCGTACACGGGATTCGTGTAGCTCTTCGCCGCCGCATCCGTGGCAATGAGCAGTGTGGGGTCGAAGGCACCAAACGCTCCGAGCCCGACGCCGGCGCTGAGGGTCCTGAGAAACTCACGTCTCGAGGTGGGGCTCATCTTCCGGCTCTGGTTGGGGGAATCGACGGCCGGGCTGCCCGTCCGATGAAGAAGTTGCACCTGGCGACATCCGGAACGGAAGCTCCGATTGCTCGCGACGCCCGCTCGCCTCATATTCGCTTGCGATCCTTGCTCGCGACGTTAGGCGGCCACCTGAACAGGAGTGCAACAATGGCGAAGATTACCGGGGTCGGCGGCGTCTTCTTCAAGAGCAGGGGCGACAGCGCTGCACTGGCGGCCTGGTATCAGAAGCATCTGGGGCTCCCGCTGACGGACTTTGGCGGCGCGATCCTCAGATGGCCCGACGACGTGGCCGAGGACCAAGGGCTCACGGTGTGGCACGTCGCGGGGAAGGACAGCAAGTGGTTCAGCCCGAGCAACTCCTCGTTCATGATCAACTACCGGGTGGACAACCTCGGTGAGCTGCTGGAGCAGCTGCGCGCGGAAGGTGTGGCGATCATCCAGGGACCCGAATCGCACGAGAACGGCAAGTTCGCGTGGATCATGGACCCGGACGAGAACAAGATCGAGCTCTGGGAGCCCAAGGTCTGGAACGACAAGAACAAGGGTAGTTGAGGGCGTCGTCAGTCCCGGGCGTGCGCGCGGATCATGCTCGCGGCGGCCGCAACGAGGTCGGCGTTGTCCTTCGCCTCGGTACCGTCAGGCAGCTGCGTAACGTCTTCAAGCCCGGTGCGGATTCCATGTCCTCGCTCGAGCGCGCGTCGATTGACTGCCCAACATGCGATGCCATAACCATGGTGAACCTGCTCCAGGGTGATGCCCGCGGACGCCACGATGCCTTCCATGATGCCGGCGTGTCGAAGGGCCGCGTCAGGAGCAGTGTCGAGCGGCTCGATGAGCACGCGGCGACAACGGGCCGCGAGTCCGGAACGCACGAACGCGCGCGCATCTTCGATGCTCAGCAATCCCGCCTCGATCCCGACGCCTCGGGACAGCAACAGCTCACACAGCTCCATGATTCCCGGCTCGCCCTGGTTCGCCGACACGAGGTCGGGCATGACTTTCCAGGCTTCGACAACCCTCAACCGCTCTTCTGGATCTCCCACGATCGCTGCTGATGTCGTAAGAGAAATCGGCGTCGCGGGGCAGAGCGCCCGGACCGCACGCAGCACCCTGGCGCAGGCGGCACCCTCGAGCGTCTCGTGGCCGGCATCATCGATCGCATGGACGTGCACCGATTGCGCGCCCGCATCGACGGCCGAGCGCGCCGCTTCGGCGATAGCGGCCGGATCGCGAGGTGCAGCCGGGTGAATCCGGTCGCCATTCAGGGCGGCCTGCAAGAAGATCGTCGTCTGCATCGATTTCCTGGTTCGCTTACCGTTGAACACAGTACGAACTTCATCGGGGGGACGCATGGCTCGAGGGTTGGCGGTCGTCGCAGCGGCGCTCAGTGCGTTCTTCGTGTTCTACACGCTGCGGCTTCTGGCGGTCACCGGATTCCTGCAGCGCACCCGTCCTGGTGGTGGCGGGGCATACATCGGTGCCGTGGTCTTCCCGCTCCTTGCAATCGCACTCGGATGGGCAGCGTACCGCGCCTGGGTCCTGGGGGGCAAGGTTACAACACGTGGAGGTGAGCGGTGAAGGGAGGCAAGGCAGGGCGGACGCGCCGGACGTCGAATGCTGGCGCCAAAGCGCCAGCGGGTGGCCGCAAGGGCGGGAAGGCGTCGAACGCCGGCCGGCCGCCATCGGCCGCGCCGAAGAAAGGGGAACGGCGGAAGCCCTTTGGCGGTCGCTCGACCGCCGACGAGGACCAGTAGCCCGCGATCTCATGGACAGCCATCGATGACCTCGAAGCAGATCGCTGCCGCTGCACTCTCGCTTGCCGCGCTCTCGGCGACCGCATGCGCGCGCACGCCGAACGGCAGTCCCGCCTCAGCCAGTGCGGACATTGCGGCAGCCGACTCGCTTCCGGCGCTCGCGTTCGTGAACGGGTACTGGCTGATGCAGGGCCGCTTCGTCGCGCGGACGCGCTATGTCGCCGATGGTGTACTGCGCGATCGCATCAGGGGCAAACCCGATACGACGATCGACCTGCGGGGTGGGTTCGTCATCCCACCCTTCGGCGAGGCGCACAATCACAACATCGAGAGCTCGAGTCGCATCGACGGAGTCATCGCCCGCTACCTGAAGGACGGCGTCTTCTACGTGGAGAACCCGAACGTGCTGCCGCGCGGCAGGTCGGCGCTCGCGGGGAAGGTGAATGTGCCGACCGGCGTCGACGTCGTGTTCGCCAACGGCGGGCTCACCGCCCCGGGAGGGCATCCGCTCGAGATCGTGCGCCGAAATATCGCGCGCGGAAGCTGGACGGCGGCGGACGGCGAAGGAGCGTTCTACTGGGAGATCGCCGACGCCGACGACATCGCCCGCAAGTGGCCGGCGATCATCGCGCAACGCCCGGATTTCATCAAGGTCTACCTCCTCTACTCCGATGAGTACGAGCGGCGGAAGAGCGATACCACCGCCTTCGGATGGCGCGGCCTCGATCCGGCGCTGCTCCCGGAGATCGTGCGGCGTGCGCACGCGTCGTCGCTGCGCGTCGCGGCGCACATCGAGAACGCCGCCGACTTCCGCGCCGCGGTCGCCGCCGGAGTGGACCAGGTCGCGCACATGC
>Ga0308174_10000901_pt1 | contig 13148 bp, 13 predicted proteins | sample PhyPR2_FD_203894 | JGI IMG/M metagenome (GOLD analysis project Ga0308174, IMG submission 203894) | Soil microbial communities from UC Gill Tract Community Farm, Albany, California, United States - DLSLS.P.R2 | ecosystem: Environmental > Terrestrial > Soil > Agricultural land | place: USA...
CAACCAGGGCGCCTCGGTCGAGGAGCAGGTCGCCGCCATGCGGAAGATCGCTGCGCGCAAGCACGCCGAAGGCGGCCCGCCGATCACCGTGACCATCTCGGTGGCGTTCGGTTGCCCGTTCGAGGGGGAGGTCTCGGAGGCGCAGGTGTTGCGCATCGTGCGCGCTGCGGCGGAGGCCGAGGTGGACGAGCTCGCCCTCGCCGACACCATCGGCGTGGCCGATCCGTGGCTGGTGCGGCGGCGCATCGAGGCGACGCGGACCGCCGCCCCGGGCCTTCGCCTGCGCATGCATTTCCACGACACCCGCAACACCGGGCTCGCCAACGCCTTCGCCAGCGTCGAGGCGGGCGTCGAGGTGCTGGACGCCAGCTGCGGCGGCCTGGGCGGCTGCCCCTTCGCGCCGGACGCCACCGGCAACATCGGCACCGAGGACCTGGTCTACATGCTCGAGCGGGCGGGCTATTCGACCGGCTACGACCTCGAGGCGCTGATCGCGACCGCCGATTGGGTCACGGGCCTTCTCGGCAAGCAGCCGACGGCATCGGTGAGCCGGGCGGGGGGCTTCCCCCTAAGTCGCGCGGCCGGTTAGCCGCCAGAGCAGGGGCCGGGCCAGCGCCGCCCCGACCACCAGCGGGGACAGCAGGCACGCCGCCAAACGCTCCGGCAAGGTCTCCGCCCGCTTGCGGAAGTAGCGGGCGAGCCCGACGCCCTTGTGGAACTCCACGCGCAACGGGCTGGTCTGGCTGGTGTGGCCCAGGTGGATCACCTCGGCCTTCGGATGGAACAGCACCTGGCCGCCCTGGCGGCGCACCCGCCAGCAGAGGTCGACATCCTCGACGTGCAGGAAATAGCCCTCGTCGAAGCCGTCCACGGCCTCGAAGTCCTCGCGACGCATGCAGAAGCAGGCTCCCGAGATGGTCGGGACGAGCGAGACGCCCTCGGGCTCGGCGTCGTCCTCCCAGTGAACCTCGAAGCGCCGCCAGCCCGGCACACGCTGCGCCAGGCGGCTGAGCGACAGCAGCGCGCTCATCGGGGTGATGTCGCCGCGGCGGCCGCCGCGCTGCTCCGAGCGGTCGGCGTTCAGCACCCGGCCGCCGACCAGACAGGGCGCCGGGCGGCTCTCGATCTCGCGGACCAGCTCGGCCACGCAGCCGGGCTGCAGGAAGGCGTCGGGGTTCAGGAACACGAGCAGGTCGCCGCGCGCCTTGCGCACGCCGAGATTCGCGCCACGCGCGAATCCGACATTGCCGTGTCCGCCCAGCAACACCACACGCGGATCGCGCGCGGCCAGGCTGCGCAGCACGTGCGCCTCGGCTTCGCTCGAGCCGTTGTCCACCACCACCAGCTCGTCGACCAGCGGGTCGCGCAGCACGCACGCGAGGCTCTCTTGGAGGGCCTCGCCGGTCATGTAGACCACCATGATCACCGAGACGGCGCGGCGTGGCTTGAGGAACTCCGCGAGCTCCGCGGGTTCCGCGGCGACGATGGGTGCGGCGACGCCGTTCATCCAGCCTCCCTGACCACCGCCGTGCGAGGCGCCGGCGCGCCCGCCACCTGCCTCGCAAGATCAGGCGGACTCGCCTCAGAGGCAAGCGCATTTGACGCTTCGTCCAGTCCGATCAGCTGCTGCCCGTCCGAGCCCAGGCGGCGCAAGGCGAGCTGCCGCTGCTCAGCCTCGCGGCGGCCGACGACAGCGATCACCGGCACCTTGGCGAGGCTGTGCTCGCGGACCTTGTAGCCCACCTTCTCGTTGCGGAGATCGAGCTCCACCCTCAGCCCCCTCGCCTGCAGCGCCGCGGCCGCCTCGCGCGCGTAGTCGTCAGCGTCAGAGGTGATTGTGGCCACAACAAGCTGAACAGGAGCCAACCAGAGCGGAAATGCGCCGGCATAGTGCTCGATCAGCACGCCGATGAATCGCTCGAGCGAGCCGCAGATCGCCCGGTGCAGCATCACCGGCCGGTGCTTCTGGCCGTCCTCGCCGATGTAGCTGGCGTCGAGCCGCTCGGGCAGCACATAGTCGAGCTGGATCGTGCCGCAGGCCCAGCTGCGGCCGATCGCGTCCCGCAGGATGAAGTCGAGCTTCGGCGCATAGAAGGCGCCGTCGCCCTCGGCGATCACCGGCTCGACGCCGGCCTTGCGCGCGGCGGCCAGCATCTGGGCCTCGGCCTTGTCCCAGAATTCGTCGCTGCCGGCGCGCAGCTCTGGCCGGGTCGCCAGGGCGACATGCTCCCGCTCCAGGCCGAAGTCGGCGTGGACCGAGCTGGCGAGCTCGATGAAGCGGGCCGTCTCGTCCTCGATCTGGTCCTCGCGGCAGAAGATGTGGGCGTCGTCCTGGGTGAAGCCGCGCACCCGCATCAGGCCGTGCAGCGAGCCGGACGGCTCGTAGCGGTGACAGGCGCCGAACTCGGCGAGCCTCAGCGGCAGGTCGCGGTAGCTCTTGATGCCCTGGTTGAAGATCTGCACGTGGCCCGGGCAGTTCATCGGCTTCAGCGCCAGTTCCTCGCCCTCCTCCGTCTCGCAGACGAACATGTTCGGGCGGTACTTCTCCCAGTGGCCCGACTTCTCCCAGAACACCCGGTCCAGCACCTGCGGCGTGCGGATCTCCGCATAGCCCGCCGCGTCCAGCCTTCTCCGAATGTAGCTCTCGATCACGCGCCAGAGCGTCAGGCCCTTGGGATGCCAGAACACCATGCCCCGGCCCTCTTCCTGCATGTGGAAGAGGTCCATGGCGCGGCCGATCCTGCGGTGGTCGCGCTTCTCGGCCTCCTCCAGGCGGTGCAGGTAGGCTTCCAGCTCGGCCTCGCTGGCCCACGCCGTGCCGTAGATCCGCTGCAGCTGCGGATTGCGGTGGTCGCCGCGCCAGTAGGCGCCGGCCAGCTTGGTCAGCTTGAACGCCTTGCCGGCCGCCTTCGTGGACGGCAGGTGCGGCCCGAGGCAGAGGTCCTTCCAGCTCCCCTGCCGATAGACGCTGATCTCCTCGCCCAGCGGCAGGTCGCGGATGATCTCGGCCTTGTAGCGCTCGCCGATGGATTCGAAGTGGCGGACCGCCTCGTCGCGGTCCCAAACCTCGCGCTGGATCGGTTCGTCGCGGTCGACGATCTCCTTCATCCGCGCTTCGATCTTGGGCAGGTCGTCGAGACTGAACGGCTCGTCGCGCGCGAAGTCGTAGTAGAAGCCGTCCTCGATCGCCGGGCCGATGGTCACCTGCGTGCCCGGATAGAGCTCCTGCACCGCCTCGGCCATGATGTGGCTGATGTCGTGGCGGATGGTCTCCAGCGCCTCAGGGCTCTCGCGCGTCAGGATCTCGAAGCGCCCGCCCTTGGCGAGCGGGCGGTCGAGATCGAGCAGCTCGCCGTCGAGCTTCACGAGAACGGCCTTCTTCTCCAGCGATTTGGAGATGCCGGCGGCGATGTCGCGGCCCGTGACGCCGTCGTCGAACTGGCGCTTGGAGCCGTCGGGAAAAATCAGGTCGATCATGTCTCACACGTCCACGTTCGCGCGGCAGGGGGCTTTCCCTTGCGGCGCGGGGGCGGGACCGGGTCGTACCCTGATCCACCCCAGGGATGGCAACGACACAGCCGGCGCAGCGCGAGACCGCTCCCGCGCCACGGGCCGTGGCCGATCAGGGCTTCAGCGGCATATTCCGAGCAGGTCGGAAGGTACCGGCACTGCCGCCCGATCAGCGGCGAAAGCGTCAGCTTGTAGGCGCGAAGCGCGCCCCTGACGCAGCTCTCGTAAAGGGTCATGCCGGTGAGCGGATTTGAGGAACGGTCCGAGCGCTTACGCCGGGCCTACGAGAGGATCAAGCCGCGCCGGCGGGGCTAGTTCGCGCCATCGCCTTGCGCACAGCCTCGCACACCGCCTCGAACGCGAGCAGCGTCGAGGCGTGGCGGGCCGGATAGTCCTTCACAGGCGCAAGCATCGCCAGGTCCGCAAATCGTCCGTCGGGCGGGGAGCCGCCTTCCTTCAACATAGCACGAAACTGATCGCGCGCGCTTTCCAGTTCGTGAACGGAGGCGCCGAGCACATTCGCCCCCAGCACCGAGGCCGAGGCCTGACCCAGCGCGCAGGCCTTCACCTCCTGGGCGAAATCGGCCACGCGGTCGCCGTCGATGGCGACGTCGACGAGCACCCGACTGCCGCACAGCTTGGAGATCTTCTCGGCCGAGCCCTGGGCATGCGCCAGCCGCCCGAGCCGCGGAAGATTGGCCGCCAGGGCCAGCACCTTCGCCGAGTAGAGATCGTCGATCATGCGGGGGATGTAGGGCGCAGGCCCGGCGGGGGCAATCAGACGATGCCACGCGCTTTCAAATCCTCCCCCGCAGGGGAGGTAGCGCGGGCGCCGCACGTCATGCCAAGCTTCCCTCATGCATCTGCGTCTTGTCCTCACGCTCGCCCTCATCGCCGTCGCGCCGGCGGCGCTGGCGCGGGGGGATACGATGCAGATGATCATGGCGGGCCAGGTGAATCCGGCCGCCTTGGCGTTCTGGGCGGCCGGCAACGATCCGCCGGAGAGCGAGACCCCGGCCCAGGCGAAGCTGCGCTGGGCCGCCGCCCTGAAGGGCGCGAAGGCCATGCAGGCGTGGGGAAAAACCCTCCAACGACCGCCATTCACGCGCTCCGGGCGCTGGAACGACGACGCCCGGCTGATGATCGAGGTGGCGCGCCTGGGCGAGGCGCCGGTCCGCGCAAACGACGCGGCCAAGGCCTTCGAGATGGGCGGGCGGCTCTACGACGCCTGCAACGAGTGCCACAAGCTCTACGTGCCCCGCCCTGGGGCGACGGTCCCGCGCGAGTCGCCGCTCAATCCGCCGTGAGCCGCGCCGCGCCGTTCTGCGCCTGCCACTGCGCCTCGGCGCGGGCCTTCAGCGCCTCGCCCATGGCCTGGAAGCCGCGGTGGATGGCGCGGCCCGACTGCCTGACCACCGAAGCGCCCATCAGCCCGCCGAAGATCTCGCCGTTGTTCAGGATGCAGCTCTCCTCCGCGAGGCTATCGATCTCGATGTAGCGGACGGTCTTGACCAGGCCGCCCATCAGCGACAGCCGCCAGTGCAACTGCTCGTTGGGCACCCACTCCAGCACGGTGGGCTGGATGGCGCGCTCCGGCTGGCCCGGCACCGCCAGGGTCAGGGAGAGCGGCGCGCCGATGCGGATCACGCCGGAGGCCTTCGGGTAGAGCGGGTTCCACTCGCTCCAGCTCTCGAGATCGTAGAGCACGTCCCAGATCGCCTCGGCCGGGGCCTGGACGCCGATGCGGTGCTCGATGCGGACGCCGCGCGGGCCGGCCGGCGCTTTCGGCGCGGCCCCGCCCTTCGGCTTCGGCGGGCCCATGCGGCCGAATGGGCTGACTTTCAGGGGCGGCGGCGGGGCGATCGGCATAACCCGCCAACGAGGCCCGAGGAGTTGGGCGATTGCAAGGCCTTAGGCGCAGCTCGCAGGCCGGTCATGCCGGCGCCTTGAGCCGCCAGGTCGCGCCGGCGGGACCGTCCATCACCTCGACTCCCAGGGCGGTGAGCTCGGCGCGCAGGCGATCGGCCTCGGGCCAGTCCTTCTCGCGCCGGGCGAGATCGCGGGCGGCCACCAGCGCCTCGATGCGCCCCTTCAGGCCCTCGTCCGCGCCGCCCTGGAACCACTGCTCCGGATCGGCGGCGAGGAAGCCCATCAATCCCGCGGAGCCCAGGAGCTCGCCCTTCGCCCGGCGCTTTTCCTCCGCGGACCCGTTCTCCAGCTTCGCAGCGAGCGCGAAGAGCTCGGCCATCGCGGCGGCGGTGTTGAGGTCGTCGTCGAGCGCGGCGAGGAAGCCGGCCGAAGGTTGCTCGCTCTCGGGGGCCACGTCGGCGGCGCGGCGAAGCGCCCCATAGAGCCGGTCGAGCGAACGCCTGGCCTGCTCGATCAGCTCCCCGTTCCATTCCAAGGGCGCGCGATAGTGGCCGACCAGCAGCGCCCAGCGGATCGCCTCGCCCGGGTAGCGCCGCAGGAGATCGTGGGCGAGCGCCACGTTGCCGACGGACTTCGACATCTTCTCCTCGCCGAAGTTCAGGAAGCCGTTGTGCAGCCAGTAGTGGGCGTAGGTCGGCTCGTGCGTGGCGCAGACGCCCTGGGCGCGCTCGTTCTCGTGGTGCGGGAAGACGAGGTCGACGCCGCCGCCGTGGATGTCGATCGGCAGCCCCAGCGTCTGCTCGATCATCGCCGAGCACTCGATGTGCCAGCCGGGCCGGCCGGGGCCCCAGGGGCTTTCCCAGACCGGCTCACCGGGCTTCGAGGGCTTCCACAGCACGAAGTCGGCCGGGTTCTGCTTGTAGGGCGCCACCTCGACGCGTGCGCCGGCGATCATCTCGTCCAGCGGCCGGCCCGAGAGCTGGCCGTAGTCGGCGTAGGCCTGGGTGTCGAACAGGACGTGCCCCTCGGCGGCGTAGGCGGCGTTGTTGCGCACGAGCTGGCCGATCATGGCGATGATCGCATCCATCGTCCGCGTCGCGCGCGGCTGGAAGGTGGGCGCGAGCGCGCCCAGTTGGGCCGCGTCTTCATTGTAGGCGGCGAGGTAGCGGTCGGTCACCGCTTCGATCGGCGCGCCCTCCTCGGCGGCCCTGGCGTTGATCTTGTCGTCGACGTCGGTGACATTGGCGGCGTAGAGCACCGCGTCTTCGCCATAGACATGGCGCAGCAGCCGGAACAGCACGTCGAACACCACCACCGGGCGGAAGTTGCCGACGTGGGCGAAGTTATAGACCGTAGGCCCGCAGACATACATCGTCACCCGCTCGGGATCGCGCGGGACGAAGGGGCGCTTGGCGCGCGCCATGGTGTCGTAGAGGGCGAGAGCCATCGATCTCTTACGCTGCGGAACGGTTGCCCCCGAAGGGGGGCAGCCCATATACAGGCAGCCTGGATGGGACGCCACGGGAACCCCGGCGGCCATTTTCCGTCCAAGTGAAAGGGGTGGCCACGCGTCATTTCCGGGACCTTCGTCCCGGCGCAACTCAGCCCCGGAAAGACCCGCATTCAGACATGGACGCCATCCGCGACCGAACCCTGGTCGGCTCCGACACCGACCTTGATCTTGAAGCCGTGAAGCGCCCCACCCGCGAAGAAGCGATGGCGGCCGTTCGCACCCTGATCGCCTGGGCCGGGGACGACCCCCGCCGCGAAGGCGTGATCGACACCCCCAAGCGCGTCGTGGACGCCTTCGGCGAATGGTTCGAGGGCTACAACCTCGATCCCGCCGTCGAGCTGTCGCGCACCTTCGAGGACGTGCAGGGCTACGACGACATCGTCATGCTGCGCGACATCGAGGTGGAGAGCCACTGCGAGCACCACATGGCGCCGTTCCTGGGCAAGGCGTTCGTGGCCTACATGCCGACCAATCGCGTGGTCGGCATCTCCAAGCTGGCCAAGGTGGTGGAGATCTTCGCCCGCCGCCTGCAGACCCAGGAGACCATGACCCAGCAGATCGCCGATGCGATCACCGACAGCCTGCGGCCCGCAGGCGTCGCGGTGCTGATCGATGCGGTCCACCAGTGCATGACCACCCGCGGCGTGCACCACCGGCACGTGTCGACGCTCACCACCCAGTTCACCGGCGTCTTCAAGACCGACCCGACGCTCCGCCAGCGGTTCCTGGATTTCGTCAACAAGCGCTGAGGCGCTAAGGAGGGGAATGGCCGAGCCGTCGTTCCCCACCGCCCCCACCCCCGAGGCTCTCGAGCACGGCGATCAGCTGGCGCCGCGGTTCGACGCCAACGGGCTGGTGGCGGCGATCGCCACGCACGCCGAAACCGGCGAGGTGCTGATGCTCGCCTGGATGAACGCCGAGGCGCTTTCGCAGACGCTGGCGACCGGCGAGGCGCACTACTTCAGCCGCTCGCGAAACGAGCTCTGGCGCAAGGGCGCGACCAGCGGCCAGGTCCAGCAGGTGGTCGAGGCGCGCATCGACTGCGACCAGGACGCCGTCTGGCTCAAGGTGCGGCCGCAGGGCGACGGCGGCGCCTGCCACACCGGCGCGCGCTCCTGCTTCTACCGGGTGATCGAGAACGGCAAGCTGAGGGCCGCGCCGTGACCGTGCCGGAGGCGCTGATCGCCTTCACGGTGGCGGCCGGCCTGCTCACCCTCACGCCCGGGCTGGACACCGCCCTGGTGCTCCGGACCGCGGCGGTGGAGGGGCCGAAGACCGCGTGGCTCGCGGCCATCGGGATCTTCATCGGAACGCTCGGCTGGGGCGCGCTCGTGGCGCTTGGGGCGGGCACGCTGCTCGCGGCGTCACCCATGGCGTTCCTCGTTCTGAAGTGGGCCGGAGCCGCCTATCTCCTCTGGCTCGGCCTGCGGCTGATCCTGAAGCCCCGCGACCGGTTTGAGGTCGCCGGCGCCGCGCCCCCGCCCAGAAGCGGACTCGCCTGGCTTTCGCGCGGCGCGCTCAACAACCTGCTCAATCCCAAAGCCGGCGTGTTCTACGTCTCGTTCCTCCCGCAATTCGTGCCGGCCCATGTGCCCGCGGCGCCGTTCATGTTCCTGCTGGCCATGCTGCACGACGTGCTGGGCGCCATCTGGTTCGCCATCCTGATCGGCGCCACGCAGCCGATCTCCCAGCTGCTGCGACGGGCCGGCGTCGTCCGCTGGCTCGACCGGCTGACCGGCGGGGTGTTCATGGGCTTCGGCGTGCGGCTGGCCCTGGAGCGGCGCTAGCCGTGCGCGCGCCGGAGCCCGCCCGCGAGCCGGCGGAAGACGACGATGTGCGGATCGTCGAGGTCGCGCCCGAGGACGCCGGCGGCCGCATCGACAAGGTGCTCGCCGGGCTGTTGCCGGAGCTCTCCCGCGCCCGCGTCCAGGCGCTGCTGGCGCAGCGACGGGTCAGCCGCGACGGCGCGCCGCTCACCGGGAATTCCGGCCGCGCCGAGGCCGGGCTCTACCGCATCGAGATCCCCCCGCCGGAGCCGGCCGAGCCGCGGGCCGAGGCCGTCCCGCTGAAGGTGCTGTTCGAGGACGCCCACCTGATCGTCGTCGACAAGCCGGCCGGCATGGCGGTGCATCCCGCCCCCGGCAGCGAAAGCGGGACCCTGGTCAACGCCCTCCTGCACCACTGCGGCGAGACCCTGTCCGGCGTGGGCGGCGTGGCGCGGCCCGGGATCGTGCACCGGATCGACAAGGAGACCTCCGGGATCGTGGTGGCCGCCAAGACGGACCAGGCGCACCAGGGACTCTCGGCGCTGTTCGCCGCCCATGACATCGAGCGCGTCTATGTGGCCCTGGTGCGCGGCGCCCCGACGCCTCGCCGCGGCAGCATCGATGGCGCGATCGGCCGCTCGACCCACGACCGCAAGAAGATGGCCCTCGTCAGGTCCGGCGGGCGCGCGGCGACGACCCATTACCTCACCGAACGGACGTTCGGACCCGACGCAAAGCCGCTCGCCGCCCGGCTCGCCTGCAGGCTGGAGACCGGGCGGACCCACCAGATCCGGGTGCATCTGGCGTCGAAGGGCTGCCCGTGCCTCGGAGATCCGCTCTATGGCTCCGGGCCGCCCGCCGAGCCGGTGCGCCGCGCCATCGCCGCGGCGGGTCTGTCGCGCCAGGCGTTGCACGCCGCGGTCCTGGGCTTCCGCCATCCGGTCAGCGACGCGCCCCTGCGCTTCGAGAGCCCGCCGCCCGCCGACATGGCCGAACTGGAGCGGCGGCTGGACGCGCTGCCGCGCTGAGCCGCAGCGCAAGCTCAGCTAACAGCCTCTGTGAGAAAGCTTGCCTTGAAGGCGCCGCGTTCGAGGTTTAGAAATAACCCACTAGAGCAGTCGGACATTCGGGTCGCCGCCTCCCCGCCCGCGACCTACCGCCGCCGCAACCCCGATCCTATCTCATAGGTTGGAGGGGGCGGATGGTCCTTGTGCGCGTCACGCGCCACGGCCCGAAACGTCCGGGAACCAAGAGGGGATGATCCATGGCCGCCAACGCGCTCGCCGTCATGTCGCCGGAAGGCGGCCTCAGTCGCTACCTGTCCGAGATCCGCAAGTTCCCGATGCTGGACAAGGACGAGGAGTTCATGCTCGCCAAGCGCTGGCAGGAGCATGAGGATCCGCAAGCCGCCCACCGGCTGGTCACCAGCCACCTGCGCCTGGTCGCCAAGATCGCCATGGGCTACCGCGGCTACGGCCTGCCGATCGGCGAGGTGATCTCCGAAGGCAACGTCGGCCTGATGCAGGCGGTGAAGAAGTTCGATCCTGACCGCGGCTTCCGGCTGGCCACCTACGCCATGTGGTGGATCCGCGCCGCCATCCAGGAATACATCCTGCGCTCGTGGAGCCTGGTGAAGATGGGCACCACGGCGGCGCAGAAGAAGCTGTTCTTCAACCTCCGCAAGGCCAAGAGCGAGATCTCCGCCCTGGAGGAGGGCGACATGCACCCCGACCAGGTGCGCCAGATCGCCACCAAGCTGGGCGTGCTGGACGAGGAAGTGATCTCGATGAACCGCCGGCTCTCCGGCGGCGACGCCTCGCTGAACTCGCCGCTGCGCTCCGATTCCGAGAGCGAGTGGCAGGACTGGCTGGTCGACGAGCAGACGCCGAACCAGGAGCACGTGGTCGCCGAGTCCGAGGAGCGCTCGATCCGCATGGGCCTCCTGGAGGAGGCGATGGCCGAGCTCACCGACCGCGAGCGGCACATCCTGACCGAGCGGCGGTTGAAGGACGATCCGACCACGCTCGAGGAGCTCGCCTCGCAATACGGCGTCAGCCGCGAGCGCGTGCGCCAGATCGAGGTCCGCGCCTTCGAGAAGCTGCAGAAGGCGATGCGCGCCGCCGCCCAGGAGCGCAACCTGGTCAACGCCTGAGCCGCCGGCGGAGCTGGGTCCCCGCGCCGGCCGCGCGGGGAATCGCTCGTTCTCGCGCGGTTGTGTCTGAACAGCCGGGAGCGGCTGAGGTAGAACACGCGCCAGCCTTCCCAATCGCGAGAGCCGAGATGGACGTGCGGACCGCTGAGATCGCCGACGGGATCTATCGCTTTTCGAGCTACGTGCCCGAGATCGCCGCGCCCGCCGGCTTCACCTTCAACCAGTACCTGATCGACGCCGAGCAGCCGCTGCTGTTCCACACCGGCCCGCGGCACATGTACCAGGCCGTCTCGGCCGCCATGGCGCGGATCCTTCCGGTCGCCAGCCTCCGCTGGCTCTCGTTCGGGCACGTGGAGTCCGACGAGTGCGGCTCCATGAACCTGTGGCTCGCCGCGGCGCCCGAGGCGCAGGTGCTGCACGGCGCGACCGCCTGCATGGTCTCGCTGAACGACCTCGCCGACCGGCCGCCGCGAATTCTCGCCGATGGCGAGACGCTCGACCTCGGCGGCCGGCGCATCCGCTGGATCGACACCCCCCACGTGCCGCACGCCTGGGAATCGGGGCTGATCTTCGAGGAGACCACCGGCACGCTGTTCACGGGCGACCTCTTCACCCACGTGGGCGACGGCGCCGCCCTCACCCACGAGAGCCTGGTCGCGGCCGCGGCCGCGACGGAGGCCATGTTCCGCTCCACCTCGCTGACGCCGCAGACCGCGCCGACGATCCGCCGGCTGGCCGGACTCGCGCCCCGCACGCTGGCGGTGATGCACGGCTCGTGCTTCTCCGGCGACGGCGCGCGCGAGCTGCAGGCCCTGGCCGACTACTACCAAGCGGCGTTCGAGACCGCCGCCGCCTGAGCGGGCTCAGGCCGCCTGCGGGCTCTGGTCTTCCCGTGGCAGATAGGCGAGCAGGGCCGCGGCCTTGCGCTCGAGATCGCCACGCTGTGCGCCGCCGCCGTGCTCGATCGCCTCGACGTGCCGGGCGAATTCGATCACCGCGGTGGTCAGTCTCATGTCGCCGGCCTGGGCCGCCGCTTTCCGCAGGTCCCGCAGCTGGGTCTGCATCGCCCGCAGGGCCTGCGCCGGGTCGCGCTCGACCGCGCCGATCGCGGAGCGGAGGATCTTCAGCGCCTGGGCCGTTCGCGCCGCTTCCAGGGCCGGGGGCGCATCGGAGCGCCGCTTCAGCGGGCCGGCGTAATCTCCCGAGTTGAACCGCCGGCGGTCGGGCCCGACGTAATCCACGGCTTCGATCCAGTCGCGCGGATGCAGGGTCACCGCTTCCAGCCGGCGGGTGAGGTCCTTCACGGTGAAGGGTTTGCGGATGAACTCGTGCACGCCGGCGTCGCGGGCCGCGAGGATCGCGGCGGCGGTCGCCTGGCCGGACACCATGATCACCGGCGCATCGCGGCAGGCGAGCGTCGAGCGACGCAGCCGGCGGGTGAAGTCGACGCCGTCGAGGCCCTCGCCCGCCAGCTCGACGAACATCAGATCGGGACCGACGGCGCCCGCCAGCTTCAGCGCCTTCGCGCTTGTCGCCGCGGCCCAGACCTGGCACCGCACCATGCTGCGCATAAGCTCGCCGAGCAGCTTGGCGTTGGCGACCTGCGGGTCGACGATCAGCACCCGCTGCAGCAGCGGCGCCATGGCCTGGATGGTCTTGCTGTCGCGGTCGAACAAGCCCGTCGCTCCCGTCGGCCCCATGGCTAGGGCCGCGTCGGTAAAGAGCCGGTTACGAGACCCGCGTTCCGTGGCCGTTGCGCGACGGCTTGACGCAGCCCCGGACGGGGGCTCGAAGTGAGCGCGTGCGAGAGATCGGGGGCGGCGAAATGGCCAGAGCAGCGAAGGTCCTGACCGGCGGCATCTACTTCGGCGAGGGGCCGCGCTGGCACGACGGGCGGCTGTGGTTCAGCGACTTCTACGCCCACGCGGTGAAGTCGGTCTCGGCCGCGGGCGAGGTGCGCACCGAGCTCACCCTCGACGACCAGCCTTCCGGCCTCGGCTGGATGCCCGACGGCGACCTGCTGGTGGTCTCGATGACGCGCCGGCTGCTGCTGCGCCGCAATGCGGCCGGGCAGATCCGCACCCACGCCGACCTGAATCCCATCGCCACCTGGCACTGCAACGACATGGTCGTGGACGGCCAGGGGCGCGCCTACGTCGGCAACTTCGGCTTCGACCTAGACCGCGAGCTCACCGCGCGCGGCGCCGAAAGCGTGATCGCCGACCACGTCGCGGCCAAGCTCGCCCGGGTCGATCCGGACGGCGGCGTGCATGAAGCCGCCGCCGACATGCATTTCCCGAACGGGACGGTGATCACGCCCGACGGCAAGGCCCTGATT
>Ga0308174_10000903_pt1 | contig 13128 bp, 9 predicted proteins | sample PhyPR2_FD_203894 | JGI IMG/M metagenome (GOLD analysis project Ga0308174, IMG submission 203894) | Soil microbial communities from UC Gill Tract Community Farm, Albany, California, United States - DLSLS.P.R2 | ecosystem: Environmental > Terrestrial > Soil > Agricultural land | place: USA...
TCGCGTGGTCGTGTTCGACAATCGCGACATTGGCCTGTCCGGTTCCGGACCCTTGCCGCCGCGCTATACGCGGCCCGCCGCTGCGTTGCTCGCGCACCTGCTGCACCAGCCGTTTACCCCGGCCTATCGGATCGCCGACATGGCCGCAGATACGCTGGCGCTCGCCGATGCGCTGCAGATAGATCGCTTCGATGTGGTCGGCGTCAGTCTCGGCGGCATGATTGCCCAGACACTCGCGGCCCGATTTCCAGAACGTGTGCGCAGCTTGACCTCGATCATGTCGAGCGCCGGTCCCCGCACGGCGCCGTGGCCGAACACCGCTCTGTTATGGCGCTTCCTGCAGCCGCCACCTCGCAGCGGGAACCTCGATACAAAGTTGCGTCACTTCATCGGACTGATGCAGGCGCTCGGGCATGTAACCGATGAACAAGAAATCGAACGCCTGCGCGCGCGCCTGACGGTCTCGCTGCAACGCGCGTACAACCCGGCCGGCGCCGCCCGCCAGTTGATGGCGGTGCTGGCCGATCCGGATCGCAGTGAAGAGGTGGCGCGCATCCGCTGCCCGACCCTGATCATCCATGGCGCCGTCGACCCGCTCGTGCCATTGCCGGCCGCGCGACATCTTGCACGCCTGCTGCCGCATGCGCGACTGGAAATACTTGCGCGCATGGGCCATTACCTGCCGGCAGAGGCAATCCCGCAACTGGCGCGGCTGATCTGCGAACACATCGGCGCGGATTCGCCCGCGGCGCCGCGTCAGTAAGCGGTGCCGTTTGGCAAAAACATCTGCAGTACCTCAGGGCTCGAAGAAATAGCGCGTGATATGAAAGAAAACCGGCGCGGCGAAGCTGACCGAGTCGAGCCGGTCGAGCATGCCGCCGTGGCCTTCGATCATCGAGCCCCAGTCCTTGGCGCCAATGCTGCGTTTGACCGCCGATAGCGCGAGGCCACCGAGGAAGCCGGCAATCACGACGACGGCGGCCATGCCGGCCGCCTGAAACGGCGTGAACGGCGTAATCCACCACAAGCCGGTGCCGATCGCGATCGCGCAGGCGCCACCGCCGACGAATCCTTCGACCGTTTTCGACGGGCTCACTCTCGGCGCGATCTTGCGCTGGCCGAACAGTTTGCCGCACACGTACTGCAGCACGTCGCTCAACTGCACGACCATCAGCAGGTAGATCATCAACAGCAGGTTCTGCCCGGCGAATCCGGGAATGTTCAACAGCAGCAGGGCCGGCGCATAGCTGATGCAGTAGACCGTGATCATCAGGCCCCACTGGATCTTGGTCACGCGCTCGAGAAACTGTTCGGTATCGCCGGACAATGTCGTCAGCACCGGCAGCAGCAGGAAGCCGTAGACCGGAAGGAAAATCGCGAACAGGTTGTACCAGTTGTCGGCGATCAGCCAGTACTGCACCGGCAACAGCACGTAGAAGCACACGACCAGCGGCAAGTGATCGCCGCCGCGCGTCGGGGTCAGGGTGATGAACTCGCGCAGCGCAAACGCCGATGCGATCGCGAACAGGACAACCGTGGCATTGCGCCCGAGCAGGAAATTGGTGGCGATGATCGCGACCATCACCCACCAGGCGCGCACGCGCGCATTGAGGTTCGCGATCGTTTCGTCGCCGCCGCGCCGGCGCGCCCGCCGCTCGAGAATCCATCCGATCGCCGACGCGAGCACGAGCAGAACGAGAATGCCGCCGAACAGCCAGTAGAATTTTTGCTGCATGTTCATCGGTTCCTCATTGACCTGAACTCCATGTGGGGCTCGATCTTGAGACCCTCTCGCATCGGGAGAGGGGTTGGGGTGATCGTCGTGCAGCAAGCGATGCGACAACACGCCGTGCAGCGATCGAGCATCGCCCCAAGACCCCACCCACATCCGGCCCTTCGGGCCACCTTCTCCCAGCGAGAAGGATTTGACAGCCATGCACTCATGCCAAATCCACCACTGCTTGCCGCGCGCGTTCCAGAAACGCGTCCTTGGATTCATCGGTGCGCCGTTCCAGCGGCGCGCCAAACCGCACTGAACACGTCAGCGGCACCGGTAGCAACGTGCCCTTGGGCATGCTGCGGTAGAGGTTGTCCAGGTACACCGGAATCAGCTCGGCCTCCGGGACCTTCGCTGACAAGTGGAACAATCCACTTTTAAACGGACTCGGCAGCGCCTGCGCGCGCCGCGTGCCCTCGGGAAAGATGATCAGCGACTCGCCGCATTTCAGCGCTTCGACCAGCGGCGCGAGCGGATCGCGCTCGCGCCTGTCGGCGTGGCGCTCGACAAAAAGGGCATTGAATCCGCGCGTGGCGAGGTAGGCCTTCACGCCCTTGCCGCTCCAGTAATCGCTGGCGGCGACCGGGCGCGTTTTCACGCGCAGGTCGCTGGGCAGCGCGCACCACAGCGCCAACGTATCCATATGGCTGGTGTGGTTCGCATAATAGATCCGCAGCGCCGGCGAGGGCCGGCAGCCGATCCAGCGCGGCTGCGCGCCGACGAGGACGCGCATCGTGACGCTGAGTATGTGCGAGAGCATCAGGACGCGTTGCGCTGAACGGATATCGCAACATTCCGTTCGCTCAGGGTGACCTGGACAATAAGCGAGCGAATCATGAGGATGCTTCGGCGCGCAACTGCGCGGCGATCGCACGCGTACGTGCGATGCAGGTCAGCAACGACCCACCCGCGATCAGGACGGATGCGGCGAGCAGCGCGTAGCGATCGGCGTGCCAGAATGTTTCGGCCGCGCCCAACAGGCAGCCCCCGGTCAGCACGGCCATGCGCTGCTGTTTGGCGAGCGGTCCGCGAAAGTCCTGGACGAAGGCGAGCGAGCCGCCGAACACGCGCACATACGCCGTCAACGCCGCGAGCAGCGCGCCGAGCCAGCCGAGCCACGGGTAGCCGCACGCATATCCGGCCGCAACGATCAGCAGCGAGTCGGCAATGCGGTCGGGGAATTCGTTATAGATCTTGCCGACGGCCGATGACTTGCCGCCTTCCATCGCGACCATACCGTCGAGCAGGTTGCAGATCAGTCGCAGCTGGATGCACAGCGCGCCGAGCAGCAAACCGGCCGCGGTCGGCCATCGCACCAGCAATGCGGCGCCGGCAGCCGCGAACAGGATGCTCGCTACCGAGATCTGGTTGGGCGTAATCGTCGAACGCGCAAGCAACGCGGCAACGTGCTGCGCCCAGGCGCTGCCGCGCGCGGCAATCGGTCGACGGTTCGATTCGGTTTCGGTCATCGCATTCCCCACGGCGAATCTAAACGAAAAAACACCCTGAAGCCGGACATGTCGTCACGGATCGACCGGTCGCGCCGAAGAACCGAAGAGACCGGTGAAACGTACCGTCGCCGATCCGGCGCCTTGCCTCGACTCGCCGCCGGGTTACGCGTGCTCAGCGATCGAGTTCCTGCCAGCGCGCGTAGGCCGAATCCAGATCGGCCTGGAGCGATGTCAGCGCGGCGCCGGCCGCCGCAATGGCCGCGGCATCCTGTTTGTAGAACGCCGGGTCATTCATCGCCAGCGTGCGGGCGGCGATCTCGGTCTCGAGTGCCTCGATGCGTGCCGGTAACTGCTCGAGTTCGCGCGCATCCTTGAATTTGAGCTTGCGCCGCGCCGAGGTGACCTTTTCCTGCTCCTCGTTCCGGATGGACCAGTTCTGCTGCTGAGAACCGCCGGAATCACGAACCGGGGGGTCATTGCCGGTTGCACGCGGCCGCTGTCGCAGCCAGTCGCCGTAACCTCCCACATAGTCACCGACGCGCCCGCCGCCTTCGAGCACCAGCGTGCTGGTGACGACGTTGTCGATGAATTCGCGATCGTGCGAAACCAGCAGCAGCGTGCCGCGATAAGCCGCCAGCAGCTCTTCGAGCAGTTCCAAAGTCTCGATGTCCAGATCGTTGGTCGGTTCGTCCATGACCAGCAGGTTCGAGGGCTGCGCGAACAGTTTGGCGAGCAGCAGGCGGTTGCGCTCACCGCCCGACAGGCGCGTGATCGGCGCGCGCGCACGTTCGGGCGAAAACAAGAAGTCCTGCAGATAGCCCAGCACATGCTTGCGGCTGCCATTGAGCTCGATGTATTCGCGCCCTTCGGCGAGATTGTCGAGCGCGTTGAGATCATCGCGCAGCGCGGCACGGTGCTGGTCGAAGTAGGCGACCTGCAGGCCGGTGCCGGTTTCTATCTTGCCGCGCGTCGGCGTCAGCTCGCCGAGCAGCAGTTTCAGCAGCGTGCTCTTGCCGGAACCGTTCGGGCCGATGATGCCGATGCGGTCGCCGCGTAAAACGGTGCTGGAGAAATCGCGCAGCAGCACGCGTTCGCCGAATGCGAAATCGACATTCTTGGCCTCAATCACCTTGCGCCCGGAGGCCTGGCCGGTGACCAGCGCCATCTTGGCGTTGGCGGTCAGCTCACGCCGCTGCGCCCGTTCACGCCGCAAAGCCTCGAGCTCACGCACGCGGCCTTCGTTGCGCGTGCGGCGCGCCTTGATGCCCTGGCGGATCCAGACTTCTTCCTGCGCCAGCTTCTTGTCGAACAGCGCGTTGGCCTGCGCCTCGGCATGCAGGCGCTCTTCGCGCCGGCGCAGATAATTTTCGTAGTCGCCCGGCCACGAGGTGACCTGGCCGCGATCGATCTCGACGATCCGGGTCGCCAGCGCGCGCAGGAAGCTGCGGTCATGGGTGACGAACACGAGGCTGCTCTTCAGGCTGCGCAGGAATTCCTCTAGCCAGGCGATCGCTTCGATATCCAGGTGATTGGTCGGCTCGTCCAGCAGCAGCAGGTCCGGCTCGCTGACCAGCGCCTGCGCGAGCAGCACGCGCCGTTTCATGCCGCCGGACAAGGCTGCAAAATCCGCCTCTTCGGGCAAATCCAGTCGCGTCAGCACCTGCTGCACGCGCCGGTCGAGATCCCAGCCGTGCTGCGCTTCGATTTTCGTCTGCACCGCGCCAAGCCGGTCCATGTCGCCGTGGTGGATGAGATGGTGATATTCGGCGAGCAACGCGCCGAGCTCGCCAAGACCGGCGGCCACCACATCGAACACATCGCCGGCCGTATCCTGCGGCACCTCCTGCGCGAGCCGCGCGACTCGCACGCCGCCCTGCACGCGCACTTCACCGTCATCGGGTTTGATCTCGCCGCCGAGCAGGCGCAACAAGGTCGACTTGCCTTCGCCATTGCGCCCGACGACGCAGACGCGTTCGCCCGGCTCAATCGCGAGGTCGACATGCTCGAGCAGGAGCGGGCCGCCGACGCTGTAGTCGACGCGCTGAAGTTGGATCAGGGGCATGCGCCCATTGTATAGGGACGCTCATCGCGGCGGCCGGCCGCATCGGCCCGCCGGTTACTGGCTGCTATCAGTTTGCCGAGGCGTTGCGGATCGCCGCCACCACGCGCGCGCGATTCTGCTCGCGCGTCGCGCGCAGGCGCTCGAGCACGCTGAGGCCATCGCCGGCAGGCACCGGTGCCGCGGCCGCTTCGTCGGGCATCACCTCAGGTTCGGCGACGGACTCGGGTTCAATCTCGGCCGGCGTTTCGGTCGCGATCGGTTCGGGCATCCGAAACGGTGCCGCTTCCGCTGGTGCGGCCATCGGCAGTTCCGGTTCGGCGAACACATCGCGCAGCAGCTCGAGTGCATCGCAGGCGGCCAGGAAACGACTGACGCTTTCGTCGTCGGCCTGGGTCATCGTGGCCAGTTCCTCGATGCTGGCCGGATTTTGAGTCAGCCATGCCGCCATGCGCACATGCTGCAACGTGTGCGGCAGCTGGCCGAAAGCCGGCAATGAGGCGAGGCGTACGCGGCCCGCCGGTTTGCGCACGCGCGTGGCGATCTCGCTCCACGGTGCGTGCAGCAGCACCAGCCAGCGCACCGCCGCGAGCTCCAGCCGCTGCTCGTCATCGAGCGGGCCGCCGGCGTACTTGCCCAGTTGCTCGAACTCGGTCGAGACTGCGAATCCTTCGATATAGGCCTCGAGCGGAGCGGTGCGCATGACGTGGCGGTTGCCGCTGCCGACCACCAGGTCCGGCCAATGCGGCGACTGCACCGCCTGGGCCATGGCGACGCCGCGGCCATCGAGCAAATCGAGCAGGCGCATCGGCTGCGCGCGGCCATCGGTGCTTGCGGGTTTGGCGCTGCCGATGGCCGTACTGGGCGGTGTGGGTGCCAGCGCCGACCGGTTCGCAAGCGGCAGTTGCGCGAGCACGTCGAGCAGCGTGGCACTACGCAGCGGCTTGGATAGCCAGCGCACCGCCGCCGGCTGCGCGGCACTGGACAGCACGATGGCCGCGCCGCGACGTTCGGAATCGCTCAGGCTGCGAAAGAAGTCGGCGCCGGAGGGATTGTCGACATCGATGAAATGGATCAGCGTATGGCTCGCGCCGCCGTCCCAGCGCACGCCGGTTCGGGACTGGGTTGCGGCGAGCAGAGAGCGCAGCAGCGTGCGGTCGCGTTCGGACAGGGCGGTGAACTCGGCCCGGCAGGAAATAATTGCAGCCATCGCAGTGCGGTCCTGTCAGAAGAAAATAGTCGCGGCCTGCAAGCTGCAATAAGCATGCCTCGCACGCTAAGTCAGCACTTTCGCGGGACGGCGGCGGGTCGGGATCAACGCATTATGGCGCACCTGACCCTGTGTGTCAGAAACTGCTGCGTGCTGCCGTCTGGCACGGTGCAGGCCCCGTCGGATCGCGCAAAGCAGAAGGGCCGCAGTGCGCGGCCCCTCTGTCCCAGCATCATTGCTGCACACGCATGCAGCGTGCGCGGCTTACTTCAGCTTCGCATCCTCGCGCAGCGCATCGGCCTTGTCGGTCTTTTCCCAACTGAACGCCGTAAACGTCTCGCCGGTGGGCAGTTTCACGTTATGCGGCGCGCGGCCGAAGTGACCGTAACTCGCGGTTTGCTGGTACATCGGATGGATGAGGTCGAGCATCTGGATGATGCCGTACGGGCGCAGGTCGAAATGCTTGCGGATCAGCTTTTCGATCTTCGCATCGTCGATCTTGCCGGTGCCGAACGTCGTCACCGAAATCGAAGTCGGGTGCGCCACGCCGATCGCGTAGCTGACCTGGATTTCGCAGCGGTCGGCCAGGCCCGCGGCGATGATGTTCTTGGCGACATAGCGCGCGGCATACGCGGCTGAACGATCGACTTTCGACGGATCCTTGCCCGAGAACGCGCCACCACCGTGACGCGCCCAGCCGCCGTAGGTATCGACGATGATCTTGCGGCCGGTCAGGCCGCAGTCGCCGACCGGACCGCCGATGACGAACTTGCCGGTCGGATTGATGTGGTACTTGGTGCCTTTGTGCAGCCACTTGGTCGGCAGCACGGGCTTGAGGATCTCCTCGCGCACGGCTTCGACCAGGTGCTTCTGCTTGACGTCCGGATCGTGCTGGGTCGACAGCACGACCGCATCGATCGCCACGGCCTTGCCGTTTTCGTAGCGCAAGGTGACCTGCGACTTGGCGTCCGGGCGCAGCCAATTGAGCTTGCCCTTCTTGCGCACCTTGGCCTGCTGCTCGACCAGACGGTGGCTGTAATAAATTGCCGCCGGCATCATGTCCTTGGTTTCGCTGGTCGCGTAGCCGAACATCAGGCCTTGGTCGCCGGCGCCCTGTTCCTCGGGATTCTTGCGGTCAACGCCCTGGTTAATGTCGGGCGACTGCTTGCCGATCAGGTTCAGCACGCCGCAGGTGGCGCCGTCGAAGCCGACGTCCGAGGAGTTGTAACCGATATCGAGGATGACCTTGCGCGTCAGCGCCTCGAGATCGATCCAGGCGCTGGTCGTGACTTCGCCGGCGACGATCGCCACGCCGGTCTTGACCATCGTTTCGCAGGCCACGCGCGCACGCTTGTCCTGAATCAGGATCGCATCGAGCACCGCGTCGGAGATCTGGTCGGCGACCTTGTCCGGATGACCTTCGGAAACGGATTCGGAGGTGAAGAGATAGCTGCTCATCAGGGCCTGCTCTTTAGAGGGAATTTCCCTCGAACGAGGGAAGGGATTTGCAAGGGCGCGCATCATACCCTAGCGGGCGGGGGTTTGCAGTACCACGACAGCCCTGGGTTCAGGTCCGCCGCGGGGGCGGGGAGTGCGGAAGCGGCAGCCGCTGGTTACCCCGAAAGGTGGATGTATAGACGTCCAAATGGCCCGGCTACAAACGCCAGTCTGACGGCACACGACGCTGGCTGAATGCAAGCTTCTGGCACTCTGGCCCGAACTCGTGCCAGCGGCTTTCAGCCCTCCCCTTCAAGGGGAGGGTTGGGCGCGGATGGTGTTGCCCCGTTAACTCAAACATGATCTGCCTCCCAGGCACTCAGCTGCGCCGACCACCCGTTGCCGCCATGCGCGCCGCGAGCAATCGCGATTGCGGGTATCCTGCCGACCGCGCACGCACAAACATCCACCTTGCAGGAGCCTTCAATGGCCGCGGTCACCGTCGTCGATCATCCCCTGATCCAGCACAAGCTGAGTCTCATGCGCGACGTCCGGACGGGAAGTGGCGAGTTCCGCCGCCTGCTCGCCGAGATCGGCGCGCTGCTCGCGTTCGAGGTGACGCGCGATTTGCCGCTAACGACGCGCCGGATCGACACGCCATTGACGGCGATGGATGCGCCGGTACTCGCAGGCAAGAAGCTGTGCCTGATTTCGATCCTGCGCGCCGGCAACGGTCTGCTCGACGGATTCCTGCACGTGATTCCCGGCGCACGCGTGGGCCACGTGGGGCTGTATCGGGATCCGGTGACGCTGGCGGCGATCGAATACTACTGCCGCCTTCCGCCAGCCATCGGCGAGCGTCCTGCGATCGTGCTCGACCCGATGCTCGCGACCGGCCACTCGGCCATCGCGGCGCTCGATCGCATCAAGCAGCGCGGCGCGCGCAGCTTGCGTTTTGTCTCGCTGCTCGCCGCGCCCGAAGGCATCGCCAGCTTGCAGCAGGCGCACGCCGACGTGCCTATTTACACGACCTCGATCGACAGCCATCTGAACGATCACGGCTACATCGTGCCGGGGCTGGGGGACGCGGGCGATCGGCTGTTCGGCACTCAATAGAAAACGACGTCGCGCGCAGCGCGACACCACCCGTTCCTCTCTCCCCCAAGCCTGCTTGGGGAGAGAGCAAAGAGTGAGGGGGCTGAGGGTCCGTCCCGGATTCCGGGTTTCGCCTGCGGAGGCCCGTAATGACGAGCAAGACTCCGGCCTTTCTCCACGGGGAGAGTTGGGTGATCAGGTGCGTGCGCTCAGTCGCTCCGGGCAATTCATCTTGCGCGGCTACTTGGGCTCAAGCCCGGCGCATTCGCTCACTTGCGAGCTGTGCTCAGCTCACGCGGCGAGCGCGAGGTTTCCCTGTAGCGTATCGAAGTAGGCCCGGGTAAGACGCATCTGCTCGATCGCACTCTCGGCACGATTGACGACCGCGCGAAACGCAGTGTTGTCCGGCTGGTCTTTCGCATACCAGCCCAGGTGTTTGCGGGCGATGCGCACGCCCTGCAGCTCGCCGTAGAACGCATACAGCGCGTCGAGGTGACCGCATAGAATATCGCTCACCTCGTCCAGCGTCGGCGGGGCGAACAGCTCACCGGTTTCAAGGTAATGCGCGATCTCGCGAAAAATCCACGGCCGACCCTGCGCTGCGCGCCCGATCAGCAGACCGTCGCACTTTGTATACTCGAGCACCGCACGCGCCTTCTGCGGCGACTCCACGTCGCCGTTGGCCAACACCGGGATTGAGACCGCTTGCTTGATCGCGGCGATCGTGTCGAACTCGGCGTCGCCTTCATACAGGTCGGCGCGCGTGCGGCCGTGCACGGCCAGGGCGGCAATGCCACTGTCCTGCGCGATGCGCGCAACGCGCACGCCGTTGCGGTTGTCGCGATTCCAGCCCGTTCGGATCTTCAGCGTCACCGGCACCTCGACGGCCCCGACGACTGCGACGAGAATGCGCTCCACCAGCGCCTCATCCTGCAGCAGGGCCGAGCCCGCGTATACATTGCACACTTTCTTGGCCGGGCAACCCATGTTGATGTCGATGATCTGCGCGCCGAGATCGGCGTTGTAGCGCGCCGCGTCCGCGAGCATTCCCGGGTCGTAGCCGGCGATCTGCACGCTGACCGGATCCGGCTCGCCGGCGTGATCCATGCGCTTGAGCGACTTGCGCGTCGTCCACAGGCGCGGATCCGATGTCGTCATCTCGGTCGTGGCAATACCGGCGCCCAGCCGCTTGCACAACTGTCTGAACGGTTTGTCGGTAACCCCGGCCATCGGCGCAAGACCGATTGGCGGATCGATGAGATAGGAGCCAATGCGCATGGCGTCCATTGTAGCGGAGCGCTGTTCTCTCAGGGCGCGACTTCAAAACCACTGGCGAACAGGCTGTCGCAGTCGGAGAGAAGGCGGACGATCGCAAAGTGCGGTGTGTTGTCGAGGGCCGAAGCCGGAAAACTGCCAGCGACGACGAGCTTACCGTCGACTTGAAGCGCGACACGATGCGCAGCGAATGGACGCCCGGAATCGGGGGCGATCGTCACGATTCCGTCGTCGCCGAACGTGGCGTCTGGCTTGCCGTCCGCAGTGAATCGCATCAGGATCACTCCGGCCGTCGGAGCACTGTTGTCGACGTAGTTCCCGGCCATCAACCAGCAGCCGCCTTTGGCCGGTGCCAGGAAGTTGAATGCGGCGTATTGATTGCTTTCGAGCGGCGGCCCGACCGCCAGCCCGTCGCTCGCAAAGGTCGTGTCGGTGCTGCCGTCTTCGTTGAGGCGCATCAGGAAGGGCGTGTTTGGGGCTGCATTGCCGAACGTCCCGGACGCCATGAGCTTCCCGTCGTCGAGCGCAAATGCGTCGCCTGCCGTCCCAATCGCGAGCTGCAGTCGCGTGCGCGCGATAGCCTGCGGCCCGAACGTCGGGTCGAACGCGCCGTCGGGTTGGGTGCGCCAGAGTCCTACGTCCTGCGGGAACGGATCATAGAACGTGCCTGCTACGACCACGCGCTGGGCGGAATCGAGCAAGACGGCAGACGGCAAGTTGATGATGGGCTGCGTCGGAGGCGCGGTGCTTTTGTCCGCCCAGAGGCTTGTATAAACTTTTGCAAACGAGGCATCGAGCTGGCCTTGGGCACTGAGGCGCGCGACTCCAATCCGATAATCCACCGTGTTCGTGCCGATCACGTTGAAGGCGACGTTGCCGGTGACGACGAGCCGACCGGAGGAGTCGACCTTCAGAAGCGCGCCTTGGTCGAGGTTGAAGTACGTGTCAAATCCGAAGTGGGCGACGCCGCCATCACCGAAATCAGGGTCTGGCAGGCCGCTTGCCGTGGTCTTGGCGACGGCGAACTGCGAATTGATATAGCCGAAGTGCGCCTCGCCGAGTGCGACCACCGAGCCATCGCTCAACGTGGCGAGATCGTTTACCGAATCGTCGCTCTTGCCCCCGATTCCGGCAAGGTTGAAGTCGAACAAACGAAATCCGCTGGCGTCGGGCGCGTACGACGTGTCGAGGGAGCCATCGGGCAGCAAACGAAACAGGGCAAAGTCGCTGTCGCCGGAAATGCCGGCTGCATAGCCGCCGACGACGATATTGCCGTTGTTGTCCATCGCGACCGCATTGGCTGCTGCGGCGCCGGCAGGCCACGCAATTTCGACGATGCCACCGTTGCCAAACGCCGGGTCCAGAATGCCGTCTTGGCTGTTCGCGCCCGGCGCATAAATTGCGACCGTGCAGATGCCCGTGCGTGCGAGTGCGCTGATCAAAGCACCACGAATTCCGTTCATGGGTCGCTCCCGTGCATGTCGCCACGCGGTGGCGTAGCTCAACATACTGCATGCCGCTCGCAGCGACAAACGACAGCTTCGCGCTGAGGCGATGGTAGAACTTGCAGCCGGCGCGCAACGCCGATGCGACGACTCAGATTCAGCGGCTGCCGACCAGGTCGCGCAGTGCCTCTAGCGGCTCCTCGCGATCGAACAGCTGCAATGCGTTGGCATCGAAGCGCTCGCTTAGTTCGTGCCGGCGGTCCGGCGAGTGCACGATGTCGACGGCGATCGTGGCTGCCTGGTCGATATCGCGAGCGATCAGTGCCGGGGCCTCCAGCAGGCGCAGCATCGCTGCCGTCTGCCGGCCGCGCATGAAGCGGCCTTCAATGGTGACCACGGGTGTGGCTTGCGCGAGCGCGTCGAGACTGGTATTTCCGCCGCAGAAATGCGGGCTGTCGAGCACCACGTCGGCACAGGCGAGCAGGCGGCGATAAGCTTCGAACGGCAGCCGTGGCACTACACGCAGGTGGCGTACCGGATCCAGTCCTGCCTGTTGCAGCGACCGCGTGACACGCGACCGCCAGGCAGCGGTCAGTGCCGGAATCTCATCGGCGACCGCGAGCAAACAGGCGTCGGCATCGCGCCGGGCAATCTCGACCAGCAGGTTGTCACTGTCCGGATGCAGCTTCAGTGGTGAGTGCGGCAGCGCGTACAGCGGTGCCTTGGTCAGTCCGAACTGCACGCGCGCGGCGTCGCGCACGCGCCCGGGCCGAGCATAGCGCGTGCCGAGTCCGGGCAGCAGGGCGAGCGGCTCGCGATAATGCAGCGCGGACTCCGGCGGTTCCATGGACGCGACGCTGAGAAAACGCTCGATCGTCGGCAATCCGCTGGTGACGGGATGTCCCCACGCGGCCCACTGCCGCGGCGCAAGCTGCAACGCGGCGAGCACCTCGATCGGGCCGTCGAGGCCGACTTCGGGGTATATCAGCAAGTCCAGCTCGGCGCGGCGCAGTTCCGCGGCTGCGGCAGCCAGCGGCTGCGGTAACACGGTCGCGCTGTCCGCCTGCGCCGCCAGTTCGGCGCTCACTGCATCCTGGCGCGCGCTCAAGCTGAAAAAGTATACCTTTGCCCCGGCCGCGCGCAGCGCGCCGATCCAGCTGCCGAAGTAGGCGGCTATCGTGCCTCGAGTCCAGCGCGCGGAGACGAGACCGATGCGCGCGATGCGGCGCCTCGGGCGCGGCCCCGGCGCGGGGTCAAGCGCCGCGGCGGCGGACGCGAGCCAGTCGCCGTGGCGAGTGGCGATCGCGCGATCATCGCCCGCCTGATAGGCCAGCCGAAAGCGCGAGCGCTCGAGATCCTCGAGCTTCACACCCGCAGCC
>Ga0308174_10000904_pt1 | contig 13125 bp, 14 predicted proteins | sample PhyPR2_FD_203894 | JGI IMG/M metagenome (GOLD analysis project Ga0308174, IMG submission 203894) | Soil microbial communities from UC Gill Tract Community Farm, Albany, California, United States - DLSLS.P.R2 | ecosystem: Environmental > Terrestrial > Soil > Agricultural land | place: USA...
GACCTCGTCTCCGAAATCCTCGACAATGAGGAAGAGCATGTCGACACGCTCGAACAGCAGTTCGAGATGATCGCGCGCATGGGGCTGCAGAATTATGTCCAGCTCCAGTCGGAGCCGGCGGAGGGCTAAATCCGGCCGAAGCTCTGGTTGTTCGCCTTGCGACCGAAGCCGCCAGGGCCGGACCGGGTCATCAGCGGATTGGTCGCCTTGTCGAACGCCTCGACGGTCTGATTGAACAGCTTCCGAAGCTCGACCACTTCCGGCACCAGTTCATCGGGAAAGCGGTGAGTCTCGATACAGAAGCGCGCCGTCGTCTCGATCAGCTCCGCGATCTTGGCGATCGGCTCCGCGCCCAGCTGGCGCGACTCGCCCTTCAGCGTGTGCGCGGGAATCACGAGTGCCGCAGTGTTCTGCTCACGCATTGCGTCTTCGATCTGCGCCACCGACTTGGTGCCGTCCTCCTTGAAGTAAGTGAGGATGCGGATGAACGCGGGCCCGAGCTCGCTCCGGCTCTTTTCGAAATGCGCCCAATCGACGACGTCGCGAGCCTCTTCGGCCACTTCAAGCTCCCTTTGGTGCCGGTTGCCTCCGGCCGTGGTCCCATCGCGGTTCGGAATAGGGCCGAAGGGTAAACGTCTCCTTAGCGGCGGCCCTTATCAAACGGGTTGCCGCGTCCGCGGAAATCGAGCCTTAGCGGCACCGGGCCTAGCTTCAGGTCGCGCCTCATCGCGTTGAGCAAATAGCGGCGATAGCTTTCGGGAAGCTCATCCGTGCGGTTGCCGAAGACGACGAAGGTCGGTGGTCGCGTCTTCACCTGCGTGATGTAGCGCAGCTTGATCCGCTGACCCTTGGGCGCGGGCGGCGGGTTGCCCTCGACCGCATCCTCGAACCAGCGGTTGAGCTCGCCCGTCGGCACGCGCCGCGTCCATGCGTCGCGCAGTTCGAAGGCGACGTCGAGAACGGTGTCGATGCCCTTGCCCGTCTTCGCGGAGACGGTGAGCAGCGGCACGTCGCGCAGCTGCGCCAGCCCTTCTGCCAAGGCTGCCTTCACTCCGTTGAACAGCGAAGACGCATGCTCCGCGACGTCCCATTTGTTGAGCGCGATGATCAGCGCGCGCCCTTCCTCGATCACCTGCGCCGCGATGCGGAGGTCCTGCGCCTCGAGCCCGCGCGTCGCGTCGAGCAGCAGGACGACGACTTCGGCAAAGTCGATCGATCGCTTTGTGTCGAACGCGGAGAGTCGCTCGAGCTTGTCCTCGACCTTCGCGCGCTTCCTCAGGCCCGCCGTGTCGACGAGGCGCACGGGTCGCCCGTTCCATTCCCAGTCGAGTGCTATCGAATCGCGGGTGATCCCGGCTTCGGGCCCGGTGATCATCCGCTCCTCGCCAAGCATCTGGTTCACCAGCGTCGACTTGCCGGCGTTCGGCCTGCCAACGATCGCGAGGCTCAGCGGGTGCTCGCTGTCATCCTCCTCCTCGTCCACCTCGAGATGCTCATGCTCGACGTGCGGCCGAAGCGCCTCGAACAGGTCGGCTACGCCTTCGCCATGCTCCGCGCTGATGACGATCGGATCGCCAAGCCCCAGGCCATAGGCTTCATACGCGCCATCCTGCCCCGCTTTGCCCTCCGCCTTGTTGGCAACGACGACCACCGGAGTCGTTTCCGCGCGGAGCCAGCGGCTGATCTCTTCATCGAGCGGCGTCACGCCCTCCCGCGCATCGATCATGAACAGCGCAGCGTCCGCGACACGCACTGCGGCCTCGGTCTGCTGGCGCATCCGGCCGGGAAGAGTGTGCGGGTCTTCATCCTCGAAGCCTGCCGTATCGATGACCCGAAACTCGAGGCCCAGCAGCTTCGCATCGCCCTCGCGCCGGTCGCGAGTCACGCCCGGGCGGTCGTCGACCAGCGCGAGGCGCTTACCGACCAGCCGGTTGAACAGCGTCGATTTTCCGACATTCGGCCGGCCGACAATGGCGACGGTGGGCAAGGACATGGAAGGCGACTAGCGGATGCTACCCGTCATTGCGAGGAGCGCAGCGACGAAGCAAGCCCGCCAGCGCAACTGGATTGCTCACTGCACCCGCAATGACGATCAGCGGAACGCGTGAAGCTGGCCGCGGTCGTCGTAGATGTAGAGTGTCGAATTGGCGACCACAGGGCCAAGGCTGACCGGAGCGCCGATGGCCGTCTGCCCCTGCGTCGCGCCTGTCGCCGGATCGACGAAGATCAGTGCGCCGTTCGAGCCCGTGACGATCAGGCGATTCCCGGCGAGCACCGGCCCGGAATATTCGATCTCACCCCTTTTCGACTTCGCCTTCGCGAACTCGGGAAGCTGGTTGATCCACCGGATGTGCCCGTTCGAGCGGGCGATGCACAGCAGCTTGGCGTCATCGGTAATGACGAAAATCCAGTCGCCGGCGACCCATGGCGTATCAATCCCGGCGATATTCAGCTCCCACAGGCGCTGGCCGGTAAGGATGTCGAGCGCGACCATGCGGCCACCCTGCCCGACGGCGAACACCTGGCCATTATCGATCACCGGATCGGCGTCGACGTCGGAAAGCGAGGAGACGCTGGTTCGGATCGTGGTCCGCTGCAGCGTATCCGACCAGACCTGGCGACCGTTCTCGTAACGATACGCATTGAGCTCGCCGGATGAGAAGCCCGCCACGACGGTCCCCTGGCCGACTGCAGGTGAGGCCGAGCCGAACACGCCGGCAATCTCGAGCGATGCAGCCGCCGACCAGTTGGTCGATCCATCGGCCTCGTTGAGAGAGTAGATCTGGTTGTCCTGGCTGATCACGTAAAGCGCGCCGCCTCCAACGCTCGGAGCTCCCCGCAGCGAGCCGCCGGGGCGGACGTGCCAAGCCATGCCACCCGTTTTCTCGTCCAGCGCCACGACATAGCCGAGACCGTTGGTCGCAAAGACGCGGCCGTTGTCATAAGCAAGTCCGCCGCCGTAGAGCGAGTTCTCGCCGCCGCGATCGACAGGAGTTTGCACCTGCCACGCCTGTGCTCCCGTCAGTGCGTTGAACGCGCGAACGGCGCCGCCCGTGTCGATCGTGAATACCCGGCCGTTTGCAACGATTGGTGCGGAGGAAAGGCGCGCCGTCAGGCTGCTTCCGCGCCCTCCGGAAACGGTGAACACCCGGTTGAGCGCGCCGCCAAGCGCCACTTGGCCGACCGATTTGGATGGGCTTCCTCCGGACTGCGTCCAGTCCGTATTCGCCACCGGAGCTGGCAGGTTCATCGGAAGCGCTGTCGTGGCCGGATCGACCTCGACATCCCCCTCGCCGCTCAACACCGCGATGCGTTCGCCGAGCACCGGCGTCGAGGGTCCCTTCTTCTTGAACACGCCGCAGCCGCTTGCGCTTAGCGCAGCGGCAATCATGAAGGATGTCAGGATAGTCTTCTGCTTGATCATCGTCGGTCCTACTGGGCCGGAGTGAAGGCGCCGCTCGCGTCCACGCCGAGGCTTCCGGCAATCTGGACGGCGCGGGCACGGATGGTGTCCGGGACGCTCTTGTCCCTGGCAATCGCCACGAACAACTGCGCTGCCTGGTCTTTCTGGCCCTGCTTGATGAGCGCCATCGCGGTCATCTCGCCGGCACTTCCGAACCAGGGGCTGCCGGGCTTGGCCAGCGGCGACAGGCGCGAGACGATCTGCTGAGGCTGCAGCGTATCGAACTCCAGGGCCGTCTGTCGCAGCAGTGCCGCGTCGCGATAAGGCTGCGGGAGCGAGCTGTCGCCGGCGATGTTGCGATAGATTTCCGTCGCCGACTTGGCGTCGTTCTTCTCCAACGCGAGGGCAGCGCGGGTGAACAGAGCAGTCGCGCGCACGCCCTTGCTGCCGCTCTCCGTCAGCGGCTGGATTTGTTGCGCAGCTCCGGCGCTGTTGCCCGTGCTGATGTTGCGGAAGATCTCGGTAAGCTGCTCGACCTGCTTTTCAGCGCGCTGCTGTTTGTAGTTCTGCCAATAGATGAAGCCCCCGCTCGCCAGCAGGAACAGGACAACGGCCGTGCCGATCAGCCAGCCGTATTTCTTGGCGAACCCTTCCAGCTGGTCGCGACGAAGGTTGTCGTCGACCTCTCGAAGGAACGTCTCGTTATACTCGGGAGGCTCTGCCAAACTTGTCCTCAGTTGCGATTGGATGCCCAAGGGCTTGAACCCTGCCGGAAGCTTCCTTCCCCGCGCGAGATGAACGGAAGCTGGCGGCGCATCGTCTAGCGGCTGTCGCGAGAAACGCAAAGAGGCCCTTTTCAGCGGGGCCGCTTCTCCAGGTACAGATATGTCGGATCGAATTCGGCGACCCGCTGCAGAGCGTCGAGGTCCAGGATGTCGACGCGCCAATCGCGGACCTCGATGAGCTTCAAGCGCCGCAATTCCTGCAGAGTTCGGTTCACATGAACCGACGTAAGGCCGAGGCACTCGGCCAGCTCGATCTGGGTGAGCGGGAAGTGATAGGAATCGCTCGACGTCAGGCCCGCGACTCGAAGCCTCACCAGAAGCTCGCAGAAGAGTTGGGCCATCCGCGCGATGGCCGTGCGCCGGCCAAGCGACAGCGTCCACTCACGCTGGATCGCGGCATCCATGTTTGTCATCGACCAGTAAAGCCGGGTGAGGTGCGGGAACCGCTCCGTCATCGCTACCAGCCGCTCATGCGGAACTGCCGCAACCACGCAGTCCGTGATCGAAACCACGTCGTGATCCAGAACTTTCAGGGTGAAGCCATGCAGATCGACGAAATCACCCCCGACATGCAATTCGGTGAGCTGCCTCTGGCCGCTCTCCAGATCCTTTGCTCGAGCCATCCAGCCATCGAGAAGGAGCATCGATTCCCTCAGGTCCTGGCCCGCCCGAATGAACGTGCGGTCCCTGGGCACGTTGATCGTGTGCGATACGAGGCCGCGGATTTCCTTCTCTTCGTCCGCGCTCACCATGTCGCGTGCCCGAAGCTTCATCAAATGCGGTTCGATCATGCTAACGGCAACGCGCCAACGCGAACCTGGCAGCCCAGACTAACCTGGATCAAGATTTCGGCCGGTAGGTCTGGTCGCGCGTGGGAAACGTCCTTGCGCGCACTTCACCGGCGTAGGCTTTGGCGGCCTCTGCGATACGGGCGGCCAGATCGTCGTAACGCTTCACGAACCGAGGCGTTCGCTCGAACATGCCGAGCATATCGTCGATGACGAGCACTTGTCCGTCGCACTCGGCCGAGGCGCCTATGCCAATCACCGGAGCAGAGACGTTGCGGGCAACCTCTGTCGCAATGTCTTCCAGCACGCCCTCCACGACGATGGCGAATGCGCCGGCATCGTCGACTGACTTTGCATCACGCAAAATCTTGTCAGCCTCGTGCTGCTCACGGCCCCGGGCCCCATAGCCGCCGAGGATGTTCACCGCTTGCGGGGTCAGGCCGACATGGCCGATCACAGGAATGCCGCGGCGGGTGAGGAAGTCGATCGTGGGCGCCATCGCCTCGCCGCCCTCCAGCTTCACGGCGGCGCACCCCGTCTCCTTCATGATGCGCGCGGCGTTTTCGAACGCCTGCTCGGGCGAGCCTTCATAGGATCCAAACGGCATGTCCACGGCCACGAGTGCGTGCCAGCTGCCGCGCACGACTGCCGCGCCATGCGCGCACATCATCTCCATCGTGACTGGAATGGTGGACGGAAGACCGTAAATCACCTGGCCCAGACTGTCGCCGACCAGGAGCATGTCGCAGTGCGGATCGAGCAGCTGCGCCATGCGCATAGTGTACGCCGTCAGCATCACAATCGGCTCTTCGGCCTTTCCGTCGGCCTTGCGCGCGCGGATCGACGGAGCGGTCATGCGCTTGCCCGGGACCGGGACCGGCGTTGCCCGGCTGGTCGAGGTATCGATGGTGAACGTCGACATCGGCCGGTCTTCTAACGGCCCGATCCACAGCCCGCCAGTGGAGCGCCCTTCAGCGCAGCCAGCCGCGTTGCCGAGAGTGACGGGCGAACCAGTAGATCGTCCACGTAATCGCCGTCACGGCGATGCCGATGGCGATTTCGGTGGTGCTCAGAAGGTCGCGGAGCTGCGGAACGGCGAACAGGCCTGCGAACCAGACGAACACCAGCAAGAGCGAGATCAGCAGGAGCGATTCTGCGGTCCTTCGCCTAGCGATCATGAACGCACTGCCGATCGCACCTACCGCCGATGCGGCGCCCATCGCGCCCGATACCCATCCCGGCTCCGCTTCGAACAACGCTCGCTGGTCGAGCGGAAGTGTCGCCGGGTCGGTGCTGACGTGCATCACGTAAAGCGCGCAACCGAGCAACATGAACAGCAGTGACACCACGGCCGCAGGTCGAAACCACCCTGCCACCGGCCGCGGACTGTACGGATCATTCATTCCGAAACCCCCAATCAGTCTGAACCGAGCCGCTTTTCCCACTTGGCGCCCTCGGCGAGCGAGATGGAATCGAGCGCTGCCGTGCTCTGGTCCCGCAATATCGTGAAGGCGCGGCGGATCGCGCACGTGGCCTCGTCGTGACAGTCACCGCAGGGAGCGTAGAAATTCACGCTGGCACATGAGACGAGCGCGATCGGGCCCTCCATCGAGCGCACGATCTCGCCGAACGAAATTTGCTCTGCGGGCCGCGCAAGCTGGTAGCCCCCCTTCGGCCCCCGAGCGCTCTTGACCAGTCCTGCCTTTTTGAGGTCGAGCATGATCAGCTCGAGATATTTCGGTGGCACGCGCTGGGTTTCTGCGATCCGGCCAAGTTGGACGGGAGCGCCCGCCTGGTCTTCGGCGAGAAACAGCAAGGAGCGCAAGGCATACCGGGTTTTCTGAGCAATCATCCGTGCAGAGACCGTAGCGCGACCGCAACTGCTCCGCAAAGCCGCCCATGAACATTCGCTCGATGAGGATGAACGGCATGTAACCTTTCAGCCACGGCGGTGAGAGCCGCTTCGGCCTAGACGTCCTCCGCCCACCACGCGCGGTGGGTCCAAGGAGGAAGCCATGAAAGCGTTCATTGCGTCTCTTGCAGCGCTTGGTGTGATCGCGGCTCCGGCTGTCGCCCAGACGACAACCAACACGACCGCGACGACCCACATGAAGGGCATGAAGGCGAAGGAAGGGACTGCCGCCGAGGAGCGCAGCGAGTCCAAAGCTACCGAGGCGAAAGAGCAAAAGGCCATGATGCATCATGGGAAGAAGCATCACGCCAGCAAGCATCACGCCAAGAAGCACCACATGCACAAGAAGACCACGACCGTCACCAAGAAGGCTTCCGAGAAGACAACGGGCTAGCCCAAGATCGCCATTCCGTGCGGCTCCGCGCTACGGCTCTCCCCTCCCCTCGCGCGGACCGCACGGAAGCCCTAATATGAACAGGTAAGCGCCGTGAGCGCCGGAGAGTGAGTTAATGGGACGCAAGATCCTGCTTGTTGAGGATGACGCCGAAACCGCAGCTTATCTGGCCAAGGGCCTGACGCAGGAAGGCCACAGCGTCGAGCAGGCGGGCAACGGCCAGGACGGCCTGTTCCGCGCGACGGACGGCAGCTTCGACCTCATCATCCTCGACCGGATGCTTCCGGCGCTCGACGGACTTTCCGTCCTGAAGGCGTTGCGCGCAGCACGGATTGAGACGCCCGTCCTGATTCTTTCGGCGCTCGCTTCGGTCGGGGACCGGATCGAGGGCCTTGAGCACGGCTCCGACGATTATCTCGTGAAGCCGTTTTCCTTCGCCGAGCTGCTCGCCCGCGTGAATGCGCTGCTGCGCCGGCGCGAGGCGCGGATCGATCCGGCTGACCATCGCCTGACCGTCGGCGACCTCGAAATCGACCCCCTCTCACGCACGGTGAAGCGCGACGGCAAAAAGCTCGACCTCAAGCCGCGCGAATATCTCCTGCTCGAATATTTCGCCCGCAACGAAGGGCGCGTCGTGACCCGCACCATGCTGCTCGAGCAGGTCTGGGACTATCACTTCGACCCGGGCACGAACGTGATCGACGTTCACGTCAGCCGCTTGCGGCGCAAGCTCGACGACGGGTTCGAAAAGCCGCTCCTGCACACTGTGCGCGGGGCGGGCTACATGCTCGCGGCTTAAGGCACTATACCCCGCGGCGTGCCTACGACCCTTCGCATCGCCCTGCTCGCGGGGCTGCTGGCGCTGCTGTCCAACCTCGCCGTCATCGGATTCATCTATTATCGCACGCACGACGAGGCCGTCTCCCAAATGCGGCAGCAGGTGGTCGAGGCCGACAAGGTGCTGACGGACGTCTACCGGTCCGGCGGCGAGGCGGCTTTGGTGGACGCTGTGCAGGACACCATTTCCTACGCCGATCCCCAATCCGTCGTGGGCTTGTTTGACCCCAACGGGCGCGAGCAGTCGGGGAATATCGCCGGCATTTCGCAACCTCGCTTTTCGGAGGGATCACGTACCACGTTCGTTCGCCTCCGCGGACAGCCCACGCCGCGCCAGGCCGCGCTGATCATGCACCGCCTTTCGTCCGGGCAGTGGCTCATCAGCGGGCGGATCTCGGGCGAGGGCCTCGCCATCAGGCAAACGCTGGAAAGCTCGCTGCTCATTGCCCTCGCGCTGGCGGCCCTGCTCGGAAGTGCCTGTGGCGTCATCCTCGCCCACTATGTCGGCGGCCGCATCGGCAACATCGTCGCGGTCGCCAGGCGCATCAGCCGCCATGATCTAAGCCGCCGCGTCCCTCTCTCCGGAAGCGGCGACGCGTTCGACCGGCTCGGGCAGCAAATCAACGCCATGCTGGATCGCATCAGCGGGTTGATGGAGGAGCTTCGGATGCTGACGGACTCGCTCGCGCATGACCTGCGCTCGCCCGTCAGCCGGCTTCGTTCCGCCGCGCAGGCGGCAGCGGAAAGTACTACTCCCGATGAGCAGGAGGCGCTGCTTGAAAATGTGATCCGGCAAGCCGACGCACTGATGCGCATCCTGAGCGCGGTCCTCGAGATCAGCCGTTCCGAGGCGCTGACCGGCCGCAAGCAGTTCAGCTGGTTCGACCTCGGGGACCTCGGCGCGGAGCTCACCGAAATGTACGAGCCGCTGGCCGAGGAGGCTGGAGCCGGGCTTCGCTATGATCCACCCGCCCAGCCGGTGCCGCTTTACGGCCATCGGCAGTTGCTTGCGCAGGCCGTCAGCAACCTCATCGAAAATGCTGTCCGTTACGGGTCGAAGGGCGGCGAAATCCGCATTGGCGTGAACTCGAACGGCAAGCAGATGCGGATCGAGGTGGGCGATCGCGGCCCCGGCATTCCGGTCGAGCTGCGTGGTGAGGCCCGGCGCCGCTTCGGCCGGCTTGATTCCAGCCGCTCGAAGGAAGGCGCTGGCCTCGGCCTAGCGCTCGCCGAAGCTATCGCGCACCTCCACGACGGACAGCTCATGCTTGAGGACAATCGGCCCGGGCTGCTCACGGCGCTGGAGTTGCCGATCCGTCCGGCAGACGCAGAGGATGCGCGCATCGCCTAGCGGCTGCGACGGGCGCCCATCAGGCGGCGACAACAAGCGCACCCTACCTTGCCCGTCGTTCGTTTCAGCGGCGGTCTTCATGAAGCAAGGGAGCTATCAAAATGGCACACGGCTATGCGCGTGATTATGACGAAGGTTGGGATCGCGGCGACGACCGTGATCGCCAGCGGCAAGGGCGCAGCGACTGGCAGGAACGTGGCGAGCGCGACTGGCGCGACCGCGATTCCGTGTGGCGCGGCGATCGCGAAAGCCATCAGGACCGCGGGCGCGGGTTCATGCTGAGCGACGAAGATCGCGATTACGGCCGGCATCGCGGGCAAGACCGCGGCTCCTTCTCACGCGCCGGCGGCGAAGCCCGCTCCTGGTTCAGCGATCACGAGCGGCAGGATCGTGGCGCGTGGGAGAATAATCGCGACTGGCCGCAGAGCGATCGCGGCTACGGCCGGCAGGAAAGCTACGGCAGCCGCCCCGGCAACAATCGGCAGCAGAGTGGCTTCGGCGGCTCCAACGAATGGCGTGGCGGCCAAGGCTCCCGCGAAAGCGGCAGCTACAGCGCCAATCCCGACGATCATTACCGAAGCTGGCGCGACCGCCAGATGCAGTCGCTCGACCGGGACTATCAGGACTATTGCCGCGAGCGTGAGCAGCAGTTCCATCAGGACTTCGACAGCTGGCGCCAAAGCCGGCAGCAAAACCAGCAGACGCAAGGGTCGGCGACCCAGCAGTCGCAGCGTGGCGGCGGCTCCGATCAGTCAATCATGGAGCTCAACGACCCCAGCCGCCTGACCGGTGAAACGCAGGGCGCCGCCGCAAGTGGAACCAGCGCGGCGACGCTCGGCACGAACAATTCGGAGAATAGCGATACGCCAAGCGGCCGCGGCCGGCGCTGATCGCGTTTGGATGTGACGGGAGCGCGGTTCATCGGGCCGCGCTCCTTTCTATCCTTCGATGACGACCTTCGAACCGAGCTTCGTCGTGGCGTAGAGCTTTTCGGCGAACTTCATGGGCAATCGGATGCAGCCATGGCTCGCCGGATATCCCGGGTTGTTTCCGCCATGGAAGGCGATGCCGTAATTGTCGATGCGCTGCATCCACGGCATCGGCGCATTGCCGTATTTCTTCGAGCGATAGAAGGGGCGCTTCTCGAGGATCGTCCAGAAGCCGTAGGGCGTGACCTTGCCCTGCTTAGCGCTGGAAATCGTCGATGCGCCCACGAGCTGGTCGCCGCGATAGACGTAAGTCATCTGAGTCAGCAGGTCGACGACGATGCGGGTGTCGCCTGGTGGCGGTACGGAAGCCGACCAGACATACTGGCCCGGCTTTAGGCCGACCCGTCCAAAGGCGGCGACCATGTCCCGATGCCCTTTTGGAGCAGCACCCTGCGACCAATGATACGGGACCGGCTGCGGCCCCGGCGATCGCGCGGCGTGCGCATGTCCAAACAGGCGGAACGGCTTGGCTTCCGAAGCCGAGCAGGTTCCTACAATTGCGACCGCCATCGCGGCCTTCGCCCAAATCTTCACCGGCGCCATCAACGTCCTAGCCTGTGTGTCGTTTCGCTGCTGAAGAGCCAACGACAGCAGAAGAGTCAATTGGACGGTAAACGTGGAGTTACTGTTAACGCCCTGACTTCACTTGCGAATTGGGCCGTAGAAGCGCCTCACTCCCACTCGATCGTGCCCGGCGGCTTCGACGTATAGTCGTACACCACCCGGTTGATGCCCTGCACTTCGTTGACGATGCGCGTGGCCACACGGCTGAGAAACGCTGCGTCGAACGGATAGACATCGGCGGTCATCCCATCGACGCTGGTCACCGCGCGCAGGCCGCAGACGTAATCATAGGTTCGATAGTCGCCCATCACGCCAACGGTGCGCACGGGCAGGAGCACGGCGAACGCCTGCCAGATCGCGTCGTACAAGCCGGCGTTGCGGATTTCCTCAAGGTAGACCGCGTCTGCCTTGCGCAGGATGTCGCATTTGTCTTTCGTAACCTCGCCTGGGATTCGAATGGCGAGGCCCGGACCGGGAAACGGATGGCGCTGGACGAACGCTTCCGGCAGGCCGAGTTCGCGTCCAAGCTCGCGCACCTCGTCCTTGAACAGCTCACGCAGCGGCTCGACCAGCTTCATGTTCATGCGCTCGGGCAGGCCACCGACATTGTGGTGGCTCTTGATCGTCACCGAAGGCCCGCCGGTGAAGCTGACGCTTTCGATCACGTCCGGGTACAGCGTGCCCTGTGCGAGGAAATCTGCGCCGCCGATCTTCTTGGCCTCGGCCTCGAACACGTTGATGAACTCGGAGCCGATGAACTTGCGCTTCTTCTCGGGGTCGGTGACGCCTTCGAGGCCGCCGAGGAAATCCTTACTCGCGTCCACGTGGACGAGGGGGATGTTGTAGCTGTTGCGGAACAGGGAGACGACCTGCTCCGCTTCCCCCTGGCGCATCAATCCGTGATCGACGAACACGCAGGTGAGTTGGTCGCCGATCGCCTCATGGATCAGTACCGCCGCAACGGCGCTGTCGACGCCGCCCGAGAGACCGCAGATGACGCGGCCCTTACCGACCTGCTGGCGGATGTCTGCGATCTTCGCATCGCGGAAGCCGGCCATCGTCCAGTCGCCCGCGCAGCCGCACACGTGCCGCACGAAATTGGCGAGCAACTTCCCGCCGTCGGGCGTGTGCACGACCTCCGGGTGGAACATGAGGCTGTAGCGTTTCGCCTCCTCGTTCGTGGCGATCGCATATGGAGCACCCTCGGACCGGGCGACCACTTCAAAGCCAGGCGCCAGCGCTTCGACACGGTCGCCGTGGCTCATCCACACCTGATGCTTTTCGCCGACATTCCATAGGCCATCGAAGAGTGCAGACGGTGCGACGATGTCGATGAAGGCGCGGCCGAACTCGCGCTGATCCGAGGCAACCACCTTGCCGCCGAGCTGCTGGTGCAAGGTCTGTTGACCGTAGCAGATGCCGAGCAGCGGCAGGCCGCTGTCGAACAGCACCTGCGGAGCGCGGGGGCTCTCGTCGTGCAGCACCGACGACGGTCCACCAGAAAAAATCACACCCTTCGGCTGCAGCCGCCGGAAGGCGTCTGCGGCGGAATTGAAGGGAGCAATCTCGCAATAAACACCGGCCTCGCGAACGCGGCGCGCGATCAGCTGCGTCACCTGGCTGCCGAAGTCGACGATGAGGATGGATTCGCCAGTCGCGATCTTGGGGGCCTGGACCGTCATGGCGGGCGGATAGAGACCCGAGCCACGCGAGTAAAGTTCAGCTGGCACAAACGAAATGCGCCGGAGCTCTTCGGAGCCCCGGCGCACCCGTGACGAACGTCAGATCGCTTAGTAGCGGCTGTAGCCGTACTGCGAATAATCGTTGGCATACGGCGACCCACGAGAGCCGTTATCGTAGCCATAGTTGTTGCCGTAGCCATAATTGCGCTGCGCCGGGTTGAGGTCGACGCTGCGGATCAGCCCGCGATAATCGGTGCGGCACCGCCAGGTGAGATCGACCTGACCCTGCCCGCCATAGCCGTAGCCCGAGTAGCGGCCGCTGCTCGCCACGCCGCGAACCGTAAGGCCGCCGTCCGAGCGCGGCTCTACCCGGCTGATGCCGAGCACGCGGCCGCCGCCGTAGTTGTTATATGGGTTGTA
>Ga0308174_10000905_pt1 | contig 13125 bp, 10 predicted proteins | sample PhyPR2_FD_203894 | JGI IMG/M metagenome (GOLD analysis project Ga0308174, IMG submission 203894) | Soil microbial communities from UC Gill Tract Community Farm, Albany, California, United States - DLSLS.P.R2 | ecosystem: Environmental > Terrestrial > Soil > Agricultural land | place: USA...
ACGGGCAAGATTCCCGCGTTCGTGGATACCGGGCTCAACCTCGTGCATGTCGACGATGTCGCGCATGGCCACTTGCTCGCGCTGGAGCGCGGCGTCATCGGCGAGCGATACATTCTCGGCGGCGAGAACCTGCCCTTGCAGCAGATGCTCGCGGATATCGCCGGCCTCGTAGGCCGCAAGCCGCCGACGATCCGCCTGCCGCGCGGGCCGCTTTATCCGCTCGCGATCGGCGCGGAACTTTATGCCAAGGTCAGCGGCAAGGAGCCGTTCGTCACCGTCGACGGGCTGAAGATGTCGAAGAACAAGATGTACTTCACGTCGGCGAAGGCGGAGCGCGAACTGGGGTATCGGGCGAGGCCGTACCGGGAAGGCTTGCGGGATGCGCTGGAGTGGTTTCGGGGTAACGGGTATTTGGGGGCATGAAAAGGCCAACTCTTCTATAAGACTTAAAAAATATTAAGTCACTGATCCGTAAGGAAAAAGCACCGTTTTCCACCCGACGCCGCACGTCCTTTCACACGCTTGGCGCCTGAAATAAGGCAAAATAGCGGATTGATGCCGGGGTGTAGCCGACCGGCGGTTTTCTTTCAACCCGTTTCTGGATGTCGAGACTAGCGATGAGTAACCAGCAACCCACCATCATCTACACCCTGACCGACGAAGCTCCGCTGCTCGCCACCAGCGCCTTTCTGCCGATCATCCGCACCTTCACGACGCAGGCGGGCGTCAACGTCGCGACCAGCGACATCTCGCTCGCGGGCCGCATTCTCGGCGAATTTCCCGAGTTTCTGAGCGAAGAACAGCGCGTTCCGGACAACCTCGCCGAACTCGGCCGCCTCACGCAGTTGCCCGACACCAACATCATCAAGCTGCCGAACATCAGCGCGTCGGTGCCGCAGCTCGTCGCCGCCATCAAGGAACTGCAGGGCAAGGGCTACAAGGTGCCCAACTTTCCTGAAGAGCCGAAGAACGACGAAGAAAAGGCCATCGCCCAGCGCTACTCGAAGTGCCTCGGCAGCGCGGTGAATCCGGTCCTGCGCGAAGGCAATTCGGACCGCCGCGCGCCGCTCGCCGTCAAGAACTACGCGAAGAAGCATCCGCACAGCATGGGCGAATGGAGCATGGCTTCGCGCACGCACGTCGCGCACATGAAGCATGGCGACTTCTATCACGGCGAAAAGTCCATCACGAACGACCGCGCGCGCGAAGTTCGCATGGAACTCGTCACGAAGAGCGGCGAGACCATCGTGCTGAAGCCGAAGGTCAAGCTGCAGGACGGCGAGATCGTCGACAGCATGTTCATGAGCAAGAAGGCGCTCGTCGCGTTCTACGAAGACCAGATGGAAGACGCGCGCAAGACCGGCGTCATGTTGTCGCTGCACGTGAAGGCGACCATGATGAAGGTGTCGCACCCCATCGTGTTCGGCCACGCCGTCAAGGTGTTCTACAAGGAAGCGTTCGCCAAGCACGCGAAGCTCTTCGAAGAACTCGGCGTGAACGTGAACAACGGCCTCGTCGATCTGTACTCGAAGATCGAAGCGCTGCCGGATTCCCAGCGCGATGAAGTCATCCGCGACATGCACGCGTGCCACGAACATCGCCCGGCGCTGGCGATGGTGGATTCCGCCAAGGGCATCTCGAACCTGCACGCACCGAACGACGTCATCGTCGATGCCTCCATGCCCGCGATGATCCGCGCAGGCGGCAAGATGTGGGGCGCCGATGGCCGCCCGCAAGACACGAAGTGCCTGATTCCGGAAAGCACGTTCGCGCGCATCTATCAGGAAATCATCAACTTCTGCAAGACCAACGGCGCATTCGATCCGCGCACCATGGGCACGGTGCCGAACGTCGGCCTGATGGCGCAGAAGGCCGAAGAATACGGCTCGCACGACAAGACCTTCGAGATTCCGCAGGACGGCACCGCGCGCATCGTCGACAACGCGACGAACGAAGTCATCGAATCGCTCACGCAGCAAGTAGAGCAAGGCGACATCTGGCGCATGTGCCTGGTGAAAGACGCACCGATCCGCGACTGGGTCAAGCTCGCGGTCACGCGCGTGCGCAACTCGGGCATGCCGGCGGTGTTCTGGCTCGATCCGTATCGTCCGCACGAGAACGAGCTCATCAAGAAGGTCGAAACGTACCTGAAGGATCACGACACCGAAGGGCTCGACATCCAGATCATGTCGCAAGTCCGCGCAATGCGTTACACGCTCGAACGCGTGATTCGCGGTCTCGACACCATCTCGGTCACCGGCAACATTCTGCGCGACTACCTGACCGACCTGTTCCCGATCATGGAACTCGGCACGAGCGCGAAGATGCTGTCCATCGTTCCGCTGATGGCGGGCGGCGGCCTGTACGAAACCGGCGCGGGCGGCTCGGCGCCGAAGCACGTGCAGCAGCTCGTGCAGGAAAACCACCTGCGCTGGGACTCGCTCGGCGAATTCCTCGCGCTGGCGGTATCGCTGGAAGAACTCGGCATCAAGAGCAACAACGCGAAAGCCAAGCTCGTCGCCAAGGCGCTCGATGCCGCCACCGGCAAGCTGCTCGACAACAACAAGGGCCCGTCGCCGAAGGCTGGCCAGCTCGATAACCGCGGCAGCCAGTTCTATCTCGCGATGTACTGGGCGCAGGAACTCGCGGGTCAGTCGGAAGACCGCGAAATCGCCGAGTTCTTCGCGCCGCTCGCGAAGGGCCTTGCCGAGAACGAGCAGAAGATCGTCGAGGAACTGACCGTCGTGCAGGGCAGCGAAGCGGACATCGGCGGCTACTACAAGCCGGAAGATGCGAAGCTCGAAGCGGTCATGCGTCCGAGCAAGACGTTCAACGCCGTGCTGTCGCAAGCGCAGGCGAAGTAACGCTGTATCGGCGCGGGCCGTCCGGCTCGCGCTTTCCGCGCGGCGTCGTTCCATTCGTTTCGTTGGTTTAAAGCGGCGCCGCCGCGCTTTCCCCTCCGCTTTGTTCCGGCAGTACGCAGACGCATTCGCGTCGTCTGCATCGCGTTTCTCATGCATTTGGTTACAACGTGTGCCGGCTCGCGCGCAAGCGAGCGGTTAAAATCGTTGCCTCCGCTGCCAGCTTCGCAAGACATACACACGCATGAACCTACATGACCAGCTCGGCGCGCTGGAGTCGAGCCTCGATGCGCTCCTCCGGGCCGCCGCCCATCCCGCTGCCGTTGCGCCTGCTGTCGTATCAACCGGCGAAACCGCGAACGATGCCCCCGCGCAGCTGCCCTTTCACGCCCACGATGGCGAGCAGGTCGGCGTTCCGGCGGAGCCCCGCGCGCTGAATACAGCGAACGAAGCTAAAGCAGAGCCCGAAGCAGAGGCAATGGCAGAGCCAGCGGCGGAGGCGCAGCCCGGCACGCCGCCCACGCTCACCGTGTCGCGGCCCGACCGCGATGCGATTCAGATGAGCATCGGCGGCCAGTCCGTGTTGTTGAATCCGGAGGGCGTGTCGGAACTGATTCAGGAGCTGTCGAACGTGCGGGCGTCGATGTCGGCTGAGCAGCCGATGGGCGTCGCGCCCGGCTGGCGCTTCGCAGCGACGAAGAATCCGGTGATGGCGGTGCAAAAGCAGGCCAATGGCGACCGCCTGCTTCTGATGCGTCACACGGGTCACGGCTGGGTGCCGTTCACCTTCTCGCCGGATATGGTCGTCGAGTTATATGCGATGCTGACCAAGCGCTGAGCCGGCCGGCATCGTTCACGGGTTTTCTTGCGTCGGCGCCTGAACGCGCGCCTTCCACTGGCCGCCCTTGCCGCTCCAGTAACGCACAGCGGAGCCGATCGTCGCCGATACGTAGAACAGCGCGACGAGCGGCAGCAGCGGCGCCCACAGCAAGGATCGCCGGTAGTAGCGCAGCATCGGCCCATACGCGACACACATCATCGCCCAGGCGGCGCATGCGGGCCACGCGCGCGCGCCGCACGCCAGCGACAGCACCGGCGGCGCGAGATAGATCACCGCCATCCCGAGCACCGTGCCCGCCAGCAGCAGCGGCGAGTAGCGCAACTGCGTGAACGCCGTGCGAGCGATCATGTTCCAGATTTCGCGCCAGTCGTCATAAGGACGCAGCGATTCGCTGCTCTGCGCGAGATCGAGACGGATCGGGCGCGCATCGGCCTTGCCCGCGCGATGCTTGATGCGCTGCGCGAGACTGCAATCGTCGATCAGTTCGCGGCGAATCGATTCGATACCGCCCGCTTCCACGAGCGCCGAGCGGCGCACGAGCATGCAGCCGCCTGCCGCGCCCGCCGTCATTTTTCGGGTGTCGTTGACCCACGCGAACGGATACAGCTTCGCGAAGAAGAAAACGAACGCGGGAATCAGCGCCTTTTCCCACAGCGAATCGCAACGCAGGCGGACCATCAGCGAGACCAGATCGCGGTCTTCAAGAATCGTGCGCGCGACGAGTTGCGTGGCGGCATCGGCCGGATGGTAGATGTCGGCGTCGGTGAGCAGCAGGAACTCGGCCGGCAAGCCGAGCTTGTCGATTGCCTCGATGCCCTGCGACTGCGCCCACACCTTGCCCGACCAACCCGGCGGCAGCGGCTTGCCGGTCAGCACGGTCACGCGGTCTTCCAGGCCCAGATCGCGGGCGGCGCCGAACGCGGCGGCGGCGGTGCCGTCGGTGCTGTGATCGTCGACGACGATGACGTGGAACGCGCCCGCATAGTCCTGTTTGAGCAGCGAGCCGACCGCGCGGCCGATGACATCCGCCTCGTTGCGCGCCGGCACGACGGCGACCAGCGCGGGCCACGCGCCGCGTCGCGCGATCTCGGCGTTGCCGACCGCGTGAACGGTCGACGGCGACAACGCGGGCGCGGGCTGCGCGCGCCAGAAGCCGCCGCGAGCAAAGAGCAGCACGATCCAGATGAGCAGGGACAACCAGGCGATCAGTAGCATGAAGAGACTTGGGCGGCGAGTTGCGACGGTTGCGACGAGTGAGGGCGACAAGCCCGGCGGCATCGCGCGGGCGAATGCAGTTGCATGAACGGGCGATGCGCGTCGCGGACCGTCGTTCGAAAGAAAGCGGATGAAGCGGCATGCACGGCTTTCGGGCGTCCGCTAGTGTAATGACTTCCGCCGATCGCCGTATTTCACTCGGGCTACAGCGTCTTGCAAGGCGCGCGGCTGCAAGCGTTAAAAAAGGGAACGCGTTAGAATACGCGGTCAACTTCGGCGAGCAGACAAACTTACCGGACGTTAGATTCCGGTTGCTTTTCGGGCCGTCACGCGCGGGTTGCGTGAAGCGTCCCGATAGCGAAAGCACAAGCGGCCCGCCCGATTACCCGAAACCCGCGCCAGTCGGAGTTCGTTCGAATATGCGTATCATCCTTGCTCAACCCCGCGGCTTTTGTGCGGGCGTGGTCCGTGCGATCGAAATCGTCGATCGGGCGCTCGAACGGCACGGCGCGCCCGTGTACGTGCGTCACGAGATCGTACATAACAGGCACGTCGTCGATAACCTGCGAGGCAAGGGCGCGCGTTTCGTCGAGGAACTCGACGAAGTGCCGCACGGCGCGGTCGCAATTTTCAGCGCGCACGGCGTCGCGCAAAGCGTCGAGCACGATGCCGACGCCCGCGGCCTCGACGTGCTCGACGCCACCTGCCCGCTCGTCACCAAGGTGCACGTGCAGGGGCGGCAATACGTGTCGCAGGGCCGCACGCTGATTCTGATCGGCCATGCGGGACATCCAGAAGTGGAAGGCACGATCGGCCAGATTCCGGCCAAGGTCGTGCTCGTACAGAGCGAAGCCGAAGTGCAAGACTTGGCGCTGCCCGCCGATACGCCCGTCGCCTACGTCACTCAGACGACGCTTTCCGTGGACGACACGCGCGGCATCATCGATGCCCTGCAGCGCCGCTTCACCGATATCGTCGGCCCCGACACGCGGGACATCTGCTACGCCACGCAGAACCGGCAAGCCGCTGTGCGCGAGCTGTCGACGCAAGTGGACGTGTTGCTCGTGGTCGGCGCCACCAACAGTTCCAATTCGAACCGCCTGCGCGAAATCGGCGCCGAGAGCGGCGTGCCGAGCTATCTCGTCGCGGACGGTTCCGAGATCAAGGCCGAATGGTTTGCGCATGCGCAGACGGTCGGCATCACGGCCGGCGCTTCGGCGCCTGAAGAAATGGTCGAACATGTGATCCAAGCCCTGCGCGCGATCGGCCACGTCGAAGTTACGACGATGAACGGCCGCGAGGAAAAGGTCGAATTCAAACTCCCCGCGAAGCTATTGCAGCCGCTTGCCGCATTGTCGGCAACGACGGCGACGGCGATTCGCGAAGAATAAAGGAGAGGACGTCAGTGTCTATTCCGATGCTTCAAAAGGCCCGCGTAGGCGCCTATATCTTCAAGCAGCACCTGACGCGCAACAAGCGCTATCCGCTCGCGCTGATGCTCGAGCCGCTATTCCGCTGCAATCTGGCGTGTAATGGCTGCGGCAAGATCGACTATCCGGACCCGATCCTGAACCAGCGGCTGTCGCTCGAAGAATGCCTCGGCGCGGTCGACGAGTGCGGCGCGCCCGTGGTGTCGATCGCCGGTGGCGAGCCGTTGCTGCACAAGGAAATGCCGCAGATCGTGAAGGGCATCATCGAGCGCAAGAAGTTCGTGTATCTCTGCACGAACGCGCTGCTGATGGAAAAGAAGATGGACGACTATCAGCCAAGCCCGTACTTCGTCTGGTCCGTCCACCTCGACGGCGATCAGGCGATGCACGACCATTCCGTGTCACAGGACGGCGTGTATGACAAGGCGACGAAAGCGATTCGCGAGGCGAAGCGCCGTGGGTTTCGCGTGAACATCAACTGCACGCTGTTCAACGATGCGAACCCGGAACGCGTCGCGAACTTCTTCGATACGCTCGGCCCGATGGGCGTGGATGGCATCACCGTGTCGCCGGGCTACGCTTACGAGCGCGCGCCGGATCAGCAACACTTCCTGAACCGCGACAAGACGAAGACGCTGTTCCGCGAAATTTTCAAGCGCGGCAACAACGGCAAGAACTGGTCGTTCAGCCAGTCGGCCATGTTCCTCGACTTCCTCGCGGGCAACCAGACGTATCAATGCACGCCGTGGGGCAACCCGGCGCGCACGGTGTTCGGCTGGCAGCGTCCCTGCTATCTGCTCGGCGAAGGCTACGCGAAGACCTTCACGGAGCTGATGGAAACGACCGACTGGGACAAGTACGGCACCGGTAACTACGAGAAGTGCGCGGACTGCATGGTGCATAGCGGCTTCGAGGCGACCGCGGTGATGGACACCGTTGCGCATCCGCTGAAGGCGCTGGGTGTATCGCTGCGCGGGCCGCGCACCGAAGGCGCGTACGCGAAGGAACTGCCGATCGACAAGCAACGCCCGGCTGAGTACGTGTTCTCGAAGCACGTCGAGATCAAGCTGGAGGAGATCGGCCGCGCGCAGAAGAACGGCAAGGGTGCGAAGCAGGCGGCTGCTGCGCATTGAGGCTCGCTTTGGTTTAGAGATGAGCGAAGGGCGGATGGCTTGCGAGGCATCCGCCCTTTCTACTGGCGGCTACCAGATCGTCTTGACGTGCTCATAACTTCGAATCTGCTCGTCCTTCGTCACCAGCGGAGCCGATAGGGAACGCGCCGTTGCGACGATCATCCGGTCCGCCGGGTCCTGATGAAAGTTGCCCGGAAGATCAGCCGATGCCAGGGCGATGTGACGATCGATGGGCGCGAACTGCACGCCTTCGATCCTGCTCACCTTATCCAGCTAGGCCGAACGCAAAAAGAAAAGCGCGCCGACTCATCCCCGTCGCGCTTCTCAGAATTGCCAGACAAGTTAGGTCAACAACACTTCCCCGCCCCCGACCCATACCGCGCTTCCTGACGCTCGCGGAAGAACTCCGCATACGTCATCACCGGCTGGTCGGGATGCGTGTTCTGCATATGCGTGACGTACGCGTCGTAGTCGGGCATGCCGACCATCAGGCGCATCGCCTGGCCCAAGTAGCGTCCCGCTTGCCGAAGATCGCTGAACATTGCCGCCTCCTCTGCCTCGCAGTATCAGTGGCCCGAGCGCACGGCCGCCGCGCCGCCCGTCGGCATCGGCTCGAACGGGGTCTCGCGCACCGTCGGACGCGCCTCGCGACGCGCACGGAGCACCGACAACACACCATACACCGCAATGCTCAGCACCACGAAGATGAACAGCCCGGCGAGCGCCGCATCGATGTAGTCGTTCACGATGATGCGCTGCATCTCCGCCAGCGACTTCGCCGGCGCCATCACCTTGCCCGCGTCGGCGGCATCGCGCAGCTTCGTCGCGTGCGCAAGGAAGCCGACCTTCGGATTCGCATCGAAAATCTTCTGCCAGCCGGCCGTCAACGTGCAGATCAGCAGCCACACCGTCGGCACGACCGTGACCCACGCGAAACGCTCGCGCTTCATCTTGAACAGCACCACGGTTCCGAGCATCAGCGCGATACCCGCGAGCATCTGGTTCGAGATGCCAAAAAGCGGCCACAGCGTGTTGATGCCGCCGAACGGATCGACCACGCCCTGATACAGGAAGTAGCCCCAGGCCGCGACGCACAGCCCGGTGGCGACGAGATTCGCCGGCAGCGACTCCGTGCGGCGCAACGCGGGATGGAACGTGCCCAGCAAATCCTGCAGCATGAAGCGGCCGGCGCGCGTGCCTGCATCGACGGCGGTCAGGATGAACAGCGCCTCGAAGAGAATCGCGAAGTGATACCAGAAAGCCATCATCGCCGGGCCGCCGATCACCTGATGGAGAATCTGCGCCATGCCGACAGCCAGCGTCGGCGCACCGCCCGCACGCGCGACGATGGTCGTCTCGCCGACCGCCTTCGCCGTCGACGTAAGCATGTCGGGCGTGAGCGCGAAGCCCCACGAAGTGACCGTCTGCGCGACCGCTTCAGGCGTCGTGCCGAGCAGCGCGGCCGGGCTGTTCATCGCGAAGTAGACGCCCGGCTCGATCACGCATGCCGCGACCAGCGCCATGATCGCGACGAACGATTCCATCAGCATCGCGCCATAGCCGATCAGGCGCATGTTGACTTCGTTGTCGATCATCTTGGGCGTCGTGCCCGACGAAATCAGCGCATGGAAGCCCGACACCGCGCCGCACGCGATCGTGATGAAAAGGAACGGGAACAGGTTGCCCGCCCAGACCGGGCCACTGCCATCGACGAACTTCGTCAGCGCAGGCATCTTGAGTTCCGGCGCGACGATCAGAATGCCGATCGCGAGGCCGAGAATCGTGCCGATCTTCAGGAACGTCGAGAGATAGTCGCGCGGCGCGAGCAGCAGCCACACCGGCAGCACCGACGCCACGAAGCCGTAGCCGATCAGAATCCACGTAAGCTGCACGCCCGTGAACGTGAAGATCTGCGCGAGCGTCGCCGATTCGGCGACATGCTGGCCGTAGACGATCGCCAGCATCAGCCCGACGAAGCCGATGATCGACACTTCACCGATGCGCCCCGGCCGCAGGAAGCGCGTGTAGACGCCCATGAAGATCGCGATCGGGATGGTCGCCGCCACGGTGAACGTGCCCCACGGCGAGCCCGTCAGCGCCTTGACGACGATCAGCGCCAGCACCGCGAGAATGATCACCATGATGAGGAACGCGCCGAACAGCGCGATCACGCCGGGCACCGTGCCCAGTTCCATCTTGATGAGATCGCCGAGCGAGCGGCCGTCGCGGCGCGTCGAGATGAACAGGATGATGAAATCCTGCACCGCGCCCGCGAACACCACACCCGCGAGAATCCACAGCATGCCGGGCGTGTAGCCCATCTGCGCGGCCAGCACGGGACCGACGAGCGGACCCGCGCCAGCAATCGCCGCGAAATGGTGGCCGAACAACACGTATTTGTTGGTCGGGACGTAGTCGAGGCCGTCGTTGTGACGAACGGCGGGCGTCATGCGCAAGCCGTCGAGTTTCAGCACGGTGCCCGCAATGAAGCGCGAGTAGAAACGATATGCGATCAGATAAACGCAGACCGCCGCGACGACGATCCATAGCGCGCTGATTCGCTCGCCGTGCGCGAGCGCGATGGTGCCGAATGCGAACGCGCCCAGCAGCGCGAGCGCGATCCAGACCAGGAATCCGGAAGCCCGATTCATGGTGTCTCCTGTCTTTTAGTTGCCCTTTGATGTCCGCGCGCGCGGCATGAGCCGTCGGACGCTTCGGGCGTGTAGTATTCGCCTTCGTCCGGGCGCTTACAACCGGACAACTACGTATGCCGCCTACGTAAGATTACGTAGAAGCACCCAGCGTTCCAGCTTCATGAACCTCAAAGCGAAGATTTTTCTGCTGGCGATCGTGCCGTTCGTGGTGGCGATCGGCGGCATCGAGTATGGCGTGCGTCATCAGGCGACGACGCTTGCGCACGCGCAGCACGCGACGCTGCAGTCGGCGTACATGTCGAGCAAGGAAATCGAGCTTCGGCACTATGTCGAACTTGCGCGCAGCGCCATCGCGCCTTACTACGACGCCCCCGCCGCCGGCTCACTTACCGACGAAGAACGCCGCCGCCTTGCGCTCGACGCGCTGCATCGGCTGGATTTCGGGCCGGACGGCTACTTTTTCGTCTACACGATGCAGGGCACCTCGCTGATGCACCCGCGCCAGCCCGATCTCGTCGGCCGCGATCTCTGGACGATGCGCGATCCGTCCGGCGCGCTCACCATCCAGACGTTGATCCGCGAGGCGTCGAAGGGCGGCGGCTACGTGCGTTACGTGTGGCGGCGGCCGTCCACCGGACAGCTTGCGCCAAAGCTCGGCTACGTCGTGCCGCTCGAACGCTGGGGTTGGATGATCGGCACCGGCATTTATCTGGAGGACGTGGAAGCGACGCTCGGGCGGATCGATGCGCAGGCGGCCGCGAACATCGACCGCACGGTCATGTGGATCGGCGGCATCGCACTGGCGGCGCTCGGGGCGATCGCGCTGTGCGGCGCGGTGCTGAACATCAGCGAGCATCGCAGCGCGGACGCGAAGCTCAAGCGCCTTGCGCGGCGCGTGGTGGAGTCGCAAGAGCAGGAACGCGCGAGGCTGTCGCGCGAACTGCATGACGGCATCAGCCAGATGCTCGTTTCCGTGAAACTGCTGCTCGAATCCGCGCTGACGCGCTTCGAACGGGGACAGGCGCGCGAACCGGCTGCGGAGGCCGCGCTCGCCACCGGGCTCGGGCGTCTGTCGGGGACGCTGCGCGAAGTGCGCCGCATCTCGCACGCGCTGCGCCCCGCGATGCTCGACGACCTCGGCCTCGCCGCCGCGCTGGAGCAACTCGCCCGCGAACTCGACGGGCAGGACGGCATCGAAGTGCGCTTCGAATCGACGACGCGCGGCAAGGCCAGCCCCGCGCCGCGCCCGGCGCTGCCCGATCCGGTCAATACGGTACTGTTTCGCATCGCGCAGGAAGCGCTGACGAACATCGCGCGTCACGCGCATGCGACCCGCGCGAGCGTCGCGCTCGATATCGCGCCGAACGCGGTGCGCCTCGTCGTCAGCGACAACGGACGCGGCTTCGACGCAGAACCCGCACTCTACGGCCCGGCGAGCGGCCTCGGCCTGCGCAATATGCGCGAGCGGCTTGACGCGCTCGGCGGCACGCTCGCCATCCAGTCGCAACTCGGCCGCACGGCGATCGCGGCGACCGTCCCGCTGCCGCTCGCCGCCCCCATCCTGTCAGGACTTTCCGATGAACTCTGAACCCGCCCGTATCGTCATCGTCGATGATCATCCGCTCGTGCGCGACGGCCTGCGCGCACGGCTCGAAGCCGTATCGCACGTTGTCGTGACCGGCGAAGCGGGCAACGGCGACGAGGCGCTCGCGCTCGCCGCCGACGAAGCGAGCCGGCCCGATCTCGTTCTGATGGACGTGGGGATGGCGGGCATGAGCGGGATCGAACTGGCCGCGTGCTTTCACGAACGCTTTCCGGCGATCCGCGTGCTGATGCTGTCGATGCACGACAACGTCGAATACGTGACGCAGGCGGTGCGGGCCGGCGCGAGCGGCTATGTGCTGAAGGATTCGCCCGCCGCCGAAATCATCCAGGCGATCGACGCCGTGCTCGCGGGCAAGACGTTCTTCTCGGCCGGGCTCGCGGCGCGCATGATTCAGGCTCAGGCGATGCAAACGCCGCTCGACCGCCTGACGCCCCGCGAATGCGAAGTGCTCGATGCGCTCGCGCAGGGCTTGTCGAGCAAGCAGATCGCACAGCAGCACGGGTTATCGGTGCGTACGGTGGAGACGCATCGGCTGAACCTGAAGCGCAAGCTGTCGATCGACGGCCAGGCCGAACTCATCAAGTACGCGGTCGAGCACCGGCGCTCCTGACGCACCTGACTCGGGCATTACATCACCCCGCCGAACGGGCGTTGTGCTCCGACAGATATTTGATCAGCCCGTCCACGCCGCCCTTCTGAAGCTGGCCGGCGAACTGCTGCTGGTAGACCTGTATGAGCCACGCGCCCATCATATCGATGTCGTAGATTTTCCAGCCCTGCGCGGTCTTGCCGAGGCGATACCGCACGGGATTGTCGCCGCCCGTTGAAACGACATGCGATTCGACGACCGCGTCTTTCGCGCCGGCGTCGATGGTCGGGGGATCGAAGCGGAACTTCACGTCCTGATCGCGCAACTGTGCAAGCGAGGCCGCGTAGGTCCTGACGAGCAGCGTCTGGAACTGGTCGTAAAGCTGCTTTTGCTGTTCGGGCGTAGCGGTGGCCCACGCCTTGCCCAATGCGATGCGCGTGGTGCGCTGGAAGTCCGTGGCGGGCAGAAAGCGCGTTTCCACGAGCTGGGTGATCTTCGCCATGTCGCCGCCGCGCGCTTGCGGGTCGGCCTTCATTGCGTTGACGGTGCCTTCGACGGCGCTTTTCACGACGGCGTCGGGGTTCGATTGTGCAACCGCCGCGTTCGAAAACGACAGGACAGCGACGAGCAAAGCGAAGCAGACAGACAGATAGCGTTTCATGGCACCGTTCTCTAATTTCAGTGTGTGTTGGCGCGGATTTCCGAGGGCGTCGAGCCAGTATATCGACACACCGGCAGGCCGACAGTTCACCGCCGCCCCGACCGGTATACTTGCGCGGCATCAATCGTCGTCGTT
>Ga0308174_10000906_pt1 | contig 13111 bp, 10 predicted proteins | sample PhyPR2_FD_203894 | JGI IMG/M metagenome (GOLD analysis project Ga0308174, IMG submission 203894) | Soil microbial communities from UC Gill Tract Community Farm, Albany, California, United States - DLSLS.P.R2 | ecosystem: Environmental > Terrestrial > Soil > Agricultural land | place: USA...
CCGAACGCCTCGCCGCGCTCGACCTGCCGGGCGTCGGCTTCCGTGAGGCCTACTTCACCCCGACCTTCAGCAAGCACGTCAACACGGTGTGTGGCGGCGTCCAGGTGCACGTGACCGACCCGGCCGGGATGGACCCGATGCGCGTGGGCGTCGAGATGCTGGTCGCCGCCAAGGCGTTGTACCGAGACTTCGCCTGGCGCTACGACAGCTACGACCCCGTCCGTCCCTACTGGGTCGACAAGCTGTCCGGCTCGACACGGCTGCGCGAGCAGGTCAGCGCGGGTGCGTCCGCCGACGAGGTCGTGGGTGCCTGGCGCGACGAGCTGGCGGCGTTCGACCGGCGCCGGCAGCAGTACCTCCTCTACCGCGGCCCGGCCGCCTGACCCGATCGGTGCCCCTCCATGCGCCTACGCCCCGCCCTGTCCGCGACCGTCGCCGCCTGCGCCCTCGTGGCCACCGGCTCGCTCGTGCCGACGCCCGCTGTGGCTGAGGACTTCAGCAAGCCGTTCCGGGGCTTCGCCCCGCCGAACACCGTGCTCTCCGACGCCTCGCCCTCCTCGGTCGGCCTCGACCCCGCCCCGATCGCGACCGCGGTGGAGCAGGTCCGCGGCCACGAGACGCCGCCTGCCGGCGGCCACCCGATGTATGCCGGCGCGGTCGGGCTCATGGGTCACGACGGCAAGGTCGTCGAGCGCGACGCGAGCGGCTACGCGCTGAAGTACGCCGACGCGACGACCGAGCTGCCGCGCGACCAGTGGGTGCCGATGCGCGACGACACGGTGTTCGACCTGGCATCGGTGTCCAAGCTGTTCACGTCGCTGACCGTCGTGCAGCTCATCGAGGAGGGCAAGGTCGCGCTGGACGCACCCGTGGCGACCTACCTGCCGGAGTTCGCCGCCGGCGGCAAGGAGGCGGTCACCATCCGCCAGCTGCTCACGCACACCTCCGGGTTCACGTCGTGGCTGCCCCTGTGGAGCAGGTACCCGGACAAGGCGTCACGCATCAAGGCGGTCATGGACCAGCCCCTGACCAACCCGCCGGGGTCCACCTACCTCTACAGCGACCTCAACATGATCACCCTCGGCGTCGTCGTGGAGAGGCTGCGCGGCAAGCCGCTCGACCAGGTCGTGGCGGAGCGGGTCACCGGACCGCTGGGCATGCACGACACCGGCTACAACCCGACCGACCGCACGCGCACGGCGGCGACGGAGTACCAGACCTCGCCCGCGCGCGGCATGGTCTGGGGCGAGGTCCACGACGAGAACGCGTGGTCCCTCGGCGGCGTCGCCGGCCACGCCGGCGTCTTCTCCACCGCCGACGACCTCGCGGTGCTCAGCCAGGCGCTGCTCAACGGCGGCACCTACCGGGGCCACCGGATCCTCAGTCGTGCCAGCGTCACCCAGCTCATCACCGACTTCAACGGCGACTTCCCCGGCGACGCCCACGGGCTGGGCTTCGAGCTCGACCAGCGCTGGTACATGGACGCCCTGTCCGGGCCCAGGACCGCCGGCCACACCGGGTACACGGGCACGTCGATCGTGATCGACTTCGCCTCGCGCTCCTTCGCCATCCTGCTCACCAACCGGGTCCACCCCTCCCGGAGCTGGGGCAGCAACAACCTCGCCCGGCGCGAGTGGGCCGGCGGGCTGGCCCAGGCGATGAGGGTGCGGCCCAGGCACGGCGACACGGCGTGGTTCTCGGGGGCGCGGGACGGCGCGACCACCACCCTGGCCACCTCGCCCTTGGGGGTGCCCGCAGCGGGCGCCAAGCTGGGCTTCGACCTGTTCCTCGACACCGAGGACACCGACCTGCTGACGCTCGAGCGGTCCACCGACGGTGGCGCCAGCTGGGCCAAGGTCCCGTTCACGGTGCGCGACCGGGGTGAGACGACCGCTAGCGACGGCGTGGTCTCCGGCAGCGGTGAGCGGCGCTGGGCCCAGGCCCGTGCAGACCTCTCGCCGGGGACGCAGGTGCTGCGGTGGCGCTACACCACCGACGCGGCATACCTCGGACGCGGCGTCTACGTCGACGACGTCCGGGTCGCGGCGCCGGGCGGGGTGCTCCTGGACGGGGAAGCCCACCCGGGGGCCTTCACCGCCGACGGCTGGAGCCTGCGGTCGCGCTGAGGCGAGGGGCCACGCCGTATGGTCAGCGCATGTCCTCCCGGTCCTCCGACGCCTCCGCGACCCCCGTGCCCCTGCTGGTCCGGCTGCGGGGGATCCGCCCCTCGCTGTCGCCTGCCGAGGAGCGGGTGGCGGAGCGGGTGCTCGCCGACCCGCGGGCGGCTGCTGCTCTGACCATCAGCGAGCTGGCGGTGACGGCGCAGACCTCGGAGACGACGGTGCTGCGGTTCTGCCGGCGGCTGGGGCTACCGGGCTACCCGCAGCTGCGCCTCGGCCTCGCCGAGGAGAGTGCCCACCCCCGTTCCGCGGCGGCGAGCGACACCGACATCAGTGCCAAGGACTCCATCGACGACATCGTCGCCAAGGTGGCCTGGGTCGACGCGAGCGCCGTCGAGGAGACCGCCCAGCAGCTCGACCGCCAGGCCCTCGCGGCCACGGCGGCGGCGGTGGCCGCGGCCAAGCGGGTGGACATCTACGGCATCGGGGCCAGCGCCATCGTCGGCACCGACCTCCAGCAGAAGCTGCACCGCATCGGCGTGGTCGCCTTCGCGTGGAACGACCCCCACATCGCCCTCACCAGCGCCACCCTGCTGTCCCGTGGCGACGTGGCGATCGGCATCTCCCACTCCGGCACGACGAGCGAGACCATCGCCGCCCTCGACGCGGCGCGCGGCCGGGGCGCCACGACCGTGGCCGTGACGAACTTCCCCGTCTCGCCGCTGGCCGCGGAGGCCGACCTGGTCCTCACCACGGCCGCCCGGGAGACCAGCCTGCGGTCGGGCGCGACCGCCAGCCGCATCGCTGCCCTCACCGTCGTCGACTGCCTGTACATCGCTGTGGCGCAACGGAACCTGCCGCGCGCCCGCAAGGCGGTCAAGGAGACGCGGCAGGCGGTGGCGAGCCGCCACGTCGACCCGCAGACGTGACTGATTCACGCCATTGACGCATCGCACGTAGGAAAGTAACCTCGGCCGCGTGACCAGCCATGTGAGCGTCAGCGCGCCCACCGAGGAACGCCACCCCGGGACCACCGCGATCGACACCCGGTCGACGCTGGACGTCCTGCGGCTCCTCAACGACGACGACGCCAAGGTGGCACCGGCCGTCGCCGGCGTGCTGCCCGAGCTGGCCCTGCTGGTCGACCGCGCCGTCGCCTCGATCCGCGCCGGGGGCACGGTCCACTACTTCGGGGCCGGCACGTCCGGGCGGCTGGCCGTCCTCGACGCCGCCGAGCTCCTCCCCACCTTCAACGCCCCCGAGGGCCTCTTCGTGGCCCACCACGCCGGTGGGCTCGGCGCCCTGCTGCGTGCGGTCGAGAACGTCGAGGACGACGTCGAGGCCGGGCGACGCGAGGCGGACGGCCTGCGCGCCGGCGACCTCGCCGTCGGGCTCACCGCCTCCGGCCGTACGCCGTTCGTCGGGGGAGCGCTGGCCCGGGCCCGCGAGCTCGGCGCGGTGACCGCGCTCGTGACGTCCAACCCCGACGCCCCCCTCGCGCTCCACGTCGACCACCTCCTGGCCGCCGAGACGGGGCCCGAGGTCCTCACGGGCTCGACCCGCCTCAAGGCCGGGACCGCCCAGAAGCTCATCCTCAACTCGTTCTCGACGGCCGTGATGATCCGCCTCGGGCGGACCTGGTCCAACCTCATGGTCGACGTCGTCGCCACCAACGCCAAGCTCCGCGGCCGCGTCCTGCGGATCCTGCAGGAGGCCAGCGGCGCGAGCGAGGGCGACGCGCAGCTGGCGCTGGAGCAGGCCGACGGCGAGCTCAAGCCCGCCCTGCTGTCGCTGCTCGCCGGCACCGACGCGGCGACTGCCCGGAGCGCGATCGCCCAGCACGACGGGTCGGTCGCCGAGGCGTTGGCGGCGCTCGCCCCCACGCCGACAACAGCCACCAGCACCGCCGCGTCCACCGCCCCCGCAACCACCACCACCGACACCACCCCAGCCGCCCCGCCACACCCTGCACCGCAGTCCCTGACAGGAGACCGTTCATGACCCGTCTTGCCCGTAGGTCCACCGCCCTCGTGGCCGTCCTGGGTGCCACCGCCGCCCTCGCCGCCTGCGCCCCCTCCGGTGGTGGCTCGGACTCCGGTGGCGGCGACGGCGGCACCACCCTGACGGTGTGGTCGTGGCGCGTCGAGGACGAGGCCGCCTACACCAAGATCTTCGACGCCTACGAGAAGGCTCACCCCGGCGTGACGGTGGACTTCAAGGCGTTCAAGGCCACCGAGTACAACAAGATCCTCGCCACCGGCCTCGCCGGGTCCGACGGCCCTGACGTGCCCCAGGTCCGCTCCTACGGCCAGCTCCAGACCACGGTCGCCTCCGGCTCGCTCGTGCCGCTCGACGGCAAGGTCGACCTCAGCGGCTGGGACGACAACGTCGTCGCCAGCGCCAAGGGCAAGGAGGACGGCAAGATCTACTCGGTGCCGCTCGCCCGCCAGACGACGGTCATGTTCTACAACCAGGACGCGTTCGCCAAGAACGGCATCACGCCGCCCACCACGTGGGACGAGTTCATGGCCGCCAACACCAAGCTGGCCGCCGCCGGCATGACGCCGATCGCCGTCGGCGCCAAGGACGACTGGACCCTGCCGATCGTGCACGAGGTCCTCGCGGCGCCGCGCTTCGGCGGCAAGGCCTTCCAGGGCCAGGTGACCAGTGGCAGCAAGGACTTCACCGACCCCGACTGGGTCGCCTCGGTGCAGGTCGTCAAGAGCCTGGAGAAGTTCATGCCCAAGAACGTCACCGGGGTCGCGGTGACCGACGCGCAGACCCTCTTCACCGCGGGCAAGGCGGCCATGCTGCCCGGCGGCTCCTACGACCTCGCCGTCCTGCAGAAGGCCAACCCGCAGATGAAGATCGGCGTGATGCAGGTGCCGCCGCCGCCCGGGTCGCCGAGCGGCTCCGAGGCCACCACGGCCGGCTGGGCCGACGGCAACTTCGCCGTCTCCAAGAAGTCGACGCACCAGGCGCAGGCCACCGAGCTCGTGAAGTGGATGTCCACCAAGGAGTTCGGCCAGATGGTGGCCGACGACGTCAAGCAGATCTCCGCGGTGCCCGGCGTCGAGTACAAGGACCCGCTGCTCAAGGCCATGAGCGACAACTACCAGAAGGCCGGCTCGCCCTACCTGCTCCTCACCGACTTCCGTTACGGCGCACCGTCCGGCACCGACCTGCTCGGCAAGGGGATCCAGCAGCTGTTCCTCGGCAGCAAGGACGCCTCTGCGGTGAGCAAGGACCTCGACACCGGCGTCAAGACCTGGTTCAAGCCGGCCTCGTGACCCGTCGCACCGGACTGCTGTTCGTCCTGCCGGCCCTGCTGCTCTTCGGGGTCTTCGTGCTCTACCCGATGGGCACGGCGTTCTCCTACGCCTTCTTCGAGTGGCGGGGCACGGCACGGGGCGCGTTCGCGGGCCTGGACAACTTCCACACCCTGTTCACCCGGGCGCCGTTCACCACCGACCTGCCCCGCGCCCTGCTCCACAACATCCTGTTCTTCGTGGGGACCATGGCGTTCCAGAACACCATCGGGCTCGGGGTGGCGTTCCTGCTTCACCGCCGGGCCCGTACGCGGCGGCTGCTGCAGACGCTCTACGCGATGCCCTACCTGGTCAGCCCGATCGTCATCGGCTACCTCTGGACCCTGCTGCTCTCGCCGACCTTCGGGCCGGTCAACCAGCTGCTGACCAAGGTGGGGCTCGACTCCTGGGCCCTGCCGTGGCTGGGTGACCCGAAGACCGCGCTGTGGGTCGTCGTGCTCGTGAGCGTGTGGCAGTGGATCGGCTTCCCCGTCCTGCTGTACGGCGCCGCGCTCGGCGGGGTGCCCGAGGAGCTCACCGAGGCGGCCCGCGTCGACGGCGCGAGCAACCGGCAGGCCTTCCAGAAGGTGACGCTGCCGCTGCTCGTGCCGGCGATCGGCACGGTCTCGGTCCTGACCTTCATCTTCGCGATGGAGGCGTTCGCGCTCCCGTACGCGTTCGGCGGCTCGACCGGGAACCCCGCGGGGTCGACCGACTTCGTCTCGCTGCTCTTCTACCGCACGGCCTTCGACTCGGGCTCCGTCGACGCGATCGGCAGCTCCTCCGCCCTCGCGACCCTGCTCTTCGTGGTCATCTTCGGCGGGGCCGTCGGGGCGACGTCGGTGCTGCGCCGCCACGAGCGCAGGATCACGGCATGAGCGTCGTCGCGTCGACGGCTCCCACGGCGACCACGGACACGCCGGTCCTCGCCCAGCCGAAGGGTCCCCGTCGCCGCACCGGTCAGAAGCCCGTCGGCGGCGTCGCGGCGAGCATCGTGCTGTGGGGCTACGCAGCCGTCGCCCTGGTGCCGTTGCTGCTCATGGTCGTCAGCTCGTTCCGCACCAACGCCGACCTCATCACCGACCCGCTCGGGCTGCCGTCGCCGGTGTCGGTGGAGAGCTACCGGGAGGCGTGGACGGCGGGCAGCTTCGCCACCTACTTCGGCAACTCCCTGCTCGTGACCGTGGGAGCCGTCGCGCTCTCGACGGTGGTCTCGACGATGGCCGCCTACGCCCTGGCCCGGGTGCACTCGCGGGCGTTCCGGGCGCTGGAGTCGCTGTTCCTGTCCGGGCTGATGCTGCCCATCCACCTGGCGATCCTGCCGATCTTCTACCTGTTCGACGGCCTCGGCCTCATCGACTCCCGGTTCGGCCTGGCCCTGATGTACGGCGCGTCCGGCGTCCCCTTCTCGATCTTCGTCCTCACCACGTTCTTCCGGCAGCTGCCCGCGGAGCTCGAGGAGGCCGCGGCGCTCGACGGCGCGTCGCCGTGGCAGACGTTCTGGCGGATCATGGTGCCGCTGGTGCGTCCCGCGCTGGCCACCGTGGCCGTGTTCAGGTTCGTGCCGATCTGGAACGACTTCCTCTTCCCGCTGGTGCTGCTGCGGCGCGAGGAGAAGTACACGCTGCCCGTCGGGCTGACGACGTTCTTCGGGGAGAACGCGACCAACTACTCGGCCGTCTTCGCGGGCCTGGTCATCACCACCATCCCGCTCATCGTTCTCTTCCTGGTCGCCACCAAGCAGATCGTCGCCGGATTGACCGCAGGCATGTCCAAGTGATCCCATCGCCCGCGTGAGCAGCGGTGCCGGGTACAGCGTCGCGGCCGTCGACATCGGCGGTTCCGGCCTGCGGGTGCAGGTCCGTCGCGGCGAGGAGCCCGGCCCGGTGCGCACGGCACCGGGAGTGCGTATCCAGCCGGGCGGGATCGATGTGCCCACCCTGGCCCTCGCGGCCCGGGGGCTGCTCGCGGAGGAGGTGGGTGCCGAGGCGCCTGACGTCGTCGTCTGGTCGATGCGCGGGCTGCTCTTCCTCGCCGACCGCGTCGAGGTGATGCAGACGGTGCGCTCCGCCCTCGGCGGCCGGCGCACGGTGGTGGTCAGCGATGCCGTCGCCAACCTCGTCGGGGCCCTCGGTGGCCTGCGCCCCGGAGCCGTGGTGGCGGCCGGGACGGGAGCGGTCGCGTTCGGCACCGACTTCGCCGACACCTGGCGACGGGTCGACGGCTGGGGGCACGTGCTCGGCGACGTGGGTTCGGCGGCGTGGCTCGGGCTCGAGGGGCTGCGCGCGGCCCTGCGGGCCCACGACGGGCTGCCGGACGGGTCCTCGGTGCTGCTCGGGTCGGGCGTCGACGCCTACGGCGAGCCGGCCACCTGGCCGCGCCAGGTGATGAACGCGCCCGACGCCCCGGAACGCCTGGCCGGGTTCGCGCCGGTCGTCGCCGACGCGGCGCCCACCGACCCGGTCGCGGCCGACCTCTGCGCCCGCGCGGGACGAGGGCTGGGCGACGCGCTCCTCGCCGCGGCGGCCGGCCTCGCGGACCCCCGGCTCGCCGCCACCGGAGGGGTGCTCGGTGCGTCTCCCGTGCGGGCGTCGCTGGAGGAGCGGCTGTCCGCGGAGGGTCGCAGGCTCACGCCGGCGGCCGGTGGCGCCCTCGACGGGGCGTGGCTGCTGGGTACGCACCTCGGGCAGACGGGCACCCTGCCCGCGCATGCGGCATACCTGCTCGTCGACTGACGGCCCCCCCGCGCGCGCCGGGCCGGCTCGCCGACGACCGTGCGCGGCTCTCGCGCCACGAACGGTCGCTGTGGCGACCGAGCGGCCGCCGTACGTGGCTCTCCCGCCACGAACGGCGACCCCGGGTCGCCGACCCTCGGACATGAGAAAGGCCCCCGCGCGAGCTCGGGGGCCATCTCTGTGGCGGAGGATAGGGGATTCGAACCCCTGAGAGCTTTCACTCAACACGCTTTCCAAGCGTGCGCACTAGGCCACTATGCGAATCCTCCGCGGGCGAGGCTACACGGGCACAGGCCCTGCCCTGAAATCGTCAACTGGGGGAGCCGGCCGGGGGTCCGACGAGCAGCGCGACGGTGGTCAGCGCAGCCACCGCGAGGAGCGCGAGGACGGCCGCGGCGACCGGCCGGGCGAGCATGCGCGCCTGCACCTTCTCGGGCAGCGAGCGCGGGGTCTCGCCCCCGGCGCGCAGCCGCCAGCCGCCCTCGAGCAGGTGGCGTCGCTCGGCCCACCGGTCGAACCACACCGTCATGAACGGCGGCACGGCACTGGCGAGACCGAGCAGCGTCACCCGGGCCGACCACCGCTGGTCGACCGCGACGAAGAGGGTGCCGAGGCAGTAGGCGATGAAGACGATGCCGTGCAGCATGCCGAAGACCTGCACCCCGAGCTCGGTGGTGCGCGTGCCGTACTTGAGCACCATGCCGACCAGCAGCAGGGCCCAGGTCGTGGCCTCCGCGACGGCGAGGCGGCGGAACAGGACGAGCGGTGACATGGGGCTCCAGGGTCGGTGCGGACGGCTCGGAGCAGTGTCGCAGGAGGGGATTGGCTGCCGCGGCACGGGCCCGTCTACACTGACGACCGGCACCCCGCGTGGTGGTACCTCTCCGAACTCCCCCAGGGCAGGAATGCAGCAAGGGTAGGAGAGCTCTTCCAGGTACGCGGGGTGTCCTCGTGTCCGCCCCCGTCCGGCCCGCGACGCCCCCCGCAAGACGCTGGTTGCGTGGCAGAGGTCGGGACACCAAGGCGCCCTTTGCCGCGCAACCGGCGTTTCGTGCGCTCAGGCGCGGTGGGCCTCGTCGAGGCGGCGTACGCGGCGCATCCCGAAGATCGCGGTGCCGGCGGTGAAGAGGGCGATGACCACGACCCCGTGGCCCACGCCCGACCGGCCCAGTGCGGCGGTCGCCGCGACCACCCCGACGACGGCGAGCAGCAGGGGCCGGGAGTACCAGAACACGACCGAGATCACCGCTGAGCCGCCGGAGAACAGCGTCACGGGCGGCAGCCCACGGAACGCGGCCATGAGGTGCGCGGCGGCGACCAGCCCCGTCACGGCCAGCGGCCACCAGATGGCGGTGGTGCCGGCCGACGGTGCCGTGATGGTGGTGACGGCGCCGGTGAGGAGCGCCACGACGGCGTACAGCGCTGACGGCACGAGCAGGTGGGCCCGCGCCTCGTCGCGGAAGGGCAGCCCGATGAGTGCCGGCGTCCCGGCGTTGTCGCCCTGCAGGCGCAGGCCCTCGGACCACGCGCCGTACCCGAGGTAGGCGGCCAGGATCCCCACGAAGGCGACGATGCTCGGCACACCCGGTGTCGTGGAGTGGGCCAGCGCCCAGGAGCCGCCGACGGTGAGGACGAGGCCGGCCGCGACCGCCCCGGGGGAGCGGCGCAGGCCGAGGGCGTCCCGGGCGGCGACGACGCCGACGGGCCCGTGGGCGCGCAGCCGCGAGTGGCGCAGCCGGGTGCTGGGGGCGGCGACGTCGAGCCGCGCCGCGCGCAGGTCGCCGGCGAGGACCGCGCCACCGACGGTGACCGCACGGGCCGACTGGGTGCGCAGGCCGACGTGGTGCAGCGCGCGCAGCGAGCGCCCCTCCCGCAGGACCGTCGAGGGCCCTCGCGAACCGGTCGGCCAGGAGCGCACCTGTCCCCAGAGCCACGCACCGGCGACCGCCAGGCCGAGCAGGATCCCGCCCACCGTCGAGGGCAGCAGCGCGAGCGGCGAGGCCACCTTGGCCACGACCATGCCCGTGCCGACGACAGCGCCGGTGAGCAGCCCCCCGAGCACGCACCCGAGCAGGCTGAGCCGCCACCAGCGCCGCAGGACGACGGCGCGGTCGAGGGCGCTGGAGGCGACGTGGTCGAGGTAGGGCAGGTCCGGCACGACCGGGCCGCGGATCGAGCCGACGCGGTAGGCGAGCAGCACCAGCCCTAGCACGACCGAGCCGATGACCAGCACGCCCTGCACGCCGGTGAGGTGCCGCGACAGCCAGGCCGGGTCGACGAAGATGAAGAACGCACGGGACGCCGGGACGCCGTAGACGAGCGACGCGATGACGGCGACGTACGCGGCGTACACCGCGTTGGAGGCACTCCGGTCGGCTTCCCCGCCGTGGATCACCTCGCGCGCCTGCGCGAGGCGCTCGCGGTCGGTGGTGGGCGGCGCGCTCGTCGGGGTGGTCGTCCCGCTCATGCGCCGGTGATGTCGAGGACCTTGTCGGCCAGCGCCGACGTCATCACCGGGTCGTGGCAGGCGACGACGAGCGCCGTGCCGGAGGCCTTGCGGGCCAGCAGGATCTGGGTGAGCAGCTCGCGCTTGTGGGTGTCGAGGCGCTGCTCCGGCTCGTCGAGCAGGAGAACCTGGGACGGCCGGAACAGCACCATCGCGAGGTGGAACAGCTGCTGCTGGCCCGAGGAGAGCTCGTGGGGGAACCGCTCCGAGAGGTGGTCGATCTCGAGGGTGGCCAGCATCTCGTCGGCGCGCTCGTCGGCGGTGTCGATGGCGCCGCCCCAGGTGGAGTCGATGAGGACCAGGTGGTCGATGAGGGTGAGGTCGCGGTACGCCGTGGGCGAGCCGACCAGCGCCGCGACCCGTGCCCGCGTGGCCGCGTCGCGCTCGTCGAGCGGGCCGTCGTCGAGGGTGGCGGTGCCGGTGGAGGGCTCGAGGGCGCCGGCGAGGATCTTGAGCAGGGTGGTCTTGCCGCTGCCGTTGGCTCCGCGCAGGACGAGGCAGCGTCCCGACCGGACGGTGAGGCTGACCGGGGCCAGCAGCACCGACCCCTCGATGTCCTTGCCGGCCTTGGAGACCTTGATGGTGACCGGTGCGGCAGTGGTGCCGTCACCCGCGGCCGTCCCGTTGGCGGTCGCCGTGGCCGTCGCTGCGGCACTGGCCTGAGCACGTCGTCCGAACATGGACCTCCCTCGTCACCGGTCAGTGTGTCACCCGCGCCCCACGCGCCAGTGCCGCCGGCCTCAGGGAGTGTTCAGGGAGGGCTCTGGGGCCTGCCGGCGGCGGGTGCCCCGTGTCAGGTGCGCCGACTAGGGTTCCCCCCGTGAGCACCGCCCTGTACCGCCGCTACCGGCCCGAGTCCTTCGCCGACGTCATCGGCCAGGAGCACGTCACCGAGCCGCTCATGCAGGCGCTGCGCACCGGCCGGGTCAACCACGCCTACCTGTTCTCCGGCCCCCGCGGCTGCGGCAAGACCACCAGCGCCCGCATCCTGGCGCGCTGCCTCAACTGCGAGCAGGGCCCGACGCCCGAGCCCTGCGGCGTGTGCGACTCCTGCGTGGCGCTCGCGCGCGGCGGCTCCGGCTCGGTCGATGTCATCGAGATCGACGCCGCCAGCCACGGTGGCGTCGACGACGCCCGCGACCTGCGCGAGCGCGCGTCCTACGGTCCGGCGCAGAGCCGCTTCAAGATCTACATCATCGACGAGGCCCACATGGTCACGCCGCAGGGCTTCAACGCCCTGCTCAAGATCGTCGAGGAGCCACCGGAGCACGTGAAGTTCGTCTTCGCGACGACCGAGCCCGAGAAGGTCATCGGCACCATCCGCAGCCGCACCCACCACTACCCCTTCCGGCTCGTGCCGCCTGGCCAGCTGTCCGACTACATGCAGCGCCTGTGCGAGCAGGAGGGCGTCGCCGTGGCGCCCGGGGTGCTGTCGTTCGTCACCCGCGCCGGCGGCGGCTCGGTCCGTGACTCCCTGTCGGTGCTCGACCAGCTCATCGCCGGGTCCACCGACGAGGGCCTCACCTACGAGAGCGCCGCCGCGCTGCTCGGGTTCACCGACGGCGAGCTGCTCGACGCCACCATCGACGCGTTCGCGGTGGGCGACGCGGCCGGGGTGTTCCACCAGGTCGACCGGGTCATCGAGACGGGGCTCGACCCGCGCCGGTTCGTCGAGGACCTGCTCGAGCGGCTGCGCGACCTCATCGTCGTCGCCGCGGTGCCCGACGGGGCCTCCTCGGTGCTGCGCGGGGTGCCCGTCGACCAGCTCGAGCGCATGCGCGAGCAGTCGGCGGCCTTCGGCAACGGCGCCCTGTCGCGGGCCGCCGACATCGTCAACGCAGGGCTCACCGAGATGACCGGCGCCACGGCTCCGCGCCTGCAGCTCGAGCTCATCTGCGCCCGCGTCCTGCTCCCTGGCGCCTCCGGAGAGAGTGGGTACTCCGCGCGCCTCGACCGCCTCGAGCGCCGCCTCGATGTCGAGGGGGTGCCCACCGTGGTGGCCCGCGTGCAGGCGCCGGTCCAGCCGGTGGCCTCGGCGGCGCCGGTCGCTGCCCAAGCCACTTCCCAAGCCACTGCCCCGACCGCTGCCCCGACCGCTGCCCCGACCGCTGCGGCGGCGGTGCAGGAGCCGCAGCAGTTCGAGCCCCAGCCCCGGCAGTCCGAGCCAGAGCCGGCCCAAGCGAAGCAGCCCGAACCCGCGCGGGCCGAGTGGGCGCAGGCCGAGCGGGCGCAGACCGAGCGGGCGCAGACCAGGCAGTCCGAGCCCGAGCCGGCTGAGCCGGTTCAAGCGCGACAGTCGGCGACCGAGCCGGCTCGGCCCGAGCCCGAGCCCGAGCCCCAGCCGCAGGAGCCGGCCCGGCCGCAGGCCGGTGGCCTCGACACCGCGGCCATCCGGCGCGCGTGGCCCGACATCCTCGGCTGGATCTTCAAGCACAAGCGCAC